>Ga0209254_10006651_pt1 | contig 10659 bp, 7 predicted proteins | sample FrelakmetDIP11DI_FD_187148 | JGI IMG/M metagenome (GOLD analysis project Ga0209254, IMG submission 187148) | Freshwater lake sediment microbial communities from the University of Notre Dame, USA, for methane emissions studies - DIP11 DI (SPAdes)... | ecosystem: Environmental > Aquatic >... | reverse complement strand
GTCGGGGGTTTTGCCGATGACCCATTGGCTGGTGCGGTTCTGCCAGTCGCGCGCGCTGACGTCGTTGAGCGGCATGTAGCCGGCCACGTAATCGAGCGCTTCGGCCTCCGGGATGTCGCGCCCCCGCCGCCCAATGACAACCGCGAGCTCGCCCTCATAGTCCGGCTTATGGACGGCGGCCGGGACGACGATCGGTTCGCCGTGGGCAATGACGGTATTCGCATATTTCGCGAAGATGATGGGGAAGGGCGGCGCCGAGGCGTTGGATTCATGGGCATGCGCGAGATAGTTCTGGCCGATGCAGATGATCTTGCCGGGTCGCGGAACAGGGGCTTTGATCGTGACTGCGGCCGGATCCAGCCCCTGATCCGGGTTCGCGGCCGCCAGCGCCTGTTGGGCCAGGGCGAGCGCCGCCTGGCCGTCTTCGAGGAAGGCCAGGATGTTGTCCGGCAGGCGTGGCTCCAAGCGATTCAGATCGTACACTTGCTCGTGCCCGTCATGAGCTGCCAGTGCGCCGAGGCGAAGTTGACCCTGTTGAACGTACGTTATCAGTTTCATTGAGTGGGTGCTCCATTGAGAAAGAGTGGGAGGTCCGCCATCGGCTATGGCGTTGTTGCGGGCGCCATGATGAGGTCGGCGGATTGGCGGCTTTGATTCGCAATCTCCGCAGGCGGCACATAGCTCTGGCTCACCAACTCATACGCGAAAAGCATGTGCTGGTCGATCACATCGAGCGCCCGTTGTTTGTCACGAGCCTTGATTGCATTGAGGATCATTTGGTGACCACGCACAGCCGCGTCTCGAAAGTCGGCGCTGGCGACGTTCCGGCCAAGCATCATCACATAGACCTGGGGCCGCAGCGTGGTCCAGTAATTGAGCAGGCGTTGATGCCGGCTGGCCTGATACACCACGTCATGAAAGCGGAGGTCGAGCTCGGCTGCTTCCTTCTCGCTGATGCCCCGTGCGATGGCCGCGGCCATGTCATCCACCACGTTTTGCAGCTCATCCAGGTCTCTTGGAGTCGCATGCATACAAGCACGCTCGATTGCCAGCCGCTCCAGAGCGCTGCGGAGGCTGAAGACCTCGTCGAGGTCGTAGGGTGAAAGACGAGCCACATAGGTACGGCCCGTGGGTGTCACCACGACCAATCCTTCGCGTTCGAGATGGCTCAAAGCCTCACGGACTGGGCCGCGGCTGACGCCCATCAGCTCGGAGAGCACGGCTTCGCGCAAAGGCTCCTCCGGCGCCAACTGCCCGTGCAAGATCGCGTTGCGCAGCCGGTCCACGATCTCATCGGCAAGCGAGCGTTTGATCGTCGGCGCCAGGATGCGTGCCAGGCTTTCATTGGCCACGGAGTCGTCTCCTGATCAGGCGCGAGCATCGATTCCGCAAGGCGGCTACCGGGGAAGAGCGGGAAGGCCCGCTCGTTCCAAGAAGTACTAATAGTAAACAGAAAACTGTTAACCATTTACGGTTTACAGTAAGATTCTAGCACACCAGACGACGGTTGTCAAGGGGTTGAAGGACGAATCTTCGGGTGAATTTTGGGCTGCTTCAGGATAGTGTACCTGCCGCCTCCTGTACCAGGTTGACCAGGAGCCGGTCAGCGGCCGGATGCTGATCCAGGTTTTCCAAGATTAGGGACGTATTCAAGAGACCATCTTTCATTTGCAGCACCTCATCAACATACCCGTCTACCAGGGGATCATGCGAGGCAAGAAGCATAGTCACGTGCTCATTGCGCACGATTTGCCGGAACAAAGCCAGGATTTCGCGGGCGGTGCTGCTGTCCAATTCGCCGGTTGGCTCGTCCGCCAGGATGAGTTGGGGGCGGTTGGCGAGCGCGCGCGCGATGCCGACTCGCTGCTGCTGGCCGCCGGACATCTCGTAGGGCCGGTGGTGGAGCCATTTGCTCAGCCCCACCAGCTCGAGGCACTGGAGCGCGCGGGCGTGGCGCGCTTTGTGCTTCACGCCGGCCAGACGCAGCGCGAGCTCTACGTTTTCGTAGGCCGAAATGGTGGGCAGCAGGCCAAAGGATTGGAAGATGAAGCCGACTTGTTCTCGGCGCCAACAAGTCAGTTGCCGATCGTTCATCCCGGCGATCTCGGAGCCGAAGACACGCACGATGCCCGAGGTCGGGCGATCCAGCCCGCCGACGCAGTTGAGCAGCGTCGTCTTCCCGCTGCCCGAGCGTCCCTTAAGGGCTACGAAACGCCCGACTCGGATCTGCAACTGGACGCCCCGCAACGCTTGCACCTCGCGCGTGCCCACCTTGTAGGTGCGCCAGACATCCGTAGCTTCGAGGGCGAACGCATCAGGTTGCTCCGCCGACTGGTGTGGCATCATGACGGCCTCCGGTTGGGGTGTCGCCAGCGCCCCAGCCAACCGGCACCCCAGCGGCGCCTGGGGGTCGTCGCTAATTCGCTGGCCAACTTCTCGACCTCGTGTGCCTCCGTGGCACCCTCCGCGGGGTGGATGGCGATTTCGCCCTCTCGAAGCTCCAGGCGCACTCGGCCTCTGATGTTCAAGCGCTGCAGGTATTCCTTTGGCACCTGTAAGCGGCCGGCAGCGTCTACGACGACCAATTCCTCGAAGCCGGATTCATTAGCACTGGCTTCGCCAGAACCGGTGGCCTCGTCCGACGCGGCGGCCACCTGACGCCGGGTTTCGCTCGACATCCGGCCATCACGTATGGCCACCACCCGGTTCACTTGGTAAGCGATCCCAGGATCGTGACTGACGATGATGGTGGTGACCCCATAGCGGTTGGTCAGATCTTGAAACGTCTGATAGATGGTGGACGCGGTACTGCTGTCCAGCTCACCCGTCGGCTCGTCGGCCAGCAGGAGTGCCGGGCTGTTCGCCAAAGCCACCGCGATCGCAACCCGCTGCTGCTCGCCGCCCGACATCTGTGGCAGGCGATGGTGCCTCCGATCGGTCAGGCCGACCATGTCCAGCAATCCTTCCGCACGCTGCCGCTTGCGGGGGCCCGTTGTGCCTGCAAGTGTCATGGGCAACATGACATTCTCCATGGCCGTCAGGTAGGGCACCAGGTTGCGGGCACCGTGTTGCCAGACGAAGCCCACTTTCGAGCGGCGATAGTGGTCGAGGCCCAGGTCTGAGAGCTTGAGCAGCTCGCTGCCGTCCACCCAAACGCGGCCCGCGGAAGGACGGTCGAGACCGCCCAGGATGTTCATCAGGGTCGATTTGCCGCTGCCGCTCACCCCGACGATGCCCAGTAACTCACCGCGCTGAACGATCAGATCCAGCCCCTGCAATGCCACGACCTCGAGGTTGGCCACTTTGTATATCTTGACGAGGTTGTCACAGATGATCAGCGGTTCGGGCATGGCTACACCGTCTCCCCCAGTTTGATGGCCTGGTTGATCTTCATGCGCCGCAGCAGGGCCGCCAGCACGACGAGGGCGATCACAAACAGAAGCCCGAACAGCGCATAGATGCGAAAGACCGCGGGCCAGGCGATCTCGACCAGGAACGGCGGCACGCGGGCATCCGGGCCGGAGCCGACCTGCAGGTAGGGGATGAAGAGACCGCTGATCCATGCGCCCATGACCGTGCCCACTGCGAGGCCGATTCCGATGAGGAACGCCAGCTCCCAGCCGACGAAAGAGGTCATCTGCCCCGCTGACAGGCCGATCGCGCGCAAGATGCCCAACTCGATCGTGCGTCTGCGCAGCGAGAAGAAGGCGTACAGCAGGAAGCCCACGATGGTCAGCAACGCGGCCGCCACAAAGCCGATGGAGAGAACGCCGAACAAGCCCTGGCGTTCCGGTCGGCGCTGCTCGTCAGCGATCACGCGCAGCGGCGCATCCCAGTTCACCACGTACAAGCCGGATCCTTGCAGGCCTTTGACGATCCGTTCATGATCTTTGACCGCGCCGGTCCTCAGCCAGACGTGATAGGGTACCGTGTAGCCCAACTGCTCGAAGTAGTAGTCGAGGTTGCCCACGAAGAGCGGGCCGCTGTCCGGGAACCACGATGGAAACAGCTCGAACTCGCCGACGATGCGCAGCTCCAGTTCCACGGTGTCACCGAAGCTGCTGACTTCGGCGCGCACCGTATCGCCCACTTTCAGGCCGTATTCTTTCAGGTACTTGCGCGGAGCAAGGGTCGCTGCCGGGTCCGCGGCCAGCAGGTTCATGAGCGCGCCGAGTGAGCGTTGCGCGAAATCTCGGCGCCAAAACGTCACTGTAGGAAAGGTGGCCCGGTCCAGGCCGATGAATGTCGAATTGATGCGGTTGCCGTTGAGCAGCAGCGTGGCAGAATATCGACCGACGCGCGCTGCAGCCTGCACCCCTGGGACGCGTAGGTGGTCTGTCACGGGCGGCAGCAGCCACCGCTGCGTGTCTTCCTCCGGAATGCTCCTGCTCCCAGTCGGGTCGTCGATCATCGGATGTTGACCCAATTCGTCAACATCCAGGTCCGCACCCACCGTGTAGTAGCTCCTATCTCGCAGATGGTGATCCAGCGTGGTCGCCAGCGATGCAGTGAACGCGGACAGGCTCAGCGTCAACACGAGCAGCAGCAGGGGCGCGGTGTAGAGGCCCGGTGAGCGGGCAAGGTGGCGGATCGCCAGCAGGAAACCGGTGCTGCGCGTGCGGGCCACAACCCAGACGACTGCGCGCGTGAGCAGCGGCAGAGCCCGCAGAACGAGCAGCGTCAGGGCGAACACGCCCATGGCCGGGACAAGGAACAGCAGCGGGTTCTGAAACGGGTCATTCGGTTGGACTGCCATGGAGGATGACGGGAGCTGCGCGCCAGCCGCCAGGGGCAGCTCACCGATCGCTCCCTGGCGTCCGAGCAGGTAAATGCCGTAGCCGGTCGCAATCAGCAGCAGTACGTCGAGCCAGAGCCGCTGCCAGAGAGGGGGGCGCAGCGAGCGCGCACGTTCCTGCTTGTAGCTGATGATGGTGTGGCGCGCCGCGGCGAACGTCGGCATCAACTGGATCACGAACGCCAGCCCTGCCATGACCAAGCCAAAACGCAAAGTCGAAGGCGTCATGTGGATGTGTACATCCGAGGACGCGTCTAAAATGAGGAAGCTCCGCGTCCGACCGATGACACTGGCGAAGAATTCGCTCAGAGGCCAGGCCAGCGCGAGCGCGATGGTGTTGAGCAGCAGGGCTTCAAGGGCCGCAATGCCGACCACTTGAGCGGTCGTGGCCCCGCGGCTGCGCAGCACGGCGATCTCGTTGCGCTGCTCACCCACGGTCAGGCCGGCCACGAGGGCGATAAATACCAGGATCAGGCCCAGGATCGGCACGCTGAAGGCCAGCAACTGGATCGTCAGCAAGGTGGCCGCCCTCTCGAACCGTGCGAGCGCGTCGAGCGGGGACACGGTGAGGGTTAGCCCAGGCATCAGTCCCGCGACCTCCGCTGCGACCCCCCGGATGCGCTGCGCGAGCATCCCTGCGTCGCTCGCAGTCACGCGGCTGCCGTCGAGCACGACATACCAAACCGCTACCTGCACGGGATCGCGCATCAATGGGACAAGCTGTTCGGTATACGTCGCATCCGGGACCATAAACGTGTCCGTCAGTGCCCAGGGCTTGTAGAACCAGTACTCGTCGGCCGGATCCCGTGCGGTCCAGATGCCGGCGATCCGCACGGGGATGAGCAGCGGGGTGCCCCCGGCGCCGTTGTCCGGGTGAGCCAGCAGATAGGTCTCGTCGATCTGAAGCCCCAGCTTGGTAGCCTGCTCGGCACTGACCAGCACATCGATTGGCTGCCCGGCCGGGGCCTTCGCGGCCGGGAAACGTCCCTCGGTCAGCGTCACATGATCCTCGAAGCGCTGGGCTGCGCCAATCGTCATGATTCCGAGGCGGTTCCGGAGCGTGAAACGTTCGGCGGTCGTGTCCGCGGGGTAAAGACTCAGCATATCGGAGCGCAGGAAGCGGACGCGTTGCTTTGCAGGCAAACCAAACTGAGCGCCCACCTGCCCGTCGGGTGCCTGCTGTCCCAAATACGCGTCGACTGCCTGAACAGTTGCCCACTTGGCTGGACGACTGCCGCTTGCCAGTTGGCGGAATAAGATGGCGAACGGAGGGTACGCATCTTCCTGCTTGTTCTGATCCAGCAACGCTCGGCTGAGGGTGCGCCCGTATACGGCGTCGGCATAGAGGGGCACGCTAAGTGCCAAGCTTACCGCCACCGTCAGGCCAAGGATCGTGAGCAGGGTAAGCCGCCACTGCGCCAGCAGGCGTTTGACCGCGATGATCAAGATAGATCCGAAGCGGAGCAGGATGCGCATGGCGGCTGTCCTTACGGTGCCATCACCGTTTGACCCTCGGTCAAACCGGCGATGATTTCGACTTTGGCTTCCGTTTCAATACCGAGCTTGACGTCGATCCGGCGTTGGCCTGCGTCGTCCTGGACCACGACGAACTTGCGCCCTTCGAATGTGCGGACGGCCTGCGGGGGCAGCCAGAGCACGCCCGACTTCTCTTCCATCACGAGCGTGATCCGGGCCAGGTCGCCGTTCCGAACCATGGACATCTTGGCCGGATCATCGAGGGTCACCCTCAGCGTTTTCTCCTGGTTCGTTTCAGCCAACAGGCCGCGCGGGGGCACCTGGCGAATGTGGGCCTCAAAATCCACACCCGGTTGGGCCACCGGCGACACTGTCGCCGCCATCCCGGCGCTCACCTGATCCAGAGGCACATTGGCCACGTCGCCCGCGACTTCGAGGGAAGTGATGTCCGAAACGGTTGCGAGATAACGGTACGCGTCGGCGGCCGAACCCGGACTGAGGGCGAAGGCAACCTGCACCTCACCGTTGAAAGGCGCCACGATGCGCGCATCAGCGAGCCCAGCTTGGATCTTGTCGACCGCGAATTGGGCCCGCTCGACGTCGATCACCAGGAGCGGGTCGGCCTCGCCCGTGAGGCTATCGACCGAGAGCTGCGCCAGGTCGATCTGGCGCTCGGCGATCGCCACCCGGTGGCCGAACGCCGTCACTTCCTGCATGACCAGGTCGTAGGCGGCTTTGGCCACGGTATAGTTGAGGTTTGCCTGCTGCAAGGCGGTCGCCTCGGGCGAGGCGTCCTTCTCGGCTCCCGCTGGCAACACGTCGTAGCCCTTCTTTGCGCGCTGCCGGGCAAGTGACGCCTGTTGCAGCTCCGCCTCGGCCTTGGCCTTACGTGGGGCGGGATCCTGCGTCTGGACGATCGCCAGGTTCTCCCTGGCGATCTCAAGGTTGATCTGGGCCTGCTTCGCGCCCCGCGCCAACTCATCCTGGGCCGATTTCAGCTTGGCCTGCGTATGCTGTAGTTCCAGATTGCTGCCAGCCAGGTCGCGCTCGAGATCCGTCATCTCCAGCTCGGCGATCAATTGGCCCGCCTTAACCATGTCACCTGACTTGACGCTGACCGACTTGATCCGGCCGCTGGTCTTGAAGTACAAGTCGGTCTGTCGCAGGGGCGCGATGTGGCCGCTGATAATCAACTTCTTCGTCACGTCCCCCCGCTGCACCCGGTACGTTGGGCGGGCGACCGCTGGTGCGGCCGGGATGGGCGTGGGGGTCGCTTCATCTCCTGCGACGGCAGCCATGTTGGCCGCCGAGTCGGCATAGAGGTCATCGGCGTTGGGCCCACCCCTTGCGCAGCCCACTGCTCCCAGAAGTGGGAGCAACAGCAGGAGAAATCGTAGATAGCATAGGATCCGCGTCTTCCGCAATCGGAACGCCGCCTCTCGTGGTGTTTTGATCATCTTTTTCTCTCGCTGGTACCGGAAGAGTGCCGCGTCGCGCGGCTGCCGGAGCTGCACGGTCAGTCCCTTGGTCAAATGCTCCTGACCATCGACCGTGAACACCTCGGCTGTGTCAAAGTTCGTGACCGTGTACACAGGTTTCGGGAGTACCTGGGGGATGCAGGCTGCCAGCCCCGTCGCGCCGGCTGCAGCTTCTGTCAATCCCAGCGCCTCCCGACGGGACAGCTTCTTCGACATGGTACGTGCTACTCGTTGAAAGTCAACGGTGACGTCGGTACGTGAAGAGCGCCGAGCCCGGTTTTTCGTCGATCGACACGGCGAAACCTTCTACTATGAGCTGTTTGCCGGTCATGCGCCGGGTGCTTCCATCGTCGCCGGAGAACAGATCGTACTTCGCTCCCGGCACCAGCCCTTTCAGCCTTGCCTCCCAGCGCGGGAAAGGTGACTCGTGCCGCTCGTTCGTTCCAAGAAGTGCAAATAGTTAACAGAAAATTGTTAACTGTTTTCAGTGACGTGACGATTGTAGCATAGGCAGCGCCTCCTGTCAAGGGGTTTGCAGGCGAATTTTTAGCGAATATTGCGAGGATTGATCGCCCGCAGAGAAGCTCTCTCCACGCTTGAATACACACTTATCATTTGGGTGCATTCAAAGTTAGTTAGCCAGCCGAGCGGAGCATCCTGAGCGAAGGGCCGCAGCCCGTAGTCGAAGGGTGCGGAGCGGTCTATCTGCCAAAAACGCGTCCTTCGACTCCGCACGGCGCAGGCTGTGGGTCACGCAAGGCTGTGCATGTCGTGCGCCGTGCTCCGCTCAGGATGCTCGAAACTGATTTTGAATACACCCAATTCACCAAGGACTGCTCAGGGCCGGTCCGGATACGCCCCAGCCCGGCCAGGTGGCGGGCCAAAGCGGGTGTCGGTCGACCGTCAAGGGCAAAACTGGGGATCGGAACTAGCTCTCTGCGACGCGGTCGGTTCGGCGATTGCGCTTACTGCCGGCAGTGGTATAATGAACGACACTGGGGCAGAGCCGCGGCGACAGGTTCAGTACTTCATGCGATCACGTCGCACTTGATCCGCATGACGCATGCCGCTCACCATCGCTCTCAGCGTAGACTCGAACAGGGTGCATGGAGGCGCAATGAACAGTGTGCGCATCGTCGCAGACAGCGGATGCGATTTGCCGCCCGCGCTCGCGGATGAATACCAGATCACGATCATCCCCGTCTTTGTGCGCTTCGGCCAGGAGATGGTGCCGAGCGATCATCTGACCAACGACGAGTTCTGGCAGCGGGCCGCCAATTCGGATGTGCCACCCGGTACGTCCTCGCCGGCCCCCGGCACATTTCTGCAAGCCTTTCAAAAGCTAATCGACGCTGGCCACGATGTTGTCTGCCTGACATTGCCGGGCAAGCACAGCGGCACCTTCAACGCGGCCTGGCTGGCGGCCGAGGAGTTCGGTGATCGCGTGCGCGTGGTGGATACCGGTTCCTTCTCACTGGGCATGGGGCTGCAAGTGCTGGAGGCCGCCCGGCAGGCGCTCGCCGGACGCAGCGCGGATTTTGTTCAACGCACCGCCGAGAGCCTCCGCGCCCGCACCTCTATCATCTTCGTGCTGGATACCCTCGAATGGGTGCGCCGCGGCGGGCGGCTCGATCGGATCATCCCCCTGATCGATCGCGTGGCTCGCACCTTGCGCGTGAAGCCGATCCTGGAGATGAGCGACGGTGAATTTCGGCTGGTTGGCGTCACCCGTTCGACGCACAGCGCGCTGCAACGGCTGGAAGAGGAGCTTCGTTCCCGGTTACCCGTTCAAGCAGTGGCAGCCGCGTATACTCGCGGCTGCGAAGCGGCTTCCGAACTGGCCAGCCGCATGGCGGTCCTTCTGGGCCGGCAGGAAGACGAAATCATGATCGCCGAAGCCGGGCCAGCCTTTGCAGCCCATGCCGGGCCGAAGGCGATGGGCGCGGCAGTCATCCGATCGTGAGCTGCGGGAGCGATATGCGCGTCGCATTGCTTTCGGACATCCACGGCAATTTGACCGCCCTCGAAGCAGTGCTGGCTGACATGCGGAGCCAGGGGCCGTTCGACCAGGTCGTCGTCGCCGGCGACCTGGTCTGGGCCGGGCCGCGGCCGGCTGAGGTCGTGGACGCCGTGCAGGCGTTGAACGCGGCCGTCATCCAGGGCAACACCGATGCCTTCTTCCGACGGGGCACCGGCGATGCGCCCCCGGGCAAGCGGGACGATCGCTTCGCGACGCACCTGGAATGGATGCAAACCAAGCTGGGACCGGCGCGTGCGGCTTTTCTGGCCGATCTCCCGTTTGCGCATCGCATCGAGCCCGCACCCGATCAAGCGCTGCTCGTCGTCCACGCTAACCCGCGCGACCAGGAGCGCGCCATCCTGCCGCGGATGAATCAGGCGCAGTTGGATGATCTGCTGGCGGGGACGGGCGATTGGGCGGCGCTGGCGTTCGGCCATCTGCACGTGCCCTATTGCACCCGCTGGCGCGACCGGCTTTTGACTGACGTAGCCAGCGCCGGTCTGCCGATGGATGGCGACCGGCGGGCAGCGTACGCCATCCTGACTTGGGACGGCCCGGGCTGGCAGGCCGAACACCGCCGCGTGTTCTATCCCCAACCCGTCGTTGCGAACGAAATGCGCACCTGCGGGATGCCGCGCGGCAAGCACTTTGCCGAACGCCTGATGAACGCGACCTACGGCCCGGCCGGCTCGGTCGCGATGGATTGAGTCGTTACGATGCTGACTGCTCTGGCTCCTATTCACCCACGCTTTGTCCACTTTGCCGTCGCCCTGTGCGTCGTGGGCGCGTTCTTCATCGCGCTCGGCCTGATCCGCCATCGGGAACGCTGGCTTGGCTACGGTCAGCTTAGCCTGTTGCTGGGCTGGCTGGGCGTCATGGTCGCGGTCGTC
>Ga0209254_10006650_pt1 | contig 10659 bp, 14 predicted proteins | sample FrelakmetDIP11DI_FD_187148 | JGI IMG/M metagenome (GOLD analysis project Ga0209254, IMG submission 187148) | Freshwater lake sediment microbial communities from the University of Notre Dame, USA, for methane emissions studies - DIP11 DI (SPAdes)... | ecosystem: Environmental > Aquatic >... | reverse complement strand
GCAACATTTAATTCAATGCCAGCAGCAGTAAAGGTCCCCATATTTTTAGCCATCTCTGGAAAACTATAAATAGTTTTATCAGCATAGGTATTCATTTCTTCAAGTATGTCGTTAACTTGCTGTAATGTGGTACCTTTTGATGCAGTATTTGCCATAATTGTTTGAATGGCATTCATCTGGGTTTCATATTCTGAAAAACCCTGCTTTGCTGGTTGGGATATAGATTTCCACATCTTATTTCCCAATTCCACAACAGCATTTGTAAGATTCTGTAAAACTGTAAAACCGATAACTCCTAGGACAGAAAATTTACTAGATATATTTTGAACACCTTCAGCAATTGGACCTATATTGAAGGCTCTTCCTGCACTAGCAAGATTATGTAAACCTTTAGCTTGTTCACTAAGATCTAAACCCTTTTTTAATTTATCTAGAGAATCAGTACTTTGTTTTACTCCGCTTTCAAATTGCTTATTATCAAATCCTAAATTAATAGCACGATTGTCTACAGTATTGCTCATAACTTGGACACCTCCTTCCATATAGTATCTGCAATGCCATTTAATATGGGCTTCATAGCTGGATTTATATAATCAATACCTTGAACATATGTGCCACCTTTTTTGCCATGTCCATATTGAATAAGAATTGCGGGCATAATACCGTTTTCTTCATGAGTGTTAAACCAAATTATTTTATAATTTCCTCGAGTTACTTCAATTCTATAATCCCACGAAGAAGCAGTTATTCCTGTGTCTTTTGGTGTAGCTAAAGTTAGAGCACTAACTCCTTGCTTTCCATATTGCGCAAGAATATTATTTACTTTTAATTTTTGTGCATTATTAAAAAATCTTTCTGTGTTCTTAAAATCACCTACTTGTTTAATAGTAATCATATTATCCTGCCGTATTTAATTCTTTTTTACGAGCTTCATTAAGAGCTCGATTACGTGCATAGATATTTCCTTTACCAGTCTTTTTCTTAGGTTGATTCTTAATATTACAAACATTAATAAGTGTAAGCAATCTATTAAGATGCCATTTTTGGCATTCAAAAGGTATAGTAAGAGCAACCATCCAATAATAAATAATTTCTGCCGTGATTATTTCTCTATTAATAATATTTTTATTATCATCACTAAATGTTGTAGCAGTCATTGGTGCTTCGATATATGCACTTACTTCATTAATAATTTCGTTAGTAATGCAATTATACACATCGAAATCAATATTTTGTGTAACAGTCATGCAACGAATATAGTCAATAGTTTCTTCAGACGTTTTTTCCGTTTTTGACATAAACGGTTTACACCATTTTGACTCCCATTTTGATAAGGAGACTAGAGAATGTTCTAACTGCAAAACTTGTTCTTTTGTCTTAACAAATTCATTAGTTTTCTCATTCCATAACTCTGTAGCAGGAATAGTAATCTGCAACATCTCTAGTCTCCTTATAATTTTCTATGATTTAGGTGGAGGATTACTTGTAATGGGAACAATTCCGTTAATAAAAGCAGTCGCGGCCTCAGAACTAGTAGCTAATTCCATAAACAAATTGCTATAAGCCTGTGTTTGCATAAAGGCATTGCGAACATCGTTGTTCTTTACGAAGTATTTTCCATCCGGAGATTTCTCACCATATGCTTTACCAATAATTTCTTTGAACATGAGGACAATAGTTTCATTATCTTCAGCTTCAATTATTTTATTGATCTTTGCAGCGAGACCACCTTTTGTCGAGAGTTCCATCTCGGCAACTTCAGCCTGTGTAAGGTTGAAATAAAAGGTTTCAGTACGTTCATTTCCATCAAAATCTACATAAGTAATTGTCTTTTTAAGCATGTTCATTCTCCTTTCAATATTTTAATTGCACTCAATTGTAAGTAACCCGTATTCATTTGCACAAGCATTCTCAATTACACATCCTCTTGCTTCTCTCCACCCTTTAGCGAAATACGCAACATCCGCTTTTGACATAAGAAGTATAGATTTCCCAAGATACCAAAGAGGTTTTGCATCATCAGGAGCATCTTTTATAAAAGAATCAATAAGATTGACTTCGTCGCCAAATGAATTTCTTACTTCGTCAACGGCTGTTTCTCTTGCTTCTCGAATTTCTTTTTCTGTTTTTCCCTTCATTGGTTGACTAATAAATAGGTTTATCATATACTTCTCCTTAAAAATAAAAGGAGCCCTGAGATATTTTCCCAAGGCTCCTAACTAAAAATATCTTTAGACCGTTGCTAACAATGTATGAACTGCATCTGGAAGTGGAAGATTCGCAACGCCACTTGTGGCATCACCAAATAGTTCATCTTCAAGAGCAGCTAGACCATTCACTGTTGATGTAATTGAATCTACAATAAGTAAAGAAGTTGGCTGTAAACCAGTAACAAGCGTTGGAGTAGTGGCAATTTCCCAACTAAAAGTAATGGCTTCAGGAGATTCATTAATAGAAGCATATGCTTTTTCTGATGGGGAAGCTAAACAACCATAAACTAAATGGAGTTTATAGCCAAGGTCTTGTCCACCAACATCATTACCCAACTTAGTCCGATAAACTAGACCAAATTTCTTTCGAGGTTGCTGCGAAACTATCGCACCTGGATGAAGCTCAGCAGATCCATCACATTCGCCAAATTCTTCTGGATAAGTATAAGCCTCAAGTGTTGCAGCAAATTCCTCAGCCGACATCAAAGTCAAATACTTAATATTATCTGCATAAAGAGCAGATGGTTCTGCACCTGAAGGACTTTCTGTAACAGCTGTCAAACCATTCCAGGGAACACCCAAAGGATAAGCACCATTTGCATCCATAACATACAGAACACCTTTGTCAACACCGGTTTCAAAATAACGTTTACCGGTTCCATCCCAAGTAAGTCTTGTCATTTTATTTTTTCCTTTTAAAAATAGATTACGAAAATATTATGATTAAGATTATCGGTAACAAAATGTCTATCAAACACACATTTTTGTAGTAAAGCGATTTTGTCAGGAATTTCACTATCAGGATTTTTGTCTATAACTGTTAATGAATACCGTTTTTCAAGTCTATAAGGATTATTATCGGCAAATTTTGTGTCTATATCATCTAAATTATAAACAATACACGGATATTTCATTTGAACAGTAGGAGGGGGTTGGAAATATACATTTCTAGAATCCAATAAAGTTTCGAGGAGAGTTTGCAATTCGAGTCTAGTTCCCATTATACACCCCTCCCACTGTTAAAACAATACGTGGTCTCTGGATTTCAAACGATGTTATTTTCCAAGAAGACCCCATTATTTTTAAATACCGCATATTTTGACTATTACTAATGGCAAATTCATCAGCAATAATACTAAATCTATTATCAATAGTTAGATTATCGTTAACTTTTTCGCCATTTTCCCAACGTCTAGTGTTACGAAGAATATCTCCACTGCATGGACGCTCCGTAACAACTTCGCTGTATACTCCTGGCGCAGTTTCGCTTTCTTCACTTTTAGAATATCCAATCAATCCGTGAAACTTTGCCATATTAGAGCTCCTTTAAATCATTATGCCTGCGCGCGCTCGATAACGAGAGCCGCCTTAGGCAGGGTTAAGGCACCAGAGCAACGAGTTTCGATCAAATACTTGTACTGGTTGTAATCAATATCAAAATCATCGAACATACTTACAGCACCACCCTTATCAGCGCCAATAGTATAATCATAAAGATTAACGATAATAGCCAATAAGTCATACTCTAGAGTATCAGTACGATGCAAACCTTCCATAATAGGAACTTCGATAATTCGTGAAACACGAAGAGCTGCGGCAAGATCTGCTTCAGTATTATAAATACGACGACCCGTGGTATCTTTGATCAGTAGCATAGAGGTTAAGAAACTGGGACTCGTGAACATCATTGGAGTTCCAGAACCTTTATAATTAACACGACCAGCGATAATCTTATCCATAACTTCTTCTGGAAGATTATCAGTAGCAGGTAATTGAACCTTATGGGAATAAAGAGCGTCGTCCGTCCAAATTGGGCGAACAGAGGTTTCCTCAATATGATCATCAGAAGCCAAAGAACGACCATCACCAACTAGTACTGCACGTGCAATTTCCTCGTCTAGCATTACACGCATTTCCATCTTCAACCAAGCGACGATATCAAGATCAGTAATATCAACAATATCATCACGATCAAGTTTCTGTTTCTTATAGATCGTAGTCGGAGTAGTAGTACGTTTCAAAAGACCAAATACTTCGTCCTTTTTCAATTCGCCTTTAAGATAACCCATAGCTCTCGCACTTTCAACAGTAATATCTGCCTGAACGCTCTTAATACGAGAAAATGGAGTATGGCGAGTCCCATTAAGAATAGGACCAACCCAAGTCATATCACGTTTAACAAAAGTAGGTTCATTTGTTAAAGTTCGTGCATCTGGGAATAGATAATCAATATTATCAATACCATAAGTTCCAGCATGTGCAATAACAGATTGCTTTAATGATCCAAATTTAAATGCATCAGCAGTTATTTCTTTAAACTGATCATGACTTAAATGAACACGATTACTGCTATCCGAGCCGTCAAAAACATTGTTTTTCATTATTTCTTTATCTCCTTCGTTATTAGAATTTTCTTTTGATTTTTCATTTGAAACATCAGAATGTTCTGCGACTTCATCCGTTGTTTCTTCATCACCGTCTAATACCGCACCAATAATTGCATAAACAGCGGTCTTTTGCTTTTCGCTAAGAGTATCAAAAACTTCGCCAAGAGTTTCATCTTCTTCTGCTTTAGCAGGAGTATCAACATGCTTGATCTCTTCAACTGGTTTTTCTTCTTCCTTTTTCTTCTCTAATTCCAAACCAGTATAAATAATAGCTTCTTCTTCATCTGTAGTAATATTACCATCACCATGTTCAAAAGCTAAATTGTCGATCAAAGCACCTGGATTTGCTCCAGCTAAAACAAGACTAACTTCGCGAATTATACCATGAATAACGTTCTTAGATTTTTCAACTAATTGATTAGCATAGATCGATAAATATGTTACATCTCCGTGCTCAACAAGAAGTTTCCCATTCTTTCCTGGATCAGTATTATTAAACCTACAATAAGCATAAACACCATCTTCACGGTTTTCAAGTAATGCATGACCAAGAACATTTGCTGGTTCATTGTGCTGATGTTGCCAAACTAAAGGTACTATTTGACCATCATTATCCTTAAACGCATCTTTAACAATTACACGTCCGTCAGTGCATTTAAGACCGTTTTTAGTGGCATAACCACCAAAATCGAATTTTGCTTTTTCCATTATTTATAAACTCCTTCCATTTTGATTAGTTTCACTTTCTTCATCGATCGGATTCTCTTCGGTCATTACTACTGGTTCTGGTTCTGATTGGGATTGCGAATCGGGTTGATTAAGATTCTTATTACGTAATTCATCCGCGCTTGACTCAGAACTTGGCTTTCTACCTACAATTTGACGAAGTTCGTTAGATGTTAGAATTTCATTCCTAGTAAACTTGTCAGCTATATCAGCGATCTGACTAACTGGAACAAGTTTAAATGGATCTCTAAGCGCTTCAATAGACTGACCTTGAGTTCGACCGGTTTTAGTTATGAAAACACGTTTCATTGCATCTATAACTGCGGCAAGAATAGGCTCAATTGATCGATTATAGTAATTTAACATCTCTTTTTCATCTGCAGTACCATCAAAGACAGCTTTCGTTAAACCTAACTGGCTATAAAGCATACTCGTTAAGAATTCAATTTGTCCCATAAGATTATTTTCTGCAGGTCTATTCAATTGGGTAATCTTTTCCGTTCCATCAGTATAAGCAATACCATACTTTGAATCCTTTAATTGGGATTCAATATCTGCTCTTCTATTTTCAGCTTGTTGTCTTCGTGCTTCTGTTTTAACTACATATGGTAATTGAATAATTAAATCCAATTTTCCCGATCCACTTTGTTGATCTATTACATCTAAAAGATTTAATTTTGTTACTAAACGCTGTAACGTAGAATTTGGTTCATTCATTACAGCATAAAGTGGATTTTCAACAATAGCAACTACGGATTTAGGAAGTGTAATATCTTGTTTAAATCCAGTTTCGTCATTATAAAGACTAACACGAACATGTTTTGGATGCCAACTAATAATTTTTGCCGTTCGCATTGTTATAATATCATATGATCCAGTAAGATTTGGATTCATTGTTGTATCAATGGGAACTAACGCCACAACACCTTCATCACACATAGACATTACAGCATCTTGTATAAACGCACGACCTGTTTGATCTATATTTGCTTCAAGTGTAAGACAATTATTAAGACCTGAATCAATAGTTTCTAAATATCTTCCATCTTTATCAAGACGAACATGTTGAATAGGAATACCAGCTACATCTATACCAATTCTAGTATAGATAGAGGAAACAAGTGAAGTTTCTGTTCCCATTTTTAAACGAAATAAATCAGGTCTTATAGTATAACCAGGTCCAAAATTGATATATGCTTGACTAGAATCACCGTATCGAATAGCATTCCATGCATGTCGTAAACGATCACCAAATGAATTTGGCACTATGCACCACCTCCTTATTAATTTATATTTTTCTAATTATCATACATAGTCTGCCAGTATCCTCCTTTTAATAAGCCGAACCAAGAGCAATACGGCGCCAATTCTTGTCCGCAATAGTATTATCTGCAGAGCAAATATATAAATAAGTAGAACCTACCATTGCTTGTCCAGCAATACCTGTTGTTCCATCTACACCACCCGCCATCTTAACTGCAGCACCAGTAAAAGCTCCATTCGCCATAGTTTCAGCTAAGACAGTATCATTAGCTAGAACACCTGCGACATCTGCAGTTAACACAACATTATTAACATTGGCAGTTGCCGTAATAGGTTCCGTACCACTAGCATTAATGGCTGCAAGAAGATGACTTCCAGTATTAGCTGCAGAACAGTTTGTTCCACCTGCTAATGCTGTTAAACTGAAAACATTTGAACCAGATGCAAAGTTTTCAGTAGTTCCAATTGAATTACCTACAGTTCCACCAACTATTGCCGTAATAGCACTTATATTTGCATTAAAAGTGCCTGCAGTAACTAATGGATGAGGAAGATTATGACCATCACTACCATTAATGGCTGCCACAATAGCTGTTTGAGCTGAACCTAAACTAGTTCCAACACTAATTTCTGTATCTAAATTATCAGTGCCATTGGGAACAAATACGTAAATTTTTGCTCCAATGGTCATAGTATCGCCAGCAGTAGGTTGGACAGCAACAGTTAAATTATCAGTAGCATGAACTGCGTGATCTGAAATATCAATTGCTATATTTGTGGGAAGTGTCTTTGTTAGAGCACTATCTGCACAAAATTCATACATATCCTTACCAATTCTTACTGTTTCACCATCAACAGATACACCAGATACTACTAATTCCATTGTGGCATTAACAGCATTTACTGCTGAACCGACAACACCTAACTCTTTAAACCATTCGTGAAGTCTAATTTGTTCGGCTGTCAAAGTAGCAATTTGTTCTTTTGTTAAATCAGTCATTATCTTATCTCCTCTATTTTAATTTTCTCTTACTGGAATAATTATTGTTTTGTCTAAAGTTCTAGCATCATTAGTAGTGATCCTACAAGTTATCGGATAATCTTTATCTGCTATACCACCCTCTAACCAGATAGTAGCAACCGTATTAATCTTATAATCAACACCTGCTATGGTAATAGCATTCTGATTAGAAGATTTTTTAGTTAATTCAGGTGGATTCATTACTGGTAAAAACCAGGTTACAGTGAGAATTATTGCTCCTTGCAAATCACCACGATCATACTTACTACCATCGTTAAGTCCAGTCTCTTTATCACACCAAATAACAAAATATGGTTCTATATTACTAGGATCTTTATTTGGTAAATATGTTTGCATCTAACCTCCTCGTTTATCTCGCTTACGAACTTCAGCACGTTTATCTCTAAACAATACTTCAGCACGCTTATCACGAAATAATACTGTTGCTGCACGACTACCATCAGAAAAAATATATGTATATGGTTCTGCTATAATAGATTTAAATTGATCAAGATTAATAATATTAAATGCAAATAACAATATTGTAGGAAGAAGAATATTAACTCTTCCAAATGTAACTCTTTCAAAAATATCTAAATTATAGCTTGATAAGAATCCATTATTATATTCTAGACTGATACTTTCATATAAGTATCGATAAGTATCTATTAAAAATCCATATAATTTAGAAATTCTTACCTCTTCAATTATTATTAATTGAGAATTTATACTTACACTATTTAATTTAGTAAGAATTACATTTTCATTAACCTGACCTTGTGTATCTTCTAATGTTGTTATTCGATTAACACGAGAAAGACTTATATTTTCTGTCATTTGACTATGATGTTCATCAATAGTCAAATCTTTAAAATATGATAAAGTAATTTGATTATTATTAGTTATTTGATCAAGTGAAATAATAGTATTAATATGTTCTAAAGTTACTAAATCTTTCTCATTTGTTTGAGTTATTGGAATGATATTACTAATACGTCCTAAAATTACTAAATCTTTCTCATTCGTTTGAGTACCTGTAATAATAGTAATAATACGACCAAGACTAACATTATCTTTTTCATTTGTTTGAGATAGTGAAGCAATAGTAATAATACGACCTAAGTTAAGACCATCTTTTTCATTTGTTTGACCAAGTGGTGTAATGGAAACAATACGACCTAAAGTTGTTCCATCACTCTTAACTAGTTGATCAATTGGAGTAATAGTAACAATACGACCTAAGTTAAGACCATCTTTTTCATTTGTTTGACCTATAACACTAACAGTAACACTACGTCCAAGAGTAAGATTATCCTTCTCATTTGTTTGATTTGCTATATTAATATTATCAATACGTATCTGTGTTACAGTCTCTTTCAAATTTCCTACTTCGGTTTCGCCTTCTCCAACAACTTTGGTTAGGTTAACCGCATCCTGAATAATTACCTGACTAATCTCACCTTCAGTAACCGTAAGCACCTTTGTTAGTATTACAGTTTCATATGTATTTTTAGCTCTGGCATTAGTCAATATGTAAGACAATATGACTGCTTCTTCAATTACCCCACTTTCTGAGTAAGTTAATGTTAGAAGAAGTCCTATTGGAGTGCCAACGGTCATACTTCACCTCCAATCAAAGAAATAAACCATTTTTTCCTTTTATCTGAATTATGTAACTATCGCCACACCGTACTTACTTTACCACTCTTCTATATATTGATCGATCCTTCATGTTTCAAAGAAATTTTTACAATGCCATCCATTTAGTATGGTTCATTCTAGTTATATTTAATGCGCCTTTGACAGTAATACCGGCACTACTAATTAAAACATATCTCTTAGTTTTATATGTTACATCCTCAAAATTAGTATTTAAAATAATAGTCATTAGAAATCATCCCCCGCATCATTCGCTTCCCAATAATCTACTAAATATGAACCTGAGAATGCACCAGATGTGGCCCGAACTGTTCCCAAACAAGGGTGCAATATCTTTATTAAGTTATTAGTCACATTTAGGGTATCTTTCAGAGAATCAGCCACCCATAACCTCAACCTCCCTGGTGATCCAGATTCCCAATCCAACTCTATCTTATTCCAATTCGCTTGATTAGTCAAAGTCGTAAGTACCCCATTAGAAGTTATCAACCCAGTATTATCTCCTAACCCAATCTGAATGCGATAACCATTTGCTGCATAGTACCAAATATTGCACACATAATGTATATTCGTCTCATCGCTATAGTAATTTCTACATATCCTGAGATAAGAAGCCTCCGGCATGACCATTGCGTTTGGATGAAAATAAAACGCCTGTCTTATCCTAGACACATAAGGTACTCGTTTCACTCCACATGCGTGCTGGGTGGTTTGGCTTGAACTTGGTGTTATTTTACAACCATAAGAACCTTCATAGGCTGCACTCGCCGCGACTTCAATAGTTGATCCCCAATTATAAACAGCATCAAAACCTTTTACGGTGTCTTTGAGTTTATTATTCTCAAAATCAACAGGTGTCCATAGAGTTGTCATGGTTGCACATCTCCAATACACAGATAAGTATAAGTAGAACCAACACGCTGATACTGAATAGCTGGATTTTCACTCCCTAATGCTGCTTCGATATGTGCTTTTAAAGAACCCGAATCAAGATGATCAGTCACGGCAGAATATAAAGTTGTCTGTTCAACACCTCCTACAGTGATAGTAAATGACGTTCCTTGAATATGAGTAACTTTTGTCACATCGCCTTGAATTGTGTTAGCGTCTATCGTGCCAGCCAACCAATAGTCTATGCTGTCCTGAAGCCTCGCATCAGCATTTATGTAGGACCACCCAAATAACGCAAAATTATCAAAGCCAAAATCTCGTAGTTGCATCCATCTATACCTAATATCAGAAGGCTGAAAATATGTCGGATAAACACCCATTCCCGCAAAGTAAACTTTACCTGTTAAATTGAGAGTGGAGTAATAATATAATGCTTCCTCAATTGATTCATGGTATATCATAGCTGTAACCCCATCAATCAAATCGTCTGTCAGCCAATTGG
>Ga0209254_10006649_pt1 | contig 10659 bp, 6 predicted proteins | sample FrelakmetDIP11DI_FD_187148 | JGI IMG/M metagenome (GOLD analysis project Ga0209254, IMG submission 187148) | Freshwater lake sediment microbial communities from the University of Notre Dame, USA, for methane emissions studies - DIP11 DI (SPAdes)... | ecosystem: Environmental > Aquatic >... | reverse complement strand
ATCTCCGGACGGTGGTGGGCTTCGGCCCCAGGCCACCGGGATCGGCCGCCGCCGGAGAGACCCGCCGGTACGTCAAGGCGCAGATGGCCGCCATCGGCGTGCAGGTGGCCGAGCAGGCGTTCGAGGCGAAGACGCCGATCGGCCCGGTGAAGATGGTGAACGTGCGCGCCACGATTCCCGGCGCCAGGCCGGAGCGCATCATCATCGGCGGTCACTACGACACGAAGCTTTTCCGGCAGTTCCGCTTCGTCGGCGCCAACGACGCAGGCTCCAGCACCGCATTCCTGATCGAGATGGCGCGGGTGCTCAAGGCCCGGAAGAACCCGTTCACGATCGAGCTGCTCTTCATCGACGGCGAAGAGGCGTTCATCGACTGGTACCTCGGCGACGACCACACCTACGGCAGCCGGCACTACGTCCAGGAGGCGAAGCGCACCGGCGATCTCGCCCGCATCAAGGCGATGATCCTGGTGGACATGGTGGGGGACCGCGATCTGGTGATCAAGCGCGAGCCCAAGTCGACGGCGTGGCTCACCGACATCATCTGGTCGACGGCACGGTCGCTGGGCCACGGCTCCACCTTCGTGGCCGAGCCGTTCCCGGTCGAGGACGACCACGTCCCGTTCCTCAACGCGGGCGTGCCGGCGGTCGATCTCATCGATCTCGAGTATCCGCCGTGGCACACGGCGGAGGACACCCTCGACAAGGTGAGCGCGCGCAGCATGGAAGTGGTGGGCCGCGTCCTGACGGCCGCGCTGCCGAAGATCGAAAGCCGGCTGCAGGCGCCCGCCCGCTGACGAACCCGTCCGATCCGAGGTGATCAGGCCCGGCCGTACCGCACGATGAGCACGGTCATGTCGTCGCTCTGCATCGCGCCGGCGGCGAAGGTCCTCGCCGACGCCAGGAGCGCTTCGCGCATGGCGGCCGGCGCGGCGCCGCGGTTGGCTTCCAGGCACGCGATCAGCCGGTCGTCGCCGTACTCCTCGCCGTCGGGGCTCTGCGCCTCCGAGATGCCGTCGCTGAAAATGACCAGCGTGTCGCCCGGCTCGAGCGCCAGCTTCTCCTGGTCGTAGCTGGCGAAGTCGAACATGCCGAGGATCATGCCGCCGGTCTCCAGGCGCGACACGCCGCCGCGGCTGAGCAGCACCGGCGCGTTGTGCCCGCCGTTGCAGTAGACCAGCGACCCGTCGGCCGAGAGCACGCCGAAGAACATCGTGACGAACTTCGACTCGATGTTCCGCTGCTTCAGGCCGCGGTTGATCTTGGCGATCGTGCCCGCGGGGCCGGCCGCGATGTCCGCCTCGACGGTGAACATGCCCTGCACGGCCGCCGTGAGCAGCGCGGCCGGCGCGCCCTTCCCGGACACGTCGCCAAGCGCCATGCCGAAGCTGCCGCCCTCGAGCTCGAGGTAGTCGAAGAAATCGCCCCCGATGGCGCGGCACGGCACGGTGGCGCCGGCCACGTCGCAGAACGCGCCCTCGTACTCGGCGGGCGGCATCAGGGCCTGCTGGATTTCCGCGGCAATCCGCAACTCCTGCTCGAGGCGGGCCTTCTCGCTCGCCTCGCGGTAGAGCCGGGCGTTCTCGATGGCGACGGCCGCCTCGCCAGCCAGCGTCTCGAGCGCGCCGCGCGTCGCCGGCGACTTGAGCACCCCGCCCTCGCGGCTGTCGAGATACAGGACCCCGATCCGCGACTCGCCGCTGTACGCCTCGGCCTGATCGACGTACCGCACCAGCACGAGCGGCACGCACAGCACGTGCCGGATGCCGATCATCATCGTCGCGGTGTGGGCCTGCGCCAGCATGGCGTCGGCGAAATCGAGGAGGCGCGACTCGCCCGTCGCGAAGACTTCGTCCGGGATCTTGCGGGAGGTCTCGAACGTGCGGCCGGGCAGCGTGACGCGACCGCGCCCCCGCCCCATCTTGAAGTCGAGGGTGCCGTCGGTGCCGGCCAGCATGATGAACCCCCGCTCCGCCCCGGTGACGTCGATGGACGAGTCGATCACCATCGTCAGCACGTCGTCGAGCACGCGGCCCGAGCCCAGCCGCCGAAGGCTCTCGAGCAGCGCGGCGATCTGCCGGAAGTCGCCGGACACCTGCACCGAGCGCGTGCTCGAATCGGCGCCGGCCGCGAGAAACATGATCTCGCACTCGGTGCTGTTGCCGAGGCGGATCCGGTCGCGGTCCTCCAGCACGTGCTCGGTCACCTTCTGGTCGTTCACGAAGGTGAAGAACCGCGAGCCCTTGTCGCGCAGCACGAACCCCCGCGCCTCGGGCGTGATGTCCGCGTGGTCCCGCGAGACATCCGTGCCGTTGAGGCGCACCGTGCACTCGCTCCGCCGGCCGAGCGTGATGACGTCGCGGCCCAGTTCGATCCGGTCTTTCTTCCCGTCCGGGCGCGAAATCACAAGTCGTGGAGGAGTCATCATGTGCGCCTTCGCCTCAGGATGCGCCAGGCGAGAACGACGGCCGCCAGCGCCGCAACGGTGTACGACGCGAACGCGGGCACCTGGCCCGACGCCGCCTTGGCCATGAAGAGGCCGCCGGCGACCAGCACGAGCAGCGCGCTGACGGCCAGCCACAGCGGCTGCGCGGCCGTCCGGCGGGCCGGCGCCGGGCGCCCGGACGGGGGCGCCGAGGTCGACTGGCCGCAGCGGAAGCAGACAATCGCCCGGTCCGAAATCTCGGTACCGCAGTGTTGACAAATCACGCCCTGTGCTCCGAATGCTCGATTATATACTTGCGCGCATGATCCCCGTGCGGGATGTGATCCCGTCGCGAACCAGCCCCGTGGTGACGCTCGCGCTGCTGGCCGCGATGGGGGCGGCGTGCGCCTGGCCCGCGGTGCGCGAGTGGTGGCTCCCCTGGGCCGCGCACGCGGTGGTCGTGTGGCTCGCCGGCGGAACCATCGAGGATCGCTTCGGACACGCCCGTTTCGCGGCGTTCGCCGCCGCGTGCGCCGCCGCCGCGTATGCCGCGCCCATCGCGGCCGGCCGCGACAGCGGCCTGCTCTGGGCCGCGTGCGGCGCGGTGGCCGGCCTCGTCGCGGCCTACCTCGTGATGTTCCCGCGGGCGCGCATCCTGGCGCTCGTTCCGATCGTCATCGGCGTCGAGGTCACGGATGTCCCGGCATGGGCGGTGTTCGGACTCTGGGCCATACTGCAGGGAGCCGGCGCATGGTCCCTGCTGGCGTGGACGGCCCCGGCAGACGCCGTCGGGATGGCGACGGGCGTCGCGGCAGGCGCCGCCGCGGGCACCCTGGGCGGGCGGCTGCTCCCCCGGCCCGACCGGATGCGCGTCGAGTGGTGGGACCCGCCCGCTCGCCGGCCTTGAAATCCCGGATTCAGCGGGACGTCGATGCCGGGCATGCCCCGCGCCAGCCCCCGCTGGCGGCGGCGGCGCGTGTCGCGAACCGCTCGGCGCGCCGGACAAACCCACCTCCAGGGTGCTGTCGGCGGCACGTGGGGCCCCGGACACCCCACGTGGCTATCGGCCCTTGCGGTGCGTTTGTCGAACATCCGCGATCGGCTTGCTCGCATGGTTCGCCACACGCCCCGCCGCCGCCCGCGATTGAGCGGCCCGAGTCCCGAGTCCCGAGTCCCGATCAGCGGTTTCACAGTTCTCGCGGCGTCGCAAGGCCGCCGCCCGCGGGTTGTGAAACCGTCCCCTGTTAAATGAACTCCCGCCACGTGAAGAAGAGTGCGGCGCCCCAGCCCTGGAGCAGGGCGAAGGCCGTGAGCCAGGCGGCTCGGTGGCGGGCGGGAATCACCGCGGCGAGCCAGATGAACGCCGGGAACATCGCGGCGGTCACGCGCCCGATTGAGAGCAGGCCGCCGGCGGTGAGCGGCGGAATCAGGTTGACGGCCAGGAACACGCCGTAGGGCACGCCGAAGCGCTTCGTCACCGGCCAGATCGCCGCCAGGGCGCCGGCCGCCGCCACGAAGTTGACGGCATCAATCGGCTGCGAGCGCGCGTAGCCGTACAGCCCGCCCCGCTCCAACTCCTGGAACGGGCCCTGCGACACCCACGTGCCGAAGGTGCGACCCCAGGCCGCGTGAGCTTCCAGCCAGGCCAGCGGCCGCCCAGTCAGCGCATAGATGAACGCGGAGAAGACGACGACGCCCACGATGGCCGCCGACGCGGCCGCCATCGCCGGGAGGGACGCGCGAAACGCGCGGAAGAGCCGCGCGCCGATGCCGTTCCTCTCGTCGCGCCAGGCCGCCACCGACGCCGGCCACAGCGCCACGAGCGCGATCGGCACGGCAAGCAGGAACCCGTTGGGCCGCGCGAACCCGCACACCAGCGCGAACGCCGCCGTGCGGACGTACTCGCCCCGGCCGACATGATAGAAGGCGCCGGCCGCGCAGAGCAGGAAGATCGCTTCCGTGTACACCGCGCTGTAGAAGACGGCGAACGGGTACGCCGCCAGCAGCGCGACAGCCCACGCCGCCCGGTCGGCGTCGCCCAGGGCGGATCTCGCGAGACGGTGGACGTAGACAAAGGCCCACAGGCACGCGACGAGCACCGCGAACTGGCCGGCCCAGAGCGGATGCCCTCCGATGACTCGCCCGCCGAACCGCATCACCATCGGCAGCGCCGGCATGAACGCGATGTTCTGCTGGCCCGCGATCGCGGGGTCCCACACGTACCCGTCCACCGCGATCCCGAGATACCAGCCCGCGTCGTGGCGGGCCGGCAGGTCGAGGAACTCGTTGTTGTACAACCTGAAGGGCGCGCCGCCTTCCCGATAGCCGAACGTCCCCACGGCCAGGAACCCGACCAGCAACACCGCCAGCCTCGATGCCGCCCACACCGGCACGACCGCGCGCACGCTCTCCGCGCTCCACCAGCGCGCGAGCATCCGCCACGCCCGCAGGAAGACCGGCTGATCACGCCTGATGGCGTGACGAACCAGCAGGATGACGAGCGCCGCCAGCAGGATGCGCGCCCCGGACGTGACCGACACGCGCGCGCCGAAGACGTGCAGGCGGAACCCGCCGAACCCCGCCACGAGCAACGCGAGCGCCGCCACCGTCACGGCGATCGCGTCGGCGGACCGGGCCCAGCGAGGCAGCCGGCCTCCTGCGTCGCGAGGGGGTGGCAGGTGAGCATCCATGGAGTGTGAACCGCCGGGGAGTATAACACCGGGGCCGGGCGCGCACTCGGCGGCCGCTTTCCGATACGATGGAGGAGACTGGCAACGTATCAACAGGATTGCGCATGAACATCCGCCTCGCTGCCGTGTGCACGGCCGCCCTGCTCGCCGCTGCGTCCGCCTATGGGCAGCCCGCGCCGGCAATTTCGGCCGCAGCCGGGCCGCATCATCGCCTCGACATCCGCCTCGACCCGGCGGCCCATCGGCTGGTCGCGACCGACGAAGTGACATGGCCGAATGCTTCCGTGCCAGGCCGCCGCACGTTCGTGCTCAACGCCGCGCTGACGATCACGCGCGCCGACCCGCCCGTCACGGAAGTGCCCCTCGCCGAGGCGCTCGCCGAACTCGGGATCGCGGGCGGCTCCCGCGTTCCGCTCAAGGCGTACCGCATCGTTCCGGCCGGTGAGCCGACGTCGCTCGCGCTCGCCTACGAGGGGGTCATCAACACGCCGCTCTCGGATCCGAAGGAGGAGTACACGCGCGGGTTCCGCGACACAACCGGCCTCATCGGCCCGGAGGGCGTCTACCTGGCCGGCTCGACGGTGTGGCACGCGCGATTCGGCCCCGAGCTGGTGACGTTCGACGTGTCGGCGGCCGCGCCGGCCGCGTGGCACGTCATCAGCCAGGGCAACGGCACCTCCCGCGGAGCGGACGGCAAGGCCCGCTGGACGTCGGGCGGGCCGATGGACGAGATCTACCTCGTCGGCGGCCCGCTGCACCAGTTCAAGGACAGCGCCGGGGCCATCGAGACGCTGGTGTACCTCCACGAACAGGACGCGGCGCTCGCCGGGAAGTACCTGGCGGCGACGGCCCAGTACCTCGAGATGTACCGGAGCCTCATCGGCCCGTATCCGTATGGCAAGTTCGCGCTGGTCGAGAACTTCTGGGAGACGGGGTACGGGATGCCGACCTTCACGCTGCTCGGCCCGCAGGTCATCCGCTTCCCCTTCATCATCAACTCGTCGTACCCGCACGAGATCCTGCACAACTGGTGGGGCAACTCCGTGTTCGTGGACTACGGCACGGGGAACTGGTGCGAGGGGCTGACGGCATACCTGGCCGATCACCTGATTCAGGAACAGCGCGGGGCGGCCGCCGAGTACCGGCGCTCGACGCTGCAGAAGTACCGCGACTACGTGCGTACGGCGCGTGACTTCCCCCTCGCCGAGTTCCGCGAGCGATCCAGCGCGGCCACCGAGGCAGTCGGGTACGGCAAGGCGCTCATGGGCTACCACGCCCTCAGGCTCCACATCGGCGACGACGCGTTCCGTGCGGCCTTCGCGCGGTTCTATCGCGACTTCAAAGGCAGGCGCGCGACGTTCCGCGACATCCAGCGCGCGGCCGAGGCGGCGAGCGGCAAGCCGCTCGGATGGATCTTCGACGACCTCCTCGCGCGGCCGGGCGCGCCGGTCCTGGAGGTGAAGGCGGGATCGACCGCCGTCAGGCAGGACGGCGCGCGCTTCGTCGTCGACGGCGTCCTGCGCCAGGTGCAGGCGGGCGCGCCCTTCACGGCCGACGTTCCCGTCCTCGTCCAGACCGAGCGCGGCGTCACGGCCGCGACGGTGCGTCTCGACAAAGCCGAGCAGGCCTTCTCGGTCGCGGCCGACAGCCGGCCCCTCGCCCTCTTCGTCGATCCCCACTTCGACGTGTTCCGCCGTCTCGACCCGCGCGAGACGCCGCCCTCCATCGGCCAGATCTTCGGAGAACCGGCGATCCTGGCCGTGCTGCCCGCCGGCGAGGGCGCTCAGGCCGTCGCCGCGTACCGCGAACTGCTGAAGGGCTGGCAAAGCGACGCGCACCGGATCACGGTGGTCCTCGACAGCGAGTTGAAGGCCCTGCCATCCGACCGCGCCGCGTGGATCATCGGGCGGACGAACCGCCTGGCCCCGGCCCTGTTCGGAGATCGCCCCGGGCTGCGCGTGGACGACGCGGGCGTCGACATCGACGGCGAGGCGATGCCGCTCGCGGGCCACACGCTCATCGCCACGTTCCGCCACCCGGCCAATGTCGAGAAGGCCGTCGGCTGGATCGTCGCCGAGCCGGCGTCGGCGCTTCCCGGCCTCGGCCGCAAGCTCCCCCACTACGGGAAGTACTCGTATCTCGGCTTCCAGGGCGAGGAGCCCGCCAACATCATCAAGGGCCAGTGGCAGCAGTCCGACTCGCCGATGCGCGTGGATCTGCGGCCCGAGGGCGGGCGCGGCGCCGCGCTCGCCGCGCTGCCGCCGGACGGCCGCAAGGCGCTGGTGGCGCTGCCGCCCGTGTTCTCGCAGCAGGCGCTGGGCGAGCACGTGGCGTTGCTCGCGTCGCCCGAGCTTCGGGGGCGCGGCCTCGGCAGCCCGGGCCTCGACAAAGCGGCCCAGTACGTGGCGGACAGGTTCCGGGCGTACGGGCTGATGCCCGGCGGCGACGGGGGCTCGTACTTCCAGCGCTTCACGGTGCCGAAGGGCGAAGGCGGCCGGCCCGTAGAGGCGGCCAACGTGATCGGGATTCTGCCGGGGGCGAACGAGGCGTTCAAGGATCAGAGCGCCGTGCTCGGCGCGCACCTCGATCACCTCGGCACCGGATGGCCCGACGTGCACGCGGGCGACGAGGGCAAGGTGCACCCGGGGGCCGACGACAACGCGAGCGGCGTCGCGGTGATGCTCGAACTGGCCCGGGTCCTCGCGGCCGGCGGGCGGCCGCCGCGCACGGTGCTGTTCATCGCGTTCACGGGAGAAGAGGCCGGGCGTCTCGGATCGAAGTACTACGCCGCCCACCCGGTGCGTCCCCTGGCGCAGACCGAGGGCATGATCAACCTCGACACCGTGGGCCGCCTCGGCACGCAGAAGATCACGGCGCTGGGCACCGGCACCGCGACCGAGTGGCCGCACATCTTCCGCGGCGCCTCCTTTGTCACGGGCATCGAGAGCCGCAGCGTGCCCGAGTCGATCGAGTCGTCCGACCAGGTGAGCTTCACCGAGCAGAACGTGCCGGCCGTCCAGATCTTCACCGCGGCGCACGCCGACTACCACCGCCCGTCCGACACCGCCGACAAGATCGATGTGGCCGGCCTGGCCAAAGTCGCCACGTTCGTGAAGGAAGGCATCGTGTACCTGGCCGAACGGCCGGAGCCCCTCACCAACACCATCAAGCCAGGCCCGGCGGCAGCTCAAGCCGGGCCGCCTTCGCCGCCGACGCCGGGCGCTGCGCCGGATCCGCCGGCGGCTTCGGCGAGCCAAGCTCGGCGAGTCTCGTTCGGCACGGTGCCGGATTTTGCCCATCCTGGCCCGGGCGTCAAGGTCAGCGGCGTGGTCCCCGACTCCCCGGCAGCCAAGGCGGGCATCCGCGAAGGCGACATCATCATGCGCATCGACGAAGCGGATGTGGCGAACCTGCAGGGGTTCTCGAACCTGCTCCGGACGCTCGCGGCCGGGCAGACCGTGGAGGTGGCCCTCCGCCGCGGCGCCGACGACGTGAAGGTGAGCGTCACGCTGGCCGGGCGATGAGCCGGGCCGCGTCCGGAAGTACAATCATCGGTGGAGGAATGCGAATGACTCGAACGACCCTCACGGCCGCCCTCGTGGCCCTGGCGATGGCCATCCCCGCGGCGGGGCTGGCGCAGGATGCGTCGTGGAAACTGAAGATTGGCGATCCCGCCAGGCGCGACCGCGAGGCGACCGTCGTGCTCGACGGCATCACCGACACGGCTGCCGGGAAGACGCTCACCACGGGCGAGCTCGCCGCCAGACTCGACGACGTGCGCGTGCTGTTTGTCGGCGAGAGCCACACCGACATCGCGTTCCACCGCGTCCAGCTGCAGGTCATCCGCGCGCTGCAGAAGCGCGGGCGCGAGGTCCTCATCGGCCTCGAGATGTATCCCTACACCGAGCAGGCGTCGCTCGACCTGTGGAACAGCCGGGCGGTCACCGAGGACGAGTTCGTCGCGAAGTCGCGCTGGTACAAGAACTGGGGCTATCACTGGCACTACTATCGCGACATCTTCCTGTTCGCGCGCGAGAACGGCCTCAGGATGTACGGCGTGAACACCCCGCGCGAGGTGGTGTCGGCGGTCCGCAAGAAGGGCCTCCAGAACCTGACACCGGAGGAGGCGTCCCGCATCCCGCCGAAGGTCGACACCGCCAACGAAGACCACAAGACGCTCTTCCGCGCATTCTTCGCCGGCGAGGAAAGCATGATGCACACGATGAGCGACCAGATGTTCGACGGCATGTTCGCCGCGCAGTGCACCTGGGACGCCTCGATGGGCTACAACGCCGTGCAGAACCTGACGAAGTTCGGCGGGCCGAAGGCCATCATGGTGGTGCTCATCGGATCCGGCCACGTGGCGTACAACCTCGGCGTCCAGCGCCAGGCCGCGCTCTGGTTCGACGGCAGGATGGCGTCGGTCATCCCCGTCCCGGTCGCCGATGCCAAAGGCCGGCCTCAGACCGCGATCCAGGCCTCCTATGCCGACTACCTGTGGGGGCTGCCGCCCGAAACCGACCCGCTCTACCCGTCGCTCGGCCTCTCGACGCGCGACGGCAAGGGCGAGTTCCCGCTCGAAGTCATCAACGTCCCGAAAGACACGGTGGCGGGCCGGGCGGGATTCCAGGTCGGAGACGTGTTGCAGTCCATGGACGGCACTCCGCTCAAGGACCGCGAAACGTTCAACCGCCTCCTGTCGGAGAAACGCTGGGCGGATGACGCGGTGTTCGTCGTGTCGCGCGGCGGCGCAGCCGCGACGGTGACCGCCGCCTTCCGGCGGGAGACTCCGCCAGCCAAGTGAGGCGCCGGGGCGCCTGATCCATGTCGGACCTGTCCACCACCACCGTCCCGCCGCTGCCCGCCAGGCTGCCCGTCATCCCCCTGCGCGGCACGGTGGTCTTTCCGCTGACGCTCCAGCCGCTGGCCGTCAACCGGCCGGTGTCGGTCGACTCGGTGAACCGCGCGCTCGGAGGCGATCGCCTGGTGCTGCTGGTCCAGCAGGCCGGCGACAACGACGACCCCGGCCCCGACGCGATTCGCGGCGTGGGCACGGTCGGCGTCATCCGGCAGATGGCGAGGGGCCCGGCGGCGATGCAGATCGTTGTCGAAGGGCTGGTGCGCGCGCGGATCACGGACGTCTCGCGGACGGGCAACGTGCTGGAGGCCTCGGCCGAGGTGCGCCCCGACGATGAGGCGCGCGAGCTGGAGGTGGAGGCGTACATCCAGCGACTGCGCGAATTGAGCGATCGGGCCCTGGCGTTCGCCACCGGCCTGCCTCAGGACCTCAAGGCCCTCGTGGCCGGCATCGATCAGCCGCTGCGGCTCTGCTACGTCATCGCCAGCATGCTGGACATGAAGGGCGACGACAAGCAGCAGTTGCTCGAGGAAGAGCGGCTGGTGAAGAAGCTGCAGGCCGTCGCCAGGGCGCTCTCGCGGGAGGTGACGCTCCTCGAGCTGAAGGGCAAGATCGAGTCGGAAGCCCAGCAGGACATGAGCGAGGCGCAGCGGGAATACTACCTGCGCCAGCAGTTGAAGGCGATC
>Ga0209254_10006648_pt1 | contig 10663 bp, 10 predicted proteins | sample FrelakmetDIP11DI_FD_187148 | JGI IMG/M metagenome (GOLD analysis project Ga0209254, IMG submission 187148) | Freshwater lake sediment microbial communities from the University of Notre Dame, USA, for methane emissions studies - DIP11 DI (SPAdes)... | ecosystem: Environmental > Aquatic >... | reverse complement strand
CTGGAAGACGGCAAGCTGGTGCGCTGGTTTGCCGACCCGCTGTTCCGCGGCGCCTACCCGGCCGACGTGCTGGAACACCTGGGCACCGATGCGCCGCGGGTGCAACCCGGCGACCTGGCCACGATCGCCACGCCGATGGACTTCCTGGGTGTCAACTACTACTCGCGCCACATGGTCAGCGCCGAAGGGCCCTTCGACGTGCACGCCAGCGGACTGCCGGTCACCGAGATGGGCTGGGAGGTCTACCCCGAAGGCCTGACCGAACTGCTGCTGCGCCTGCACGCCGACTACGCGGTGCCACCGCTGTATGTCACCGAAAATGGCGGCGCCTTCAAGGACGAACTCCTGGGTGGCCACGTGCACGACCGCGACCGCACGAGTTATATCTCCAGCCACATCGAGGCCGTGGGCAAGGCGCTGCGCCAGGGCGTGCCGATGGCCGGCTACATGGTGTGGAGCCTGATGGACAACTTCGAATGGGCCTGCGGCTACGAAAAGCGCTTCGGCATCGTCTTTGTCGACTACGCCACGCAGCAGCGCACCCCGAAGGACAGCGCGCGCTGGTTCCGGCGCTTCCTGCGGCACCGCCGCGCCGAGCGTGGCACGGCGCTGGCCGACACCGGGGTGGGAGCCTGAAGCATGGGCCAGGTCACGCTGCGCGGCATCTGCAAGAGCTACGGTGAAGTCAAGGTCATCCAGGGCATCGACCTGGAGGTGAACGAAGGCGAGTTCCTGGTCTTCGTGGGGCCTTCCGGGTGCGGCAAGTCGACCACGCTGCGCATGATCGCGGGGCTGGAAAGCATCACCGCAGGCGATCTGCTGATCGACGGCGTGCGCGCCAACGACCTGCGCCCCGCCGATCGGGGCGCGGCCATGGTGTTCCAGAGCTACGCACTGTACCCGCACATGACGGTGGCCGAAAACATGGGCTTCGCGCTGAAGATGGCGGGCGTGGGCAAGGCGGCTCGCAACCAGCAGGTGGGCCGTGCCGCCGAGATCCTGCGCATCACCGAACTGCTGGGGCGCTTCCCGAAGGAACTTTCGGGCGGCCAGCGCCAGCGCGTGGCCATCGGCCGCGCCATCGTGCGCAAGCCGAAGGTCTTTCTCTTCGACGAGCCGCTGTCCAACCTGGACGCCGCGCTGCGCGTGAACATGCGCATCGAACTCAGCCGCCTGCACGAGGAGCTGGGCACCACCATGATCTACGTCACCCACGACCAGGTCGAAGCCATGACCATGGGCGACCGCATCGCCGTCTTCAACAAGGGCGTGGTCGAACAGCTCGGTGCACCCATGGCGCTGTACAACCGGCCGGCCAACGAATTCGTCGCCGGCTTCCTGGGCGCGCCGCGCATCAACCTGGTGAATCGCGCCACGGCCGGCGCGCCGCTGCCGCACCAGGCGCTGTGGCAGGCGCTGGCCGGCAGCGCGCCGGCCAGCGTGCAGCGTGCCGGCCTGCGGCCCGAGCACTTGCGCGTGGTGCCGCCCGGCGAGGGCATCGCCGCCAGCGTGGTGCTGGCCGAACATCTGGGCGACTCGTCCATCCTGCACATCCGCGTCGACGGTGTGGACGAGCTGCTCAACGCCAAGATCGGCACCGGCCACGGCCCCGTCGCCGCCGGCCAGGCCGTGGGGCTGGTGCCCGACCCGGCGTGGGCACTGACCTTCGACGCCACAGGGAGACTGATGTCATGACAACGGCAAGACGCAAAGGCTGGAAACTCGTCTGGCGCGACGAATTCGAGGGCCACGAGGTCGACCGCAGCAAGTGGGACTTCGACCTCGGCAACGGCTTCTATGACTACAAGAACCATGTCTGGATTCCCGGCTGGGGCAACGAGGAACTGCAGTACTACACGCACGAATCCGAGAACGTCACCGTCAAGGACAGCTTGCTGACCATCCGCGCCGTGAAGGCTTCCTTGCACGGCTGTGGCTATACCTCGGCGCGGCTGAAGACGCGGCAGCGCGACGGCACGCCGCTGTTCACCAAGCTCTACGGCCGCTTCGAATTCCGCGCCAAGGTGCCCTGGGGCAAGGGGCTGTGGCCGGCGCTTTGGATGCTGCCGCAGGACGACGCCTACGGCGGCTGGGCGGCCAGCGGCGAGATCGACCTGATGGAGATCGTGGGCGAGAAGCCGCACGAGGTGCTCAACAGCATCCACTACGGGTCCACCTACCCCAAGCGCACGCTGCACACGCACGTGCATCCGTTGCCCGGCGGCAGCACGGTGTCGGACTGGCATGTCTACGCCGCGGAGTGGGAGCCGGGCGAGATCCGCTTCTACGTCGACGACGTGCACACCTCGACCGAGAATTTCTGGTGGAGCTGCAGCAAGACGAAAGACGGCCTCGGCCTGGAGGCCACGCGTGCCAGCGAGCTCAACCCCTGGCCGGCGCCGTTCGACAAGCCGTTCTACCTGCTCATGAACGTGGCCGTGGGCGGCAACTTCCCCGGCGCGCCGAACGACGAGACGAAATTCCCGGCCGAGATGGTGGTGGACTACGTGCGCGTCTACGACAAGATCGGCGGCTATGGCGAACCCAAGCCGCGCGGCCCGGGCCGTCTTCCTTGGCAGAAAGCGCGCTGAGTGGCCCCCCATCCTTGACCTGGAGAGAGACATGTCCAAGAACCCAGCCATCCCGACCGGAAGCGGCGCCTCGAACCCTTCCGCGCCGCACCATGGCGAAGGCCTGGCCGGCACGGCCGCGTCGGCTGCAACGGCGGCCGAGGCGCCACTGTCGCCCCAGGAGCAGGCCGCACTGGCCAGCGAATTCCAGTCGGTCCTGCAAGCCGGCGTGCACGGCCTGTGCTTCAGCCCCTACCTGGAAGGCCAGAAGCCGGGTGACCAGATCGGCGAGGACCAGATCCGCGAGCGGCTCGAGATCGTGCGTCCACACACCCGCTGGGTACGCAGCTTCTCGTGCACCGACGGTCACGAGCACACCCCGCGCATTGCGCACGAACTCGGCATCAAGACGCTGGTCGGCGCCTGGCTGGGCACCGACCGCGAGATCAATGAACGCGAACTGCAAGGCGTCATCGAAGTGGCCAAGGCTGGCCACGCCGACATCGTGGCCGTGGGCAACGAGGTGCTGCTGCGCGAGGACCTGTCGGAAGATGAACTGCTGGCCGCCATCCAGCGCGTGAAGCAAGCCCTGCCCGGCGTGCCGGTGGGTTATGTCGACGCCTACTACCTGTTCGAGAAGCACCCGCGCGTCACCGCCGCCTGCGACGTGATCCTGACCAATTGCTACCCGTTCTGGGAAGGCTGCCCGCGCGAACGTGCCGTGGCCTACATGCAGGACATGGTCGGCCGTACTGTGGCAGTGGCCGGCGGCAAGCGCGTCGTCGTCAGCGAGACCGGCTGGCCCGACCAGGGCAGCGCCTTCCATGGCGCCGTGCCCTCCGTGCACGGGGCCATGCGCTATTTCGTCGACACGCAGCACTGGGCCGAGCGCGACGGCGTGGAAGTCTTCTGGTTCGCGGCCTTCGACGAAGCCTGGAAGGTGGGCGCCGAAGGCGACGTCGGTGCCTACTGGGGCCTGTGGGACAAGGACGGCCGGCCCAAGTTCGGCTGAAACAGGGCTTCAGAAGATGCTTCGACTTCCCACCGGCCGCGCCATCTGCTATTCGGGCTACCGCCACGGCCAGAGCCCCGACAGCAAGGTCTACCCCACGGTGGAACAGATCCGCGAGGACCTGCTCATCCTGCAGCCGCACTGGCCGCTGCTGCGGCTGTACGACTGCAGCCTGCACGCCGAGCGTGTGCTCGAGATCATCCGCCATGACCGCCTGCCTTTCCGCGTCATGCTGGGCGCCTATCTCGGCGCCGAGATGAACAATTTCGGCTGCCCCTGGGGTGCCACCTACAGCGAGGAGCAACTCGAGGCCAGCATTGCCGAAAACGAAGCCGAGGTCGGCCGCCTGATCGCGCTGGCCAACGCCTACCCGGACATCGTCTTCTCGGTGGCCGTGGGCAACGAGGCCACGGTGGACTGGACCGACCACTTCGTGCCGGTGCCGCGCATGATCGAACACGTGCGCCGGGTCAAGCAAGCCGTGGCACAACCGGTGACCTTCTGCGAGAACTACGTGCCCTGGCAGCACAAATTGCGCACCCTGGCCACGGAGCTGGACTTCATCTCGCTGCACACCTACCCGGTGTGGGAGTACAAGCACGTGCATGAGGCGCTGGAATACACGCGTGAAAATTACGAAAGCGTGGCGCGGCTGTATCCGGACAAGCCGGTGATCATCACCGAGGCCGGCTGGGCCACCCATTCCAACGGCCGCGGCATCGAACCCCACAACACGTCGCAGGAGTTGCAGGCCATCTATCTGCAGGATCTGCTGCGCTGGACCGACGAAACCGGCATCCTGTGCTTCGTCTTCGAGGCTTTCGACGAACCTTGGAAAGGCTCGCCCGATCCGCTGGAACCCGAGAAGCATTGGGGCTTGTACACGGTGGAGCGGCAACCCAAGCTGGCGGTGCCGTCGGTGCATGGCGCCGCGGCGGCGTCGAGCGCAGGATGAGGTCGCGCCTGCGAGCCTGGGCGCCGGCGGCGGCCCTGTCGCTGCTGTTGTTGGCGGCCTGCGGCGGTGGAGGCGGTGCGTCCTCCGATGGGCCGACGTCTGTCACGCCGCCGCCGCCCACGTCGGCACCGCCGGCCACGCCCCCGGTCACACCGCAGCCTCCGGTCGAACCGACCCCGCCCGTCTCTTCCAGCGCCGTGCCCGCGGGTTTTGCACTGGTCTGGTCCGACGAATTCGACACCGACGGCCTTCCCGACGCTGCGCGCTGGTCTTACGACACCGAACGCAACCGCCTCGGCTGGTACAACAACGAACGCCAGTACTACGCGGCGTCGCGCCTGGCCAATGCCCAGGTTGCGGGCGGCCGGCTGCGCATCACCGCGCGACGGGAGGAATTACGCGTAGCGCCCGACTGGGGCGGCCAGCGCTATACCTCGGCCCGTCTCATCACGCGCGGCAAGGCGCAATGGACCTACGGCTTCTTCGAAGTGCGCGCCAGGCTGCCCTGCGGCCGCGGCACCTGGCCCGCGATCTGGATGCTGGGCACGGCCGGCACCTGGCCCGACGACGGCGAGATCGACATCATGGAACATGTGGGCAGCAACCCCACGCGCATCTTCGGTACCGTGCACACGCTCGCCGGCAGCGGTGGCGCCGGCACCGGTGCGGCCACCCAGGTGCCCGACGCCTGCACCGCTTTCCACGACTACCAGCTGCACTGGACGGCCGACGAGATCTCCATCGGCGTCGACGGTGAGGTCTATTTCCGCTACCCCAACCCGCGCACGGGCCGCGCCGCCTGGCCCTTCGACGACCCGCACTACCTGCTGCTGAATATTGCCATCGGCGGCAACCTGGGCGGCGCGGTGGACGATGGCATCTTTCCGGTGACGATGGAGATTGAGCACGTGCGGGTGTGGCAACCGCAGCGCTGAGTGGCGCAGGGCACGCGCGGCTGCCACACCGGGGCCGCAGGCTTGATATCGGTGACTTGATGCCGATGGATGCGTTCCGGGTTGGAATCCGCTAGTCTTCCCGCATCGATGTGGCGCTGCCCGCCACGCCGGGGAGCCTGCGCATGAACCCGAAGCCAGCGCCGTTGCGCCTGCACGTGCCCGAACCCACCGGACGCCCGGGGCGCGAGACCGACTTCTCCTACCTGCACGTGTCGAGCGCGGGCGCGGTGCGCAAGCCGGCCATCGACGTCGCCGCCACCGATACCGCCGACCTGGCCTATGCGCTGGTGCGCGTGCTCGACGACGAAGGTCGCGCCGTCGGTCCTTGGGCCCCACCGTCGGATGTGCCGCTGCTGCAGCGCGGCCTGCGCGCGATGATGAGGACGCGCGCCTTCGATGCCAAGATGTTCCTCGCTCAGCGGCAGAAGAAGATCTCGTTCTACATGCAATGCCTGGGCGAGGAGGCCATCGCCACCGCGCACGCACTGGCCATCCGCGAAGGCGACATGTGCTTTCCCACCTACCGGCAGCAGGGCCTGCTGTTGGCGCGTGACGATATCCCGATGGCCGAGCTGATCTGCCAGTTGATGAGCAATGCCCAGGATCCGTTGCAGGGGCGCCAACTGCCGGTGATGTATTCGTACAAGCGCGCCGGCTTCTTCTCGATCAGCGGCAACCTGGCCACGCAGTTCATCCAGGCCGTGGGCTGGGGCATGGCTTCGGCGATCCAGGGTGACACCAAGATCGCCTCGGCCTGGATCGGCGACGGCGCCACCGCCGAGTCCGACTTCCACACTGCGCTGACCTTCGCGCACGTGTACCGCGCGCCGGTGATCCTGAACGTGGTCAACAACCAGTGGGCCATCTCCACCTTCCAGGCCATTGCCGGCGGCGAGGGCACCACCTTCGCGGCCCGTGGCGTGGGCTGCGGCATTGCGTCGCTGCGCGTGGACGGCAATGACTTCCTGGCCGTGCTGGCGGCTTCGCGCTGGGCGGCCGAGCGCGCGCGCGGCAACCTGGGGCCGACCTTGATCGAATGGCTCACCTACCGCGCCGGCGCGCATTCCACCTCCGACGATCCGTCACGCTACCGCCCCGCCGACGAGGCGCAGCGTTTTCCGCTGGGCGACCCGATCGCGCGACTGAAACAGCATCTTGTGGGGCTGGGCGCCTGGTCGGACGAGGAACACGAACGCGTGCGCCAGGAACTCGAGGCCGAGGTCGCCGCTGCGATGAAGCAGGCCGAAGCCTTCGGCGGCACGCTCATCGACGGCCACGTGCCGCCGCTGGAAACCATGTTCGAAGGCGTCTACAAGGAGATGCCGGCGCACCTGCACGAGCAGTTGCGCCAGGCACGCGGAGGCTAGCCCAATGGCCCGCATGACCATGATCCAGGCCCTGCGTTCCGCCATGGACGTGATGCTGGAGCGCGACCCGAATGTGGTGGTGTACGGCCAGGACGTCGGCTATTTCGGCGGCGTCTTCCGCTGCACCGAGGGCCTGCAGGCCAAATACGGCCGCTCGCGCGTGTTCGACGCGCCCATTTCCGAAGGCGGCATCGTCGGCTCGGCCATCGGCATGGCGGCCTACGGGCTGCGGCCGGTGGTGGAGGTGCAGTTCGCCGACTATTTCTATCCCGCCTCGGACCAGATCGTTTCCGAAGCGGCGCGGCTGCGCTACCGCTCGGCGGGCGATTTCACCGCGCCGCTGACGATCCGCATGCCCTGCGGCGGCGGCATCTACGGCGGGCAGACGCACAGCCAGAGCCCGGAGGCGCTGTTCACCCACGTCTGCGGGCTGCGCACGGTGATGCCGAGCAACCCCTACGACGCCAAGGGCCTGTTGATCGCATCGATCGAGAACGACGACCCGGTGATCTTCCTGGAGCCCAAGCGCCTTTACAACGGCCCCTTCGACGGCCACCACGAGCGACCGGTGGTGCCATGGTCGCAGCACGCCCTGGGCGAAGTGCCCGAGGGCCACTACACCGTGCCGCTGGACACCGCCGCCGTCTTCCGCCCCGGCGGGGACCTTACGGTGTTGACCTACGGCACCATGGTCTTCGTGGCCGAGGCCGCGGCGGCGGAAAGCGGCATCGACGCCGAGATCGTCGACCTGCGTTCACTGTGGCCGCTGGACCTGCCGGCCATCACGGCTTCGGTGCAGAAGACTGGCCGCTGCGTCGTCGTGCACGAGGCCACGCGCACCAGCGGCTTCGGCGCCGAACTGGTGGCGCTGGTGCAGGAGCATTGTTTCTATCACCTGGAGGCGCCGGTCGAACGCGTCACGGGCTGGGACACACCGTATCCGCACGCCTTGGAGTGGGCTTATTTCCCGGGCCCGGCGCGCGTGGCCGCGGCCTACCGCCGAGTCATGGAGGCCTGACATGCCCAGCATCCGCGTGATCAAGGTGCCCGATGTCGGCGAAGGCGTGGCCGAGGTCGAACTGGTGGCCTGGCATGTGCAGGTGGGTGACCGCCTGGCCGAGGATCAGGCGCTGGCCGACGTGATGACCGACAAGGCCAGCGTCGAGATCCCCTCCCCCGTGGCCGGCCGCGTGCAGGCGCTGGGTGGCGAGGTCGGGCAGACGATGGCTGTGGGCAGCGAGTTGATCCGCATCGAGGTCGAAGATGCGAGCGGAGCCGCTGTGCCGTCCGGTCTCGCCGCTGCCGCGCCGGCCGTCGTCGCCGCGCCTGCGGCGCCGGCCCCACCGGCCCGATCGACCCCAGTGTCCGCCCCATCCGTTGCACCTGCTCCCGCAAATGCCCAAGCACATGCCCCCGCGCCAGCGCCGGCGCGGGCAGGTCCGCCGCCGCCACCGGCAGCCGCTATGCGCCCGATCGCCTCCCCCGCCGTGCGCCGCCGCGCCTGGGAGCACGGCATCGACCTGCAGCAGATACCGGCCACCGGGACGGCTGGCCGCATCATGCAGGCCGACCTGGACGCAGTCGTCGCGGCACGCGGCCCGCAGGCATCCGCCGCCGTCCCCGCATCGCGCACCGCAGGCCATTCCGCCGAACGCCACGACGAGCAGGCGATTCCCGTCATCGGTCTGCGCCGCCGCATCGCCGTGCAGATGCAGGAGGCGAAACGCCGCATCCCGCACTTCAGCTATGTCGAGGAAGTCGACGTCACCGAAGTCGAGGCCTTGCGCGCGGCGCTGAACGACAAGTGGGGCACTGAGCGCGGGCGGCTGACGCTGCTGACGCTGCTGATGCGCGCCATGGTGCTGGCAGTGCGCGAATTTCCGCAGATCAACGCCACCTTCGACGACGAGGCCGGCATCGTCACGCGCCACGGCGCCGTGCACCTGGGTGTCGCGGCGCAGACGTCGCACGGCCTGATGGTGCCGGTGGTGCGGCACGCCGAGGCGTCGGACCCGTGGGCCCTGGCGGCCGAAGTGGCGCGCCTGGCCGAGGCGGCGCGCAGCGGCCGCGCCACGCGCGACGAACTGCGCGGCTCCACCCTCACCCTCACCAGCCTGGGCGCCCTGGGCGGCATCGCCTCCACGCCGGTGATCAACCGGCCCGAGGTGGCCATCGTCGGCGTCAACCGGATCGTCGAGCGGCCCGTGATGCGTGGCGGCGCCGTCGTCGCGCGCCGCATGATGAATCTCTCGTCGTCGTTCGACCACCGCGTGGTGGACGGCATCGACGCCGCGCGTTTCGTGCAGGCGCTGCGCACGATGCTCGAGAGTCCGGCTCTGCTGTTCGTCGAGTGATCGCGCCCGGGTTCGACGCTTTCGCTGTGTGCCTGCGCTGGGCGGACGTGATGCGCCTGCCGCCGGTCTGCGTGCGCTAGCATCCTGTCATGCGCTTGAGCCCCGACCAAGTCCATGCCATCGTTGCTGCCACGCGGGAATTCGCCGGGGCTGACGCACGGGTGCGCCTCTTCGGTTCGCGCGTGAACGACCAGTTGCGAGGCGGCGATATCGACCTGCTGGTGGAGTGCGCTCGGCCCGTGGCGCGTCCGGTGTGGCTGGCTGCGCAGATCACGGCGCGGCTGCAACGCAGCCTGGGAGAGCGGAGGATCGACGTGGTGGTTGTCGACCCGACCACCGAACTCGAGCCTGTCCACCGCGTGGCCCAGGCTGAAGGCATGCTGCTGCAGCCGTGATGGACGCTGTTCGCGAACGGCTGGCTTTCCTGTTGGAGACGGTGGCGCTCGAGGCAGAGCACCTGCAGGCCACCGACCAGCGACTCTTCGCCGAGGCGTTCACCCCGATGCGCGCGGCCACCTTGCGCGACGACGCCCTGCTGGCCGAACGGCTGGATGCCTTCATCGCACGCTTTGCGCGGCTGCAGGACACGGCCGGAGACAAGCTGTTGCCCGCCCTGTTGAGCCGGCTGGGCGAGCCCGTGGCCAGCGTGCTGGACAACCTGGACCGTGCGGCGCGCCTGGGTCTGCTGGCGCAGACCAGCGAGACCTGGATCGCAGCACGGACCTTGCGCAATCTCATGGTGCACGAGTACATCCGCAATCCCGAGCGGCTGGCCGAGGCCGTGAACCATGCGCACGAGGTGGTTCCGATGCTGGTGGGCTTCGTGCAGGCTTGCACATCGTTCGCTGCGACCCGCCGCCTGGTCTGATCCGGTCGCGCCTTCGGTGGCGGTGGGTCACGGGAATACCTGTCCTGGGCAGGTCATTCAGGTGCAAAGGCGTCGGCCAGAGTCGGAATGCCGGCACGCTCACCGATTGAGGCAGCGGCACTTCAAGCCCGACCGCTGATCGTCCAGCCCAGCAGCAACAGGCCGCTGGCGCCGATCCAGCTGCCGGCCACGCGGGTGGCGATGCGTGTCCAGGGGCGCCGCAGCGCCACCACCGTGGCGGCGACCAACGCCGTCACCACGAAGACGGCGCCGGCGGTACCGAGCAGCCCCGTCGTCGGAAGTCCTGCGACGGCCATCGCCACGCCGTTGTGCCAGCCGTGGGCGAGACCCAGGGCCAGCGCCAACACGGCGACGGTGGTTGGCGCGATCCCCAGGCCTTGGCCACCGTTGTAGCACGGCTGAGCCGGTGCACCGACCTCGACACCCTGGTTGACGTCACGGTCGACGCGCTCGACACGATGCTCGGATACCGCCACGTCCACCTGATGCTGCTCGATGAGACAGGTACCGCCCTCTTCACCATCGCCAGCCGGGGCTTCGACGCCGAGAGTGTGGGATCC
>Ga0209254_10006647_pt1 | contig 10664 bp, 7 predicted proteins | sample FrelakmetDIP11DI_FD_187148 | JGI IMG/M metagenome (GOLD analysis project Ga0209254, IMG submission 187148) | Freshwater lake sediment microbial communities from the University of Notre Dame, USA, for methane emissions studies - DIP11 DI (SPAdes)... | ecosystem: Environmental > Aquatic >... | reverse complement strand
CGCTTATTTCCTGTCCGACGAGCGCATGGGCGTGCAGGAATGGATCGGCGCCGCCATGATCATCACCGCCAGCCTGTTTTCCGGCCACATGGAAGACGATCAAACGAAGGAGAAAGTCGATGCCTGAAGTCGCTTCCCTGCTGCACGCCGGCCTGCTCGTGTCCGACCTGGCACGCGCCAGGACCTTCTACGAATCGGTGCTGGGGCTGCAGCGGTTTCCAAGGCCGGAACTGCCTTACCCGGGCGAGTGGTACGACCTCGGCGGCGGGCAGCAGCTGCACCTGATGCAGTTGCCCAATCCCGATGCCGGTGCGACGCGGCCCGAGCATGGCGGCCGTGACCGCCACATTGCACTGGGTGTGAAGGATATGGCGGCATTGAAAAGCCGGCTCGACGCGGCCGGGGTGGGCTATACCGCGAGTAAATCGGGGCGGGCGGCGCTGTTCTGCCGTGACCCGGATGCAAACACTCTGGAGTTTGTTGAAGTTCGCTGAGCGTGGTTGTTGACGATTTATCGGCTTTACAACCACGGCCTGCCCTTTACGGGTTGACCGGGTCAGTCCGCCAAATCACCATGCGAAATGGTGGCGGTTTTGCGCTACGCTGGCAATGAATCCGCGCACTGAGCCAGGGGGGCGAATGAAACTGCATGCTTTTGTCGCGATGCCTTTCGGCGTAAAGCAGGACAGCCAGGGCAATACCATCGATTTCAATCGCGTCTACACCGAGCTGATTAAACCTGCGCTGGAAATGGCGGGTCTCGAAGCGTTCCGCGCGGACGAAGAGACGCGTGCCGGCGATATTCGCACCGACATGTTCCAGGAACTGTTGATCGCCGATCTGGTAGTGGCCGATCTCACGCTCGACAACCCCAATGTCTGGTACGAATTGGGTGTGCGCCATGCGCTGCGTGCGCGCGGCGTGGTGCTCATCAGCGGCGGGTGGGTGACAACCGCTTTTGACCTGTATACCGACCGCAAGCTGCGCTATAGCCTCAAGGACGGCGCACCCGACCCCGCAACGCTGCAACACGACCAGCAACGGCTCAGCGACATGCTCAAGGCGACGCTGGAATCCTGGCATGGGCGCACGGTCAGCCCGGTGTATCAGCTGCTGCCCAATCTGCAGGAACCCGACTGGAAATCGCTGCGCATCGGTGACGTGCGCGAATTCTGGGAGCGCTACGACGCGTGGGAAGATCGCGTCAGCCTGGCGCGCAAGGCGGGACGCATCGGCGATGTGCTGGTACTCGCAGATGAAGCGCCGGTTGCCGCGTTTCGCGCCGAAACCTGGATCAAGGCTGGCGAAGCACTGCGCCGCGCCGAGCGCTTCCGCTTCGCGCTGGAGCAACTCGAACGCGGCCTGGAAGTGGAACCCGGCAACCTCAAGGGGCTGCGCGAAAAAGCCATCTGCCTGCAACGATTGGCTGGGACGGGCAGCTCCGGGCATAGTCTGGATCGCGCGCGCGAGCATTGCCGCGATGTGTTGAAGCAATACCCGGGTGACACCGAAACCTGGGCGCTGCTCGGCCGCGTAGACAAAGACGCGTGGGTCGCCGCATGGCGTATCCCCGGCCACACACCCGAGCAAATGCGCGACGACGCCGCGTACGAAGATGCCCTGCTGCGCGCGGCCATCGACAGCTATGCGCAGGGCTACCGCCGCGCCCCTGGTCATTATTATTCCGGCATCAACGCGCTGACGCTGATGCACCTGTATCGCCACCTCACCCATGACACGCGCTACGACTGCGAGATTGCCACGCTGGCCGGCGCGGTGCGCTACGCCGCCGAATGCGAGCCCGATGACAGCCTGCTGTTCTGGTCACGCGCCAGCCTCGGCGACCTCGAAGTATTGGCCGGCACGCCAGACGCGGTGAAAGCCGCCTACAAAGAAGCCATCGCCAAAAACGACAGCGACTGGTTCGCCCTCGAATCCTGCCGCGCACAACTGCAACTGCTGCAAGACCTGGGTTTTCGCCCCGACACCGTCGCGACGGGGCTTGCCACTTTCGAGCGCGCGATGCGCGCCCTCGCCAAACCCGAACACACCTGGCAGCCGCGTCAGGTCATCCTGTTCAGCGGCCACATGATCGACGAGCCGGATCGACCCACGCCGCGCTTCCCGCCAGCCAAAGTAGCCAGCGCCGCGCAGAAAATTGCCGCAGTGCTCGACCAGCTCGGTGCCGGGCCGGACGACCTCGCGCTCACCCAGGGTGCCTGCGGCGGCGACCTCCTGTTTACCGAAGCCTGCCTGCAACGCGGAGTCAAGGTGCAATGGCTGCAACCCTACAGCGAACCCGACTTCATCCAGAAATCCGTCGTCAATTGCGGCGAAAGCTGGCGTCACCGCTACTACGACGCCAGAGCAAAAATCCCCGCGCCGCCCCGCGCCGCGCCAGAAGAATTGGGCGACCCACCGCCCAACGCCGAACCGGGCTACGCCTACAAACGCTGCAACCTCTGGCTGCTCTATAGCGCACTCGCATGCGGCATCGACAAAGTACGTTTCGTCTGCCTGTGGAACGGCAGCGGCGGCGACGGGCCGGGGGGAACAGAACACATGTACAACGAAGTGGAGCGCAGAACCGGGCGGGTGACGTGGATCGATACGCGGGAACTTGAATGAGCCGGGTTACGCAAATCCTCATTCCGGTTTGTAATAGTACCGATAACGCAGAGAAAACTTTCACCCACGCCCAAGGCCGCATGGCCTGAATACCGGCTTTGACAGGCAGGGATGGCAAGACGCTTGTACGCTACGACAACGAAACTGGCAAAGGCGTCACAAGCATGTTGGCCGCAGCGAGAAGCACCACTATGGCAGCCGCTGAGAACGCCGCGAATGTCCGGTTGTCGGGGCCTCAACCGACGTTCGCCGGAATCGCGGAATTGTTGGCGAATGAACGCAATGTGAAAATCGGCTGAATTCGCACTCGGTCGGAAGCTGACTTTCGACTATGGATGACCAATAGCTTTCAGATTGATAACTGCACCCACATAGGGCGGTGGTCAGATATGTAGTAACGCAGATAGGACTTGTAGTTCTGCATATTTGTTCCGTCCTTCCATAGATCAGGAAAGATCGCCGCATCGTAGTCAAACACACCCTTCAGTCCCGTAAAGTGGTTCTGTGAAGTATCGGGAAAGAAGGCAACCTGATCGTAGTTGGCATCACTGCTAATACTTGAGGCAATTTGAGTTGAGTGCTCTGGGAGATCGAGGCCCAGTTCAGTTAAGGCTTCATAGATGGGATCTCCAGGCTCGCATTTTGGCATGTTGAAATCACCAAGAGCCACTAACTCACGTGTGAAAGAGTAAGGACTCTTTTTTCTCAAGTCCGCCCACTTGGCCACAGCAAATGTCTCTAATGACCGCCGCGCAATCGATTCCGGTTTCTCATCACCGTAAAACAGATGGACATTTACAAACATCAATGAAGTGACGCCTGCCGAAAAGGCGGCTAGATAAGGTGTGCGATCAAACCCGTTGAACTGAGCGTTTATTCCCGGAAGTTTGATGGATTTGTAGCGTGAGGGCGGGAAAGCGATCTCGCCAACCTCCTCCAGAACGGTCAGCTTGTTGCTGTCGTAAAGAAATGCCATCCGCTCGTTATTACCCGATGCGTCTGACATGATGACGCGGTAAGACTTCGGAAGCTTATTGTGTATATCGAATAGATCGCCAAAGTTTTCCCGGCATTCTTGAACTGCAATAATATCGAACCAGCTAACAACCTCGGCGATGATTGACAGGTCTTGATCGCGTCGATCTTGGGCACCTAGGTTCGCAATATTCCAGGTGGCTACCAGAAGCTTGCCTTGTTCACGCTTTGGAATGACGCGCGCATTCTTGTGCGTCCGCAGGCGAGCAACCTCAGCGTTTGGATCGTACTCAAAGGGAAAAGCAGGCTTTGGAAAAACTGGCATCTTTGACCTCCACTAGTCATCGTAGCTTCATATTGAGCAGACTGATTTTCATAAATGAAATAAAGATGGCAACTTATAAAGACTTGAAGGCGCAAGCGGAAGTAACTTGGCCAGATCAAGTCACTTGATTCCCGCATACTCGGAAGGACGAAGCTGAAATTGTTCGGCGCTAGCTCAAACCCACCCCACATAGCGTGTGTCACACCCTCGTCGCGCAGGCAAACAAGCGCGATAGCAAAGGCCGCAGAGCGTGATCGCTATCCGCCACCTGAAACAGGTGCAACTCCGGCTCTGCCAGCGCGCGGTTGGGCGAGGAGTCGGGAATCTTGCACCATGCCCTTCGCAGCAAGGGCTCAAGTTCGTCGAGCCGTGTGGTGCGATCCACCAGCAGCAGCACGCGGGTGATCGGCACTTCGCCCAGCAGCATGGCGAGTTCGAATTCGCAGCCGCGATTGGCTTTGCCGAATCCGCGCAAATCCATCAGCACGACGGCGCTGCGTTGCGCCAGGGCTTTTACCGTGGCTTGCCAGGTGTTGTCGTGGCAGAAAAACTCGTTGATGCGATAGCGCGCGTCGGGGTCGATGCGGGTGTCCAGAGTTTGCAGGCGGGCGTTCAAATCGGCCTCGCTGGCGATAAAAGTCTGGCGCAGTTTTCCGCTCCAGAATTGCATCAGTTCGTCGGGTTCGATCAGCGCGGTGGCGAGATCAGCGCCGCCGATCATGTTGATGGGGCCGCTGTAGCGCCAATACTGGCCGACCTGATCGGTCAACTGGCGCGTGCGCGCGCTGTAGCCAAACACGCGCAACATCAACATGGCGTTGGGCGCGTCGGTTGTTTGCTGCTTTGTTTGCGTGGCGCGCAGCCTGCGCAAGCCGATCCGCGTGACTGCCTTATAAGCGACGAAGGCGAGCAGATAGCTCAAACTCAATACGCCCACTGCCCCCATCTGGGACAGCATTTCAAACAGCGTGACCAGCAACCACCAGCTATCCACAACCAGCATTTGATCGCTGTAACGCTTGGCACGGTAACGCAATACCAGTCTGCGTAGTCCCCACCAGGCCAGGGCGAAAAACAGTAGAACCAGTGCTGCCAACAAATAATTTACGCTGTGAAGCAGGGTGACATTGCGGGTGCTGAGTACCAGGCAACCGAGCCCCTGAAACCCCAATAGATAACTGCCGGACAGCGCGATGCCGAGAAACAGGGCGATCAATCCAACCGGACGCCAGGCACGATTGCTGAGCAGCGCCACGACCAGGGTGGGCAATCCCATGATGATCGCCCACAGCAAAAACAGTTCGCCGAACCTTGGCTGGTAGCGCAGGTTTAAAACTTCCGCCCCTGCATCCAGCAGTAACAGGACGATGAAGTAGCCGGCAATCAGTGAATATTTTTGCCTGCGTGTGGTGGTCGCGGTCAGCGTCAGCGTGAGGATGATCGGCCAGGCGTAGGGCAGCCACACCATGAATGTGCGCAGCGGCTTGAACTCAATATCATTCAGCCCGAAATAGAGCAGAACAACCACCACAGTCTGAACCAGGCCGGCCAGCACATAGACCCCGCTCAAATTGCGCATCGCAGCCTGGCTTTGCAGCATCTGCGGCATCATCTCGTCTTCGGCATCTGCGACGACCGTTATTCTGAGCGGCTTGGGTGTTGCGTTTTCGCCAGTCTCCAGGCTTACAGCAACCCGCTCGCCCGCCGAAAAACGCATCGCCCTCTCCACGCTTTTGCGGTAATGAAATATCGTCAGCGTGGTAGCCAGGATCGCCAGCGGAATGGCGAACACAAAAATCGATGCAGCAGCACCATCCCAAGCGAAAGTACATTCCGGTGCGAAGTTCATCGTAGCTGTTATTGATACAGCCTGATGAAATTTGAAGTGGCATCGAGGATTGGCCTACCCGGACTGGGTGCGATAGCGCAGGAGGCCGAATCAATAACCATCAAAAACAGCATTCTATTGAGACGGCTCAACGAACCGATCAGTCCAGGATGACGCGAAAAATTCTTTGCAGGTTCAAACATCATCTGGCCGTCTCAATAGCTCAAGGCGCGGCTTCGCCGAGCCGCTGGATACGCCGTCCCGAAACGGCGCATCACTTGCCCACCCGTCGCGCCACGAACTCAACCGGCGGATGGATGGAATAGCCGCCGGTAGTTTCCAGGGTGAACTCGATCCTCTCGGGCGTGACTTTGCCGGTGTAGTGGTGGCTGATTTCTTTCCATGGGCTGTCGCCGAGCATCTCCTGGCTGCGGGTGGTGAAGCGCAGCCAGTCGCCTTCCCGCTTGACGTGTTCGATAGTCAGTCGGCCGTTAAGGTAGCTGGCGCTGCCGTGCAGGGTGTCGCCCAGGGTTTTGAACTCGAAGACCTCGTTGTGCTGGTCGCCCCAGTCGTATTTCACCTGTGCCGTCCAGCGTCCGGTGATGTCGGCGGGCTGACTCACTGCAACGGGTGGCAGTGAATGCGTCGGTGCCGAAGTGAAGTGGAATACGGCGTATGCGCCGAGAAGCGCGGTGACGGCTGCGCCTGCCAATAACCCGCGGCGCGTGCGGGGCTTGTCAGTTGGCTGCGGCAGCAAACTTCGCAAACTCGCCACCAGCCGTTCGACGTCGCCGCGCCAGTTGCTGTCGGACAGTACCGCTGCCTGCCGCCGTGCCAGAGCCACCAGCGTCGGCGGCAGATCGGCCTCGGCGGGCATGTTGATGCCACCCACCAGCAACGGAATGAGCGGCTTGCCCGAAACCAGCGCCGCCTGGATTTCCATGCGCACAAAGTCGTCCGCCGCATCGAGCCGCCGCCGTCCGGCAGCGTCCGCCGCCAGCCAGTGCGGGCCGATCATCACCAGCACCGCGTCAACGTTTTGCAAGTGAGCCTCGATGGCGTGGATAAAATCCTCGCCGGGGTGAATGTCGTCCACATCGCGGAACACGCTGCCCGCACCAAACGCGGCTTCCAGTGCATCGGCCAGGCGGCCAGCAAAGCCCGCGCTGTCGTCGCGGCGGTAGGAAAGGAAGAGGGCGCTCACAGGATGCCTTCTGTCTCGTTAGCGCGACTGAAAGTGCATGCTGTTGCTGTACGCACCGTAATCGCTGCTCTGAATTCCGTTGCGGCGACTGCCGACATACAACGGGCGACCCGCGTCGCGCACGACCGTGACCGTGCCGCCGTCCGTCGGGATCACGCCGACGTGAACCGCCGCGCGACACAGACTGGAATCGTCGGTGTACACATCGCTGCCCCATACCGCCGTGCCTTCACTGATCGATGCCGCATCGCAGCGGCAGGTAAACGGCGTCGGCAAGCTGCGGTTGATCGAGAGCCGCGTCGGGCACGGTTGCGGACCCGCGACGGATTTGGCCGCACCAACAAAATGAATGCTGTCGCTGTAAGTGCCGTAATCGCTACTCTGGATGCCGTGGCGCAGACTGCCGGTATACAGCGGCCGACCTGTATCGCGCACGACCGTGACCGTGCCGCCGCCAGGCGGGATCACGCCGACATGAACCGCCGCGCGACACAGGCTGGAATCGTCGGTGTACACATCGCTGCCCCACACCGTCGTGCCTTCACTGATCGATGCCGCATCGCAGCGGCAGGTAAACGGCGTCGGCAGTTCACGGTTGACGCTGAGCCGAATCGGGCAAGGCTCGACCGGAGCAGCGTTGGCGGTGAGGACTTCTGGTGGCGCGGCGTGGGGTGCCGGACTCGTGGGAACGCCCACTCTGGCCTCACTGGTCTGCGGCGCTGCGACGGGTGCTGTGACAGGCGGTGTGACAGGCGCTATAACGACGGGCGTGCCCGGCGCTTGCGCGCGCCAGCTCATGTAACCCATCGCTGTCGCCACTAGAACAAGCGCAGCCGCACCAAACCCGATCCACTGGCGGTTGCGCGTTGCCGGGGGTTTGGCAGGCATGCCCAGGGCTTGCGAAACGGTATCCGCCAGACGCGAAATATCGTAGCGCCAGCGGCCGTCGGTCAACTCCAGCGCGTTACGCCGCGCCAGTGCCTGCAGGTCGTCGGGCAAGTCCTTGGGTTCTGGCATCGTAGCGCCTTCGACCAGAATCGGAATCACGCGCACGTCGCTGCGTTTCAATGCGGTCGCGATTTCGATCCGCGTGTAGTCGTCGGGATTGTCCAGACGCCGCCGTCCGACATCGTCCATCACCGAGAGCCAGCGCGGCCCGATCACCGCCAGCAGCACGCCGCATGATTGCAGCGCGCGGTTGATCGCGTCGGAAAAATCGACGCCGGGTTCGATGGTTTCCACGTCGCGAAACACCACCACGCCAGGAACGTCTTCCTTGATGTCGTCGGCCAGCCGTCCCGCCGCGCTCTGGCTGTCCTGACGCCGGTAACTGATGAAAATCCCCTGCATTTCCCCCTCCTGCTGCCGACCCTGGATCAGACAAAGCCCGAAAAATGCGCCGACTTCACCTTGATCTCCCCCACCGCGCGACCGACTTTCTGGATCTCGTCTATATATTGGGTCGAGTCCATTAACTGCACATGCTGCGAATCCACCTCCGGCAGACCCAGGGCGTCGAGGCCGCCTCGGCTCACGTCGGCATCGTAGCGCAGGTAGGTGAAGAGCTTGGGCGCGACCGGCCCTGCGGCACCGATCAGGTCGCCGAGTTCGCGATCCAGCGGATCGCCCGCCAGACATTTGCCGAACATGCGGCACAGCAGGTCTTGCTGATACTGCGCGGCGGCCATCAGCGCGCCGGGGATGGTGCTGGCCTGATACAGCAGATGCATCTGACCCGGCGACAGACTGGCGTCGGCTTTTGCCGTGTTACCGGTGCCCACCGACACAACCAGCAACTTGTCCTCGCCGGTCGGCCAGTTCACCGCGTAGCGATCCAGCGTCGCCATGGTGAAAGCGAGGAAAGCCGGGTTGTTGTACGTGGTCACGCCGCCGTCGACAAACACAAAAGAGTGTCCGCCGATCTGCACCACTTCGGGCGGAAAAAAAGTCGGCGCGGCGGTGCTCGCGCGCAGCAACTGCCACAGCGGCAAGTCGAGATTGCAGTTTTCGCGCGGCGTGCCGTCGTCGCGGATGCGCTGGTTGTAGCGCGCGCCGGGATTGTTCGACAGCGGCCACGGCGAATCCGTGGTGGCGTTGCGCATCACCACCGTGAGCAAAGTGCGCAACGCGTCCGATCCCAGCGTGGTGTCCGCGCCCACTTCCTGCTTCAACTTGATCGACAACTTGTCGTCGTCGTACTTGTAATGCAGACGCTCCATCAGCCCGGCCTTGTCGAACATCTCGCGCCCGCTGTCGAGGTAGAATTTTCGGATGCGCTCGACCGACATGCCCAGCGCCAGACACCCCGCCAGCAGCGCCCCGGTGCTGGTGCCAGCGAAGTAATCGAAGTAATCGGCCAGCACAAAATCACCGCGCCGATCAGGCGGCTGCTGTTCGCGCAGAACGGCCTCGATGCGCGCCAGTACTTCCACGCTGATCAATCCCAGAATGCCACCGCCGTCGCAGGCGAGGATTTTCTTCGGTCCGGGCGACTGGATGCGTGCGAGGAGGGGGTTGGACATGAGCGTGTTCCTTTCGGTGCATATTGAGATTTACATAATTCACGACAATTACCCGTTCGGGCTGAGCCCTTCGGCATAGCTCAGGACAGGCTTGTCGAAGCCCGTCGCGACGCACACAGCGCTTCGACAGGGCTCTCCTGAGCGAAGTCGAAGGGCTCAGCGTGAACGGTATTATGGCCAGGCTTATTCACTCGGTCAGGTCACCACGATACGTACGTAAAAACCGCTCGATTTCGCTGTTAAGTTCGGTTGAAAACGGCCACGCATCATCGTTCTGCGGCGACAGGGTTTTTTGCTGGCGATAAATCCGCTGATTGGCGCAGACAAACAGTCGTAACTTCAATTCCGGCCAGTAGGCGCTTTCGACGGAAGAAATGGTTGTCGGCGTTTCCACCCGCGCGGCCAGCAGGGCAAGCGGGGCATGGGGTGCAGCGCATAGTTCGCGGCTGCGTGGATGCTGACCGGATTCGTTCCACCAGGCATCGAATTCCGCCTGGCCCAATTCCAGCTCGCGGGTGTCCATGCGCAGCACTTCTTGCCCCGCCTGCTGCAAGCTGGCGTGTATCCGGCGCGTATAGCTGGCGCGCGTTTCGCCACTCCAGAAGCTGCGACTGATCGGCAGTCCCAATGCTGCGTAGGAAAGCGTCGGGCGTGCCGGTTTGGCAGCAACGGGCAGCGGTGTCACAACGGGCGCGAGCGTTACGGGCGCGGACGGGCTGGCTGGACTGGGTGATTTGGCCTGTGCAGGTTTCGTGTGAGTCGCAGGTTTCGGCTCGCACGCCGAGCAGTTGAGCGCCAGCGTCAGGCCGACTCCGTTACGCAGGATGCGCAGCTTGTGTTTCCCCGGTCCCATACCCCCAATCAGTCGTCGCAGGTCGCGGTCGTTGCGGAGGGCTATCCCGTCAATGGCGGTGACGACATCGAGCGCCTGCATGCCGGCCTGCTGCGCGGCGCCATCCGATATTTCCCACACGACTGCGCCAGCGGGAATCGTGCCGCCAGTGGCCCGGGACTGTTCCGACCCCACGTAGACAAGGCTCAGACCCAGCGCCGGAATCTTGAGTGCCCGCAGCGCCAGATTGTCCGTGCCCGATAGTCCTGTCAGCGGTTTGAGCGCCGCCGCCAGATCCGAAAATTCATTGTCGGGAAGGGGGGTGGCCGCTGCCACCTCCACCTCTGCCT
>Ga0209254_10006646_pt1 | contig 10666 bp, 6 predicted proteins | sample FrelakmetDIP11DI_FD_187148 | JGI IMG/M metagenome (GOLD analysis project Ga0209254, IMG submission 187148) | Freshwater lake sediment microbial communities from the University of Notre Dame, USA, for methane emissions studies - DIP11 DI (SPAdes)... | ecosystem: Environmental > Aquatic >... | reverse complement strand
ACCACCTCCAGCCCATATATCTCCTCGAACTCGCCGGCCTCGGTGGAGGCGGTACCGGTCATACCCGCCAATTTATCGTACATGCGGAAGTAGTTCTGCAGGGTGATGGTGGCAAGGGTCTGGTTCTCCTGCCGCACCTTGAGGCCTTCCTTGGCTTCCACCGCCTGGTGCAGTCCATCGCTCCACCTGCGCCCCGGCATGAGGCGGCCGGTGAACTCGTCCACGATCACAACCTGCCCCTCGGTGACCACGTAGTCCACATCACGGCGGTAATGCTCCTTGGCCTTGAGGGCGTTCTGCATGTGATGGACCAGGGGGGTGTTGATGTGGTCGTAGAGGTTCTCCAACCCCAGGATGGTCTCCACCTTGTGAATACCCTCCTCGGTGATGGAGACGGTGCGCGATTTTTCCTCCATCTCGTAATCCTCGCCCAGGTTCAGGCGCGGCGCCATTCCCGCGAACTGGCGGTACAGGCGTGCCGACTCCTCGGCCGCCCCGGAGATGATCAGGGGGGTGCGTGCCTCATCGACGAGGATGGAGTCCACCTCGTCCACGATGGCGTAATTGTGGCCCCGCTGCACCATGCGGTCCGGCCTGATCTCCAGGTTGTCCCGGAGGTAATCGAACCCGAACTCGTTGTTGGTGCCGTAAGTGATATCCGCGGTATAAGCCAGCACACGCTCTTCCTTGGGCATCTGGGCTTGGATGAGCCCCACGCTGAGTCCCAGGAACCCGTAGATAGCGCCCATCCATTCGCTGTCGCGGCGGGCCAGGTAGTCGTTGACCGTCACCACGTGGACTCCATTGCCCTCCAGGGCGTTGAGGTAGACGGCAAGGGTAGCCACCAAGGTCTTGCCCTCACCCGTCTTCATCTCCGCGATCTTACCCTGGTGGAGGACGATGCCTCCCATGATCTGCACGTCGAAATGGCGTTGCCCCAGGGTGCGCACTGCCGCCTCCCTCACCGCTGCGAACGCCTCCGGGAGCAGCTCATCAAGGGTGGCTCCGTCCCGGATCCTTTCCCTGAACTGCTTTGTGCCGGCACGCAATTCGGCATCGGTCATGCGCTGCACCTCGGGCTCGGGAGCGTTCACGGCCTCCACCATCTCGGTGAGCTGCTCCAGCCTCTTACGCTCTCCCATGCGCAGTACTTTTCCGAAAGCTTTGAGCACGAGACGTCACTCCTCTTCAGGGGGGTCAGATCTCGAATATCGAGTCTTACTGCTTCGCAAATCTAACATAACAGGTAACATCAAGACTCGATATTCGAGACCTGACCCCTAGATGGGGCCTATTTCTCATCCTTGAAGATCTCCTCGAAGCTCTCCTTGAGCTCCTCCTCCTCGAGCACCCTGGCCCTCTGCTCTATCTCCCTCTCCGGCCGCCGGCGTGCCCTCGTCTGGGCCTCTACCACCTGCGAGAGGGTGCGCAGGACTATGGAATCGTAGAGCTTGCCGCGCTCCATGCTCATCTCCTCCAGGGCCTCCTGGGGAGGAAGTGCTTTCTTTGGCTGGTTGGTGAGCAGGTCGTAATCGCTGACCACTCCGATTATCTTCGACCCCGTGGGGATGTGCGCCGTTCCCGCTTCCATATCGGAAGCCGGGTGGCAGTGCCGGACGATGTGTGCGATGGGCCTTAGCCTCGAAACCTCTTCCAACACCTCGGCCCCCCTCTCGGCATGGCCGGGTGCTTCCACATCATCCTCAAACTCGACACGCCCGATATCGTGCAGGGCGGCCGCGTAACGGATATTGCGCGTTTCCTCAGCCGATACGCCCATCTCCCTCGCCACTTCCGCCGACAGGTTGCTCACGCGGCCGGAATGTCCCGGTATGCCGCGGGAGAGATCGAAAGCGTCGCCCGCTATGCGCATGGTCTGGAAATATCTTTCGTCGAGTTCCTTGTCCCGGTTTGATTCCAGGCGCACCAGTAGAAGGGGGATGAAGAAGATGAGGAAGTTGAACCAGGGCACACGCGGGAAGTACAAGGCCATGAGGGCGCCTGCTCCGGTGATGGCCAGGTAGATGGGGAAGGTCTGCCGCACGTGTTGGGGCAGCACCATACGCCAGTTTCCGCCCTGCTGTATCGAGGTCTCCAGCGATGAGGTCAGCATCTCCCCCACGTAGAAGACCAGGGCCATGAGCATGAAGGCTATGGGGAAGACCAGGGCGCGATGGAGTACGACCGGATTGTAATAGGTGTAATATACCCCTTCGGCCGTGGGGGCCAGCACGAAGTTCGGCGGATATGCGTTCCAACTCATCTCCCAGCCCGCGTTGGCTATGAGTTGATATACGACCCCGGCCAGGGCGACGATGTAAGTGCGCTGCACGATGTGGAGAAAATCACCATCGCCGGAGTTCTGGATGCGCGAAAATGCCCGGCCCAGGAGACTGCCCAGCAGGAAGATGAAGACCACTTCCGGCATGGGCCGGATGGCGATGATGCACAGGATAGCCGCCATGCCCAGGCGCAGCGGCCTTCCCCAGGGGAACTGTACCCTCCAGGTCTCGCAGAAGGCGAGTACCGCCACCAAGCCGAAGGTGCGCGCGGGATCCAGATCGCCCCACTTGACGAAGGGGATGCACACCCCCAGCACTACCAGGAAGAGCGCGATGGAGATATATTGCAGCGCTTTATTACGCCTGTCGTTCATGGCGCTACACCTCCTCCGTCCTCTCCGCCCGCAACGGGTTCCGGTCCCGCCACGGACCCGCCCTCGCCCATGCTGCCCGGTGGGGCAAGCTCAACGGGCCCCTCTTCCCCCAGATCCCGTAGCGCTTCTCGCTCCAGCCGCTCACGGGTTTCGCGCCGCTCGCGCATCAACTCCTCCCGCCTGCCCATCCTGCGGCCACCCCCCCGCTTTTCCTTCTGCGGTGCTCGTTCATGGGCCCCGGTTGCCTCAAGAGCGGCAGCAGGTACGGCCTCCTCCCGCTTCCCCGTCTCCAACGCGGCGATGAAGCACTCCACGACCTCGGGGTCGAACTGCCTGCCGCTGTTCTCCCGTAATTCTGCCAGGGCCTTTTCGTGCCCTTTGGCTTCCCTCCAGGGTCTGCGGTGGAGCATGGAGTCGTATGCGTCCACAACGGCGATGATACGGGCGGTGAGAGGTATGGTATCGCCCGAGAGATGGTCGATATATCCCCCGCCGTCGTAATACTCGTGGTGGTGCCGCACCGCCTCGGCCATGTCCGCGAGGTATGCGACCTCCTCCAGGCGGTAAGCGCCTTCCAGCGGGTGCACCTTTATCTTCTCGAACTCATCCTCGCTCAGAGCAGAGGACTGCAGCAGCACATCACGGGGGATGGCGGGGCTTCCCAGGTCGTGCAGAAGAGCAGCGTGGCGCAGACGGTTGACCTCGTAGAGGGGAAACCGCATCTGCCTGGCGATAAGAGCGGCGTTCTGCGCCACCCGCATCGCATGGCCGTCGAGATAGGGTTCGCGCCTCTCCAGGTGGGTGACCAGAACCTCCAGGCTGCGATCATAGGCCTCCAGCAGCTCGATGTTCTTGCCGCTGAAATACCAGGCCATCCCGAGCACGGCGGTCAGCGAGAGCACGGCGAAGATACCGCGCAGCGACTCCGCCACCGAGCCCACGATGACGGGATCGCCGAGGGCGTCCGTCGCCTCGTGGAAGGCGTTCTGGGCGTAGATCACACCCATGAACAGGCCCACAAAAGCGTAGATTATCTGGTTCGGCAACAGCCTCAAGGCATCGCTTTTAATGAAATCGACGGGGTCGACGCCCCTGGACCAGCGCAGGGCCGCTGCAATAAGCATGGTGTTCAAGGCCCAGAACACGACCGCCGCCGCTAGCGTGGGTGCCAGGGAGTTCACGAAATCCGTGGCTGCAAAGGACCGCGTGGCCCCACCCAGGGCGTGATAGACCGCCGCCGCCGCCCAAGTGCATAGGGAGTAGATGGCGGCGCTCGTGGCCAGCTCCCAGGGATTGTCCCTGCGCCTTATCAGCTGCAGGTGGAAAGCAGCGGCCAGAGCCACGATCATCGCCGAAGGGGTGTTGAGGGCGGCAATGGCGGCGAAGAGGATGATGATGCCGTAGGTAGACTTCCCGCCGGAGGCCATCTTCTCTCCCAGGGTCTCGCAGATGATCGCCATGGCCCCCAAGAGGAACACCGAGAACCAGAAGATCGGCTGATCGCCCGCCAGGGTCAGGTACAGTATGACCCCCAGCGATCCCGCCAGCCCCAGGGAAGCCAAGGCCTTGACCTTAATATCCATGACCATCCTTCCTCACGGCGCCCCCTCAGAGGCGCATGGAAGCCCCCCGCCTGACGACGTAATCGAGGACCTGGCGCACCATATCCATGAACTTACGCATCTCATCCTCCCGGTTCGATCAAACCGTAGTTCCCATCTCTTCTTCTATACACCACGTTGGTCTCCTCCGTCTCGGCGTTTATGAATACGAAGAAATCGTGTCCGAGAAGTTCCATCTGCAGGCAGGCTTCCTCGGGGATCATGGGTTTCAGCGGGAAGCTCTTGGTCTTGACGATGGTCGCCTCGGTCTCCTCTTCGGACTCGACCGCGGTGGCTTCCTTGAAGGGGTTCTTGGCGTGGTGCGAGCGGTCGATCATCTTCTTCTTCACCTTGCGCGCCTGGCGCTCCAACTTGCTCGAGACCAGGTCTATGGCCTGGTACATATCCCCCGCCGATTCCTTGGCCCGGATGATGGGTCCGCTGGAGAAGATAGTCACCTCGACTACCTGGTTGTCCTGTATCTTGGGATTCCTCTCGACGCTCATCTCTATCTCGGTCTTCTGGATGCGGTCGAGATACTTCTCAACCCTGCTCACCTTCTCCAGGGCATATTCTCGCAACGCCCCGGTCACCTCGATGTTCTTACCCTTGACGATAATCTGCATCGTCCGCGCTCCCTTCTCCTCCGATAAAAAACCCATACCAGGTGCAAGGGCGGTATGGGCCTTCTTCAGGACCTATTCGGAAAGCAAATCCCGGCCCCGGGCCTTAACCCGGCGCTTACGTATTCGACTCGCATAAGCCTAGCATACGTCCAACCCTCTGCCAACAAAGGGCCTATAAAGGGAAGGCCTCGAGACCCGGCTGACCTGGTCTTTGACCCCACACTCGCCTGCTGAACGTCTCGCAGCGGACGGGATCCCGAACGGGCTTTGCCCGACCGCCACTAATGCGCTTCTCCGGTTTTACCGGGCAGGTCTTACCCCTAAGCCGCACCATGCTCACCAACCAAGAGTTGGCTTACGTGGGTCGTTTCGCCTGCGGCTGGCATCGACTTTCAACCACAGACCCGGGACCGAAGCCTTCCCATACATTATAGGGTGCAATTTTAAGATATGCACATGCACCGGCCCATGCTATCCGGGTCATCTGCCTTACGGCATCGCGGAAGGAAGCTGTGGGTACTCGGGGTTCGCGGTTTGCCACTCCTTGTATTTATACCAGGAAGCATGCGGGATCCCATCGTAGCTGAAGAGACCGAAATAACACTTGTCCCAGGATCTGCCCGGTTTCTCGTCCATGTCCTTATAAATCCATATCTTGCGGCATCCCGCTTCCCTCAGGGGGCCGATGCCCGAGTCTCCGATGGCATCGGCCTGCCCCTGCCCGTTGAACATGTCGGGTTGATCGTCCTTGAAATGCAGCCATCCGATCTCCGTGACGGCGATCTCCTTGTCCACTCCTATGGAGCGCATTGCCCGGACCAGGTTGGCGTAAAGGGGGGCCCAGTTACCGGGGCTGCGATACGGATGAACGGCAACCATATCGCAGTGCTCATCAAAGCCGAGGATATCGCCTGCCTCCATCTCGATCCCGGCGGATGGCTGCAGGAGTATTTCCTCGTGTAATGTCTGTCCCTTGCTCATCCTGAAGCCCAGGTTGGCCCGCACCGCTTCCCTGCCCGGGTTTTGCAGGCGTATCGAGTCGCGTATGGAGATGCGGTTATGACCCGCGGCGAAATCCCATTGCCGGCCCGGCTCGACCACTCCCGGAGCGGAATACTCCCCGGTACAGGAGCCTTCGCAGAAGAACCGCAGTGAGCGCTCCGCCACCAGAGGCTCGTCGCTGTAGACCCTTATTGACGCGTCGCTCAAAGCGGATGCTTGTGAACCGGCGGGGGTTATGGGTATCTTCTTGCTCGACTGCGCCGCGACTTCCACGCTCCTGTTCTCGCGGGTTCCATCGGAGCGGAAGGATTCGAGCCTTACTGAAGCGGTCTTCGCCCCGGTATTCAGCAGACATATGTTCTCTTGCACCGAGTACTCCCCCGTGCCGTCTTCGAGGGTCCATTCCTGCCGCGGTGAGCGGGTTTCCCCTTCACCGACCCGCCCCTTCGCCACGCTCCCCCGGCTGAAATATATCGAGCGCTCGGCTATGATGGGCCTGTCCGACGACAATGCGATGGAGATCTCTCCCAGCTTCGAGCTGTACCTGCCTGCTCCTAGACCGCCCTCGAAAACGGGAAAGGTCAGACGCGACCGGGCCGGCACCTTGACGCTCCGGCTTTCTTTGGAACCGTTACCGCGATAGTAGTCGATGGCCACTGAGGCCTCCTGCTCTTCCCGGTTCTGAAGGGATAGAAACATGTCGCTACCCGGCCTGGTGCTGCCCTCCGCGAAATACCATGTGGTATGCCCAATATCTATGCCCATCAGGCTGAGTCCAAATACTCCGTTCGTGGCACAGGTCAGGTACAGCGTGCGTCCCGCTATGATGTCGCTATCCGCCTTGACCTCAAGCGCAGCCTCCTGGTGGGGGCGCGAGGCAGCGTCGAAAAGGTAGGTGTACAACCCTGTGCCCACGTTGGGGTCGTCCGCAAGCGTGTCCAGGAGAGAACCGCAGATCACGATGCCCGATGGGTCCTTCTCCTTGATGGCGGCATAGCTCAGTTGCAGGAGGGGAAGGTAGTCCGTCTCCACCTGGCCACCGAAATGATATGTTCCGAGCAGGCGATAGGCCTCTCCATCGCTATCCCAGCCGGGCTCGTTCCATATCTCGTAGAAGTCCACTACCGGGCCGTAGTGTTCCGCTACCGCCGCGCAGAAGCCGTACCAATCATTGAGATCCGCGGGTGGAGCCTTGTCGGAGAACTTGCCGAAAGACGCGTCCCTGGCCCATCCAGGCAAGGGCCCGCCCAGGACCAGAAGGATAGACTGGCTGCCATCGGAAAGGACCGCGTCTATCAGTTTGTCGTAATAGCTCCAGTCGAAGACCCCGGCCTGTGGTTGCACGTTTTTCCATCTGATCTCTATCTTGTGGTGACGGATCCAGCGGCGCTCTTCCAGCGGGACCTTCGAGAGCGTCCTGTTGTTGTATCCCGGCACATCCAGACCGAGGATGGTCCAATCGGCCACGTCATGCCTGTCGTTTGTGTCTTTGCCTCCATATACCGGCACCCCCGGATTGAAGGAAGCAAACAACAGGGCAACTATGAGCACGGTCAACAATACTCTCATTGCAGACGCCCCACGTCCTGTCTCCTCCTTTTGCGCTTCTGCTATAGATTATAAAACATCTCGGGTCGCATGCATCTTGACATGAAGCAGGGTGGGTTTGCCTGTGGCGCAGCATGTCAGCGGAGCGAGACCATTACCCCAAGGCTCGGGCCGGAAAAGAAACGGGCATATAAGCGGCTATTAATGTGAGGTGCGCTCGGGTGTCGCCAATAAAAAACCCCCCGGCAAGCACGGGTACCTATGGGACGTGCATCCCGCCTGGTACGCCACAATGTTCGGGCGAAACCTCCATCTGCGCTGCCACCTACGTTCTATTGCCCGCTTGTCTGTGTATATACCTTCGTGGATTGCATCGCGTAAGCGACAGCGCCGTCCTCGGCGCGACAGTGCCAGCGCCTTAACATTTCCGAATGTTATGGCCTGGCACGGGTGGTCTGCGCTGCCACCCGGGAGAAAAATGACGAATGTTAAGGGCTGACCCCAGTCTCCGGGCTAACCCGTCCCGTCGAGGTAACCGTGCGCAGCCAACCAATCCAATACCTTGTCCACGCTCTCGGAGGTCTCCTCGCTGTACGTATCCAGGATCAACTCCGGGTTCTCGGGGTCCTCGTAGGGGTCGTCAACGCCGGTGAAGTCCTTGATCTCGCCGGCCAACGCCTTGGCGTACAGGCCCTTGGGATCGCGCTTCGCACATTCATCGACCGGGCAGCGCACGAAGACCTCGATGAAGTCCGCTATATCCTCTCTGATAGCCTGGCGAAAAGAGCGGTAAGGCGAGATCAATGCCACGATAACCGCTACGCCGTTGCGCGAGAGCAGTTTGCTCACGTATGCCACGCGCATGGCGTGGATCTCGCGGTCATCCTTGCTGAATCCCAGATCCCGGCTGAGTCCCCTTCTCACCTCGTCGCCGTCCATCACCTCGACCCGCTTGCCCTTATCGCGAAGCTTCTTCTCCAAGTCGACAGCCACGGTGGTCTTGCCAGAGGCCGGAAGACCGGTGAGCCATACTACAAAACCCTTGTCCATACCCTTGAACCTCCTGTCAACGAAAGGGATCGGGTCCTATCCCCTCAGCGCAAAGCGCCAAAAGATCCTTATGACGATCCGTCCTGAGACGAACAGGACCTGACCCGATTCACCATCAGTCACCAATTCCCAGCAGTTCCGTGTAGATCCCATAGAGATCCTGAATAGGGATGAAATCCCTGTCTATCTTCTTGCTCATATCCATGTCGGGATGGTAGATGATACCCACTCCCCTCCAGTCATGCACCGCGTCGTCCGGACCCGTGTCGTTCTCCTCCAGGTACATGGAGGGATGCCCCATGGTCCCGGCAGCCCGCCAGGAGAGGTCGTCGAAGAAGACCATGAGGTCGGGCACATCCCCCTCGGTATGCGTATAGACCTCGCGCGGCGTCACCGCGCGCGTAGCCCAGGTCTCGCCGTGCGGTCCCCCGATGCTTGCGATCTCCTCCGCCAATGCCTCCGCTTCCGCCTCGAAACGCTGCGGGGGGATCACGCCCTGCGGCTCCCTGCCCTCGACGTTGAGGAAGACGCGCGCATAATAGCCGCCCCAGCCCCAGGCCTTCGTCCGCGACCAGTCCACCGGGGCGTCCTCGAGCCTGGTGCCCGGCTTCACCTCGCCCTGCAGGGTCAGGTAGCCTTTTTCCGCCAGCCATTGGTTAACGCAGAAGGCTCCCTTCATCCCCTTGGCCCCGTGATCCGAGACCACGGCCACGGCGGTATCGGGGCCGCCGGCCTCCAGAAGCTCTCCGATACCCTGGTCGAGCAGGCGGTAGTAGTCTTTCAGGGCATCGTCGAAAGGCGTGCCGGACTCGTAGAGGTGATGGGATGGGTCCTGGTACCTCCAGAAGGCGTGCTGGACCCGGTCCAGGCCTATCTCCACCATGACAAAGAGGTCCCATGGATGCTCTTCCGCCAGGTAGCATGCGATCTCGAAGTGCCCCGCGGTCATCTCCCGCAGGCTCGCCAGGATCTCCGCCTTGTTCTCCTTGCGGAAGGCGACATCGGGCACGTAGGTCAGCTCCTGCTCCTCCAGCTCCACCGCCAGTCCGCGCGGGTAAGTGTAAGGGCGGTCGATGCCGGGGGTGAGGAAACAGGAGATCAGCTCGCCGTTTACCTCGTAGGGCGGGTAGGAGGGGGGGACGCCGATAAGACAGCTCCGCAGACCTTCTTCGGCAGCCCGGGACCACAGCGCGGGGACGTGCAGCGAAGTCGAGTCCGTCACCCTGGTATCGTTATAGGTGCCCGGTATGCGGTTGCGGAAGCCGTACATGCCCAGTTCTCCCGGCTCCCTGCCGGTGAACATCACCATCCACGCGGGTACGGTTATCGGCGGCACGCACGATTCCACCTCCCCCCACCAGCCGCCCTCGCACAGCCTCTCCAGGTTGGGCAGCAGGCCGGAATACTCCTGAAAGAGCAGGCGCGGCGAAGCGCAGTCAAGTCCTATGATCAACAGCTTTCTCTTGGCCATACCCTCACTCCACAAAGGGGTTACCGATGGCCAGGAGCACCTCAGCCACCTCGGGGCGGAGCATCTCCGTTGGGGGCACCTTTCCTTCCACGATGAGCTCGCGCATGCGGGTACCGGAGAAGCCCACCTGGTCCTCTTTGCCGTGGGGACAGATCTTCTCGTTGACCACCCCGCCGCAGCGCAGGCAGTAGGAGAAGGTGTTGAAGAACACCGGCACTATGCCCAGGTCCGGGAAGTCCTGGAAGATCTCCTGGGCGGCGAAGGGGTCGTAGAAATCGCCGACCCCGGCATGGTCCCGGCCCACTATAAAGTGGGTGCAGCCGAAGTTCTTGCGCATTATAGCGTGGTGTATGGCCTCGCGCGGGCCCGCGTAACGCATCTCGTACTGCAGGATGGCCATGACCGAGCGTTCCTTGAGATAGTAGTTTTCGATCAGGGTCTGGTAGGTGGCCAGGATGGCCTCATCGGTGAAATCGCCCTTCTTCTTCTTGCCGATGACCGGGTTGATGAACAGCCCGTCCGCGAAAGTGAGGGCCGTCTTCTGCACGTATTCGTGGCCGAGGTGGGGCACGTTGCGCGTCTGGAAACCCACCACCTGCCTCCAGCCGAGCTCGCTGAAGAGCACCCGGGTCTCGCGCGGGCTGAGCCGGTAGCGCTCGAACGGGCTGGGCGAGAGCTGGAGCAGGGTCACCGGCCCTCCCGCCAGGAGATC
>Ga0209254_10006645_pt1 | contig 10667 bp, 8 predicted proteins | sample FrelakmetDIP11DI_FD_187148 | JGI IMG/M metagenome (GOLD analysis project Ga0209254, IMG submission 187148) | Freshwater lake sediment microbial communities from the University of Notre Dame, USA, for methane emissions studies - DIP11 DI (SPAdes)... | ecosystem: Environmental > Aquatic >... | reverse complement strand
GACGCGTTGATATCTCGCCGATAGGCGCTGACCAGGGCCGTATTCAGGGCCTCCAGCACCACCTCTTTGGGCAAGTTGCGTTCGCTGCAGATTTGGTTAAAGGCGAGTAAGAACTCACTCTTCATAGGAACTTACGCCGCTCCCTCTCTAATTAACAAGAAAAGTGGGGGTCGCCCACTTTCCTCAACACTGCCTAAACTTGACTTCGTCGAAGATTATAGCATAGAATGCACGAAAGTCAATTTAGAGCCCTCTAAATCAAGTTCTCCCGGGTTGATTGGTCAGCTATCGCTGAATGCGCGCCGATCCGCCTTTGGCAAACGCTCGCACCTGATCCACCGTTGCCATCGTCGTGTCGCCGGGGAACGTCGTCAACAATGCGCCGTGCGCCCAGCCCAGATTGACCGCCGCTTGCGGTTCCTCGCCCGTAAGCAGCCCGCAGAAGAAACCGGACGCGTAGCCGTCGCCGCCGCCGACGCGATCGTAAATGTCGAGTTCGCAGGTCGGTGATACATAGGTCCGCCCGTCGATCCAGGCCACTGCGCCCCAGCTGTGCCGATTGGTTGAATGTACTTCGCGCAGCGTCGTCGCCACGATCCTGACCTGCGGATACTTCTGCACCACTTGATCGATCATGCCGAAGAACGTACTCGGATCGAGTTTGGATTTGGCGGCGACTTCCGGCCCCGGAATGCCCAGGCCCAGTTGCAGATCTTCTTCATTGCCGACGATGACATCCACGTTCTCGACGATGCGCTTGACTACCGCGAGCGCACGTTCGTGCCCGCCCCAGATGTCCCACAACTTGGCGCGATAGTTCAGATCGAACGACGTAATCGCGCCTGCTGCTTTCGCCGCTTTCATCCCTTCGATGATCACTTCGCCGGTTGTTTCCGACAACGCCGCAAAGATGCCGCCGCTGTGGAACCAGCGCACGCCGCCTGCAAAGATCGCATTCCAGTCGAAGTCGCCGGGCTTGAGCTGAGCCGCCGCTTCGTTCGAGCGGTTGTAGAACACCACCGGGGCGCGCACACCCTGACCGCGATCGCTGTAGACCGTCGCCATGTTGGGGCCGTTGACGCCGTTGTGCTTGAAGCGTTTGTAGAATGGCTTCACACCCATCGCTTTTACACGCTCGGCAATCAGATCGCCGATGGGATAATCGACCATCGCCGTGGCGATGCCTGTTTGCAGGCCGAAGCAGTCGGCCAGATTCGCGGCGCAGTTGAACTCGCCGCCGCTGACGTGAATCTGGCACTGCGTCGCTTTGCGGAATGGCACAATGCCCGAATCGAGACGATGTACCAGCGCGCCGAGTGAGACAAAATCCAGCGCGCCTTCTGGTTTGATGTTCAGACCGTATTTCATTTGAAACACTCCTTAGATGAGTGAATTGTTTATGATTGAACCACCGCGAAATTTGATCCACGAAATACACGAATAGGCACGAATCATAGAGACATTCGTGAGAATTCGTGTGATTCGTGGATCTTTGTCATGTCATTCCCCCGCGAAGTAAGCGGGAATCCAGTACTTTGTCTAGCGAGTTGCCTGTCAGACATCTGGATGCCCGATACGCCCTGTCCGCGCTGTGCGCGGGGGCGCGCTTGGCGACAGCACTCGGGCATGACGACAGCGATCATCTAATACACGTTTGAGGTAACATCCCCGCCTTGCCCTGTCCAGTTCGTGTGGAAGTACTTGCCGCGCGGCCTATCCACTCGCTGATAAGTGTGCGCACCGAAGTAATCGCGCTGAGCCTGCGTCAAATTCGCCGGTAAGCGCGCACTGCGATAGGCATCGTAGTAGGCCAGCGCCGAGCTAAAGGCCAACACGGGAATTCCGTTTCCGGCTGCCAGGGCTACCACTTTGCGCAGCGCCGCTTGACGCGCATTCATCGCCTGCGCGAATTCCGGATCGATCAGCAGGTTGGGCAGATCGGGCTGGCGCGCAAACGCTCGGCGAATGTCGTTGAGGAAGCGCGCGCGGATGATGCAGCCCCCACGCCAGATGCGCGCGATCTCGCCAAAGTTGAGTTGATACTTGTACTCCTCGCTGGCCAGCCGCATCAACCCGAAGCCCTGCGCGTACGAGCAAATCTTGGCGGCATACAACGCGTCGCGTACCGCATCGATCACGACCTGCGGATCGAGATCGATCTTCGGCTGCGGCCCGCGCAACACCTGCGCTGCCGCTTCGCGCTCTTCCTTATACGCCGAGATGATGCGCGATTCGACGGCGGCGTTGATCGTGGGAATCGGCGCGCCCAGATCGAGCGCGTTTTGCGAGGCCCATTTGCCGGTGCCCTTCTGCTGTGCTTCGTCGAGGATCAGATCGATCACGCTCTGGCCGCTCTCATCGTCAAGTTTCGCAAAGATGTCGGCGGTGATCTCGATCAGATATGATTCCAGTTCGCCACGATTCCATTCGCCGAAGACTTCATGCAGCCGATCGTTGCTCAGGCCCAGGCCGCGATGCAGCACATCGTAAGCTTCGGCGATCAACTGCATGTCGCCATACTCGATGCCGTTGTGCACCATCTTCACGTAGTGGCCGGCGCCGCGCGGTCCCATGTAGGCCACGCACGGCTCGTCGCTCACCTTTGCGGCGATCGCCTGGAAAATGGGCTTCACCAGTTCCCACGCTTCTGGCTGGCCACCAGGCATGATAGCCGGTCCCCACAACGCGCCCTGTTCGCCGCCGCTGACGCCTGTGCCGATGTAGATAATGCCCTGCGTGTCCAGCTCAGCCGATCGGCGTTCGGTATCTGTGAAGAAGGTGTTGCCGCCATCGATCAGCAGATCGCCGCGTTCCAGGATTGGCTTGATGCTCGCGATCGCCGCGTCCACCGGCTTGCCTGCCGGAACCATCATCATGATGCGCCGAGGTCGCTCCAGCGCATTGAGGAACTCTTCCAACGTCGCGCAGGCGATCAGATTCTTGCCGGGATACTTCGTGCCAAACGTCTTCACCTTCTCCACGTCGATGTCGTATCCGGCTACACGAAAACCGTGCCGCTCCATGTTGAGCGCCAGCATGTGCCCCATCACGCCCAGTCCCATAAAACCGAAGTTTGCTTTTTCCATGTTTCACTCCTTGTTTTTTAGCGTCATTGGGAGAAGCATCCTGAGCGGAGCGGCGTTGGGTGCCGCGCCGTCGAAGGATGCGCAGCAATCTCATCCGCGCCCCAGAAGATTGCTTCGTCGCATTCTTCGACTGCGTTTCGCTGCGCTCAGGACGCTCGCAATGACGGTGCTAGACTTAGGTCACTGATTTTCGCAATCGATAGAGATACTCACCCGCGCGCGGTACCGTCAGCCGATCGGGATCGGCCTCTCGCAGCCACGCCTGCGGATCGATCGTCGCCGGATCGCGATAGGCTAGATTGACGGTGCGGCACTCTTTTTCTGAGATGCCGGTTGCCAGGGTAACTTGAATCCGCGGATATTCGATGCCATCTTCAAAAGTCCCCACGCCGCGCAGATGCGTCGAGTGCGCCAGCACGCCCCACGGAATGTGCTTGAACTGATCCCACTGCTTCACAAAGTAATCGCGCACGTGATAGCCAATCAGTCTGATCAACGCGCCGTGCACCACGCTGATTTCTTTGATGTGCGGCGCGTAGATGATCAATTCACCGCCGTCAACCACCACCGGCTCCATCTTGTACATGCCTTTCGCGCCGACCCAGATCTCGTCGTACATTTCCGGCATCACGGACAGCACCTGCCGATAGGGCCGATCCACGTAACGCACATGCACCTGCGCCGAGAGATCAGCCGCCGCGCTCCATGCCTCTTCGGGCGTGCCGCCGAACACACCCTCCACGCCTTCATGCGTAACGACGCTGCACAGCGCGTGGCACGGCCGCGGAATGAACGACGCCGCCCGATCGATCACGCGACGCACCGGCGTGTCCTTGGTGCCGATGATCTCATACGACGTGATCAACGCACCCAGCCAGTGCGTGAAGTCGATGATGTCCGCTCCAGCGATACCGGGGAAGAAGTACTTGTTGCCTCCGCTGAAGCCCACCACCTCGTGTGGGACGACCGGGCCGCAGATCAGCAGATGATCGTAATCGAGGATCAGATGATTCAGCCGCACGGGCACTGTTTGCTTCAAGAGGCCATGACTCAACTGCGCGATCTCAGCGGATGGAATCGTACCGATGGTGGTCAGCGCCTGCGGATCTTTCCACGCGTGGTTGAGCAACTGCACATCGGCGTACTGCGCGGCCTTTTCTTCAGCCGTGAGACCCACCAGCCTCAGCAAAGCGTCTTCACTCATCGCCGGATGCGTGCCCAGCGCGACGAGAAAAGCGACAGCCTTCACGCGCGGGCGCAAGTGTTTCACGATCGATCGGAAGAACAACGGCAGCGGCATGGTGCGCGTCGCGTCGGGAATAATCACCAGCACGCGCTGAGCGTTTAACGGCAGGCCGTTCAAACTGTCCGCGATAATCTTTTCAATCTCTTGTTCAGTCAACATGATACATTCGCCTTGTCCACTGTCTTTGCAAGTCGCGTAGCGGCGAAGCAATCTCCCGCATTGAAGATGAGATCGCTTCGTCGCAGAAAGCGTTTCTCGCAATCACGTTGGGACTCAACATTCGCTACACTCCGCTGTACGCCGAGAAACCACCGTCGACGGGAATGACCACGCCCGACACGAAGGCCGACGCGGGCGAGAGCAACCACAGCACCGCGCCCAGCAAATCTTCTGGCGTGCCGAAGCGCTGCATCGGCGTGTGGGCGATGATGGCTTCACCGCGCGGCGTCAACTCGCCGGTCTGCTGATCGGTCAACAGGAAGCGATTTTGCTCGGTGAGAAAGAAACCCGGTGCGATGGCGTTGACGCGGATGCGCGGCGAGTATTCCTGCGCAATGTGCACGGCCAGCCACTGCGTGAAGTTACTGACGCCGGCTTTGGCCGCGGAGTAGGCGGCGATGCGCGTCAGAGGCCGAAACGCGCTCATGGACGAGATGTTGAGGATCGTCCCTTTGCCCTGCTGCGCCATCAGCTGACCGAAGATCTGAGAAGGCATGATGGTTCCCATCAGGTTCAGATCGAACACAAAGCGCAATGCCGCTTCCGGCAAATCGAAGAACGATTGATCGGGCGCGGTCGTCGCATCGGGCCGGTTGCCGCCTGCGGCGTTGATCAAACCGTCGAGAGGCCCAAACTCGTGCACAATCACATCGCGCGCCTGCTCCAGCGCATCGCGCTTCAATACATCGCCGTACACCGCGATCGCGCGGCCGCAAGCCGTCAGCTCGAAGCGGTGGATCAGGCGCTCGGCCAGCGCCAGGTCGCGATCGAGAATGACGACATTCGCCCCGCAACCCACCAGCGCGCAGGCCATCTCGCCGCCCAGCACGCCCGCGCCGCCCGTGATCACGATAGTACGGTCTTTGAAATTGTACAACTCCGTTAATGCTTGCAGATTCATGGTGTTTCCTTGGCTACAGTTTGTATGCCTGCTTAGCGAGTCCATACGCCAGCGCCTCGATCATCTCGCGCGCGTCGTCCAGATCGATGAAGTGCCGCGCCACCAACCCCGCCAGCCAGTTCGCACCGGCGCGCCGCCACACATCATGCCGCGCCGGTATCGATGGGAAGGCGCGCGTGTCGTCATTGAAGCCGCAAGTGTTGTACAACCCCGCCGTCTCCATGACCAGGTCGAAATAGCGCGCCATGCCGTTGAGACTGTCGAAGAACCACCACGGCGGGCCGAGGCGCAGCGCTGGATAATGACCGGCCAGCGGCGCGAGTTCGCGCGAGCAGGCGGATTCGTCGAGCGTGAAGAGGATCAATGTGAGGCGCGGATCGTTGCCGTACTTGTTCAACAGCGGACGCAGGTTGCGGGTGTACTCCGTCCCGATCGGAATATCGGCGCCCTTATCGAGCCCGAAGCGATCGAAGATGACTTGATTATGATTGCGGAATGAACCGGGATGCAGCTGCATCACCAGGCCGTCTTCGATGCTCATGCGCGCCATCTCCAGCAGCATGTGGCCGGTGAAGTGCGCGGCATCTTCGGCGGTGGCCTCGCCAGTGAGAGCGCGTTGGAAGATCGCATCGGCCGTCTGCGACGAGAGCTCGTGCGTGTAGGGCGTCAACGCGGCGTGATCGGTGGCCGTGGCCCCCATCGACTTGAAGAAGGCGCGGCGATTCTCCAACGCTTGAATGAGCGTGGCATAGTTGTGCACGTGAATGCCGCTGATCGCGCTCAACGCGTCGATGTTGGCACGCCAGCCAGGCGCGTCGATGTTCACCACGCTATCGGGTCGGAAGGTAGGCCGAATGTTGCCTTTCCCGCCAGACACTTTAATCGCTTGATGGTGCGTCAATGGATCGGTCGCGGCATCGGTGGTGCACAGCACTTCGATGTTGAATCGCTCGAATAGGACGCGCGGGCGGAATTCCGGCGTAGCGAGTTTCGCCGTGATCTCATCGTAAATGCATTGCGCCGAGGCGCTGTTCAGTTTCTCTTCAACTCCGAAGATGTTGCTCAATTCGTCGTTGAACCACACGCCCGTCGGCGTGCCGCGAAACAGATAAAAGTGATCGGCAAACGTCTGCCAGATTTTGCGGTGATCGGGTTCCACCCTCACCCCCGTCCCCTCTCCCTGCCGGGGAGAGGGGGGGACGCCCAATGCTTCCAGCGCGATGCCCTGCGAATACAACATGCGAAACACATAGTGATCGGGAATGATCAAAAGATCGACCGGCGAGCCGAAGGAATAAGCGGGATCGGCAAACAGCCGTGGATCGACGTGGCCGTGCGGACAGATTAACGGCAATGCAGCAACCGTCTCGTACAACTCCCTTGCGATGGTGCGCTGCGTCGGATCAGGATCGAAATAGCGGTCGGGATTCATCTCACACCTCATCGTGGAATGACTGCTCAAGCGCTTTTCCAGAAATGTCATTCTGAGGCGCGGAGCGCCGAAGCATCTATGGCTTTTCCAAATAGCGAGATTCTTCGCTCGCTGGCGCTCGCTCAGAATGACACGTAGGCTATGCCCCATATCTTCGATAGCGTTGAATGACTTCAAACATCGCAAACAAGTTCTCGTCGGGCGTGCCATGGTCGAGATTGATGCAGCACACGCCCGTTTTCTCCAGCGGCCCGACGGCCCGCAGCAAATTCTCGGTATCTGCCGCAATTTCCTGCGGCGTACACTGCAGCATGCGAATAGGACTCAGCCGCACATTCAGGAAAACATCCGGCAGCGCTTCACGCACGCGCGCCACATCCGAGCCCCAGCCCGCTTCGACGTAAGCTAGCGGCAGTTTGGCGTACTCCACTGCCATGCGCTGCAAGTTGTCGCCGCAGTGATGAATGCCGAATGGCTGCAGTTTCGCGGCTAACAGTTGTTCGATTGGCAGTTGCATCTCCCGATAGCTCCTGGGCGAGATCATCTGCACCGAGCAGTTGGCATGCAGGAACGGCGTCGGCGTCAGGTGCGCGGCCATGCGATTCACGGCGATCGAATAACTTCCAGTGCGGCGGTGAATGTAACCGGCGACGTCGGCGATCAATTCGCTGATCAATCCCAGAAAATGGCATACGCGGTCGGGCGCGTTATAAAAGTCGGTGAATAAATCCTGTCCGTAGAAGTGATAGGCCGCGTTGAGCAAGCCATCGGTATTGAGGTCGCCGATCACGTGACCGTACTGCGCTTCCAGCACGTCCATGTCGGCGATGAGGTGCTTCATCGGCCAGAGATTTTTCCAGTCCGGCAGTTGCAGCGCATCAATCTGATCCGTCGTCAAATGCACCGCCTCCGGCTGCGGCGCAGCATCGGCTTCAAAGCGAATGGGCGCACCCAGCAACGCGGGAATTACGAAGCCGCCCGCGACGTGCATCGATCCAATAACGGGGCGCGGCTGTGGATCAGCTTCGCCCAGTCCCAGATCGCCGTAACGTTCGTTCAGCACACGCCGCATGATCACATCGTTGCGAAGGCGCGTCTCGGCATCGAGATAAAACGGCTCGTCAAACGCAATCCCGGCAGCGTGATGCCACCAGTTCGGATTGAAGACGAGCTCAACGGGCAAGAATGTATCGGGCTTAATCTCACTCATGATTGACTCTTGGCCAGTTGCTCCAGCACGCCGACGCTGTAGATCAACGCCCGTGCCAGATGGAAGGGATCTTTGACCGGCAGCGCGACGAGTGTGTTCAACCGGCGGCCCTGTTGATCTAGATTTTGAATCCACTCGCCATACTCCGGCACGGGGAAATAACTGAACGCATACTCATGGACGCGCTGGAAGTCGTCGAGACACCACGGCTCTTGGGAGATGGAATAAGCGAGCAGCAGCGCATAGAGCGCTTCGGTGTGCGGCCACCAGATCTTCATGTCCCACTTGTTTTCCCAAAACGATCCTTCGGCATCACACGCCAAAAACAAACCGCCGTATTCTTTATCCCAGCCCAGATCAAAGTGCCAGCGGATCGTCTCGATGGCCTGGCGTACGCGCTCGTGATCGCTTTCGCGCTGGAAAAGATGAATCATGAACCACATCGATTCGATGGCGTGCCCAGGATTCACGACGCGGCCCGGTGGCATGGTCAGCCGCGAATTGTCGAGACTCACAAATTCGTACAGTCGTTGATCGGCGGGACAGCGAAAAACGTCCATGACCTGCCGGGCGTGATCCAGCGCCGCCGCCGTGGTAGCGCGGTCATTCAGATAGTCGCCCAACTCACCGAATGCTGAAGCAAAGATCATCGAGATGCCGTGCGCCTTGGTGCCGCCAGGGATGGGCAAGGGCTGCGTCTGGTACGAACCGGGCTGCGCCAGACGCAGCTGCACATTGGCGTACGTCTGCCGAGCGAGGTCGATCGCGTGCAGGTTGCTGGTGGCACGAGCGAATTCGGTGAAGCCGTAAATGGCGAAGCCGTCACAATAAATGCTCGTCGCGCCATCGAATAGCGGTTGGCCGTTTTGATCGAGGCAGAAATACCACTCGCCCCGGTCATTGCGTCCGTAGAGTGTGATGAAGTCGAAGATGTGAGTCGCCGCGTCGAGATACTCTGGCTTGCGTTCGATCTTGTTGTACAGCGCAGAAAACGTCCAGATGGCGCGCAGTTGCGACCAGACATACTTGTCGCCGCTCTGCACTTGCCCTTCGTCGGAGATGCACGTGCAGATGCCGCCGCTCTGCCAGTCGATGCCATACTTGAGCCAGAATGGAATGGTCCGCTCCAGCAGTTCAGCGCGATAGAGTTGATGCAACGCCTTGAAATCGGCACTCATGACCCGTTACTCGTTACTCAATGTCATTAAGTTAGCGTGCTGGCAAAGTCATTCTCGCGTGCTGTTGGCGGGAATCCAATTGCACAACAAGCGTAAGTCGCCAATCGTCACGCTGGATGCCCGATGAAAGCACTCGGGCATGACTTGCATTGACTTCACTCTGCACTCATCACTTTTCACGTAACGCTTCGATCATCGCCACGATGTTCTGCGGCGGCACGTCGGCCTGAATATTGTGAATCGTGTTGAACACGTAGCCGCCGCCCGGCGCTAGCGCCTCGACATTGCGACGCACGTTGTCCTTCACTTCCTGCGGTGTGCCAAAAGGCAGCACGCTTTGCGTCTCCACACCGCCACCCCAGAAGGCCACGTCTTTGCCGAAGTCGCGTTTGAGCGCGCCCGGCTCCATGCCCGTCGCCGTGATGTGAATCGGGTTGAGGATGTCGATGCCAATCTCGATCAGATCGGGCAGGATCGGGCGAATGTTGCCGTCGGAGTGGAAGAACAATTTGGCCTTGGGCGCAAGTTGATGGATGCGTGTGAATAACGTCTGCAAGCGCGGCTTGAAAATCTCGCGGAACATGCGTGGCGAGATCAACTGTGAAGTTTGCGTGCCGTAATCGTCGGCCTCGCTGATTACATCGATCAGATCGCCGAGCTGTGTCAACGACGTTTCCCAGAACTTGAGCTTTAACTCGACCATCTTATCCAGAAACGCGCAGGCTAGAGATTCATTGGACGCCAGATCGATCATGATGTTCTGCATGCCGCGCACCCGCTGGCTCATCTCGAAGATGCCGGCGAGCACACCTTTGATCATTACGGCCTGGCCCTGCGCCCGATAGGTCACTGCCAATTCACGTAGTCCCGCGATGCGTTCCCCGTCGCCCGTGTCGGGCCACGCGTAATTGTGCACTTCAGCAACGGTCAGCCCGACTCGATCGAGCGGCGATTTCACGACGGAGAAATACAGGCCGTCGGGTTTGGGCTTGTGCTGTGTCAGTCCCCATTCGTCGTGATATTCCCAGTTGTCTCTGGCATCGACTGCAACCACGTTCCAGTTGTGGCTGTTCAACGGAAACAGGCCGCGCACATCGACACCCAACTTCTCGATCACCTCATCGTCGGGCAAAGCCAGCCCCTGCACCTCATCGCAAATCTGCGGCTCGACATGCGGCAAGCCCAGATATTCGCGCAGACGTTGATACGCGATGACGTGAATGCCCGTCACCTGTGTGCTGCCCAGATCGAACGGAATCCGATCGGGCTCCTGGTGATTGAGCGCGGTGAGTAATCTTTCGCGTGAGTTCATGTGGTTAACCTTTGGCGCGTTCCCGTTGCGCACGATCGATACGCTGCTGCCATGATGCGCCACACGGCCACCGCTTCTTCGCC
>Ga0209254_10006644_pt1 | contig 10668 bp, 8 predicted proteins | sample FrelakmetDIP11DI_FD_187148 | JGI IMG/M metagenome (GOLD analysis project Ga0209254, IMG submission 187148) | Freshwater lake sediment microbial communities from the University of Notre Dame, USA, for methane emissions studies - DIP11 DI (SPAdes)... | ecosystem: Environmental > Aquatic >... | reverse complement strand
CACCGGGCATTTGGGTATGGGATAATCCAGTAAACCACCCAGGGCCTGCCCAAATGTGCGAGAGTAAATATTGCGCCAGCGGCCAATGCAAATGTGGTCATTAATTCTGCGGCACGGGTAAAAGGGCGCCGGAATTCAGCTTTGAAAACCCTTAAAATTGCAGAAACGAAAGTACCGGCGTGGCTGATACCTATCCAAAATACAAAGGTTATGATGAGGATACCCCACATATTTGGCCGCCGGATGCCAGCCAGGCCCATTCCGGTGGCAATCATATTTCCCCAGAACCCTACCAAGAGGACGGCAACCAGTATTCCGAGGCTGATAGTCCAGATCCAAAACTTCCTGGTGGTTGTTCGCATTGCTTCTATGACCATTTGGTTCATTTCCTCACGCGGGCGAGGGTCCAGCATGAGGTGTTCGCGATGGTCAACAATGTCCTGTTCAAGAACTGGCTTTTTCAGAATGGGTTTTGCTTCAGCTACCATAAGTATTACCTCCCAATAAATAATAAACCCTGGATTCTGTACCAAGTTCTTCGAGAATGCGTATCCTACGCTGGCTGCGGGCCAGCCTGCTGACCTGGGAATCAGGATCAGTGAGATTGCCAAATACAATCGCACTGGTTGGACATACCTGTGCACAGGCTGGTTGGATTTCCCCATCCATTACCTGTCTACCCTCATTCTTAGCTTTGAATTGAATTCTATGTATCCTTTGAATACAAAATGTGCATTTTTCCATGACTCCCTTGCGCCTGACCGTTACATCCGGATTCAGGTAGCTGTTCATTGGGACAGGATATTCATAATCAAACCAGTTAAATGTCCTTGAAAGGTAAGGACAGTTGTTTCCACAATATCGTGTACCAACACAGCGTTGGTAAACCTGTAAATTAATACCTTCGCTGTTACTATGTACCGAAGCGAAAACCGGGCAAACCGGTTCACAGGGTGCATTTCCACATTGTTGGCACATCATGGGCGTGAAATCCGGTTTAATTCCAGGATATTCACCTGTCCAATAGCGCTGGATTCGAATCCAATTCAATTCCCGTCCGTAGGCCGCCTCCTCTTCCCCGACAAATGGTATGTTATTTTCCATGGAGCAAGCAGTATTACATGTCTGGCAGCCTGTACATAGATCGAGATCGATCACCATTCCCCATTTTTTACTGGTTTCTTCAGACATAAAGAACTCTCCTATCCATTTTTATCATTGCTGTCCTTGCTCATCCCCATAGATACCATGCTGATCCTCAATTCTTGCCAGTGGGTAGCGTTTACCGGTGGGTTTCAGAGAAACCCTTGTATCCCCGAAAGCTAATCCTCCTGCCTGGTCGAGAATCAGCTCAAATAGGACGGCAGGATTGCTTCCACGCTGATCTGCGTACCGGCTGAAAGAAGTATGACCCTGCCCGAACGGGATTGCAATTGTGTCAGGGCGGATAGCTGGATAAAGATATGCAACGGCTTCAATTTTTCCAACTTCAGAAGTGATTTCGACAATATCATCATTATGAATTCCAAGTTTTTCAGCGGTTTTTGGGTGGATTTCTACCCATGAGTTCCAGATGACCGTGGTCATCGGATCAGGTGTTTCCTGGATCCAGGGTCGATTTGCCTGGCTGCCATCGCCTTTCTGTGTGGTATACACAACCAAATGATAGTCACTACTACCGGATGTTTGATCCGGGGAGATTTGTTCATACAGCGCTGGTGGATTAATCGTGGAGGGTGACATTAATTCGGGTTCGTTGTGCCACCAACCGCCATATTGGAGCCATAATGACCAGAATGCTGGCATCACTTCTGCCTGATAAAATCCTTTCCTGCTATCCAGCAGGGGTTGAAGCTTTTGCTGGAGGAAGTCTACTTCATCTGTATAGGGAATTTGAGACTTGATTTCTTCATCCATTTGGCCGACAGAAGCGAGCAGCAGGTCGGTGGTTGAGCGGGTATTGTACAGGGGAGAAACAACCGGTTGAAACGAAGTAAATATAGGACGATCTGCACCGGGTAAATTTCTCTGGTATCCCCACGATTCAAGCGGTGAGTGGTCCGGTAAGACATAATCGCTCAAATGGGATGTTTCATCGAAAAAGGTAGCAAAAGAAATCACATTAGCAACTTTCATCAAGGCATCGGGGAAATCAAGGGCTCCTGGCAGCTCAAATACCGGATTCCAACCATGGATAAATACCGATTTGATATTTCCCTGCTGCATTTCTTCTGTAAGTCTTTGTATATCAGAAAAGGGATTCGTAGTTGGGCTGGTTGGAGCCAGGTAAATACCACCCGGTTTCCCGATATTATCCCCCAAAATATTTAATGACAGGATGGACTTTGCTATCGTTAAACCTTCCTTGTGGGAAAGGGCAGTACCTCCCGGGATGCAAATCGGATTGCTGGCCTGGAAAAAAAGATTTGCAAGGTGTTGCAGGGTTTCGAGAGAAACCCCGGATAAAGACACAGCCTCCTGGATATCCACACCATGGAAGTAGGGAACTCCAGTTTGCGGCTTCATTTCTTGAACGAGATTTCCCAAGGCCCTTGCTACTATATTTTCCGATCCGGGAATTATAGGTATCCATTCATCTGCACTTCCGGAGGTTAATGACATGCGAGGTTCGAAGGAAACATAATATCCTCGCTGGTTTTGGTTACCCTGGCGCAACTCAGCATATGCCCGACTGTAGGTTATTGGAGATAACCAGGTTTCCAGGAAATTTGCCCCAAATGAAAATACCAAATCGGACTTCCCGAAATCAAAATACGGAAAGGATTTCTGGTTGAATATCTGATTTACGGCTTCTACTAGGGTTCCTTGAGCATCAAACATACCAAGCGAACCAAACCTGTAAGGGGAACGGATTCCAAGGGCTTGCGTCATCTCATAAACCAGGTCATATAAATGATCTGGGGTCATACCCAGTATAAACACGATTTCATCCGGCGGAGTATCCCGAAGGATAGCGGTAATCGTGGTTACAGCCAGATCCCAATTTATTTCAGTATAGGATTGATCCCCTTTACGATTAAGTTGAATAGGGTTAGTCAACCGGTCCGGATTGTATAATCCTTGCAGGGTAGTCAATCCTCTTGAACAAAGCTTTCCATAGTTTATTGGATGGTCAGGATTTCCCTGGACCCCGATAGCCCTTCCTTCTCGGGTGCGGACGATCACTCCGCATCCAGCCGGGCATTCTCTGCAGGAGGTTGCATAATATGTACTGACACCAGTTTGATTAAATTCTGGCATTTCAGCATACTGCTGACGGACGACGTACCGTGAAACAGGACCACACCCTGTGAGCACTGCTGATGCTGCGGTACCAAGCCCAGAATATTTTATGAAATCCCTGCGTGAAATTGTTTTAGTCATACATTTACCCTATTCTAGATCATGATTCAATAATGACAAAGCGTACAGTCTGAAAGCCGTTCAAATTGACCGGGTGACAGCTTTTTGTGGCAGCCCAGGCACCACCCCATATTCATCCGTTTTTGCGGTTCGGCAACAATCATCTCTGAGACCTGCCCATGGCAGGTTTCACATGTAATGCCGATCGATAGATGCGCCTGGTGGTTGAAATGCACATGATCTGGCTGGATGGCTACAGGTACCCACGGAATTGATTCGTTATTCAAGGCATATTGAGTGAGTTTATCTAATTGTTCCGATTTTTTTGTAATTTGCTGGTGGCATCCCCAGCATTTATCCGTTGACGGTAATCCTGCTGAAGGTCCATAGGGAGCTGATGAATGACAAAAAGTGCATTGAGCACCGAGACCAATATGCAGGCTGTGCGGAAATTGAATTGGTTGTTCAGGAATGATTTGTGTAAGATATATTCCCCCAATACTCGCCCCAATGAAAATAAATAAAATAAGTGCCAAACCGATCTTCACTCCCGGGTTCTGCCATAGAGCTTGTGGATTTGTCATAAATTGCTTCTCCTTGCCGTTATTCCTTATTGATTTGATTGTCCACGCAGAACCCAGACAATCAATAAGATTAGCGCAATCAGAACTGCACCAATAATGATTGCAAAACCAAGGGAGGTTGCCAGTGCACCAAAAACCGTAAGAATCCCGGTAAAAGTGTTTTGGGCAGGACCACCAACCAGTTCAGCATCTGTACCTGTTTCACCGGCCATTGTTAATTCATTTTCTGCTGGTTCTAATCCGCTAGGCATTGATTGGGAATATAACAGTACATCCCTCCCGTGAGCTGGTGTCCAACCCAAGGAATAACCAATCGGCATTTCTGTACCAGGGGTTCCAAAACGGGTTTTGTGCAGGTATCTCCATGGATCCAAATCAGCCAGTGTACCAAGCGAGGCATCCTGTCCCTCAAACCTGAAAGAAATGGAGGTCCCGTCCATACCATGGCAGGATGCACATACATCATCATAAGACAACTTCCCTTGTTCGAAATCCCCGCCTAAAACCTCGAAGGTAACAGGGTCAATATATTCGCTGTCAAGGATTAATCCATTTTTTAAGAAATTTGCTAAATCCTTGAGCTGCTGTTCTTTTAGATATTCTGAAAAATCGTGGTCCGGGTCGTTTGCACCAGATAGAATCTGGATAATCGATTGCTCATCCAGTTTTTCTACAGCGTTATAAATGTTTGGAAAACCTGTATAATTTGATCCCCTTCCGTATGCCCCATCCTCACCCAGATAATCCCATCCATGGCAGGTGACACAACGCCATGTATCTGATCCACTACGGGTATTGGTTGTTTGTTTTGACCAGATGGGGTGATCACCAGGCGGTGGATTTTGTCCCAAATAAGCAAACCAGTTGTCATATAGGGCAGCGCCGCTGGGAATCGTCTTATCTATTTGATAGGTGGGTTTTGCGCTGGCATTAATGGGGTCAAGGCCAAATCCGAAAAATGTAATTGTTAATCCCAGGCAGGTGAAAAATAATAATATCCTTCTCATTGATAACTCCAAATTTTCAACTTAGAAGCAGATGAATTTATGAACACAGTTAATGATAAATCTTATTGCTATTTATGCGGTTGTGAAAATAAATTATTGAAAACAAGAAGTCAATATCTTTTTAATATTCTATCTAAAAATTTTTAAAAAGGAAGTTGCAAATATCACTTTGATGAGTAGAGGTCAGAACATAGTATACAGGTTATTAAAAGATCCCTATAAACCTGAACCGGGATTATTTCCAAATGTAAATATCCAGTGTATCCCTGACAATCAAATATTTGTCCAGAATGTAAAATACAGGGAGGTGGTTCAATAATTGCATCTCTGGGTTAAGAAGATCCCGGGTGTTTCTTGACATTTTTTTGACGTTAGATTGATAGATTTTTTCAACAATTTTATCTATAATAGAGTCTAAGATATTGGAGATTAATTCTCTTTTTAATAATGTATGCCCACTTGTCAGGAGGATGCAAATGAAAAAAAGAATCCAGCTCTATGCAGGCATTATCTTGACAATGATAATTTTTTTAGCCTGCAATTTCCCAACTATTTCTCAGCCACCGTCATATGATTTTACAGTGACCCCAATATATACAAAAACCCCATTATCCTGCCCTGTATTCTTTCCAACCAGCCTGCCAATCGGGATCACTGCCACATTAGATTCACATGGTCAGCCTGGAACCCTTACAAACACACCTATGCCACTCGCTCCAACCAATACTATGGCTGCAATCACTTTTACCAGTACAGTGAAACCTATCATCATTACAAACACCGTGAAACCAATCATATTTACCCTTACAGCAACAAAGACTTTAACCCGCACACCCACAGCTGCACCAACCCGCACTCTCACACGTACCCCCACAATGACGTATACACGGACTCAGACCCGCACCCCCACCAATACACCCACTCGAACGCAAACACGCACTCCCACAATTACACCAACTAGGACGCAAACACGCACTCCCACCGAGAATGCAAGCCAGAGCCGCCCAGGGCTGCACCATTACGCACCATATATGAGTCCCCCCAGCCTTGATGGGGAATGGGATGAATATAGCTCCGACACCTATAGTGTATCCAGCCTTGTTTATGGATCGGATGAATGGGAAGGCAACGATGATCTTTCCGGATCAGTCCGGTTCGGTTGGGACGAGGATTACCTGTATGTGGCGGTCAAGGTAAGGGATGACAATTATGTTCAAAACGCATCTGGATACGATATTTATCTGGGGGACAGCCTGGAAATCAATCTGGACGAAAATCTCCTTGGTGATTTTAATTCTACGGATCGCAGCGGTGACGATTACCAGTTGGGGATATCGCCCGGCTTTGAAGGTGTAGATGGAGAAAAAGAAGCCTTCTTATGGTTTCCAAGGGACAATTCAGGCGGAAGAAGCCAGGTGGAAATCGCTTCCTCAGGAAGTTCTGACGGTTACAATGTAGAAGCAGCCATCCCATGGAGTGTCTTCGGGATAGACCCTGATACAGGGGACAGGTTTGGATTTGCTTTTTCCCTATCCGATAATGACGATTCCGATGAGAATATCCAACAGTCCATGACATCCTCGGTAAGTGGCCGCAGACTACTCAACCCTACTACGTGGGGAGAGTTGGTCCTAGAAGATTAATGGGAAATGAGCAAAATGGAATCTTTGCAGGAATGCCCGATATATAAATAACCAACCGGTAATTTATCAAATTGTCTTACAGGAAGATTTTACACATCGATCTGGACGCCTTTTTCTGTTCAGTTGAGGAATTATTCCATCCAGAACTGAAGGGAAAAGCGTTTGCTGTTGGCGGTAGCGTTGAGAATCGGGGAGTGATTTCTTCTTGTTCCTATGCAGCCAGGATGTTTGGGGTCCATTCGGCAATGCCGACCGGAAAAGCGAAGTTATTATGCCCAGAATTAGTACTGGTTTCCTCAAGCTATTCCAGGTACCAGGAAGCATCCCAGCAAGTAATGTCAATCCTTAGTGAGGTTACCCCGCTTATTGAGCAAATCTCCATCGATGAGGCGTTTCTGGAGGTAAGCGATTTGCTTCAAAGCGGTTTGGAAATTGCCCAATCACTCCAGCAAAGCATACTTATAAAAACTGGATTACCCAGTTCGATAGGAGTTGCAAGTAATATGCTGGTTGCTAAAATTGCGAATGATTATGGTAAACAAAAACACAAAGATAACAAGCCTCCCATGGCTGTTACAGTTGTCCAACCAGGTAAAGAAGCTGAGTTTCTGGCACCCCTAACGGTAATCTCTTTATGGGGAATTGGTCCAAAATCGGCTGAAAAATTGGAAGGACTGGGGATAAAAACGATTGGAGATTTAGCAAAAACCCCGATAATTCACCTGGAAAAAGTGTTTGGGATCAATGGACACGAATTATTATCCCATGCACAGGGGATTGATAATCGTCCGGTTTTGTTTGAGCATGAAATAAAATCAATTAGCCAGGAAATTACCTTTTCCAGGGATTGTTCGGATATTGCTTACTTAGAAAGTATTCTCAGAGATATGAGCGAACAAGTAGGTTTACGTTTGCGGAAAAGTGGATTTTGTGGATATACGATCAGGTTGAAACTTCGCTGGCCAGATTTCAGAACGATAACCCGCCAGGTAACCTTAGGAGATGCGACTGACCAGGATGATGTTATTTTCAGGTCTGTGCACAAGCTATTCATGAATAATTGGGAACCTGATCAGAAGGTGAGGTTGTTAGGTGTGGGAGTAAGCGGATTGCAAAGGAGTTTCCAGCAGCTTACTTTATGGGAAACCCCGGACGAAAAAGAAAGACGTCTTCTACTTGCCCTGGATGAGTTACGTTCGCGATTTGGAAAGAAAATTGTATCAAGGGGTAGTAAGATTTAAGTCGTTCAAATTTCGAGCTTTTTTCTCTGATCGTATCGTATTTTTATACAGGTCAATCATCATTTGGGAAATTTTCTCCCACCGATAGCTATAGGCTAATTGGACGGCATTTTTTCCCATTCTTTCCCGCAATTTCACATCACATAACAATTCTGTGATTTTTTCCCCCAGTGCTATTGGATTATTGTTGGGAACAAAATACCCCGTCACACCATCTTTCACAAGGAATGCCAGACCCCCGACCTGGGAAGCGATCACAGGCGTTCCACAAGCCATGGATTCAAGGGCAACCATACCAAATGATTCATATTGTGAAGGAACTACAACAACCTCTGCAGCTGAATAATAATAAGGTAAGGCATCCTGATCGCGTTTTCCAATGAAAACAACCAGATCATTTAATCCCAGTTCTTCTCTTAATTTTTGCAACCGTAACATTTCGCCGTTCATGTCATCTTCATTCTCATCCGGGTCACCACCGATCACGGTCAGGTAATGAGGACATTTTCCGATAATTGCATTATCTTCAATATGATAGATTGCCCGGATTAGAGTATCGATCCCCTTTAAAGGGTCAATTCGTCCTACGAATAGAATCATCCGGTCATTTTCAGGAATTCCCACGACTTCTTTGGCTTCATCCTCCTGAATTGGATAAAAGTGGCTGACATCTACTCCAGGGGGGATAACCACCAGATTATTCGTGTTGGCATGGTAAAGGGATTCCAACTGCAACTTTTCTGCGGGAGTGGCGATTACGATACGATCGGCAATTTCAAGAACCTGTTTTTCCCCGTTGACCCGGTATGAACCTTCAATTTCACTGGCATCCCGGGCGATCCGGTTTTTCATCAAACCAAGTGTATGAAACATATGGATTACAGGAATATCCCATGCGGCTTTCAGGTCTTTGGCGGCTAATCCGGACATCCAGTAATGGCTGTGGATCAGGTCATACTTCAGCCCTTTCCTATCGGCGAATTCAATGATCCCTTCAACAAAGTCGGGGATGTAATTAGACATTTCTTCTTTGGATAAATTTATTTCTGGACCAGCCGGGACATGCACAATGCGATTTCCATACCCAAGGTCATGAAGAACATGCGGCACATGTTCGTCTTGCGACCTTGTGAATACATCCACATGTACCCCTAACTTCCCAAGGAACCGGGTAAGCTCCCGAACATAAACATTCATCCCACCAGTGCTTTTACCCCCGAGTGTCGCCAGGGGGCAGGTGTGATATGAAATCATGGCAACTCGTATCATATTAATCCGGCTCCAGTTTACTGAATTTTACCCAATTAATGTCTTCGAAAAAATATTTGATTATCCATCGATTTCGTTTGGATTCATAGAAAGACCCAAGAAGCTTATCCATTCTGCACAGTAATTGCTTGTCTTTCCGAATTTGCTCCTGTTATAATAGGCCGTATGCCACCGTAGCTCAGCTGGTAGAGCAGACGATTCGTAATCGTCCGGTCAAGGGTTCAATTCCCTTCGGTGGCTTTATTAATTGTATTCGTTATTTTAATCTTACATCTTTTGAATTGGAGACACCATTGATAAAATTTTAACTGGAATCCAATCCTGTACGATCAATTGGTAAATACCATTGTGTCCTATTTGTGACCAATTATGTTAATACTTTCCCACCCCTATGTCTCTTAAAAAAACACAATAACCCCGACATTTATTCAATTCATAATTTCGGACATTTCATTCCGAGTTAATCCATTTTCTATAGCAAAACTAAATAGTGAAGGTTCGCTCGGCCAAATATTCATGATACCCGTCCAATTGCGATCTCCCTGAAGTATAATCACACAATTATGGCGAAAAATCAACCACTGGTAATCGGAATTGCGGGAGGCACTGGATCGGGCAAGACGACGGTTGCGAATATGATCCTGGGAAGGGTAGGTGCACATCGTATAGCCGTTCTAACCCATGATGCGTATTATCGGGATTTAAGTCATCTTATCCTCGATGAGCGGGTAAAAATCAATTTTGACCACCCCAATTCGTTAGATACTGCGCTGTTGATTGAGCATGTTAAGAAACTAAAAAAATGGCAACCAATTGAAATGCCAGTCTACGACTTTACGAATTATTCCCGTACGATCAAAACAATTCATATTGAAACTTCCAGGGTTATTCTTGTTGAAGGTATCTTAATATTTACAGAACCAGAGCTGCGAAAACTGTTCGATGTAAAGATATATGTTGATACAGATGCCGATATTCGTTTTATTCGGCGCTTAGAAAGGGATATTTCTGATCGAGGACGAACTACTGAATCTGTAATCCGCCAGTATCTCAGTACTGTGCGGCCGATGCATCTTGAGTTTGTTGAGCCATCCAAAAGGTACGCTGACATCATCATCCCCGAAGGGGGATTGAATGAGGTTGCCCTCGATATGGTAGTAGCTCGGATTGTCGAATTGCTCCATCCTGATTAGCTACCAAAATGGAATCCATTAAAAAGTTCCCTTATTTGCGTGTACTGGCGTTGCTTGCAGTTATTGGAGCAACGATATTTTTGGTGATATACGGATCCCGGATTGAAAAACTTGGAGTCTATGGGTATCCTGGAATTTTCCTTTTTTCCATGCTATCCAATGCAACAATAATCATACCGATCCCGAGCGTTTTAATGACCTCTGTCTTAGGATCAATGCTTAATCCATTTTGGGTGGCGATTGCAGCAGGCATGGGGGCAGCAATAGGTGAACTATCGGGCTATCTTGCAGGATTTACAGGCAGGACAGTTTTACAAAAAAATATTACCAATGACCGAATGATTAACTGGATGAATAAATATGGCGGG
>Ga0209254_10006642_pt1 | contig 10668 bp, 8 predicted proteins | sample FrelakmetDIP11DI_FD_187148 | JGI IMG/M metagenome (GOLD analysis project Ga0209254, IMG submission 187148) | Freshwater lake sediment microbial communities from the University of Notre Dame, USA, for methane emissions studies - DIP11 DI (SPAdes)... | ecosystem: Environmental > Aquatic >... | reverse complement strand
CCCCTGCCCCCTGTTTGCGACTTGATCCACAATCGCCAGCCGGTCACCCCCCGGTCACCCCTCGGCGACGTTCAACCTTCCCGTGTTCTTCATTGCTGCTGGAGTGCTGGGGGGCAGGGTCGAAGCCGAAAACAAAGGACACCAAGGCCACAAGGGGGCAGGCGCCTTGTGCAAGCCGGGCAAGGGAAAGGCCGCTGCGAGCGGTCTTGACTTATATTGGGTCCTGGGTATAATGTGAGGGCAGGGAGGAGCTGTCTAAGCCACAGGGAGTGTGGGTACGAGCGGATGGGAGGATGCTGGACAAGCCTGATATCGAAGATGCGGTGATCGTCGCGGCGGTGGGCGACGGGTTTGGGGTAGAGGCGACTGGGGTCGCCTTTTTGCCGCTGGGGGCCGATTTCGACACGGCGGTGTACCGGCTGACCGCCGCCGGCGAGAAGGCCTATTTCCTCAAGCTGCGGCGGGGCAATTTCGACGAGATCGCGGTGACCATCCCCAGGTATCTGCAGACCCAGGGCATCGCCGCGGTGATGGCGCCGATCCCGGCCAGGGGCGGGCAGCTTTGGACGGAGGTGGGCGGGTTCAAGCTGATCCTGTACCCGTTTGTGGAGGGGCGCAGTGGCCGCAACGCCGAGCTGTCGGACCGGCAGTGGCGGGAGCTGGGCGCGGCGCTGAGGGCGGTCCACGCGGCCAAGCTGCCGCCCGACCTGGCCAGGTGCACGCCGCGCGAGACCTATTCGCCCCGCTGGCGCGGGATAGTCAAGGCGGCGCTGGCGCGCAGCGGGGAGGTAGCCTGCGACGACCCTGCTGCGGCGAAGCTGGCGGCGCTGCTGAAGGCAAGGCGCGGCGAGATTGCGCAGATCGTGGAGCGGGCCGAACGGCTGGCCGTGCCGCTGCGACGGCATCCCCGGCCGTTTGTGCTGTGCCATACGGACATTCACGCGTTCAATGTGATCCTCGGCGCGGACGACAGGCTGTTCATCGTCGATTGGGACAATCCGCTGCTGGCGCCCAAGGAGCACGACCTGATGTTCATGGACGACGGCAGTGACGAGGGGATGTGGCGCAATCCGAGGGAGGAGCTGTTCTACCAGGGGTACGGCCGGACCGAGGTGGATCCGGTGGCGCTGGCCTATTACCAGGTGGAGCGGGTGGTGGTGGATATCGCGGTCACGTGCGAGATGGTCTTTGCAGGAGCCGGGGCCGGCGATCCGCGGGTCAGCGACCGGGAGCAGGGGGTGCAGTACGTGGTAAACCGCTTTCCAGACTGGCAGGAACCGTATGTCTGAAGATGACCTGTTGTTGTCCGACTATTGCCCACGGCCGGCGCTGGTGGCGGCGGACCACACGCCGGTGCGGCCGCGCTTTCCGGCACTCGACGCCCACAACCATCTGGGGGCCACGTTCGGCGATGGCTGGGAGAGCCGGCCACTGACCGAGCTGCTGGACCAGATGGACGAGGCGGGCGTCGAGGCGGTGGTGGATCTGGACGGCGGCTGGGGGGAGGAGATCCTGGACCGGCACCTGGATCATTTCAAGGCCGCCGCGCCCGAGCGGTTTTACCATTTCGGCGGGGTCGATTGGAGCCGGTGGCCAGAGCAGGGCAACCGCTTTGGGGAGTGGGCAGCCGGCAGGCTGCGCGAGCAGGTACGGCGCGGGGCGAGCGGGCTAAAGATCTGGAAAGGGCTGGGGCTGTCGATACGCGACCCGCAGGGCGATCTGGTTGCGGTCGACGACGCACGGCTGGACCCGATCTGGCAGACGGCGGCCGAGCTGGGGGTGCCGGCGATGGTGCACGTGGGCGACCCGGTGGCTTTTTTCGCGCCGCTGGACCGGTTCAACGAGCGATGGGAGGAGCTGCACGCCTACCCCGACTGGCACTTTCGCTCGCCGCCCTACCCACCGTTCCGGTCGATCATGGAGGCGTGGGGCCGGCTGGTGGAAGGCCACCCACAGACCACGTTTATCGGGGCGCACGTGGGCTGCTATGCCGAGAACCTGGCCTGGGTGGGGGCGCTTCTCGACCGGGCGCCCAATCTGACCGTGGATATCAGCGCTCGGATCGCCGAGCTGGGGCGCCAGCCATACACGGCCCGGCGCTTTTTCCTGCGGTACGCCGACCGGATCCTGTTCGGCACCGACGCCGGGGTGAACCCGGCCGCGTACCGGATCTACTATCGCTTTCTCGAAACGGACGACGAGTATTTCGACTATGGCCCCAACGAGGTACCAGGCCAGGGGCGGTGGCAGATCTATGGGCTGTATCTACCCGACGATCTGCTGGAGAAGGTGTATCGGGGCAACGCGTTGAGAATCTTGGACCGGACCCCAAGGGTTTCGGAAACCCCTAGGGTCTGAGGGGGGATGGAGATGGGAGAAGCCCAGATCTATAGGGAGTATGGGGACGCCGGGAGCTTTTTGGCCAGGACGCGGGAGGCGCTGGAAGGGCAGGAGGCGGCTAACGGGCTGATGCTGGGGATAGCGCTGCGGCTGGTGCACGAGCCGAACGCGTACGGCGGCCGGCTGCCCTACTATGCCACAGTCGAGTCGGCGGCCGGCCTCCAGGTGGCCGCGCTGATGACGCCGCCCTACAAGCTCCAGATCTATGCACAAGAGGACTATGACCGGGCCGGATTGGGATTGGTGGCCGAGGCGCTGGTGGGCGGGGAGTGGCCGGTGCCGGGGGTGATGGCCCACCAGGCGGTGGCCGAGGCGTTTGCCGCGATCTGGCGCGACCGGACGGGCGCCGGCCACCGGGTCGGGATGCGGCAGCGGATCTACGAGTTACGTCAAGTTACGCCGCCCGCCTATCCGCCCGGCGAGTTCAGGCCGGCGGCGGTGGAGGATATCGAGCTGGCCCGGCAATGGGGCCGAGGGTTTTACGAAGACTGTTTCGGCGACGAGCACTATCAGCGAACCGTGGCGACCGCCGAGGACAAGATCAAGAACGGGACCCTCTTTCTATGGGTCGACGGCGCGCCCAGGTCGATGGCCGGCCGGACGCGGCCCACGCCGCACGGCGAGGCGATAGGGTTTGTGTATACGCCGCCGGGCGAGCGGCGGAAGGGCTATGCGTCGGCGGTGGTGGCGCGGCTGTCGCAGCAGATCCTGGACGAGGGGAAGCTGTTCTGCACGCTTTATACGGACCTGAGCAACCCGACGTCGAACGATATTTACCAGAAGGTTGGGTACAGGCCGGTTGCCGATGTGGTCGATATTGAGTTTGAGGACAGACCCTAAGGTTTCTCCAAGCCCTTAGGGTCCGGGTGGGTGGTCGTGGTAATGGCCCGCCTGGTGCATGCGGTTGTGGAGGGTGCGGTGGGCCGATTCGAGGACGAGGCGCATGCGCTTGTAGGCGCGGTCCTCGGCACGGGTGCCGACGGTGTCGAGGTAGGCGATGGCGCCCTCGATCTGGTCGAGGATGGTGACGGCGTCGGCAGCGGCCAGCAGGCGGGAGCCCTCGACGTCGATCATGACCGGGGTGGAATGGGCGGCGACGATCTCGGGCTTGTCGGCATAGTGCCCGCGCACGAGTAAGGCCAGCCAGCAGCTTTTGTCGACCCTGACCGGCCAGTGGCCGGAGGCCGCCTCGGGCGGAACGGCCAGGCTTTCGCGGATCTCGCCGTTGACGACGAGCTCGACGCGCGACATGGGGATGGTGACGCTGGCAACCTGCCAGACGACGTCGACGGTGCCGCCGTGGCCCGACATGGCGATGCGGCTGCCCATGGGGCGGCCGTCGACCGCGAACTCGAGCAGCGGGCCGTAGGTGACAAAGGTCTCGCCGCCGCGGACCGCCTGCTTCCAGGCGTCGTAACCGAACTCGACATCGGCGGGGATGCGGGCGTAGGTGCGCACCGTGCCCACGGCAGTGACGGCGGCCATCTTGTCGGTGCCGCCCACGGCGGGGACCAGGTAGCCGCAGTTGAGGTAACGGTACCAGTCAGAGATGGAATAGGGACTGATGCCGCTGTACATGTCTTCCCAGGAGGTCATCTCGATGGCGTCGACGTCGCCGCCGACGATGGCGGCGGCGTGCTCGGCGCGCGGCCGCGGAAAGTGGGGCACAACGACCAGGCCGTCCTGGGTGCGGCAGCGGCGGGCCCATTCGGTGAGGAGGATCTCGACCGGATCGCCCAAAGCCGATTCGTCGGGGCCGCCGGTGGTCATGGGGGCGATGATCGGGCCGCGGTAGCCGAGCAGGGAGATGTGGCCCAGGACATGCTGGCGGTTTTCGGTGCCGACGCGGACCAGGTACTCGCCGTCGCCGCCGGCCTCTTTCGAGCCCCAGGTGGTGCGGCCGTCGAAATCGCCGACGTTGGTCATCAGCTCACCCCACTGGCTGGCCAGCAGGTTGACGACGTTGACCCCCTCGGCTGCCCCTTCGAGCAGGGCCGACATGGGCGACAGGAAATGGACGTGGGTATCGGCGGTGACCCAGCCCTTTTCGCGCCAGGGCAGGACCTTGTCGATCTCGATCACGATCTCGCGCGTAGCGGGGGTGACCTCGGCTACCCAGCGCACCGGCCGGATTTCAAAGCCTTTGGAAATCTCGATATAGACCTTGCCCAGGGGCAGGTTGACCTGGGTCTCGCCGTTGATGTAGGTGCAGGCGTGGGCGCGGGCCCGCTCGTCCCAGTTGAGGATGTGGGCCAGGTCGACACTATAGTCCTCGAACCAGTAGGGGTTGAGGATGCGGTGGCGGTCGACCGGGGCCAGGTATTCGCCCCATTGGCCGTGGATGTGCAGCTTGGCGGGGAGGGGGCGACCACAGGGGGTCGCCCCTACGGCGGTTGTCGCGACGACGCGCAGGGTGACGGGGTGATGGGCGGGCGCTATGGGCTGGATCGGCCCGCCGGGCGCGGCCCCTTCGGCGGCAGACACGGGGATGACCTGGCTGCCGGACGGGCCGGACAGGTAAAAACAGGCCTCCGGGTGGGCAGTGTACTCGACGAGCAGCTCGGCCGCGGACAGCTCCGGCACCTGGTTGTTGTAGGTGCCGGGCCACACGTCGTCGGGGTAGACCAGGCGGGGCGCTGCCGAGATCACCTGGCCCAGGTCGATCTGGATCTGGTCGAGCAGGCCATCCTCATTCAGGTCTGGCCGGAAGGCTTCCCCCTCGGGCAGGGCTAGCCGGGCCTTGAGGCGCGGGCGCCAGCGCAGGGGATGCGAGGCGACGCTGCCGGCGGTGACGGCCGACAGGACGACCACGCCGGCCGCCGGCTCGAGGCGCAAGCCGGCGATGGGCCGGTCGGGATGGGGATTCTCCCAGGCCCACAGCCAGTTGACCCACTCACCCGAGTCGGCGGGCATGACGCGCGTCTGGGTCCAGCCCCACTCGGGCCGGAGCTGCTCGCCGGCGGTGCGGATCGGATAGGGCTTGTGGTGAGCGACCGCCTCGAAACAGTTCTCGCCCCACTCGCGGTCAAAGGGGCCCACCTGGCGGCGGCGGCGGATCGCGACCCGCTCCTCGGCGCCGCCGGCGTAGCGGATCACATAATCGGCGGCGTGCTCGGCCAGTTGGCCGCTGCCCCGCAGCGGGGAGATGATGCCGTCCGGCCTCGGCGCCAGGGGCCGGATGTCGGAGGTATGCAGGAAGACGAGCCAGCGCGCCTCGATTGGGCTGATGGCGACCAAAACCGGTTTGTCCGAAAGGATGGCGACGTCGCCGATGTCGAAGGGGATGCCCCACGAGGTGCAGGCGCCGCTGGAAGCGTGGCTCAGGGCGGCGGCCATATCGGCGGTCATGCCGGCGGGCGCGGCCGCCGCCGCGGCGACAAGCGCCGGCAGGCCGGCGTTGCCCGTGAAGGGCAGCGGCGTAAAATGCGGGGATCTGGGACCATCTTGGATAGCGGGCATGCATACCTCCTCATAGCCGAGTTCCATGTGCAACTTGCGGAAAGCACGACTCTCATTGCGGTTGCGATGGTTCAGACTAGGTGTACTTGAGCCTGTTCTCTATTTCGAAGAGCCGGTTTATAGCAGTATTGATTATCGTTAGAAGTTGATTCGGGTCAAATTCGTTTTCCTCAAACGCTTTATTAAGGAAGTTATGTACTGCGGTTTGGTATCGTTTTCACACAACCCTAGCGCCGGTTGGCGCCGCGCGCCGCCAGCGGCAGGGTGATCCGGTAGCCGTTCAACTGGCCGTACTCGTTGGACCCCCAGCAGGCCCAGTAGCCGTTGGCTCGCAGCCCGCAGGTGTGATCGTAGCAGGCGCTAACCTGGCTGAAGATCCCACCCGGCGGCGTGGCCTGGCCGTACTCGTTGTCCCCCCAGCAGGCCAGCGTGCCGTCGGTCCGCAGCCCGCAAGTGTGAGACCAGCCGGCGCTGACCTGGACATAGAGCCCGGCCGGCGGCGTGGCCTGGCCGTACTCGTTGTCCCCCCAGCAGGCCAGCGTGCCGTCGGTCCGCAGCCCGCAGGTGTGAGACCAGCCGGCGCTGACCTGGCTGAAGGTGCCGGCCGGAGGGCTGGTCTGGCCGTGCTCGTTCCACCCCCAGCAGGCCAGCGTGCCGTCCGTCCGCAGCCCGCAGGTGTGATACTCGCCGGCGCTGACCTGGCTGAAGGTGCCGGTCGGGGGCGTGGCCTGGCCGTCGCCGTCCCACCCCCAACAGGCCGATGTGCCGTCTGTCCGCAGCCCGCAGGTGTGCACGTCACCTAGGCTGACCTGGCTAAAGGTGCCGGTCAGCGGCGTGGCCTGACCCAGGTTGTTCCACCCCCAACAGACAACCTGGCCGTCGGTCTGCAGTCCGCAGGTGTGAAAGCCGCCGGTGCTGACCTGACTGAAGGTGCCGGCCGGCGGCGCCGCCTGGCCGTCGATGTTGTACCCCCAGCAGGCCAACGTGCCGTCGGTCCGCAGGCCACAGCTATGATACCCGCCGGCGCTGACCCGCCGCTGGGCGTAGACACCGGCCGGAGGGCTGGTCTGGCCGTCGATGTACAACCCCCAGCAGGCCAGGGTGCCTTCGGTCTGCAGCCCGCAGGTGTATAGGTAGCCGGCGCTGACCTGGGTGAAGGTACCGGCTGGCGGCGTGGCCTGGCCCCAATTGTCGTACCCCCAACAGGCCGTCGTGCCGCCGGTCCTGACCCCACAGGTGTGCATGTCGCCGCAGGTGACCTGGGTGAAGGTCCCGGCCGGGGGTGTGGCCTGGCCCTCCGTGTTCCGCCCCCAACAGGCCACGATGCCGTCGGTCTGGATGCCGCAGGTGTGATACCAGCCAGAGCTGACGTGGGTGAAGGTCCCGGCCGGCGGCGTGGCCATGCCGTACTCGTCACTCCCCCAGCAGCTCAGCGTGCCGTCGGTCTGGATGCCGCAGGTGTGGTGCCGCCCCGCGCTGACCTGTCCGAAGGTGCCGGCCGGCGGCGTGGCCTGGCCGTAGATATTCAACCCCCAGCAGGCCAGCGTGCCGTCGGTCCGCAGGCCGCAGGTGTACTGGGTCCCGGCGCTGACCTGGGTGAAGGTGCCGGGCGGCGGCGTGGCCTGACCGTCACCGTCCCACCCCCAGCAGGCGACGGTGCCATCGGTCGCCAGCGCGCAGGAGTGCGAGCTGCCAGCACTGACCTGGACATAGATCCCGGCCGGGGGTGTGGCCTGGAGCAACTCATTGTCTCCCCAGCAGGCCAGCGTGCCGTCGGTCCGCAGCCCACAAGCATGAGCGCTGCCCGCGCTGAGGGTCTCGGGGAACCGCGGCGAGCTGATAGGTGTCTCTTCCGGCGTCGGCGCCGCCTCGGCCGGCAGGGCCGGGGCCAGCAGTGCGGCGACGAGCAACAGGCCGCAGGTGATTGTCAGGCGCTGAATAGAATGGTTGCGTTTCATCTCATTCCCTCCTGCAAGAGAAAACTGCCCCTCACCCGATTGCCGCAGACGGCGCTCGCCTCTCCCCACGGGGCGAGGGAGCCAGGCGAGCCGTGGGAAAACGAAAAGCCCGCCCCACGGCGCGGCTTGTAGCCGGGCAGCACCGTGCCGGTGGGCGAGCGTTATCTATTACAACGGATCCACTATGACTCAGCGACACCCACGAGCGCTTCGGTCTGCGAGCCGTGTTGCCCAGGGGATCAGAACCCGAATCTGTGTGGCTTATGACCGAGCCGGAGGGCCGGGTGTTTGTCTTCTACTATTATATCACGAATATCACGGCTGTCAAGCACTTTGAATTCAGGACGGTGGTTGACGGTGCGGCGGCTTGCAGGTATAATGGGCGCAAGGAGGGGATGCCATGAAAGCAATGCTGCTGGTGATGGTGGGATGGGGTGTGCTGGCCGCGCTGAGCGGTGGGGCTGCGTGGGGCGGGGCCGTGGGGGAGATGGCGGCGGTGGATGCGTGGCAGCCGGCCGCCGCCGAGATTGGCGCCACGGAGGTGGTCACCTGGAGTGCGTACTTGCCCTTTGTGGGGCGGGTGGCCGCGGATGGGTGCCAGCCGATCCCTGGGGAGGAGTATGGGACGCTGGACGTGGAGGGGGATCCGACCGATCGGCCGGCGGAGGAGCACGCCGACCTGAACCTGGCCCTGCGCGGCTATGAGGTGACCAACGCATTCCTGGGGCTGGTGGACTATGGCGGGGCCGGCGACCCAAAGGCGCCCCAACTGCGCGGGCTGTTCGCCGACGGCCGGACGCCGGCGTTCACGACGGTGTACCAGGTGCATGATTGGGATTGGGGCTGCAACTGCCAGGGGCCGGTGCTGACGCTGTGGGAGGTGACGCTGGCCGGGATGGGGGTGGCTCCGGGGGAGACGATCCACGTGCCGAGCTCGGGGTACACAATCGGCCAGGGCTACGAGGTGCTGGTGCTGTATGCCACGGAAGAGCGGATCACGCTGAAATATACGCCCAACGACAATGTGGTGCGGGGGTATACGCTGCACGTGGAGAATGTGTGTGTGGAGCCGAGCCTGCTGGCGCTGTACCAAGCGTGGAACGCGGCAGGACGGGCGGATCTGCCGGCGCTAGAGGCCGGGCAGGCGTTTGGCCGGGCGCGAAACGGGGAGATCGGGGTGGCGATCCGCGATTGGGGGACGTTTATGGACCCGCGGTCGGAAAAGGACTGGTGGCAGGGGAGGTAGGACGATGAACTATCTTCCGGGAGTCGAGGGGGCGCGGTTTGTGCGGAACTACTTTTTCCGGGATCCACAGCGGGGTCCGTGCAGTTGCGTGCTGGTCACCGGTTGCAGGAATAGTTCACGCGTCCAGTATGCGCACGTGATGTATGTCTATGAGGGCGGGGATTTTCTCACAGGCCGGCCTTGTTTGGCAGTTGCGTCGGAGGTGAACCGGATGGCGTCGCCGGGCAGCGGGCGGTCGCACTTTTTAGGGCTGTTTCCGGGGGAAGGACACGTCAACATGGGGGCCGCGGATGAGTGGGCGGAGCTGGACAGCTTTGCGGCCAAGGCGCTGGAGGTCATTGCCGGGCAGTTCTCGCTGTCGAAACCGCCGGAGGAGATCGAGGCACCGGCGATGATGGTGCAGAGGTTCCGGGTGCCGCAGGCTATGACGGCGCACACTCCAGTGGCAGGCGGTCAGGATGCGCCCCCAAAGGCAGAGCCCAAAAAGTGGTGGCAGTTCTGGAAGTAGGGCGGGTAGGTTGTCGCGGCTTGCGGTACTCAGGATGCTCCCGGATAAAGCATCAGGGTCTGCCGGAATTTTAATCTAAAACCCCTTGACAAGCGATCTAATTCGTGCTATACTCGACTTTGTAAGTCCAATGAACTTACCAAGTCGGAGAGAGGGGACGATGAGCCGTCTGGGGCAGAAAGCAACCCGCGAACAGACCAGGGTGCACAACAGCCGCCTGGTGCTCAAGACGATCTATGACCGCGAGCAGATCAGCCGCGCCGACATAGCCCGGGAGACACGGCTGACGCGGACCACGGTTTCGGACGTGGTGGCGGAGCTGATGGAGCAAGGGCTGGTCGAAGAGGTCGGCTACGGCCCCCCCGCCGGCGGCAAACCCCCCATCCTGGTGAGTGTGATCGACGATTCGCGGCATCTGATCGGCCTCGACCTGGCCAGCGACGAGTTCTGCGGCGCGGTGGTCAACCTGCGCGGCCGGATCCGGCACCAGGAGCGGCTGGCGCTGGACGGCGGCGACGGCCAGGCGGCGCTGGAGCTGGTCTATACGCTGATCGACCGGCTGGTGGCGGTGGCCGGCCGGCCGCTGCTGGGCATCGGCATCGGCACGCCGGGGCTGATGGACCCGGTGGAGGGGGTGGTGCGCCGGGCGGTCAACCTCGACTGGCAGGACCTGCCGCTGCGCCGGCTGCTGGAGGAGCGCTACCGCCTGCCGGTGTACGTGGCCAACGACTGCCAGATCGCGGCGCTGGCCGAGTATACCTTTGGCGACGGCCGGGCCAGCGATAACCTGGTGGTGATCAAGGCCGGCCACGGCATCGGCGCCGGGATCGTGCTCAACGGGCGGCCCTATTACGGCGATACGTTCGGCGCCGGCGAGATCGGCCACGTGACGGTGGTTGCCAACGGCCGGCGCTGCCGCTGCGGCAACCTGGGCTGCCTGGAGACGGTGGCCAGCGCCCGGGCCATCGTCGGCGCGGCCCAGGCCATCGCCCGCTCTGACCCCGGCTCCGCGCTGCACCGCTTTGCCGCCAGGCCCGACGACATCGCCATGGAAACGGTGTGCCACGCCCTGGCGATCGGCGACGAGCCGCTCCGCC
>Ga0209254_10006640_pt1 | contig 10669 bp, 11 predicted proteins | sample FrelakmetDIP11DI_FD_187148 | JGI IMG/M metagenome (GOLD analysis project Ga0209254, IMG submission 187148) | Freshwater lake sediment microbial communities from the University of Notre Dame, USA, for methane emissions studies - DIP11 DI (SPAdes)... | ecosystem: Environmental > Aquatic >... | reverse complement strand
GACGTCCCGCCACCAGGCCGTCCTGTAGACGAAGAAGGCGGGAACCTGCACCGCCACGAAGGCGGCGAGCATCCCGTGGAACGCGCGATGGGGCGTATCGCGGTCCCGATAGCAGAGCCAGAGCAGGATCGCATCGATCATGGCGAAGGTGATCATCTGCTGCACGGGGAACTGGATGCCGAACCGGACATCGAGAATCCGCGCGAAGACCGGGTCGAACATCGCGAGCAGCGTGCAGATCATGTAGCGCATGTGCAGCGCCATGACCTTGCGGTGGGCGATGGCGAGCACGAACGCGAGCAGGAAGACCGACATCAGCGCCATGACCAGGTAGGCGAAGAAGAGCGCTTCCTCGTCGAGCTTGCCGGCGGCACGCACCAGGGCGCCGTGCTCCACCACGACGGACGAGACGACGATGAGCGGCACCAGCACGAACGACACCTTGCCGAGGTTGCGGTGCAGGGCCCCTCGACGATCGCGGATCAGCCAGGCCTGCGCCACCAGCAGCACGCACCAGCCGAGCAGCAGGGCGCCGTGCGCATGCAGACGCCAGGACGGCATCTCCCCTATGCGGACGAAGTAGGTCGGCCAGAAGCCGATGAAGACCGCGAGCAGGAACGCGGCGAAGAAGAAGACGACGTTTCGAGCCATGGCGCACTCCCAGTCGTTGCTGCCGGTCAGCCGGGCATCGCAGCCATCGGACAGCCGCCGAAGATCGGTCTTTTGCGGGACTCGATCAGGCCACTTGCAGCACAAGCCGCTTGCCACAAGCCTTGACGTACTTGCGGAGCGTGGCGACCGACGGGGAATGCTTCCCGGTGGCAAGCGCGCGTTCCAGCCGCGCAACGGCAGGCGCCTGCGTCCCCATTCGCTCGGCCACCTGCGCCTGGGTGAGGCCAGCCTCCTGGCGCGCTTTCAGGAGAGCATCGAGCAGGGCCGATTCTTCCCTTTCGATGCGATCGACCTCGGCGCGCACGCCAGGCCGTCGAAGAAGCTTCTTGATGACTTGATCATGGGTTCGCATGTCTCACCTCGTTCGATCGCCCTCTCGCGATGTCGATTTCGCGCCGAGGGGTTATGGGGTTCGCCGAGATTCGGCCCCAGTGCAACCATCCGGCGGGTCAGCACGACGTACCGCGCAGCCAACGTATCGGGTAGAGACAGGATCTCCTCTTGCACGTCTTCGCTGTAATACGTGATCGAGTAGTCCACCGGCGCAGTATAACAAATATGTTACCAGCCGCCAATGTGGAAAGTGGAGCCCGGCTTCGACCTCTTCCCGTTGAACCGCAAAACGGGGACAGATTGAAAAAGGAACCCGAACCCGGTTTACTGCACCGCCGGAATCTTCGCCTGCTTCACCACGCGATCCCACTTGGCGACTTCGGAGGCGATATAGGCGCCGAACTGCTCGGGCGTGCTCGCGACCGGCTCCGCGCCAGAGGCCGACAGCCGCTCCTGGATCTCCGGCAGGTTCACGATCTTCTCGATCTCGCGCTGCATGCGGGCGACGATCTCCTTCGGGGTACCCGCAGGAGCCAGCAGCCCGATCCACGTCACCGCCTCGAAGCCCGGCACCGTATCGGCGATCGGCGCCACGTCCGGCAGGATCTTCGAGCGCTTCGTCGTCCCCACGCCCAGCACGCGCAGGCGCCCCGTCTTCACGTACTGCGTCGAGGTGTTGATCGTGTCGAACGTGAACGAGAGCTGGCCACCGAGCAGGTCCGTCAACGCCGGGGCACTTCCCTTGTACGGCACGTGCACGAGCGGCGCGCCGATGGAGCCGGCCAGGAGCTCGCCCGCCAGGTGGTTGGAGCTGCCGTTGCCCGCGCTGCCGAAGGTGAGCGTGCCGGGCTTGGCCTTGGCGGTGGCGATGAATTCGGCAAGCGTGTTGATCGGACTCGAGCTCGGCACCACGAGCAGGTACGGCACCGTGACGATCTGCGTGACGGCCGCGAAATCCTTCACCGGGTCGAAGTCGAGCTTCGAGTAGAGGCTGGGCGTGGTGGTGTGGCTCGCGGCGGGGGCGATGAAGGTGTAGCCGTCCGGCGCGGCCTTCGCGCCTTGCGAGGTGCCGATGGTGCCGCCCGCGCCGCCCTTGTTCTCGATGACGATGGGCTGGCCCAGCGCCTCGCCGAGCTTGGGGGCGATCGTGCGGATGACCACGTCCGTCACGCCGCCCGCGGCGAACGGGATGATGATCCTGACGGGCTTCGTGGGCCAGGCTTGGGCTGCTGCGCCGGTGCTGAATGCGAGACCGACTGCCAGGGCGCCGGCAAGGCGCAGGAATCGCGATCGGTTAAGAGTGCGCATGGTCGTGCCCTTTGCTGTCGGAAAGTGAAGTGAGTGAAGTGGGGACAGGTGTAAATGGGGACATGGGTCCCAAATGGGGTCAGGTACCTTTTTCAAGGTGGTCCAGCATCGCCCTCGCCTCTGCGCTCAAGGCAATGCCATCGATGAGCGATTGTGCCCGACGCCGATAGCGACGCGTGCCCGGCAGGCTTTCCGAGCCCGCCTCGTGCACCGCCGCCACGAGCCCTTCCACGCGGGGACCGAGGTCCGCACCGGCGCGCCGCGGGTCGATCACCATCACGAACTGCCCGCCCTTGGAAGGCAGCGTCCCCTTGGCCGGCGACTCATAGCCGAAGAGGCCACCCGTGAGCCCCGCGGCCAGGATCTCGACCATGAACGCGATCGAGGCGCCCTTGCGGCCACCGAAGGGATGCAGCGCCCCGCCCTTGAGTATCGCGTTGGGGTCGTCGGTGGGCTGGCCCTTCGCATCGACGCCGACGTCCAACGGGATCTTTCGGCCTTCCTTCGCGGCGAGAAGCAGGTCGCCCTGCGACATGAGGCTCGCGGCCTGGTCCCACACGATGGGGTCGCCGCCCCCGCGCGGGCAGGCGAAGGCCGAGGCGTTGGTGCCGAACACGGGGCCGCCGCCGCTCCACGCGGTGAGGCGGGCGCGGGAGGTGACGCAGGCCATGGCGATGAATCCCTCACGCGCGAAACCCTCGATGTCCGGCCACAGCGCCGCGAAGTGGTGGGCGTTGCGGATGAGGAGGATGGCGCATCCCGTTTCCGCCGCCATCGCCTTCAACTCCTCGCGGGATTCGTCGAGGGCGTAATGCGTGAAGCCGTTCATCGCGTCCACGACCTTCATGGAGGCGCTGCGCGAGATCATTGCCGGGTAGGCCATGCCGTCCACCCAGCCCGTGCGCACCGCGTCCACGTAGCCAGGAAGGCGCAGCAGGCCGTGGCTGGGCGTGCCGTCGCGCTCGCAGGCGGCGACCGTGCGCGCGATGGGTGCGGCGAGGGGCTCGGCGAAACCGTTGGCGACCAGGGCGCGCAGGATTCGCGCCTCGAGGTCCTCGAAGGTGACGGTGGTCGCGGGGGCAGCGGTCATGGGGAGAGAGTTTCCCCGACTTCCGCGTTCAGAGCGAGCCCTTGGAGAGGCCGGCGAGTTCCGCCATGAGCGCCGTATCCGCGTACCGCTCGAGGGTGAGCGCCTTGGCGTAATCCGGCACGGGCTGGCCCATGACGTGGGCCGCGCAGATCGCCCCCGTGGCGCAGGCGGCCATGGTGCCGAAGCCCGAGAGCGCACCCGCGACGAACGCGCCCGGCGTCTTCATGGGGCCGATGAGGGGCCAGTTCTCCTCCGTCATCGTGTACCAGCCGCCGTAGTGGTGCGCGCCGCGCGGCAGGCGGCCGATGTAGACGGCGAGCTTCGGGTGCAGCCGGCTCGCCCCGCGCAGCACCGTGTCGGGGAACTGCGGGTCGACCGGCTCCTCGGCATGCGGGTCGGTCGCCGTGTCGTTGTAGGCCCAGCCCAGCTTGATCCAGGTGCCGTCCACCGGGCCATCGGGCCGGCAGTGGATGCCGCCGCGCATGGGCTCGACGAGGCGGCGCGTGGATTCGTCGGCCGCGAGGATGGCGCGGTCCTCCTCGCTCCACGCGAGCGACTGGCCGTCCAGGTCGATGGTGAAGGGCATGGCGCGCGGGATGGCGGCCCGCTCGTCCTGGAAGGAGATCTTCTGCTGGTAGACGCACTTCACCGGGAGCGGCTCGCCCAGCATGGCGGCGATGTCGCCCACGAAGGGGCCGGCGGCGTTCACCACCTTGTCGGCGCGAATGTGCTTCGTGCCTTCGTGGGTTGCGACCTCCAGGTCGAAGGCGTCGCCAATCTTCGCGATCGACTTCACCTCGCCGCGGATGAGCTGCCCGCCCGCCTCGCGGATGGCTTCCAGCATCACCTGCCCCATCTGCTGCGAGCTGATGGAGCCGGCGCGGCGGATGTGGATGACCGTGGCCGCGTCGTGGGCCCAGCTCGGAAAGGTGCGGCGAATGAGGGCCTGGCCCAAGAGGACGTCGACGCCGTCGGAGGCGTGATCCCAAGGCGTGCGCTGGGGCGGATGGTAGGTCTTGGAGCCGGCTTCGTGAATGCGGATCCGGCCTGCGGACTCTCCGTAGCCGCGGTGAAGGTCGCGGATGAGGTCATCGGGATTCGAGCGGCGGGTGACAAGGGCGTAGCCGCCGCGGGTCATGTTGAGGCGCCCGCCCGATTCGCGGTCCAACTCCTCCATGAGGTTGGTGGAGTGGTCGGTGAAGGCGGTCATCACCGGGTGGGGCCACCAGTTGCGGTAGTTCTCGCCGGACTGGGCGGAGGTGAGGCTCATGGGGTCGCGGGGGTCGATCAGCGCGACATTCTTCAACCCATCGTGGCGGACAAGAAAGTAGGCAACCGCGATGCCAATGCTGCCGGCCCCAACGATCGCAACCCCTACGTCTCCACTCTCATCCACCGGCACGACGACTCCCATTGCGACTCACCTGACGGCTCTTCTCGGCCAAAGGTGCGAGCCCGCATTATAGGATTCACCTGCAATCACGAACGGCGGAGCTATAACCGAATCCGGTGTACGGTATGCGGTTGCGCGGGGTGGATGCGTGGCGCATGCAGGCGCCATTGCCTGCAATTGTCGCGGATCACGATTCGATCATCCCGCACGAACGTTGCCAGGCACAATTGCCAGTCCTGAAGGGCGGCGGGCGACGCCGGAGATCCTCGACCTGCATGGCCGCGACGTCGGCAAGCGGGCGTCGTCCGATTTCAACTCGATGCTCTGATACGCTAGCGGCCACGCGGAAGACTGGTCACCGCGCCACCCTGCCTCGCCCCGATCGATGCAACAGGAGACCTCCCATGCGCTACGCCTACATCGCCCTGGCCGTGCTCATCACCGCCGCGGTGCTGCTGTTCAAGTTCCAGAACCTCGATAGCGTCACCGTCACGCTGCTGTCGATGAAGCTGACGCTACCGGTGTCGATCTTCACCGTGCTTGTCTATGTGCTGGGCATGATGACGGGCGGCGCGCTGGTGGGCTTCATGCGCACCGTCTACAAGGGCGCGACGCAAGGGCGCCAATGACCGAAAGGTCCTTTCTCCGCCGGCTGGCCGTCGGCGCGCTGCTGCCCGGCGTGCTGGCGCTGACCGGTTGCGGCTCCTTGCTGCGCAACGCCGTGCCCATCGACAAGATGGCCGGCGCCACGATCCCAGGCATGCCCTACGTGCGGGCACCTGCCGGCCGCGCCGACGCATCCATGGCGCGCGACATGGCGAAGTCGTTCGCGCAGGAGTCGCCCAAGGACTTCCCTCCAGGCCCCGATGGCGTCATCGTGTACCCGCATCTGGCGCTATCCGGCGGCGGGGCGAACGGCGCGTTCGGCGCGGGCTTCCTCAATGGCTGGACCAGCACCGGCACGCGCCCCGTGTTCAAGGTCGTCACCGGCGTATCCACCGGCGCGCTGATGGCGCCCTTTGCCTTCCTCGGGCCGGCCAAGGACGACGCGCTGCGCGAGTTCTATACCAACACCAGCACGCGCGACATCTTCGCGCTGGGCACGATCACGGGCATCGTCCGGCAGCTGCTGTTCAGCGACGGCATCGCCGACACCGCGCCGCTGTCGGCGCTGATCGCCACCCATGTCGACGACGCCTTTCTGCGCGACATCGCCGCCGCGCACCTCGGTGGCCGGCGCCTGTACATCGGTACCACGGATCTTGACTCGCAACGCTTCCTGATCTGGAACATGGGCCTGATCGCCACCAGCGGACACCCCGACGCCATCGCCCTGTTCCGCAAGGTCATGCTGGCCTCGGCATCGATTCCCATCGCCTTCGCACCCGTGCTGTTCGAAGTCGAGGCGGGCGACGGCCGTCGCTACGACGAGCTGCACGTCGATGGAGGCGTGGGCGTCAACGTGTTCTACAACGGCGGCCTGTACAGCACGCGCCAATTGCTCCGGGAGGCCGGTCGGGACTCCGCGCGGCAGGATGTCTACGTGATTCACAACGGCCAGCTCGCCGAGTCCCCCGGGCTCACCCGTCGCACGATCCCCAGCGTGGCGTTGCGCACGCTGGAGGCGGCCATGCATTCGGGGATGATCAACGACCTGTTCCGGATCTTTGCTGTCACCACGTTCGAACGATCCGGGTTTTTCTGGATCACCATCCCGAACGGCGTTGAAATGAGGGGCAGCGAAGTCTTCGACCCGGTGTTGATGCGGCAGCTCTACGATCTGGGATACGAGGCCGCACGCGCGGGTCTGGCCTGGCGCACCCGGCCCCCCGCCGTTCTCGACGGGGATGGCGGATTACCATGACCGCGTTCGACCGGCCGACCTGACGCGCGCCTCCCGCCATCGTCGATCGAGCGCAGACCATCCCACCGACCGCAGCGGCGGGAGGTGGCGGATACCGGACTTGCAAATGAAAGCGGCCACACGAGGTGGCCGCTTGGAGTCAGAGCCAGCCGAATTCAATCCCAGCTCAGCGCCCCACCGGTTTGGTATTCGATCACCCGCGTCTCGAAGAAGTTCTTCTCCTTCTTGAGATCGATGAGCTCGCTCATCCAGGGAAACGGGTTCGTGGCACCCGGGAACATCTGGTCCAGCCCGATCTGCTGCGCGCGGCGATTGGCGATGAACCGCAGATACTCCTTGAACATCGATGAATTGAGCCCGAGCACTCCCCGAGGCATGGTGTCCTCGGCGTACGCATACTCGAGCTCGACAGCGCGATGGAACAGCTCCGTCAGCTCCCGACGAAACTCCGCCGTCCAAAGATTCGGGTTCTCCATCTTGATCGTGTTGATGAGGTCGATGCCGAAGTTGCAGTGCATCGACTCATCCCGAAGGATGTACTGGTACTGCTCCGCCGCCCCCGTCATCTTGTTCTGCCGGCCGAGCGAGAGGATCTGCACGAACCCCACGTAGAAGAAGAGCCCTTCCATCAGGCACGCGAACACGATGAGGCTCTTGAGCAGCGCCCGGTCGTTCTCTTCCGTCCCCGTGGTGAAGTTCGGGTCCGTCAGCGTCTCGATGAAGGGAATGAGGAAGTCGTCCTTGTCCCGGATGCACTTCACTTCCTTGTAGGCCGCGAAGATCTCGCTCTCGTCCAGCCCCAGCGATTCGGCGATGTACTGGTACGCGTGGGTGTGGATCGCCTCCTCGAAGGCCTGGCGCAGCAGGTACTGGCGGCATTCCGGCGCCGTGATGTGGCGGTAGGTCCCCAGGACGATGTTGTTGGCGGCCAGCGAATCGGCCGTCACGAAGAAGCCGAGGTTCCGCTTCACGATGAGCCGCTCGTCGTCCGTGAGCCCGTTCGGGTCCTTCCACAGGGCGATGTCGCGGTTCATGTTCACTTCCTGCGGCATCCAGTGGTTGGCGCAGCCCGCGATGTACTTCTCCCACGCCCACTTGTACTTGAAGGGGACGAGCTGGTTCACGTCCGTCTTCGCGTTGATGACGCGCTTGTCCTCGGCCCGCACGCGGGTGAAGAGACCGTTGACGCCAACCTCCTGCATGCGCGCGGCCGCGGGGGCCGGGGCCGGGGCGGCGGAAGGCTTCACCATCTGGAGTCCCAGCGTGGGGGCGGGCACGTCGTCTTCGAAACTCAGCATTGCTTGCTCCTTGATCGCCGGCGCCTCTGGAATGGCGCCGCTTCTTGTCGTTGGAACCGCGCCCACTTCGAACCCCCTGCCGCACCCCCGGGGGAGTGGGTCCCGGGGGGGCGGTGGGTGGCTGCACCTCAGTCACTGCCACATCAAAACAACACTTCAGAACCGATCGCTACGCCGCCTTCAGCCCCGCCGCGAGGCCGGCCGGCACGTTGTCGCTCCGGGCCGCCGTCGCCCGCCAGTGCAGGGCCTGCAAATTCTCGGGATCCGACGAGCCACCCAGGGCGCGGGAAACGATGAAATCCAGCTCCCAGCCGAAGGGGCTCTTGCGGTTGCCGAAATCGGCGTACCGCACCATGTTGCCCAGGCAGTCCTTGCGGAATTCCCAGGCGCTGGCGTGATTGCCGATGGGGGTGGTGCGGGACCAGGCGCTTCGCTTCAGGTCTTCCAGAAGCGCCATGTGTTCGTGTACCGCCATGGTCAGGCCTCCTGTCGATTGAGCGCGGCGCCAGAAGGCCTCCGCCCGGTGCAAAAGGATGCCTCAACGGGGATGGGCCGGTCAAGAAAAAAGCACAAGATATGGGGGACGGGGGGTCTCCCTGAAGGGACATCTTGTGGATTCGGGGGATAACCTGTGGATAACCGGGAATAACTTCCGCCCGGCCCGGGTTACCCCCCGGAAAAGCGCCGAAATCAGGCCATCGAGGGCGCTTCGGCCTGCGCCACCTCGCGCTGCCGGCCGCGCCGCAGCACGCCGGCCAGGCTTTCCAGGTCCGCCGCCAATGCGCTGATCGCGTCGTCGATGGAGAGCATCCCGACGATGCGGTCCTCGTCGTTGGCCACGGCCAGGCGCCGCATGCCGCCCCCGCGCATCATCTCGAGCGCCTCGTGCAGGTCCGCGCCCTCGCGCACGATGGCGAGCACCGGGCTCATCACCTCGGCCACCGGCAGCGTGCCCGTGTCCAGGCCCTCGGCCACGGCCTGCAGCACGATGTCGCGGTCGGTCAGGAATCCGACAATGTCGCTCGAGGCCGTGCGGTCCTCGGTGACGACGAGCGCCCCGACGTGGTGGCGGCGCATGATCCCGGCCGCTTCCTCGACGGTGGCGGCCTGGGGCACGCTCACGACACCCTTGGTATAGACGCGTTCGACTTTCATGGGGCCTCCCGGGTGGAGAAATGGCGCCTGGAAGCGGGCCGGCCCCGGCCGCGCGCGGGCGCCATGGGCCGATCCTGCGCCCGTGCCATTGCCCCTCGTTGACTCGAGTCAACCAAGCGCGAAATCGCGGGTGTAGGCTGAAAGAGCACAAGGAGGGCCTACCATGAAAGCGCTGCGCGTTGGAATGGAAAACCGCCGGTATGTACCGGCATTCGAAAGCGGCCCCGGCGATGCCTATCGCCTCGACCGCAAGCTCGCCGAGCCGGTCAGCTGCCCGCAATGCCACGCCACGTATCGCAAAGGCCACTGGCATTGGGGAAAAGCCGCGCCCGGAACGGCGCTCGTCACCTGCCCCGCCTGCGAACGGATCGCCGACGACTATCCGGGCGGCTGGGTCACGCTGAAGGGCGACTACTACGCGAACCATCGCGAGGAAATCCTCGCCCGCGTGCGCGAGTGCGAGGCGCACGAGAAGGCCGAGCACCCGCTGCAGCGGATCATCGCGCTCCACGGCGGCATGCGCTCGGCCACCGTGACCACGACGGACCCGCACCTCGCCCACATCATCGGCGAGGCGATCGGTTCCGCCTTCAAGGGAAAGCTCGCCCTCGACTACACGCGGGGCGAGAACCGGCTGCGCGCCACCTGGGTACGCTGACCGGGGCCGCACGAGAACGACAAGGAGGCCGTCATGAGAAGCACGCAGATCCACCTGAGCCACATGGCCCATTCGCCCGCCCTCACCGAGCGCATCGAGGAGTTCGCCCAGAAGCTGGAAGAACGCAACTCCCGCATCACGCACTGCCGGGTGGCGATCGAGGCCGACACGCACCGCGCGCGCAAGCGCCACAGCTATGACGTGCGCGTGGACGTGAGCGTGGCCGGTGCGCCCGACTGCGTGGTCGACCGGCACCACGACCAGGACGTGTTCGTGGCGCTGCGCGACGCCTTCGCGGCCGTGGAACGCCAGCTCGAGCCGCTGCACGGCTAGGCTCGGGCTGGGCGGCGGGCCCCGCGCGATGGGGTGCGGGGCTCGCTGCGGGATCTTCTAGCCGATTCTCGAACGGATCGATGCGGTCGCCGCGGCGAAGGCATCGCTTCCGCGCGCACCGTCCACGATCACGGCGCAGTCCAGTTCGTCCGCGGTGAGGGGTTCGAGGGCCGCGATCTGCCGTTCGAGTACCGCGAGGCCCGCCTCGGAAGCATCGGTGCCCGCCCGCTCCCTTGCCCGCACGCGCTCGCGCAGCAGCGGTTCCGGCGCGCCGCAGCAGGCGAGGACGAACGGCACGCCATGGTCCCGCGCGAGGGTTCGCATCGCGAGGCGGCTCGCGAGCAGGATCCCGGTCGCATCGACGATGGCGACACCGCCGGCCTCCAGCACCTGACGCGCCGCTTCGAGCAGGCGCGCCTCGGTACGGTCGTTGGCCTCGCGGTCGTAGAGGCCGCCGCCGGGCGGGGAGCCCGTTCGCACACCGGCGTCCAGGCCGTGCACGCGCCGGCGCTCCACGTCGGAGCGGATGCGCACGGCACCCAGTTGCTCCAGCAGTTCCTGCGAG
>Ga0209254_10006639_pt1 | contig 10669 bp, 11 predicted proteins | sample FrelakmetDIP11DI_FD_187148 | JGI IMG/M metagenome (GOLD analysis project Ga0209254, IMG submission 187148) | Freshwater lake sediment microbial communities from the University of Notre Dame, USA, for methane emissions studies - DIP11 DI (SPAdes)... | ecosystem: Environmental > Aquatic >... | reverse complement strand
GTCGCGTGAAAAACCGAATTCAGGGTTTTCAACGGAATACAGTGTTGATTGATTTCCTAGCATCCGGGCAAGCATACACCTTTCGATCGCCTTTAGGCGATTGCGGGCGTTCCCGCACCTAGCACCTGAATGTCCGCTATATGGAAAGCGGTCACTGGAGCCAGCCCTGCTCGAGCGCTGACTGCCAGTTCTGGTATGAGTTATATAGGATTCTGTGCCTGAACCGCTCCCGGTTCTCTAGATTCAGTACAACCTACCTCTTACAGTAACCCCCTGAGTATTCCTATACCCACTGGGGCACTTATCCCCCGACTTCACAATCACATCATCCTGCTTACCACCATTATTCACACAGTAGTTCCCCTTGGTATTGCTCCAACCTGGAGGGCACTTGCCCCCGGTCTTCGTTAAAACCTGCTTGGGTTCGTCGCTGTAGGATCTGCAGTAGGCTCCCGAGGTATCCGAGTAGCCAGGTGGGCATTTGTTGCCGGATTTCTCGATGTAGGTATCAGCGAGGGCGGAGGCGCTGAATAGGATCAGGATGTAAGCAAGGTATTTCATGGTTTACTCCTCCAAATTTAGTTTTGATAATAGCTGTCTGCCGAAGACGCATGGCAGCTATATACATTGACATGTAGTATTTTCGAGCGTGTGAAACTATGAGTATGGATGGCAGGTTTAATAGACGTACCAAAATTTTCCGGGCAGATATATTCAGCGTGATTTTGGCAAAGGGGGAGCTATGGGGGGGTAGAAGGAAAGTCCACTTATACTCGACGCACCTGGCGCACTTGACGCCAATGATTGTGCAGAAGGGCTATGCCGCACATGGCTGCCGTCGGGTTCGTCGAGTGCGTCGGGTTGTTTGGTGATTTCTTTGTCGGTGGCAGTAGTCGTAGATCAACTCAAAGGATATGTAGGCAAATATTGAAATCGCTCCATATTCGATTCGCAATCAATTTCTCCTTTTCATTCTGCATAGCTGATTTGATCAGTTTGTTACTAGTTTGGTCATCGAACAATAAATAGACATAATCGTATTCATTATTGAGTATATGCATCATCGCTTGTCCGATACCCTGTTTAATCAAAGAGCCACTTTCGCTTTGCTTGTACTCAACGGCAATGCGGTATGGTTCCATGATGATGAAATCAGGATAGTTCCGTGACGCAAAAACTTCTGAGTGTTTATCGACATTGGTGCCATGTTGACCCTCCCAATAGAGAACATTATTGGCTTTCTTGTCGAAGTCTTTGTAACCAGCATTCTGAAAGTGGCGCTTAAGGTATTCGAGGAATATAAATTGATACGCCATTTGAATATCGGATTCAGATTTTTTCCGAGTATCCTTTGGTCGACGACGGTGATCCTCGGTAAATACTTTGAGTTCATCAAAGAATTTAATTAGAGACTTTGATTTGCGTTTCACGTTGAACTCCTTCGAACGAATTAATGCAGTCTCGGGAGAGACGCCGGTGGTTGACTGTCAGCCATGTGTATTTTTCTGTGGCATTGACAACTTATATAGTGAGTCTGCATATCCAACTATCAATTCTGACTGAACAATCCTTTCCCGCCAGTGGAGTGGAATTCCTTGGACACCGTAGAGTGCCCCAGCCAGCTGCCCATAGATAGCGCCGGTGGTATCCGCATCATCGCCAAGATTGACTGCCATCAATGCACCCTCTTCAAAGGAAGTGGAGTGATAGAAAGCCCACAGCGCAGCCTCTAGGGCATGGATGACATAGCCGGTTCCCCTGATGTCAGGCGGCTGCTTGGTCTGGTAGCTACCGGAAGCAATGTCAATTACATCATTGTTTGCCTCGCTACCCTTTAGCTGGTCGGGAAGGATTGCCGCATCCAACAGTTCGTCTTTGCTCATTCCTGACAGCGCACTATCAATCAGGAAGCTATAGTAACCACATGCATCCAGACAGGCTCGTGCACCGTGAGTTGTTGCAGAACTCTGCGTTGCATAGCTCCAGAGCTCGTCTCTACCCCGGAATGCCATGGGAATAGGGGCCAGTCGCATCAGGGAGCCATTACCGGCCGAATCAGGAGCCGTTGAACCAGCAATGGGATTTCCGGACTTTTCATAGCTGCGTAGTGCGCCCTGTACGGTCATACCAATATCAAAACAGCGGCCATTTGAACTGAGGTGGCCTTCCCGGTACCACCTGCAATACCTATCCATCTGATCCTGTGCGTCAAATCCCTGCTTCTCAATCAGGCTTTCTGCAAGACAGAGCGCCATGGACATATCATCTGTCCATTCTCCTGCATTTAGTCTGAAGGGTCCGCCACCTACCATGTCATTGATAGGTTCGAAGGTGCCGGGTGACTTGAACTCCAAAGTAGTCCCAAGCGCATCCCCGGCAGCAAGTCCCAGTAGTGCGCCTCGGTATCGGTCACGTATGTCCATGAATGTGTATTCCCCTGATAGATGCTCTATTGATCACGCTGCCTTGGAGACTCCATTCACAGAAACGAGCTTCTTGGATGACAGTTCATTTTCGCCATCCCAACGATAAGCAACCAGCTTCCCGCCTTTGGCAATACTGTAGTCCACGCATGCCACCTTGTTGGATTGCAGTTCAGGTCTCCCATTCAACCAGTAGTGACCAAAGAAGACAGGATTACCCCCTTCATATCCGATTCGAACATGGTCGGGTATGGGGTCATCAGGAAGCTGCGTGCGCTCCTCATCGTCCAGTATAGCGGCCTGCCTAAAGGTAATGGCATTACGGTCCCACCAGCGTACTCGCACCCGGTGTCGCTTGTTTCCATCCTTATCTATGAATGAGTGAGGCGGAGGAAGCGGTATTTCAATGCCTTTGGTGAGTGCTTCCACTACCTTGAATACGGACGGTTCTGGCGTGTCCTTTTCGCACTCATTGTCAGGTTCGCGGCTTGCTTCAACCATCAGTTCCTTTGTCAGCTTATTTCCCTCCACCAGTCTGGGTGCCAGGAAGTCCATGAATCGCTGGTGCCAGCAAGCATGAACGACGCGCAATCCAGGCAGCTCAAGCCACAGTGGTAGGGTCAGGAACCATTCGATGATCTCTCTATGCTGTGGCGTACCGATTACTTCGCTCAAGAACGCTTGGTGTTGTTTGAAGTTCTTGTCCCCATACTTCGCTGAGTGGTGGGGGCGCAGGTACTCTCCAGGATTTTGCTCATCGGGGAGAAACCAGGCGATGGCATTGAATTCGTGATTACCCATGATTGCTTGTGCTGTGCCTGCATCCACCATGCGACGGGCGATGTGCACGGATTCCACTTGTTGCGGTCCCCGATCGATGAAGTCACCCACAAAGATCGCCTCACGACTTGCGTGACGCCATGCTCCACGGCTCTCCCGGTAGTCCATTTGATGCAGCAATGCCTTGAGAGCACCCGCGTGCCCGTGGATGTCGCCTATGATGTCGTAGTTCATGAATGGGCTATCCTTACTGTTGAAAGATACATCGGAGACTCTCAGTGCTTGAGCGAACTGGGCATGGAATCAGTGTAGGAGGTTCTCCCGCCGAATTCACCCTGGAGAAGATTGTCCATGCCATCGGCGATCTGGCAAAACTCCTCTAACCCTTGAACGACATGCTCGGCCACCAAAGGACTGGCAGGCAAGCTGGAGACCGCGAATATCGTGCCGTTGCGGAAACAAAGATGGATATGTCCCAAGGATGCGTTGATTTCGTTCATTCTCGAGAACAGCTCGGATGTCTCCTTAAGATCCCATACGAGGGGAGAAAGGATACGTGCGTACCGGGACTGATCTACCAACCGCAGGAATACGCCTACGTTGCCTTTGCGAAGCGTGATATCACCATCACTGTTAAAGTTAAGATCAGCCAGGCCGGTGCAGTCCCTCAGCGTCGTAAGGAGCAACTGAGCGGGGTCCCTCTCTGCTCGCTGTATTGAAACCGGCTGGGCGCGCTTTTTTACCCCGAGGGTCGGCAGCACAATGTCCGCTCCATCTTCATCAAATGCCTGATAGGCGAGATATCCCGGGTGTGGAACGCGCAGTATTTCGGCAAGGGTTTGTACTGCCAGGTATGCGATGGCGCTGAACTGAACAGGCGCCTCAAAGTCTGCAAAGAAATTGGGTGAGCCATCCGGTTGACTCTCCGGGGTGGATTCCTCGGGACTCCCTGTAGGCGCTGTCCAGCCCGCATCGACGAGCGCGGCAATCTGCCTGTCATTGAGTTGGTCCGACGTCGCTAGAAAGTTATTACTCCCCGTTTCGGCGCGCATCCCAAAAGAACCTTGGGCGGAAAACTGCACAAAGCGGTTCGAGCGCTTTGCCGCAACCACGAGAAATTGGTCCTCTTCAAGTACTGCGAGGACTGCGGCGAGCTTTTCTGCGAACGGTGACCATGCAGACGATAGCTGCGGTTCTGTCGCTTGGTGTTTTACCTTACGAGATTGTGTTGTCATATCATGTCTCCTCCGGGCCAGGCCATATAGATAGCCGCCACTCAAATATACTGAACAGGTAGGTATGGGTTTTAAGGGTTTGCTGCTGCGGGGTCGGTACTGATAAGCGGGGAATCTTGGTTCCCGTTACCAGTGTCATTATAGCAGGCCGCCGAATGATCCGCTCCGCTGTACATATCCACACGTAGTATTTTCAAGCGTGTGAAACTATGAATGGGGCGGCAGGTTTAATAGAAATACAAAAATATTCTGGGCAGATATATAGTGAACTGTGAAAGAAAAGTATGGGCCCGTAGGTAGGGCAGTACCATCACGATAAAAAAACATCGGTAACAGCGCCCCCAACCATACCCGCATCAGCAGGCACAGTCGGGAGCAGTTGTCAGTGCATCTATACGGGAAACTCCGCAGGGCTGGCAAAGGCAATCCACAGGACACTCAGCACTGACAGCGGCAGGAGGATGCGCCAGATAACCCAGCTAACCAGAGTGCCGATCAGGTGCTTGGCTGCTGCCCCGAATTCTTCGAAGGTATCCCGCAGCAATTTCCGCTCCTGTTGCATGAGTTTGCGGAGGCGGTTTTCACCTGGATTGGATTGAGGTATTGATTTGCAGGGCTGTGGATTATGCTGGTAGTGCGTAAGGTTGCTTGCTTTTTTGATGAGGCAACCCAGAATTCGATCCTCGATGGGGTAAGGTTGAAGTTCAATGTGCTCTCCGGGTTGTCTGAGTTTGTTATATGTTAGCCAGATCAAAGAAATTATTTAGAGGCTGCCGGGCGAGTTTTGCGTTGACTGCCTCGGGTGGCCCGAGCCTTTTTCGGTGTTTTCCCCGAGGGTCTCTTTTTCTTGGGCGCTTTTTTCAGGTCAATATTTTTCAGGCCTTCTGGCAGCACGGCTTGGCTCTGGGTGATCAGCTCATGGAGCGACACCAGTAACGGCTGCATGAATCCGCCATAGCTACCCTTGCGTTGACTGATTGCGTCAAGCTCCATTTCCCAACGGGCCGTCATATCCGGAGTGGAGGCGATCTCGGGTAGACTGTGGATCAAGCCCTTGCCCGCCGCTGTTGACCGGATTTGCTTTGTGCTGCGAGTTAGGAATTCCCGAGTAAACAGCAGTTCAATAATGCCCGCCCGGGTGGCTTCTGTGCCAAGGCCATCAGTGTCTTTCAGCACTTTGCGCAACTCTGGGTCTTGCACATACCGTGCGATGCCGGTCATCGCCGCCAGTAAACTCGCATCATCAAAGGGCTTCGGGGGCGTGGTTTCCTTCTCCAGGATCTCCCCTTTCTCGCAGAAACACGTATCGCCTTTCTTCAGGCTGGGTAAAGACGTATTCAATGCAGACTCACCCTTAGTCTCCTCACGTTTGGCAGGGAACAATGTTTTCCAGCCCAGTTTCAGGGAGGCCCTGGCTTTGGCAATAAAACACCCACCGGCAATTTCCAGGTCAATCTGGCTGTCGCTGTATTCGTGGGCGGGATAAAACTGAGCCAGATATTGGCGGGCCACCAGCTCATACACATTCCGCTCTGCCTGGCCTAGCTGGCCGGGATCCATTTTTCTGGCGGTAGGAACGATGGCATGGTGTGCCTCGACCTTGCTGTCATTCCATGCGGCGCTTTTCAGGGTCCGGTCAGCGTCTCGGGTAGCAGGGGCCAGGGCCGGGCAGTTATTGGCCAAGGCATCGATGACGGTGTTGCGATCCGCCCAATGCTCCACCGGCAAGTAACGGCAATCGGAGCGGGGGTAGGTGAGCAGCTTGTGGCGCTCGTAGAGGGTCTGGCAGGTATCGAGCACCTGCTTGGCGCTCATCGAAAACCGCCGGGCCGCATCAATCTGCAGGGCTGATAGATTATAGAGTAGGGGTGGGGGCTGCTTCTTGGATGTGTGACTGCTGGCTGTCACGTTGGCCGGTTGCTGGGCGATCCGAGTCTGTACATTTTCTGCCAGGCCCCTGGACAGTACCCGGCCCTCCTCATCCTGCCAGGGCAGGCAAGCGTTACTGGGCTGCCACCGAGCCTTGAAGTGCTCGCCCGATTGCGTAACCACATGGGCAATAAGCTGATAAAAGGGTTTGGACACGAAGCGTTCAATCTCCTCGTCACGTCTTACCACCAGCCCCAGCACAGGCGTCTGTACCCGGCCGACCGACAGCATGCCCTGATAACCCACCTTGCGCCCCATCAACGTATACGCGCGGGTTAGATTGATACCGTATAACCAATCCGCCCGAGAGCGAGCCAGGGCTGAGGTCGATAGGGGTATAAATTCCTTATTGTCCCGCAGTTGCCCGAGGGCGCGGGTCACCGCCGCTGGGTTCAGGTCGTTGATCAGGCAGCGTTGGATACTGTCTCGCTTGTTGCCGCGTACCTTGAGATAGTCAATCACTTGATCGACCAGCAACTGCCCTTCGCGGTCGGGGTCGCCGACATGGACAAGTTGGTCGGCTTCTTTCACCAGTGTGCGCAACACCGCTAATTGCTTGCGGCTATTGGCCTTGGGTTTGAGCTGCCATTCCCCGGGCACGATCGGCAGGTGCTCCAGGCGCCACTGCTTGAAACGGGCATCATAGGCATCGGGTTCTGCCTGCTCCAGCAGGTGCCCGACACACCAGCTGACACAATCTCCATTGCCGACATAAATGCAGCCGTCCGCCTTGCGGTGCGGTTTGGGCAGCACATCGGCTATGGCACGGCCCAGGCTGGGTTTTTCGGCGATATACAATTTCATGGTCTTGTCTCTGGCGAATTGATAATTCAAGCCGCTACTGGCAATTCAAATAGTCCGCGACAGTGCCTATCCCAGCGGTACTGATTGATATCGATAATTTTACCGCCAGTAGTTTCCACAGGAGTTCTGCCATTTTACCCAGAATGAGTACGGCACTGGTTGTAATACGCCTGATAATCGTGAAGCTTGTTCTCCAGGTCAGTCGCAGTCCAGAAGAAGGTGTGATCCAATAGCTCGCGCCGAATGCTGCAGATCAGTCTTTCTACAAACGGATGCGACATCGGCACATGCGGAAGTGATTTGATCTCCTCCACGTCAAGTACTCGCAGATTGGCTTTCCATCGATGGTATTGAAACAAAGGATCGTTATCTGAGCTGAGATATTTAGGCCAGCCTTTTGTGGCCGTCGCGTCGTTGAACATACGGCACAGCGTTGGGCCATCAACGTGACCGTCATGCACGCCAAAGCCAATGATGCGACGCGTGTATAGATCCATGACCACCATCACCCAGTGACTTTTCAGTAGTATGGATTCGCAACGGAATAGATCAACGCTCCACAGACTGTCCTTGGCGTGGCCAAGTGTAGTTAGCCATGATGGCCCTCGTTTACTGGGATCGGGTCGGTAGTGAGTCGTGAGTATTCGCCGAACGGTATCTTTATCAATATCTAATCCAAATGCCAGGTTGATCTGTTGCGCTATTCGAGGACAGCCGAAGCGGGGATTGCGGCGTTTCATTTCGACAATGGCCGTTATCACTTCCTTGCTTGGTCCTTTGGGTCCCGGCCTGCGTCCACCACATGATGAAAAAAGCAGTCGGTACTGTCGCTTCTTGAGTGCAGTATGGAACCGCAATAGCGTCGACGGTTTGATAAGAATGGCTGAACGGGCGATACGTCGAGGACTCAAAAATAGTGTCCAGAATCCGAAGAGTGTGCGATCCATGACGGATAAATTGGGTGCTCTTTGTCTTGCCCTGCTGTGAACGAGTAGTTGCTGCTTCAGGAGCAGGTTTTCAGCAATGATCACCCGGCTGCCACCGGGGCCAAGAAGCCTGGCGATGACTATTAGTAGTTCAAATATCAAAAAAATTGCGTCTTTCATGGCGCGAAAGGGTAGTATTGATGAAAGCGCGTGGCAATTACTAACTCTTTGATTCTAAGAGTGAATTAGCAATTCGCCATGCACAGGTGGGCAGTCTGGGGTAGAGGGAGGGAGTGCAATGCTCAGCAGTCAGACATTCCGCTCAACACACGACGTTATGCTTCCTATACTTGCATCTGCTGGATTTTTAGCGATTTAGTTCGCGTGTGTTGCAATCTTTATGGACGCACACTTTAGCGTGGCTCCGGCCTGCTCACGAGGTAAGCCGCTATCGTCAGGAACAACAGCGTCATGCCAATCCACACGTAAATGTTTTCAAAATGCCGGTACATAACAACCCCGCTCACCAGCAACAGGATTACTGAGACAACTTTGCTGCGTCGTGATATCGCCTTTTGCGTTTCCCAGTCTATCAACAACTTGCCAAGATGGGGGTGCTCATATAGCCAGCGGTGAAGCCGCTTCGAGCCCCTTGCAGAGAACCATGCCGCCAGCAGGAGAAAAGGCACCGTAGGGATGCCGGGTAACACCACTCCGATGAGCGCAAGCATCAGAAAGAAACAGGCGAGAAACAATGCAATATAGCGTGGCATCAACATTATCTGACTTCTGGTTCCATGTCCCCGAGTGATCATTCTACACCCCACGTCGGCAACACGTTCTACGCAGGTGTTTGCGAACGATGGCCCGAACGTCACACTTGATCTATATCAAAGCAGGCCGTTGTCAAACGCAGATAATAGAAGTGTTTTACCTGCCAGAAAATAGGTGATTTATGTCGGAAAATCCAAGAAAAATCGCTCGAGGTAGAAATGGAAAAGCAGGTGCTCAGAGCGTGATCGCAGCCCGCGAGGGGGACACTGCACCGATCGATAATACTGCAGCGATTGAAGAATTTGTTGCCGCCAGCGCGAGTCAAGCTGCGCAACAACCCATGATTGAGGTGGCGCTGAGCCTTCTGGATAAGACCGCGGGCAGTGTGGAAGACCGGGCGAGAAATCTGCGCGCACTGCTTGAAGGCGCTTCACCGGATGACCAGCATATCCTGCGCGCGGTACTCACCGGACACTTCGCCGAGCGTCATGTCAAGACTGATCCTGATGAGGAGCTATCTTCCGACTGGCGCGACGGCGGCTACCCTTACAAGAATCTGTTGCGTCGCAGTAGCTATGAGAAAGAAAAGTTTCGCCTGCAGGTCGAGTTACTCAAGTTGCAGGCGTGGGTAAAGGAGACCGGACAGCGTGTGGTGATTCTCTTTGAAGGGCGTGATGCCGCGGGTAAGGGTGGGACGATCAAACGTATGATGGAACACCTCAATCCCCGGGGTGCAAGGGTGGTTGCCCTGGAAAAGCCTACCGATGCAGAGCGCGGCCAATGGTATTTCCAGCGCTACATACAGCACCTGCCCACCCAAGGCGAGATCGTGATGTTCGATCGAAGCTGGTACAACCGCGCCGGTGTAGAGCGGGTGATGAGCTTTTGCTCAGCGGAGGAATACAGCGAATTCATGCGCCAGACGCCGGAATTTGAGCGTCATCTGGTGCGCAGTGGCGTGCACCTGATCAAGTTCTGGTTCAGCGTCAGTCGCGCCGAGCAACACCGGCGTTTCACGGAGCGCGAGATACACCCACTCAAGCAGTGGAAGCTGAGCCAAATCGACATGGCTTCACTGCATAAATGGGAGGAATATACCAAGGCCAAGGAAGCCATGTTCTTCGATACCGATACGGCGGATTCGCCTTGGACGGTCATCAAGAGTGATTGTAAAAAGCGCGCGCGGCTTAATGCCATGCGCTACGTGCTGCATAAATTGCCCTATGCAAACAAGGATGCCGAGCAGTTGGGCAAGCTTGATCCGCTCATCGTCGGGCGGGCCCATGTGGTCTATGAGCGCGGAGAAAGACCAGGAGTGCTTCTGTAGAGTAAAAGCATTGTGGTTGCGCACGCTCTTCCCCGCAGCGTCCAGCCAGTGGCATCAATGACGCAGCCAATGCTCATCGTAGAGCAGACAGATACCTACTGCCCGCGACAACAACGGGCGCAAAGTATAAGATGAATAAAAGGGCTGTTGAGAGTAGATTCCCTCACTGATTCTGTTTACCTATCTTGGTGAATTCGAGAAATTCGCGAATTTTCCCCCGACTGAACTGAAATGTACGCTCACGGCGGTGCTCATGCCATTCATATCCGTCATTCCTGAACGAGAGCATGCAACAGTGCGCGCCATAAAGTTCTCAGGAGCGGGGATGTCTTGCTGACCCATGAGTCCGATGAAATCTCTCAACTGCTAAAGACCGGAGCTAGGCGTTTTGCGACCTCCAGTCGCTTGGATATTGCCACCGAATAAGGTCCTCTTTAGGCCAGTAAGCGGGCATTCCCGGTGTCGGCGGCC
>Ga0209254_10006638_pt1 | contig 10670 bp, 11 predicted proteins | sample FrelakmetDIP11DI_FD_187148 | JGI IMG/M metagenome (GOLD analysis project Ga0209254, IMG submission 187148) | Freshwater lake sediment microbial communities from the University of Notre Dame, USA, for methane emissions studies - DIP11 DI (SPAdes)... | ecosystem: Environmental > Aquatic >... | reverse complement strand
GATCGCATCGCGTGCAGCGGATGCCGGTCGGCCGGTCAGGGTGCCGGTAGCAGCCGGGCAGCGCTACTGGCTGCGGGGCATGGGCATCCGACACGGGCGGGTTCTAGTCCCGGGTGATGTCGATGGACGAGATGACGACATCCTCGCGCGGACGGTCATTCGGCCCGGTAGCCACCGCGGCGATGGCGTCGACGACGTCTCGCGACCCCTGGTCGGCGACCTCGCCGAAGATGCTGTGCTTGAAGTTGAGCCATGCGGTCGGCGCCACGGTGATGAAGAATTGCGAGCCGTTGGTGTTCGGGCCCGCATTGGCCATCGCCAGCAGGTAGGGGCGGTCGAACGACAGCTCCGGGTGGAACTCGTCCTCGAAGCGGAAGCCCGGGCCGCCGGTGCCGGTGCCGAGCGGGTCGCCGCCCTGGATCATGAAGCCGGGGATGATGCGATGGAAGATGGTGCCGTCGTACAGCGGTGCGGTCGACTTGGACCGCACGCGGGGGTCCGTCCACTCCTTGGTGCCCTCAGCGAGACCGGTGAAGTTCCGCACGGTCTTGGGGGCCTGGTCGGCGAACAGGTTCACCTTGATGTCGCCGAGGTTGGTGTGGATAGTCGCAGTCGTCGTCATGCGGAGGATCCTCCCACGGCGTCACCTGCTGAACGAGTCGGGGCGGTGAGCGCTACTCCCACGGGTTGATGAGGTCGATGCCAAGGCCCTCGAAGTCCCGGGTGTTCCGGGTGGCCAGCGCCGCCCCCCAGGCAAGGCAAACTCCCGCAAGCTGTGCGTCCGCGGTGGCCATGGGTCGTCCGATCGCGGCCCGAGCCCCGAGGACTTCACCGGCCGCGACGGACTCCGCCATGCCGATGGGGAGGAAGGTTCCCGTCCAAGCCGCCTGAATCCCCTCCCAGAGGTCACGCGTTGCCGTCTTGCGTCGGCCCGCGGGCAAGCGACTCACGCCGTAGGTGATCTCCATGACCGAGACCGCCGTGAGCGCCAGCGTGCTGCTCTGGGAGGTCTCGAGCCACCGCACCACCTGTGGTGCTGGCTGGCGCCGCATGAACTCCGACAGGACGTTCGTGTCCACGACGATCATGCGAAGGGGTCGCGAGAGAGATCGGTGCGTGGCGGGATCTCGAGTTCCAGCCCTCCCAACGCCTCACGCATCTGCACGAGCACGTCGACCAGGGTGCGCTCGACCGGCGACTCCACTGCGTCGGTCAGGATCGCGCGGACCTCCGCCTCCATCGAGCGCCCATGCTGGGCGGCCCGAAGGCGCAGCTTGTCGCGCACCTCGTCATCGAGGCCGCGGATCGTCATCACTGCCATGGAGCGAGGCTAAGGCGGCGCAGTCATTGCTGTCAATGACTGCGCCGCCGTGAAGGACTACTGGGCCAGCAGGCCGTAGATCCGCTTGCGCGCTTCCACGAGCACGGCAGTGGCCGCCTCGATCTGCGCCGGGTCCTGGAGCTCGCTGACCTGTCGGACTGCGGCCCCCAGCTGCCTGCCCTCGGTCCAGAGCTGGACGGCGGCCTCGTCCTCGGGGTCCGTGGACTGGAGCCAGGGCTGGCCCCAGGTCGCGCCCTCGGCTTCGACCAGGGCGACTCCCTCGTCGGTGAGGGAGAACACCCGCTTGCCGTCGGCATGCGTCGCGGTGACGAGGCCGTCACGGGCAAGTCGCTTGAGGACCGGGTAGATGGAGCCCGGCGAGGGCTGCCACTGGCCGTCGCTGCGGTCGGCGAGCTCGGTGAGGAGCTCGTAGCCGTGCCGCGGCTGCTCGGCGAGGAGGAGGAGGACGGCGGCCCGGACGTCTCCGCGTTCGCGTCGCCGGCCTCGTGGGGGTCCCCACGGTCCGCGTCCTCCCCACGGTCCGTGGCCGCCGCGGTGGCCACGATGGTGACCACGCGGGCCGCCGCGCCGTCCGCGTCCGTCCACGCGCTCGTCCGCGGTCGGCCGGTCTGCGTTCTCGGTGGAGCTGTCGGCGGGATCCGGATGGATTGTTGGGTTGGTCATTCCATTCTCATTTCTATCGCGTGTTGTCGCGATGCGCACACGATATATCGCAACTGCTCCCGAGTCAACTCGGAGGTGGTGACATTAGTGACGGCGGGTGCGTTCGGTGGAGGCTAGGGGACTCGAACCCCTGACTTCTGCCTTGCAAAGGCAGCGCTCTACCAGCTGAGCTAAGCCCCCGGTGGGTGCGCCGGTGGGCACCCCTGACCTGCCTAGCGCAGGTCAGGCTCGCTGGTCGCCTCGGACCACAGATCCTGCTCGGCCTTGCGAGCGGACAGCTGGCGGTAGACGACGTAGCCGATGCCGGCGAGGACGACGAGCAGGAGCAGCTTCTTCATGTGCAGGAGCCTACCTTCAGGAGGTGGGGTGAGGAATCCCGGCTACGAGGTGGTCGTTCCGGTCTGGCACTGCAGGGGTACCAGCAGACCCTGCGAGGCGAGATCGGACTGGATGTAGTCGAGCGTCATCGTCATCGGCAGCGGGGTGACTCCACCTGGAGTGGTCGTGAACGGGTTGTCGAAGAAGTACGTCACCATCAGGCCCGCCGCGACCACGAAGATCGGCCCCACGATGACCAGCGCATGCCCCCAAGCCGGCTTCGTCGGGTCCGCGAACACGAAGAGTGAGCCGATAGTGATGAGGGCGCCCAGGATGATCATGATGTACACGATGGGCGGGACACCCCATTCCGCCGCTGCGATGCGCTGCACCCGCGCCATCAGCATCGCATCCGTCGCGCTCTCGAATGACGCCATCGCTGCGCCGCCCTGCTTCTGCCCCTCGGGTGAACTGGCCGCCTGGTCCATCGACGTGATCGTCCCGTGCACCGGACCCGCCAGGGACACGATCCCTTCGCTGAGGTCCTGCCACTCGACCGTGCTCACCAGTTGGGCGTAGCACTGCACGTCCTGGCGCAGGCTGGAGCGCAGTGGCTCCTCCATGAAGTTGGTCGCTCGGTACATCGACAGCAGCTCGGCCGCCTCCGTGCGCAACTGTGTCTGCACGTTGGTGTACATCCCGAACGCGGCCGCGAACGTGAAGGCGATGAGCAGGGAGACCGCTCCGCCGGTCACGGCGTAGACGTTGGTCGGGGTCCGATCGGCCAGGCTTCCCTCGGGACTGCGGCGGGCCGCCAACGCGATGAAGACGCCACCGAGGGCCATGGCGCCCAAGACGATGAAGACACTCAGGTAGAGGTTCACGGCCGGTCGCTCCCAGGGATTGGGTACTGGGCAGTCGGTGGGCCTGGGAGGACTTGAACCTCCGACCTCTTCCTTATCAGGGAAGCGCTCTAACCAAACTGAGCTACAGGCCCGAACGACGGCAGAGACTACCCGACGTGGCGGTGGACGCCGAAACCGGTCGGGTCAGACCTCGTCGGAGAGCACGAGCTCGATGCCGCCGGTGAGGCCGACCGTGAGGTTGTACATGACCGCGAAGAGGGTAGCGAGCAGGGAGACCAGCACGATCTCCACGGAGGCGAGGATGACCGCCACGCCCATCACCCGCGAAAGCTCGAGATAGCTGAGCAGGTCGAAGCCGGTCGTCGCCGTCCCGATGACTTCGTCGAAGGTCCGCGACACCGTGACGAAAACGCCCGTCACGTCGAGCACCCACCACAGCGCAGCCACCGCAACGACCAGAACGATGCCGATCGCCAGGGCGAGCATGAAGGCCGCCTTGGTCACCGACCAGGGGTCGACCCGCGTGACGTAGAGCCGCGCGCGCTTCGGCGCGCGGACCCCGTCACCGCTGGTCACTCGCCTGCCTCACCCACGGCAGGCGCCTCGACCTGGTCACCACTGATCTCCTCGTCATCCTCGTCGCCCTCGGACTCCGCCCCGCGCGCGACGGCAACGACGGTGTCGTCCTCCGCGAGGTTCATCAACGTGACTCCCATGGTGTCACGGCCCGATGGTCGGACCTCCTCGACACGAGTGCGGATCACCACTCCGTTGGACGCGATCGCGAACAGCTGGTCGTTCGCGTCGCACACCATCGCCCCGACCAGGGAACCACGCTGCTCGACCAGCTTCATGGCCCGGACGCCCAGGATCCCGCGCCCCTTCGTCGCCCACTCCTCAACCGCGGTCCGCTTCGCGTACCCGCCGTCGGTGATGGTGACCACGTAGGTGTCTGGGCGTACCACGTCCATGGCGAGCAGCGCGTCGTCGCCGCGGAAGCGCATCCCGATCACACCGCTGGTGGCGCGACCCATGGGTCGCATCGTCGCGTCGTCGGCCGTGAACCGCGCCGACATCCCCTTGCGGGACACCAGGAGGAGATCGTCGGTCCCTGCGACCAGTCTCGCGGAGATCACCTCGTCGTCGTCCGTCAGGTTGATGGCGATGATGCCGCCCTGGCGGTTCGAGTCGTACTCCGTCAGACGCGTCTTCTTCACCAGTCCCTTGCGGGTCGCGATCACGAGGTACTCCCCAGCGTCGTAGTCCGGGATTGCGAGAACCTGAGCGATCGTCTCATCCGCCTGGAACGCCAGCAGGTTCGCCACGTGCTGGCCACGCGCGTCGCGCCCCGCGTCGGGCAGCTGGTAGGCCTTCGCCCGGTACACCCGCCCCTTGTTGGTGAAGAACAGGATCCAGTGGTGCGTCGTGCTGACGAACATGTGCTCGACGACGTCGTCCTGCCGCAGTGCTGCCCCCTTCACGCCCTTTCCGCCACGACGCTGCGACCGGTAGAGGTCGGACCGGGTGCGCTTGGCGTAGCCGCCGGAAGTGATCGTGACGACGACGTCCTCCTCCTCGATGAGGTCCTCATCGGTGACATCACCGTCCCAGGCGACGAAGTCCGTCCGACGCTCGTCGCCGTACTTCTCGACGATCTCCGCCAGCTCCTCCGACACGATCGAGCGCTGCCGCGGCTCGCTCGCGAGGATGTCGTTGTAGTCGCTGATCTTCGACATCAGCTCGTCGTACTCGTCGATGATCTTCTGCCGCTCAAGGGCAGCCAGCCTGCGCAGCTGCATGTCGAGGATGGCGGTCGACTGGATCTCGTCGATCTCGAGCAGCTCCATCAGTCCGGAGCGAGCGTCCTCAACCGTCGCGGACGCGCGGATCAGCGCGATCACGTCGTCGAGCGCGTCCAGGGCCTTGAGGTAGCCCCGCAGGATGTGGGCGCGCTCCTCCGCCTTGCGCAGCCGGTAGCGCGTGCGTCGCTGGATGACCTCGACCTGGTGCGTGATCCAGTGCTTGATGAACTGGTCGAGCGTCAGCGTGCGCGGCACCCCGTCGACGATCGCCAGCATGTTGGCGCCGAAGGTGTCCTGCAGCTGCGTGTGCTTGAAGAGCTGGTTCAGCACGACCTGTGCAACCGCGTCGCGCTTCAGCTCGATGATCAGGCGCATGCCCGAGCGCGATGACGAGTCGTCGCGCACGTCGGATATGCCGGTGAGCTTGCCGTCGCCGACGAGCTCGGCGATCCGCAGGAGCAGGTTGTCGGGGTTGACCTGGTAGGGCAGCTCGGTGACGACGATGACCTGCCGACCGCGGGCGTCCTCGTCCACGGTGACCGTGGCGCGCATCGTGATCGAGCCGCGACCGGTGCGGTAGGCGTCCTCGATGCCCTTGCGCCCGACGATGAGCGCGCCGGTCGGGAAGTCGGGGCCCTTGACGATGGCCAGGAGGGCCGTCAGGCGCTCCTCGCGGTCGGCCTGCGGATGGGCGAGCATCCACTGCGCCGCCTCGGCGATCTCGCGCAGGTTGTGCGGGGGGATGTTCGTGGCCATGCCGACCGCGATGCCCGACGAGCCGTTGACCAGCACGTTCGGGAACCGGCTCGGCAGGACGAGCGGCTCCTGGGTGCGACCGTCGTAGTTGGGGCCGAAGTCGACGGTCTCCTCGTCGATGTCGCGCACCATCTCCATGGCCATCGGCGCCATGCGGCATTCGGTGTAACGCATGGCCGCAGCGGGATCGTTGCCCGGCGAACCGAAGTTGCCCTGTCCCTGGACCAGCGGATAGCGCAGCGACCACGGCTGGGCCAGCCGCACCAGTGCGTCGTAGATCGAGCTGTCGCCGTGCGGGTGGTAGTTGCCCATGACGTCGCCCACGACCCGGGCGCTCTTCGAGAAGTTGCGGTCCGGCCGGTAGCCGCCGTCGTACATCGCGTAGAGCACGCGTCGGTGCACGGGCTTGAGTCCGTCGCGCACGTCCGGAAGGGCGCGCGAGACGATGACCGACATGGCGTAGTCCATGTAGGACCGCTGCATCTCCGTCTGCAGGTCTACGCCCTCGATCCGGCCATGCTGTCCCGGGTCGGTCGATTCCGCGGTATCGATGTCGTCAGCCACGAACGCTCTCCGTTGCTCGGTTGGTCACGATCAGATGTCCAGGAAGCGCACGTCGCGCGCGTTCTGCTGGATGAAGTTGCGACGGGACTCGACGTCCTCGCCCATGAGAACGCTGAACATCTCGTCGGCCTGCGCCGCGTCGTCGATGGTCACCTGCAGCAGGACCCGACGAGCCGGGTCCATGGTGGTCTCCCACAGCTCGTCGGCATTCATCTCGCCGAGGCCCTTGTAGCGCTGGATCGCCTCCTCCTTGGGGAGCCGACGACCAGCCGCCAGGCCTGCTTCGATCAGGGCCTCGCGCTCACGCTCGGTGTAGGCGAAGTCGGCGACCTCACGCGACCACTTGATCTTGTAGAGCGGAGGCTGGGCCAGGAAGACGTAGCCCTGCTCGACGAGCGGCTTCATGAACCGGAAGAGCAGCGTCAGCAGCAGGGTGCGGATGTGCTGGCCGTCGACATCGGCATCCGCCATCAGCACCACCTTGTGGTACCTGAGCTTGTTGATGTCGAACTCGTCCTGGATGCCGGTGCCGAAGGCGGAGATGAGCGCCTGGACCTCGTTGTTCTGCAGCACCTTGTCGATTCGTGCCTTCTCGACGTTGATGATCTTCCCGCGGATGGGCAGGATCGCCTGGGTGCGCGGATCGCGACCCTGACGGGCCGAGCCGCCCGCAGAGTCGCCCTCGACGATGAAGACCTCGCAGTCCTCCGGCTCGCGGCTCGAGCAGTCGATGAGCTTGCCGGGCATGCCGGCGCCACCGAGCAGGCCCTTGCGGTTGCGGGCGAGGTCGCGCGCCTTGCGGGCGGCGATGCGCGCGGAGGCAGCGTTGACGGACTTGCGCGCGATCTCCTTGCCCTCGGAGGGGTTCTTCTCGAACCATTCGCCGAGCTGGTCGTTGACGACCTTCTGCACGAAGGTCTTCATCTCGGTGTTGCCCAGCTTGGCTTTCGTCTGGCCTTCGAACTGCGGCTCGGCCATCTTGACGCTGACGATCGCGGTCAGACCCTCGCGGATGTCGTCTCCACTGAGGTTCGGGTCCTTCTCCTTGAGAATGTTCCACTCACGGGCGAACTTGTTCATCAGTGAGGTGAGTGCCGCGCGGAAGCCCTCCTCGTGCGTGCCGCCCTCGACGGTGTTGATCGTGTTGGCGAACGTGTAGACCGACTCGGCATAGCTGTTGTTCCACTGCATCGCGATCTCCGCGCTCATCCGCTTGTCCTCGGACTCGCTCTCGATATCGATGACTGTCGGGTTGGCCACGCCCTTGCTGGCGTTGATGTGCTTGACGAAGTCGGCGATGCCGCCCTCATAGTGGTACCGCACCCGACGCACCCGCTCGACCTCCGCGGTCTCCTCTTCCACGTCCGCCTCGATCGGGGGGCTGGCAGCGACCCGCTCATCGATCAGCGTCAGGGTGAGGCCCTTGTTCAGGAACGCCATCTCCTGGAAGCGGCGCGAGAGGGTGGTGAAGTCGTAGTGCGTCGTCTCGAAGATGTCGGAGTCGGCCCAGAAGGTGACGGTCGTGCCGGTGTGCTCCGCCTTCTCTTCCTTGGCTAGCGGTCCGGTGGGGACACCGTGCAGGTAGGACTGACGGTAGACGTGCCCGTTGCGGCGAACCTCGACGTCGAGCGTGGTCGACAGGGCGTTGACGACGGAGACTCCGACGCCGTGCAGGCCTCCGGACACCTGGTAGCCGCCGCCACCGAACTTGCCGCCGGCATGCAGCACGGTGAGCACCACCTCGACGGCTGGCTTGCCCTCGCTCTCGACGATGTCGACGGGGATCCCCCGGCCGTCGTCCACGACCCGCACGCCGCCGTCGGCCAGCAGGGTGATGACGATCTCGCTGGCGTGGCCGGCGAGCGCCTCGTCGACGGAGTTGTCGACGACCTCGTAGACCAGATGGTGCAGGCCACGCTCACCGGTCGAGCCGATGTACATGCCCGGACGCTTGCGAACCGCATCCAATCCTTCGAGAACCGTGATCGCGCTGGCGTCATAGGACACGGCCGGCGGGCCTCCTTAGCAGGGGTCGGAGCGCCGCCTCGTGCGGGTTCCGCGATGAGAGTGAGTCTACCTTCTCGGACGGACATCGATCCCCACGCCACGGGGCCTGGGGGCATATGGGCGCCCTTGACCCCCCCACCCACAATCAGCCGTACGGAAATGCTCCGTTAGCGGTGTCAGGAGGCCTTCAGGGGCCTTCTAGCCGTAGGTGTCACGCGGTCCTCGACCCTTCACCCGACGCTGGCCGGCGGTCCACGTGGGCGCCTGCGGCCCCCTGATGCGAATGGCCCGCACGACCCCGCGGCCGACCCGGTCGTCGACCGCGCGATGGAGCTGCGGCAGCAGCAGTCGGACCTGGGTCGCCCACGCGGTGGATTCCGCGTCGAGGATGAGCTCGCCGTCGGTGAAGGACGCCGGCCGCACATGCTCGGCGACGTCCCGCCCGACGATCTGCTCCCACTGGCCCATCAGGACCGCGACCGCGGACTGGTCCTGCCAGCCCTGGTCCTCCACCAGCCGATCGAGCGCCGCGGAGAGCGGCTGCGGGTCGCGTGCGTCCGAGTACTGCGACGCCGGACGACGGGTGCTCCGCTTCCTGCTGCGGTCGGAGGCGGGCGCCCGGGTGGCCCGACGTAGGGCCGCCGCCGCCGCATCCGCGGCCGTGGGCTCCTCCGGCGGGGTGGGCGGGGCCTGCCCCGCAGGCGGCTCAGTCATCAGCCACCCGTCCCCTGGTCACGAGCAGTCGCCGACCATCGAGTTCGGCTGGGACGTCCTCGGTCACCGCGGCCGTCAGCAGCACCTGGGTGCACCCGGCCACCTGCCGGCTCAGGCGTCGGCGTCGAGGCGCGTCGAGTTCGGCGAAGACGTCATCCAGGATCAGAACCGGATCGTCGCCGTCGTCGCGGAGCACCTCGAGGCTCGCCAGTCGCAGGCCGAGGGCGATCGACCACGATTCACCGTGGGACGCGAAGCCCTTGGCCGGCATGCCGCCGAGTCCGAGCACGAGATCATCGCGCTGTGGGCCCACGAGGGTGATGCCGCGATCCAGCTCCTCACTCCGTCTCCTCGCGATGCCGTCGAGCAGCGCCTCCCGCCAGTACTCGCGGTCGGGCACGGGCTCCACCGCATCGCCCAGTGCAGACTGGTATTCGGCTGTGACATCTGCCGGGCTGACGGCATCATCCCCCCCGGCTATCAGGGCGTAGGCGTGCCCCAGGAACGGCCGCAGGTCATCGATCAGCGCGACACGAGCCGCTGTCAGCTCGCCTCCCACCTCCGCCAACTGCTCGTCCCACACCCCTAGAGTGCGCTCGACCTCATCGACGGCAGCCTTTCGAGCCGAGAAGGCCGACTTCAGGAGCGCGTTGCGCTGCTTGAGGATTCGGTCGTAGTCACTCTTGACGCCCATCATCCGTGGAGACCGCTGGATTAGGAGGTCGTCGATGAAGCGACGACGATCCGAGGGGTCGCCCTTCACCAGCGCCAGGTCCTCGGGGGCGAACACGACGGTATGGAGCAGGCCCAACACGTCACGAGCCCTCGGAACGCCGGACTGGTTGATGCGGGCTCGGTTGGCGCGGCCGGGGTTGATCTCGATCTCGATGAGGACCTGCCGATCGTCCCGGGTGACATCGACCCCTATGACGGCCCTGTCCGCTCCAGCGCGGACGAGGGGCACGTCGGTGGCGACCCGGTGACTGCCCAAAGTCGAGGCGTAGGCGATCGCCTCGATCAGGTTGGTCTTGCCCTGTCCGTTCTCTCCCACGAACGTCGTCACGCCCGAGGTGAGAGTGATGTCAACCTTCTCGTACGACCGGAAGTCCGACAGTCGCAGCCCCGCCACCCACACGCGACTCAGCCGGTGAGTCGGACGGGCATCAGCAGGTACTTGTAGTCGTCGAGTTGCGCCTGGTCCTCACCGACGCCAGTGAGAACGGCAGGTCGCGTCGCCTGGGTGAAGGAGAACCGAGTGGTCGCGGATCCGACAGCGGCCAGGCCGTCGAGAAGGTAGGCGGGGTTGAAAGCAATGTCGATCGTGTCGCCTTCAAGAGAGCACTCCAGGACTTCGACGGCCTGCGCGTCGTCGCCCGCACCGGCACGCAGGGTCAGCTCGGAGCCTTCGAACGCCAGCCTGACAGGGGTGTTCCGCTCCGCCACCAGCGCCACGCGCTTGACGGCGTCCATCAGGACGGTTGTCTCGACGTCGGCTATGGCAGACGATTCCGTGGGAAGGAGTGATCGGTACTTCGGGAACTCCCCGTCGAGCAGCCTGGTGGTGGTACGCCTGCCGTGGCCTTCGAAGCCGATCAGTCCCTCGCCCGCACCTCCCGAGGAGAGGGCGATGATGACACT
>Ga0209254_10006637_pt1 | contig 10670 bp, 10 predicted proteins | sample FrelakmetDIP11DI_FD_187148 | JGI IMG/M metagenome (GOLD analysis project Ga0209254, IMG submission 187148) | Freshwater lake sediment microbial communities from the University of Notre Dame, USA, for methane emissions studies - DIP11 DI (SPAdes)... | ecosystem: Environmental > Aquatic >... | reverse complement strand
AGCTGGTTCCTGAGTTTCCCTTCGGAACCTAATCCCGGTTGCCGATCGCCGCGGCCTCTAGCCGCCGATCGCCGCGGCTTCTAGCCGCCGATTGCCGCGGCTACCGCCACTGCATAAGCCAGCGAATGGCTCAGGCTGATCGACCATGTCTGCATGCCCTGCAAGGTTGCCTGCTCCGCCGCTGCGCCGTGGAGCATCAACAGTGGCTGCCTGGCATCGCCGCGCCGGATTTCAATCTCCTGCCAGCTCACAGGCCCAATCCCGCAGCCTAAAGCCTTGGCAACCGCTTCCTTGGCTGCGAAGCGCGCTGCCAGGGATGACGGGTTTCCGGCGCTCTCTTCCAGCTCGGCTGCTGTAAAGATGCGCCGTAAAAAACGCTGGCCATGCCGTTCCATTGCCTGCTGGATGCGCTCGATTTCGATGATATCAATCCCGGTCGCCAGGATCTGCGTCATACCGTCTCCATCACGATCCTGCAACTGCGATCCCCAGGCGCGCCGGGTCGAGGTACTGCCTGGCAGTCTCCAAAACCTGCTCCGGTGTCACGCTGCGCACCAAGTCCGGGTAGCGCCTGTAATAGTCCAGGCCCAGGTTGAAGCGCTCAAGCGCCATCAGCGCCGACGCCACGCCGGCATTCGACTCCATCGAAAGCGGCAGCCGGCCAATGTAGTTGGCCTGGCTGTCAGCCAGCTCTTCCGGCGTGACCGGCTCCTGGTAGAAGCGCTGTAATTCTTCCAGGATCAGGTCAATCGCCTCGTCGACGTTTTCCGGGTCAACGCCGGCCGCCACATCCCAGGGGCCAGGCCCGATGCCGCCTGCAAGGCCGCTGGCGATATAGTAAGCCAGGCCTGCCTGCTCGCGCACGCTTTCGCCCAGCCTGCCCATCATGCCAAACTGGCCGAGGATGTTGTTGCCCAGGGAAGCGGCCAGGAAGTTGGGATCGCGCCGCGCTGGGCCGGCTGCGCCCAGGACGATGTCCGACTGCGCTTTCCCGCCAATGTTGACTTTAACTCGCCGGGTTTCGGCAAGCGGGTTTAAGCCTGGCAGTGCGGGTGGGTCGGTCTGCAGCGGGTTCTGCCAGTCAGCCAGTACCTTTGCAACTGCCTCCATGGCCTTGGCGGGTTCGATCCCGCCCACCACGGCAATCACCATGCCGCGCGGCCCGTAATGGCGGCGCTGAAATTCTTGCAGGTCGCTGACCTGGATGGCGGAGATGGTTTCGGGATAGCCGTCCTCGGGGTAGCGGTAGGGGTGCCCGGCGTAGATGACCTGGTCAAACGCCAGCGAAGCCATCTCGGAAGTGTCCTGGGAGCGGATTGCCAGCCCAGTCAGCAGTTGCGCCCGCAGGCGTTCGATCTGCTCAGGCGGGTAAACCGGCTGGCGCATGGCTTCTGCTGCCAGGACGAGCAGCAGACCCAGGTCTTCAGCCAGGGCTTTCCCACCGAACGATGTGGTATGGGTGCCCCCACTGAACCCCAGGCTGGCGCCTGCGCTTTCCAGGGTGTCATAGATTTGTTGGAAGCTGCGAGCTGCCGTGCCCCGCATCAAACCCAGGGCGCTGAAAAAAGCCAATCCCAGCTTATCCTGTGGATCGGAAAGTCCTCCGATGCTCAGAGAACCCTGGATGACGACCGACGGGCTGTTGAAGTTGCTGCGAGCCAGAACGATAATGCCGTTGTCCAGCTCGAGGCGCTCGATATCGTCTGGACCGGGCAGCGAATGACCGGCGTTTGCGGACGAGGTATGAAATGTTCCTGGCTGCATTGCTTATCCTTCCGCCTCTTCTACAGAATAGCCCTCTTCAGGCGCGGGCCGGTGGTCAGGCACGTACGTCCCCAGCACCCGGTTCTGCGGTCGCAGGTATGCCTGCGCCACGCGCTGCACATCTTCCGGGGTCACGGCTGCCAATTTTTCCAGGTAGCCCGTAAACCAGTCGTAATCTGCAAACATCTCCGCAAATCCCAGCCAGAATGCCTGGTTGCTGATGCTTTCGCTCCCATAAGCAAACAGGGCGCGTGCCTGCTTGACAGCGCGCCCCAGCTCTTCTGGGGTGGGTGGCGAGGCCTGCATCCTGGTGATTTCCGCTTCGGTCGTTTCCAGGAGCTCGTCCAGGCTGCTCTGGGGGTGCAGGATCATGTGGATGTCGTAGAGGTAAGGGTCGATCGTCGCTCCCAATCCACCGCTGACACTGACCGCCTTTTCCGTTTCCACCAGCGCCTGGTAGAGGCGCGAGGTCTTATTGGAGATGCCGCCGCCAAATAAATTCAGGCTGCTGGGACCGGTCAGCAGGCTGTCTAAGACGTTCATGGCATAAAAATCGGCCTCGTTGGCCGCTGGCGCATGGTATGAAAGCTGCACGTAGGTGGTCTCCCCAGGGCCTTCGACGCGCACGCGGCGTTCACCGTGCTGAGGCGGCTCGCGGCGTTGCACGGGCGGCAGATTGCTGCCTGCGGGGATTGGCTCGTAGAGCTCGCGAATGCTTTTCAGTAGGGCAGCGGTCTCGAAATCGCCGGCCACCGCCAGCACAGCATTGTTGGGGACGTAGTGGGCGCGGTAGTGGTCGTAGAGCAGAGAGCGCGAGATCGTTTGCAAGTCTGCCATATCACCGATAATTTCGTGGTGGTAAGGATGGACGCGGAAGGCCGCTGCCTGGACTTCTTCATTCAGCAAGAATGTCGGTTCGTTTTCGTTGCCCTGGCGTTCCGAGATGATCACCGTGCGCTCAGATTCGACTTCCTGCTCTTCGAACAGGCTGTTCACCATCCGGTCCGCTTCCGTGCGCAGGGCCAGGTCGCCGCTCGCAGCCGGCAAGGATTCGTAATACGCAGTCCAATCCAGGAAGGTGAAGGCATTCCAGTAGCCGCCCTCGCGCGAGATGGCTTTATCAATCACGCCCGCGGGATAATCGGGAGTGCCTTTGAATTGCATGTGCTCGACCCAGTGCGAGATGCCGGTTTTTCCGGGGTGTTCGTTGCGTGAGCCCACCCGGTACCAGATCCAGTGGCTGATCAAGGGTGCGCTGTGGATTTCTTTGAGAAGTACCTGCAGCCCATTTGAGAGCGTCAGGCGTGTAATTCCAGGAGGCATTGTCCTTCCTTTTGGTAAGTGGGTGAACGAATTAATTGTGCAACTATAGCACACTCGCGCCATTTTGCACACATTTCCCCCGAGGCTTTCTGCCGCCTGGTTGATGCCTTCGGGCTTGTCCTTCTATGGTTCTCACACTATAATGTCCACCGATACAGCAAGAGCGTGACGGATTTTTTGGAGGTTCATGTGGCGCAAGAATCACATCTGGTGGCAGTGGTGGGGGCAGGCCCGGCTGGTTTGTTTGCTTCGAAAGTCTTGGCTGCGAACGGCGTGCAAGTAGCGCTGCTCAACCGGGACATCAAACCGGGCGGTCTGGCTGAATATGGAATTTACTATGACAAACACAAAATGAAAGACGGCCTGCGCAAGCAGTTCCGCCAGATCCTGGATAACGAAGCGATCCATTATTACGGGAACGTCCGGGTCGGTAAGGGCAGCGGTTTGAGCCTCAACGACCTGCAGCGTATGGGCTTCCAGGCGGTGCTGGTGACGGTCGGCGCCCAGGGTACCAAGCTGCTGGGACTGCCGGGAGAAAACCTGCGCGGCGTGTACCATGCCAAGGACATTGTCTACCACTACAACCAGCTGCCCCCGTTTGGACATGCGGATTATGCAGTTTGCTGCCGGGTGGCGCTGGTGGGCGTCGGTAACGTTATGCTCGACATTGCCCATTGGGTCGTGCGCGATCTCAAGGTAGACGAGGTCATCGCGGTGGCTCGCCGCGGTCCGGCAGAGGTGAAGTTTGCGAAGAAAGAGATGGAGATCGTCGGCGCCAACCTGGATCTGCAAGCATTCGATGCGGAGATGGCGCGCGTGGGGCCGGCGATGCAGGTCGTTGGCCAGGACGTGCGGGCGGCACGTGACTACATCCTGGCTGGCCTGACCAGGGCTCTGGAGCCGGTCTCGGGAACGAAACTGCGTTTTGATTTCCTGGCTTCCCCAACCCGCATCCTGGGTGATGAAAACGGCAACGTCGTCGGCCTGGAGGTCGAGGACACCACCCTGGTGGCGGACGGCAGTGACACCAAAGCCCGCGGGCTGGGCACGCACCGCATCCTGGATGTGGAGGCTGTGATCTTTTGCATCGGTGACCGTGTCGACGAGAATTTTGGACTGCCGGTCAGCCGCAATGAGTTCGTAAAAAATCCCACTCCCAGCTACCCGGTCGATGGCTATTCGTATGAGGCCTACGATCCGGCTGCGGCAGCCCCCATCCAGGGTGTGTTTGTCGCTGGCTGGTCGCGTGAGGCCAGCAGTGGGTTGGTTGGGGTGGCGCGCAAGGACGGTGAAAATGGCGCCCAGGCGCTGCTGAAGTATCTGAAGGGCCTGGATCAGCAGGCGCAGCCAGATGCAGTGATTGGTGAATTGCAGCGCAGGCTCCAGGCTATGGGGGAGCGCGTAGTCGTTAAGGATGACCTGTGGATCCTCGATGCTATCGAGAAGATGGAGGCAAAGCGCCGCGGCCTGGAATTTTACAAAATGAGAACGAACGAGGAAATGCTCGCAGCACTCGAGTCGAGCTGAGTGCTCGGATGTGCCTGCCCAGGGGACAGCAGCCAGGCTGTCCCTTTTTCTTTAACTTGGGTTCACTTCTGGGGTTTCAGCAAGGCCAGGTTTTTCGGTCACCGGGATCATCATTAAAAACCCGATAATCATGAAGCATTCGCCGATGATCACGCCAATCGTTTGCCACTGTCCGAAGTACGGGATAGACGGCGCTGTCTGCGTGCCGAATCCGATGATGTCTGCAAAGCCCGAGGCAACCGCGATCACGACCCCGGTACTCACCAGGCGCAGACCAATGTCGGCCGCGATCGATTTCGGGTAGCCGTTCCACAGGGTGTTCAGGCTGATAAAGCCCCCCAGGCAGATCAATCCCAACCCAATCAGGAATACAGAAATCTGGATGAAGCCAAACACACTGGAGCGGTCCTGCCCGAACAGAGCCGGGTTGGCTCCCAGGATAAACAAGAACAGTCCGAGAAATGTAAAGGTCAGCCCAATTCCCAGGCGCAAGTTGCGTGTTGAGTGATAACTGCTGGCTCCATTCATTTTGCCTCGCTTTCCCTGGCGCGTACCTGCTTATGGCAGGATGCGCTGCAGCATCCTCAGCCAGTTACCGCTAAGAATACCGCGAATGTCATCATCTGAATAGCCTTTTTCAGCCAGCAGCGGGATCAGCTTGCGCAGGTCGGCGATCGTATCGATCTCACTCGGGACGGACTGCAGGCCAAACCCGCCTTCGAAATCTGTACCCAACGCCGTGTGCCTGGCGCTACCGGCAATCTGGCAGACGTGATCGATCTGTGCCACAACATGACCCAGGCTGACCTCGCTGCGTACGTCACCGCTGCGCCAGCCGTTTTTTAGGAAAACGTTGAAAGGCACGATCCCCACCACGCCCTGGCGTTCGACCAGGCCGCGGATGACCTGGTCCGAGAGATGGCGATTGCTGTCGTTACGCAGCAGCGCCCAGGCATTCGCATGCGAAGCCAGGATGGTTCCCGGATATATGTCCAGGGCTTGCATGACGGCTGCCTCGTCCATGTGGGAAAGGTCCAGACCAAAACCCAAACTGGCCATGCCCTCCAGCAGCGCAAAGCCTTCCTGGGTAAGTGGACCTGGCTGGCGGGTGCCGCCGCAAAAGCGCGTCCCGGCCCATGCCGGGCCGATCATGCGCACCCCCATTTCCCACCATTCCTCCAACTCACCAGGATGGCGCACGCCCTCAGCGCCCTCCATCAGGATCACCACTCCCACTGGTTTGCCTGTTTTGGGTGCTGTTTCGCCTTCAGCTTCTGCTTCTGACGCCGGGGTTTCCTGGGCCTTGCCGTCTTCTGCGCTTTCCCAGGTCTTCAGAATGTCCTGCAAGTCGCTGCGCCGCAGCACCAGCCGGAATTTGTCCGGATTCTCGCCAGCCAGCCTGTGATACGCATCAACCTGGCCGCGGTATAGGCGGTTGGCTTCAGCGGTGTCTCGGTAAACCTGGGTTTCCCAGGGCTCGCTCTGGCGGTGTCCCGGGCTGACAAACAGCGTGCCGAAGACGACGGCCACCTGGCCCTCCTGGTATTCAGGCCACCCAAGCAGGCTGTCGCCGTTGCGCTGCGGCGTCTCAGACCCGGCTTCGATTTGCCGGGTGACCAGCGCCGAAAGACTGTAGTCACGTGCGTAGGTCAGCATGTTATAAGCCAGGTCTTCGTGGGCATCGATGATGATCATACCTGTTCACTCTCCGTCAGGCGGGTGTCTTCAACCCGCCTGATCTCTCTGGCAATCTGGCGGTCAATCTTTCCCATCGCAAAATTGGGCAGCTCAGCCGGCTCGACCCAGCGCAGCTCGCTGGCTTCCAGGGCTTGCGGCTGCCCCCCATTTTTTAAGCTGCACCAGAAAGCGTGCAGGGTTACCCGGAAATGGGTATAGGCATGCCGGTAAACGCCCAGCAGCTCGCCGACCTGTATGTCCGCGCCGGTCTCTTCGCGGATTTCCCGGCGCAGGCAGCCGGCCAGCGTTTCACCTGCCTCGAGCTTTCCTCCGGGGAATTCCCACAGCCCTCCGAGCAGGCCTTGCTCCGGGCGTTGGGCGATCATCAGCTTGCCCTGCTGGACGATGACGGCGGCGGTCACGGTGTGGTGTGGGATCGGGGCTTTGCGCTCCAGCACGGGTCGTTCCTCCTGGATACCCAGGCGGTAAGCTTCGCATTCTATTGCCAGCGGGCAGCGGGCGCAGGCTGGGGAGCGCGGCGTGCAGATCAATGCACCCAGGTCCATCAGCGCCTGGTTGAAATCGCCTGCCCGGCCAGCTGGAAGGTTTGCCCGGGCCAGCTCCCACAGGCGGCGTTCGCCGGCGGGGGAACGCGCCGGTTCGGAGACGTTGAACCAGCGCGCCAGCACCCGGCGGATGTTGCCGTCCAGCGCAGCCTCATCCAATCCAAAGGCAATCGAGGCGATCGCGCCGGCGGTGTAGCGTCCAATCCCGGGCAGCCGCCGCAGCTTGTCCGCGTCTGCCGGCAGCTCCCCGCCGTAATCCGCCGTCACGATTTGAGCGGCCCGCCACAGGTTGCGCGCCCGGCTGTAATAGCCCAGGCCTTCCCAGCTTGATAGCACCTCGCCGAGGGGTGCCGCAGCCAGGTCCGTCACCGTCGGGAAGCGCTCCATCCAGCGCTTGAAATAAGGGATGACGGTCTCCACCCGCGTCTGTTGCAGCATGATTTCCGAGACCCATACAGCATACGAACAAGGCGGGTCTTTGGCGCTATGCGCTGGTTCAGCGCGCCAGGGAAGCTGGCGCGCATTTTCGGCGTACCAGTCCAGCAGTGCATTCACATCTGGAATCCACTGCGAGCTGGAACGACCTTGTAACTTAAGTTTTCTACATAATCCTGCAGGCGCTGGGTCAGGCTTTGCCAGTCACTCGATTTCAATACACCTTGTAATGCCTTCAGGTTGGTCATCTGGGCGCCTGCCATGATCTGCGGCTGGCTCCCATAAGCGGTATACCAGACATCACTGGGTTCCATGCCCATGTGCTGCAGGCTGGGGATGAAATCCCTGACGACGAACTCAAAGTAATCTTGTTCCCGCCCGGGCAGGATGTCCCAGGTCATTAATAATTTTACCGTCACATTCTGCTCCTGCGTTTCAGTAGGGATGGATTCATCGGTCAGGCGCTCTGGCGCTCCAGGATGACCACGCGCGTTTCTTCAGGGATCGAGCTCGCTGAAATTTTTAACGAGGCTTGGGCGGGAATATCCCCCAGCCCCATTTCCTTTAGGAAACGCCCGACACTGCCTAGTTTAATGGCACAGCCGGGGATGCTGTAATGCATGGGGATGATGATTCCAGGCTCGATTAAGCTGATCACCTCGATGGCCTTGGCTGCACTCAAGCCGTTTCCGCCGCCCACTGGCGCCAGGACCACTTTGACATTTCCGAGGGCTTCGATTTCTGCCTGGCTGGGCACCCGGCTCAGGTCGCCCAGGTGCGCTACCGTCACGCCCTCATAATCGAACACGTAAAGGGTATTGCGCGGTTCGTCGCTGCTGCGTTTCTGCCCATTGGTCTGCACGCCGGTAATAAAAACACCGCCAATTTCATATTCACCTGGGCCGGTCAGGACGTGGTTCTTGCCCTTGACCCCCGAGGCAAAGTTGTGACCCGGTGAATCATGACTGACCGTCACAATGTCGCCGCGCACCTTGAGGGCTTCGAATCCTGCCGTCCGGTGGTCGTAAGGATCCGTGACGACCGTAGCCATGCCGCGCTCGGTCAGCCGGAAGCAGGATAATCCATACCAGGTAATTTCCATAAAACTCCTTGGGGCACCTTTTTGTCGATTATACATCATATCCCGTCAGGTGCAAAAATAACCGCTCGCGGGCAGGCACCGGCTGCATGTGATAAGATCGAGGCCGGAAGGATGTCCATGATCAAGTTCCACCTCGGTGAGTATTCCCTGCATCCGCGCATTGCTCGCGGGGCTTCAATTCATAAGGGTGATCGTACCTGGCGACTCGAAATCCCTGCCGGCCCGCCAGGCAGCTACCGCCTGGCGCAGTTAGACGATACCCAGGGATTGGCACGCCGGGCTTTTATGCACAAGGCGCCTTTTCAACTCGAGCTGAAAGCGCGTGCTTCGCACAACCAGCTTCCCGGAACCTGGGGCTTTGGTCTGTGGAACGATCCGTTTGGCGTGTCCTTGCCGGGAACGGCGGGTGGGCTGAGACTGCCAACCTTACCGAACGCTGCCTGGTTTTTTCACGCCTCGGAGCGAAATTATCTGACCCTGGAGGACGACCAGCCGGGTTTTGGTTGGCTGGCGGCAGCCTTCCAGAGCCCTCCTGGGCGCTCTCCCACGCCGAAGCCAGCAGGGAGACATATCCAACCAGATGGCGCAGCCGGAAGCTGGCTGGGCAGGCAGGCGCGCCGGGCAGCCAGCCTCTTGATGCGCCGTTTCCTGACTCGCCAGGACAGCGTCCGCCTGGATGTGGATGCGTGCGCCTGGCTGACTTACCGGATTGATTGCCAGGCGCAATTGCTGCGCTTTTGGGTCGAAAATGATCTGGTACTGGAGACGCCGCTCGTGCCGCGCAGCCGCCTGGGGCTGGTGATCTGGATCGACAACCAATTCATGGCTTTCCGCCCCGATGGGCGGCTGCAGGCTGGCACCCAGGCAAACCCTGAGCCGGCCTGGATCGAAATCGCCGGTGATTAAAAATTTTGTGATGGAAACTTGACAATCCTAAGACAAGTGGTAAAATACCTTCGCTCTTTAAAAAGAGGTGATGAACTTCAAGCCGAGATAGCTCAGTTGGTAGAGCACGCGACTGAAAATTGCGGTGTCGCCAGTTCGATTCTGGCTCTCGGCATCTCGGCTAGAAATGGGCCTTAGATGCGGGCGTGGTTCAGTTGGTAGAATGTCTCCTTGCCAAGGAGAAGGTCACGGGTTCGAGTCCCGTCGCCCGCTCTAGAAAATGTAGTTAGGTAAATGGCGGCGTTGCCGCCATTTTACTAACAGAAAAAATATGGCGTCGTGGCCAAGTGGCAAGGCAAGGGTCTGCAAAACGAGAAGCGCAGCGGCGATCACGGGTTCAAATCTGTTTTATAATTGAGAAAATGGCGTCGTGGCCAAGTGGCAAGGCAAGGGTCTGCAAAACTGTAAGCGAAGCGACGATCTCGGGTTCAAATCTGTTTTATAATTGAGAAAATGGCGTCGTGGCCAAGTGGCAAGGCAAGGGTCTGCAAAACCCTGATCACGGGTTCAAATCCCGTCGACGCCTCAGAAGAGCCGCCTGAAAAGGCGGCTTTTTTTTATCATCATACTCTACAGTACGCATAGTATCGGTATTTTGCTAAATACGTGATACTACACTACCGCAATTTGTATTAATTCGGATACTTCTCTTCGATATCACCGCTGGTTTTGAACTTAAACCAGGCCGGGATCATCGAGAGCAGCGAAGCCGCAGCCGTCAGGTAAAAGGGGAACTGCGGGCTGATGTTTTCCCACAGGAATCCGCCAATCAATGGGGCGGGCAGCGAGACCAGCCCCAGGCTGGTGCTGAACAGGCCAAAAGCCACACCTCGCAGGCGCTGGGGCACTGCCTTGCTGATCAGCGACTGGTAAGCAGGTGTCGCCAGCCCGACGCCTAACCCGGCGATGATCCAACCCAACCCATAGACCCAGGCCGGGCTGGCCTCGGGCACCGCGGCGATCATCCCGATCGAAATGGCGATCAAAAAGAAGGATATCGTGATATTGACGCGCTCACCGACCTTGTCCGACAGCCAGCCGGCTGGCATCATGACCACGATCATGGCAACGCCAAAGATGCTGTTCATCAAGCCGATCTGGCCGATGGTCAACATGGCGTAGTCCTGCATGTACACGGAAAGGAAGGTCATGGACATATTGAAGAAAATGTCACGCACGCCGTCGGTGATCAGGAGCCAGGTGAACAGGCCGCCCGCCAGGATCAGGCCGAGGATCGAGCCCAGGTTGGCTTTAAGACCTGCAAAGGTCAGGCTCGCGGCAGCGGACTGGCTTTGTTTTGTTACCTGGCGCGCCATGACCACGCGGATGAT
>Ga0209254_10006636_pt1 | contig 10670 bp, 5 predicted proteins | sample FrelakmetDIP11DI_FD_187148 | JGI IMG/M metagenome (GOLD analysis project Ga0209254, IMG submission 187148) | Freshwater lake sediment microbial communities from the University of Notre Dame, USA, for methane emissions studies - DIP11 DI (SPAdes)... | ecosystem: Environmental > Aquatic >... | reverse complement strand
GATCTTGCCGTCGCCGATCTCGCCGGTGCGGGCGCCCTTGGTAACGGCTTCTATGGTCGGCGCCACAAATTCCTCATTGACGGCGATCTCAAGCTTCACTTTTTTCAGCAGGCTTCCCGCTTCCTTGGTCCCCCGGTACACTTCCGTGACGCCTTTCTGCCTGCCCCGGCCCAGGACATTCGACACCGTCACCAACGGTACTTCCGCTTTTTCCAATGTCGACATGACCTCGTCGAGCTTATGGGGCTGAATAATGGCAATAATGTATTTCATGGCTTATCTCTCCTTTCCTATTCGATCACCGTATAGGCGGCTTCACTCTGTTGCGTCAGGTCGAGGCCGATGCTCTCGTCATTCTCCTTTACCCGGGCGCACATGACGGCATCCACAAGCTTGTAGATTATAAAGGTCATGACGCCGGCGAAGAGGGGCGCAATGACGGCCATAATGATTTGCGGCCAGAGCAGGGCGCCGCCGAAAAACAGGCCGTTCGCCCCGGCGTCGTTGACCGCCTTTTCCGCGAAAAGACCTACGGCGATGGTTCCCCAGATTCCGCCGACACCATGCACCCCGAAGGCATCCAGGGCATCGTCGTACCCGAGCTTTGCCTTGATCAGGGCAATGGCGAGATAGCAGAAGAAAGCGACAAGAATGCCTATGAAGATGGCGTTCATGGGGTTCACGAAGCCGCAGGCCGGGGTAATGGCCACCAGTCCTGCTACGGCTCCCGTGACGGCACCTAGGACCGTGGGCTTGCCGTGTTGCTGCCACTCGATAAGGGCCCAGGTAAGTCCCGCCGCCGCCGTGGCGATGTGCGTGGTGACAAAGGCGTTTGCCGCAAGGTCGTTGGCTGCCAGGGCAGACCCGGCATTGAAACCGAACCATCCGAACCAGAGCAGGGCGCCTCCCAGGACGGTAAAAGGCAGGTTATGTGGCCGGAAAGGGGTTTTCTGGTAACCTAACCGTTTGCCCAACAGCAGGCACAAGACCAAAGCCGACACCCCGGAACTGGCATGGACAACGATGCCCCCGGCAAAATCCAGCCCGCCGAGATTCCTTATCCAACCGCCCGTTCCCCATACCCAGTGGGCCAGGGGATCATAGACGAAGGTCGCCCAGAGGATCGTAAAGATCAGAAAGGCGGAGAACTTCATCCGTTCCGCAATGGCGCCGATCATGAGAGCCGGGGTGATGACGGCGAACATGCACTGAAAGATCATGAAGACGGAGTGGGGAATCGTGGCGGCATAATCACCGTTGGGCTGCCCTCCCACATGCTTGAGCCCCGCCCACTCCAGGCTGCCGATGATCCCATAACCCGCGTCGGGGCCGAAGGATAGAGAATAACCGAAGAGGACCCACTGCAAAGAGATCACGCACATGATAATGAAGCATTGCATCAGGATGGAAAGGACATTCTTCCTCCTGACAAGACCTCCGTAGAAGAAGGCCAGTCCCGGTATCGTCATGGCAAACACCAGGACCGTGGATATCAATACCCAAGCCGTATCGCCTGTATTCATAATAAACCCCCTGACAAAAATATTTCCCGAACTGAAGGATAGTCAGGGTAGATCAAAGACCGTGCCAAGGGTCTTAATTCATCCATATATCTAATTCTATTGTGCTATTTTTTTCCCCCCTATGCCGCCCAGAGCAGGGTTTGGAACAGTTTTGTTTTATCTGTGGGAGTATAGACAAAAATGTATCAATTGGATAATATACCACTGGATGGATGTATGGGTGCTCACAACCGAATATAAAGCAGCTTTTTTTTGCGGATGCTATTCAGTTCCACTTTGATCAGCCCGTTGCGTCACACCATTCAGATCAGGAAATCTCCGGCCGGATAAAGCAGATCACCTGCTGCGTGACGACATCGGACAGGAGCCGCAGACCGGCCTCCTTTACATCGTAAACGCGCACCACCGAGGCGTTATGGCTGTCCCGTTCGGACAGATCGGCCAGCCGGTTCGGCCGGGCGTCCAGCCAGGCCGTATTGAAAAAAACCCCCTCCCTGTCCGGATAGATCGCCATGTAAAAAATATCCATCTCGACCAGATCCTGGAAAAAGTGCGTCCCGAAAGACAGATCGGGAATCAGACTGCCGTCCTTGTAGGCGATTTCCGCGATGGCGGCGATGTTGTTGATCTCGGAGAAGGTCACGGGTACCCCCATGGCCGGGGTCGTGGTGCCCCAACGGCCCGGTCCCAGTAGCAGTGTCGGTGTCGCCCTGCGGTGTTCGATGAGCCGGTTCAGACGGCCCACGAGCCGCGCCACGTCAAATTTTTCGGATAGCGACAGTTTGGTATAACCTTGGGGATCGATGTAGATGATGCGCGAGATAGGCTGGGAAACGCTGCCGCCCATAAAATTGCCCTCCTGCCGCAGCAGGACGTGATCGTCCAGGATCTGGTCCGGAATGGCCACGCGGACATCCTGGCCCTTCGTCTGGAAGGGGCGGCACTGCAGCAGGTTCACCTGCAGTTTCCCCTCAAGGTTGAAATTCCCCGTAAACTCGATATCCACAGGGTATTCGTAAACCGTCTCGAGTGTTTTGAGCATCCGGGACATGATGGCCGGAAATTCGGTTGCGGACAAGATCTCGTCAAACGTGAGAATCCAGTAATCCTGCGCCGGCCGGCCCATCGCCCGCATCTGGTCGGCCGCCTCCGTGTCGCGCACGCCCAGCAGTTCCATGTGCGCCTCGAGGCCTTTGTCCAAAACCTGCGACAGCGGCAGGGACTCAAAGCGGTTTTCCTGAAGATTCAGCATATCTACATCGTGCTGAGAGAAACGCCGGGTGTCGTTGAGACTGGAGTGGGCCTTGACGAGCGGGGCATCGAGGGCCACAATGCGCGGATAGTCGTTTTCCACGCGATTGACGGCCCGCGTCCCGAGGCCAAAAACCAGGCGCAGCATGCCCGCCCGCGGATCCATGCCCTGTTTCCAGACGAATGTGTTGTAGGAGAGCCCGACCCCGGCGATTTCCGGGAAGAAGTAGTGCTTGCGGTAGGCGCCCGAGACGCGTTGGACCAGCAGGGCCATCTGTTCATCCTGCCGGTCCAGGCCGCGCTGGAAGCGGTACGCCAGGGCGTCCTCGTTCATCGTGCTGGCAAAGATGCGCCGTACGGCCTCTTCAAAATTCTCATAGCGTTGCTCCGGCGTGCCTTGGTTGGCGCAGAAGTAACTCTCATATTTGCCGGCGAAGGCATTCCCGAAGGCGTCTTCCAGCAGGCTGCTCGAACGCACGATAATCGGAGACTGGCCGTAGTATTCCAGCATAAGATGAAACTGCTCTTTGACCTCGGCCGGAAAGACCCCTCGCAGCATCATGCTCTTGAGCTCCCGGGCCACCTCAAAATACCCCTCCCGGGTCTTGTGGGCCATCAGCAGCTTCCACCAGCCGTTCTGCACCATATAGGAGTAGAAGACGTCGGAGCCAATATAATAGGAGTCATGGATTTCCAGGTGCGCGGACCAGTCGAAGGAAGTATCCCGCCGCAGGATGTTGCGCGCCAAAAGCATGCCCAGCGACTTCCCGCCGATGAACCCCGTCCCGATGAGCCGGTCCTTGATCTCCAGAACGTCATTGAGGTCAAAATAATCCCGGACCAGTGACAGCATTCGCTTTTCCCGTCCGATTAGCACACGGGAAAGCTGCTCGACCATTTTCTGCTTCTCGATGGCCGCGTGCGGCGAATCATCTTCCAGCAGCTCCTTCGCCCGCAGAAAGATGCGGTCCCAGTAATCCAGCTGCCGCTCGGCGCTTACGGAGCTCTTGTCGGCCAGATAGGAAAAGAGGCTGGAGGCGTCGACGCTACTCGTCAGCGGCATGAAGCGCTCGCCTTGCCGGATATGGGGCAAAAACATCGTGGGCGAGTAGCGGTTCCAGACCTTCAGCGGATGAATGCAGATCGTTCCCTGGTAGTTGTACACGTCCAGCAGGACCTGGGTGGTCTCGCGGATCCGTGCCACGGTCTTGAAGGAATGGCGTCCCCGCAGAATGGAAAAGTAGGCGACCGTATTCAATTCGAACAGATAGGGGCACGTGATGACGAAGAAGTTCCCGATCATGAGGTCCGTCGCCCAAGCCATCAGCAGGTCGGACAGGCAGTCAAAAACATAAAAGACGTCCCGGCCTTCCTGTCGGATGATATTGTGGACCTGCGTGGAGAAGGACTCAAACCCTGCGTCGGCGCTGAGCTTGTAGATGGTGATTCTGCCTGTGGGCTCCAGCAGCGGCTCGTGGCGGGCGAAGCGCATGTAAACGACGCGCTCGTTGTTTTCCAGGGCGGTGTTCACATAGGGGATGACGAAGGACCGGTAATCTTCGATGTCATCCACCTGCATGACCACATTGTCGCCGGTCTGCAGATAGTTGAGGACCTCGTCGAGCCCGTCGATGCCGGTACTGACACGGGAAAAGGATACCATGATATGGAACCTCGCTTCTTCATTATTGTTTCAATTTTTATACTTACTGCACCTGGTAAGAGGAGATTTTGGATCACCCCCACCCTAACCCTCCCCCATCAGGAAAGGGAGGGTATCAAGGGGAGGGGGGAGCAACTATGTAAATTTATCTTTTCAAGTTTCATACCAGAAAGGGACTTCTTCCGACAATATCATTTTTGAACCAAATTGTACGCATGAATGAACGAATTCGTATTTTGTTCATTTTTGTATAGTATTGTTTGCGAAAAACAGTTTTGTGGTATAAGATTTGCTCCAAATTGTACCAACGGAATTTACAATTTGATGAGTGGGCGTTGCCCCTCACCTTCTTCCCCTCCCCCACTGGGAGAGGAGAAGAAGTTTGATTTGACCAATTATTTTTGTCATTCCGTGCTTGACACGGAATCCAGTGTTTTTGAACGGAGAGCCATTTTGAGCACACATAACTACGAAGAACTGGCCGCCCTGCACGCCATTGCCAGGGCCCTGGCCCAGCCCTGGGATTTGCGGGATCAGCTCGAGCAGGTCTTAAGCGAGATGAACATCCGCCTGGGGATGCAGCGCGGGATGATCTCCCTGCTGGACCGGGATTCCGGCGAATCCTGGCTGGAAGTGGCCCACGGCGTCAATCTGACGGGCATGGAAATTTCCTACCGCATGGGCGAGGGCATCACGGGCAAGGTTGCCGAGACGGGCCGTCCGATGGCCGTGCCCAATCTCGGCAAGGAGGCGCTATTCCTCGATCGCACAGGGGCGCGGCGGTTGTTGAACCGGGAGGAATTGTCCTTTCTGTGCGTGCCCATCATGTACGATTCCCGGGTGGTCGGCATCCTGTCGGCGGATAAAGGGGCCAAAAATGTTACAAATCTGGACGAGGAACTCACCATTTTATCTTCCGTGGCCGAACTCATCGCCAAGGCCGTCCATATTCTCGCCCTCGAGGAGGAGAACCGGCGCCTGCGTCGGATCGTCAACCAGGGTAAGACACCATCTGTCGATATCGTCGGTCATTCCAAGGGGATACAGGAGGTCTTCGGCCTGATCAGCCATGTGGCCGACTCCTCCACAACGGTCCTGATCCACGGAGAAACGGGCACGGGCAAGGAACTCGTGGCCCGGGCGATCCACTTAAACAGCCCCCGCGCCCGAGGGTCCCTGATCCAGGTCAACTGCGCGGCCATTCCCGACACGCTCATTGAAAGCGAGCTCTTCGGCCATGAAAAAGGGGCCTTTACAGGGGCCCTGCGGCAGCGGCGGGGGCGCTTCGAAGAGGCCCACGGGGGAACCATCTTCCTTGACGAGGTGTCAGAGTTGTCCGCTGCAGCCCAGGCCAAGCTCCTGCGCGTCCTGCAGGAAAAACAATTCCAGCCACTGGGGTCTTCGCGTCTGATCACCACTAACGCTCGTGTGATTGCCGCGACCAACCGCCGCCTCGAGGACTGCATCGCCGACGGCCGGTTCCGCACGGACCTTTATTACCGCCTGAGCGTCTTTCCCGTTCATCTGCCGCCGCTGCGGGACCGGGGCAGTGACATCATCCTGCTGGCCGACCACTTTGTCCTCAAATGCGCGAAAGAACTTGTGAAACCGGTAAAGCGGATTTCCACCGCCGTCATCGAGGCGTTTCTGTCGCACCCGTGGCCCGGCAATGTCCGGGAGCTCGAAAACTGCATTGAGCGGGCTGTCCTGCTGGCAGAAGGCGAATCCATTGAAATGATTCATCTTCCGCCATCTCTGCAGACAAAAGGCCGGGCCGGCGACAAAAAGGAGTCGGGTCGCTTGAGTACGGTGATTGAGTCCCAAGAACGTGCGCTGATCCTCGATGCGCTCAAGGAAACGCGCGGCAACCAGAGCCAATCGGCGAAGCTCCTAGGGACGACGAAGCGGATCCTTCAGTACAAAGTTAAGAAGCTCGGGATCGATCCCATGAAGTTCCGTCAGCGCAAACGCGAGCTTAAGGAAGCACTCAAGCCGTGAGCGAATGGAACATTTTTGTTCTTTCTGAAACGCAAAGAATGCGATTTTGTTCTTTTTAACAGGCGGGGAACAAGAAGTGGTTGTCAGTGGGGAAAATTTGATTCGCTGCTTGCGAGCCATTTTTCAACGGTTATGCAAATTCTGCAGAACAGAGGCTCAAAACAACCCAGTGGCATGCTTTTCGCTGATAAGGGCTGATTCGTAGCCGTTATTTTAAAGTCTCGATATATTTTTTGGAAAGGATTAGATATGTGCCGCTTATTCGCCATCACGAGCCGGGAACCTTTGTCCCCGATGGCGGCCATTCACGCACTTAACGTCATGAAAGAGGGCCACGACGGCTCCGGCGTGGGGTTGTTCCTCACGGACCTCGGGGGAAGCTTCGAGCGCTTCAAGGGTGCACCGATCCTGTCCGGAATCTTCTCCAACGAGGGCATCCGGACCCTTGACCGCTACATGATGGATCTGGATTTCATGGTCAAATACAAACTGTCCATCCGGCCCGCCGCGACGCCGCCACCCGGAACGCCGAAACGCGACAACTACCTGATCCGCGTCTATGATTATCCCCCGGACTGGCTGTCCCTGGGCCGGCAGGAGATCGAATACCGCCTGCTGCTGACGCGTCTGAAACTGCGGCAGATGGGCGAAGCGGACGGCTCCATGATGGTCTTTAGCTTCTGGCCCGATGTGATCATGCTCAAGGAAGTGGGAGATCCCCTCGAACTGGCCGAATACCTCGGACTGGACAAAAACGAGGAGCTGCAGGCCAGGATCATCCTCGCCCAAGGGCGGCAGAACACCAATTACGCCATCGACATTTACGCCTGCCATCCTTTTTTCATCCAGGGGTTCGCCACCATGACCAACGGCGAGAACACGGCCTTTGTCCCGATCCGCGAGTACCTCGCTTCGAGAAATTATCCCGGCTACATGGGCTACCAGTCGGACTCGGAGGTCTTTACGCACGTCTTGCATTACAGCCAGAAAGCGCTGGGCCTTTCCCTGGACATGTATAAACACATCATCACGCCGCTGAAGGACGAGGAACTCGACCGGCACCCCAACGGCCGGAAACTGCGGCAGATCAAGCATGGCTGCCGGCCCCTGATGATCGACGGACCCAACTGCATCATCGGCTGCCTGCCGGACCGCTCTCTGTTTATGGTCCAGGACAGCAAAAAGCTCCGCCCCGGGGTGGTGGGCGGTACCACGGGCATGTTCGCCCTTTCCTCGGAGATGTGCGGACTTGATGCGGCCATCCCGGCCCGCAACAAGAGCGGGGATTTTCAGCCCATGAAATACGACACGGTCATGATTCCGCCCGACCGGCAGGAGGTGGTTCGATGGAACCAGTGGGAACGATAATCCCCTCGACTTTGAGCCGAAGCGACCTGCCCTGGCAGATCGCCTGGAGCCGGGAAAAGTGCACGCTTTGCGGCTACTGCACGGCCGTTTGCCCCGTAAGGGCCATCGACCTGGGCGTCCACCGCAAGCGGACCCTCCAGACGCCTCTGGGACTCACGGAGAAACCGGGTAACGTATTTTCCGTCTACCACGGCATCCGGCAGCGGACGGAGCCGGCCTTTGCGTGTGTCGGCTGCGGCATGTGCGACCTCGTCTGCCCCAACGGCGCCATCCGCCCTTTTCGCAGCACTGAAACGGACAAGCTGCGCTTCCATGCCAACGCCGGCGGCGAGCCCCGTCGCCGTGGGGGACGCCGCAATGACCCCCGCAGCGTGCTGGACGAGATCAAGTTCATCCGCATTTCCATGCTCACCGACCCGGCGCTTGACGCCGGCCGCCATGATTTCGAGCTCAGGACCCTGCTGGGCCGGATCCTGCCGGCCGAGGAGCTCGTCAAGGTCGTGGGCGAAAACGGCTGGATCCCCCCGGTTCGCGAGATTTATCCGCTCATCATCGGCAGCATGTCCTTCGGCGCCCTGTCGCCGAACATGTGGGAAGGCCTGCAGATGGGCGTGGCCTACCTCAACGAGGAACTCAAGATGCCGGTCCGCATCTGCACAGGAGAGGGTGGTTGTCCGCCCCGCCTGCTGCGGTCCCGCTTCCTGAAATATGTGATCCTGCAGATTGCCAGCGGCTATTTCGGCTGGGATGAGATCATCCACGCCCTGCCCGAGATGAAGGAAGATCCCTGCGCCATCGAGATCAAGTACGGCCAGGGGGCCAAACCCGGCGACGGGGGACTGCTCATGTGGTACAAGGTGAACAAACTCATCGCCGCCATCCGCGGCGTCCCGTCCGGGGTCAGCCTTCCGAGTCCGCCGACCCATCAGACAAAATACTCGATCGAGGAATCGGTGGCCAAGATGATCCAGTCCATGGCCATGGCCTGGGGTTTCAGGGTCCCCGTCTATCCGAAAATTTCGGCGACGAGTACGAACCTTGCCGTCCTGAACAACCTGACGCGCAATCCCTACGCAGCGGCGCTGGCCATCGACGGGGAAGACGGCGGCACGGGCGCTGCCTATAATGTCTCCATGAACCACATGGGGCATCCGATCGCCAGCAACATCCGCGACGCCTATCTGAATCTCGTGAAGATTGGAAAACAGAATGAAATTCAGCTGTTCGCGGGCGGCGGGATCGGCAAGAACGGCAATCTCGCGGCCAACGCGGCCGCCCTGATCATGATGGGGGCCAGCGGCGTTCAGATCGGGAAATATATCATGCAGGCCGCCGCCGGCTGTCTCGGCTCGGAAACCGACCGCTGCAACATCTGCAATATCGGCCTGTGCCCCAAGGGGATCACGGCCCAGGATTCGCGGCTCTACCGCCGCCTGGATCCCGAGAAAGTGGCCGAACGCGTCGTGGACGTTTACCGGAGCTTTGACACGGAACTCAAAAAGATCATGGCACCGTTGGGCCGTTCCACCTCGCTGCCGATCGGCATGTCCGACGCGCTGGGAATCGCCGACAGCCATGCCGCGGACCGCCTTCAGATCCACCACGTTTTGTAGGAAGGGACGTTTCATGCTGTACAAACCGACAACGATCATCACGGGCCTGAAAACTGGCGTCCGCGTGGATTCCCGGGACCTGGAGAACGCGCTGCAAAAGGCCGTCCAGGACGGCCATCGCTGCATCGAGGTGCATGCCTACGGTCAGCACGGCATCGGCGGACGTCTCTGGGGGGCGGGCCGAGAGGATGTCCTGATACGGGTGCTGGGCTCCTCCGGCCAGCGTGTCGGCGCGATGGGATTCCCCAATACCACGATCGATTGCTTCGGCCCCGCCTCCGACGATGTCGGCTGGCTCAATGCGGGCGCCCGCATCATGGTCCGGGGCAACGCAACCAACGGCGTGGGAAACGCCATGGCCCAAGGCACGATCTACATCGCCGGCGACATCGGTGCGCGCGGCATGACCATGACGAAGCACAATCCACGCTTTGAAGCGCCGCAGCTCTGGGTTTTAGGGAGCGCCGGGGATTTCTTCGCCGAATTCATGGCCGGCGGCGTCGCTGTGGTCTGCGGCCACGACACCCCGCGCTTTGAGAATATCCTCGGGTACAGGCCCTGCGTTGGCATGGTGGGGGGCAGGATTTTCTTCCGTGGTTCACACGAGGGCTTCAGCGAAGATGACGCGAGGCTGACCGTCCCCGACGACGGGGAATGGCGGTGGCTGCTTTCCAATCTGACAAATTTCCTCAAGACGATCGGACGGACGGAACTCTACGCCGTGCTGACAGCCGACCGAGCCGCCTGGCAGATCCTGACGGCCCGCAAACCCCATGAAAAAACCGCGACGCCCGTTCGGACGATGCGTCAGTTCAGTCATGATGTCTGGGACCGGGAACTCGGGCCGGGTGGTCTCATCGGAGACCTGACGGAACTTCCGCGCACAGCCATCGACCTCATCGCCACCGGGGATCTCAGGCGCTGGCGGCCTTTCTGGAAAAATGAAAAGCACCTTCCACCCTGTCAGGCCCACTGCCCGACGGGGATTCCGGTCCGGACGCGCTGGCGCCTTGTGCGCGAGGGCCGCATGCAGGAAGCCGTGGACCTGGCCCTGACCTGCACCCCCTTTCCGGCGACGGTCTGCGGCTATCTGTGCCCCAACCTCTGCATGCATGGCTGCACGCGCGGCATTGGCGCTCTGCCGGCCCTCGATGTGGCGGCTTTGGGCCGGGCATCGCTGGCGGCCAAACCGCCGGAGCCCGCCCCGGCCACAGGAAAGACTATTGCTGTTGTCGGCGGCGGCCCCGCGGGCCT
>Ga0209254_10006635_pt1 | contig 10672 bp, 11 predicted proteins | sample FrelakmetDIP11DI_FD_187148 | JGI IMG/M metagenome (GOLD analysis project Ga0209254, IMG submission 187148) | Freshwater lake sediment microbial communities from the University of Notre Dame, USA, for methane emissions studies - DIP11 DI (SPAdes)... | ecosystem: Environmental > Aquatic >... | reverse complement strand
AAAATCGAAAATAAACATAATTAACCGCAAGGTCACAAAGTCCGCTATGTCCATTTTTTACTGATACCCTCAAAATCTTCTGCTTCCGGATAAAATTCTAACAGACGTTTAATAACATCCTCCACGATGGCATCCGGGCAGGAAGCTCCACTGGTGATAAGAATCCGGGCAGGCTGATGAGTAGGAAGGTAATATTGTACCATCTTTTCAACTTTGGTGCGCCAGTTAAAATGCAGCAGTTCCGTTGACGAAAAAAGGTCTTCCGCTGACCTGATAAAATAGGTAGTTAACTTTTCTTCGCAAAGCTCAACAAGGTGGGATGTGTTACTGCTGTTTCGTCCACCAACCACAATTGCCATGTCGGCATCCTGTTCCAGCATTCCTGTTACAGCCGATTGGTTGTCCAGTGTGGCATAACACAGGGTATCCCTGGTATCGGCAAAACGATCGCCGATATTCTTTTCATCAAGCTTGTAATGCAGTTTCATCACTTGCTTCAGGTAGTCGGCTATTGCCTGTGTATCGCTGGCCAGCATTGTTGTTTGGTTGACCACTCCAATTCGGCCAAGGTCATGAGTAACATCAAATCCAGGCGTAAATCGGTTTTGGAATTCCGTGTAGAAATCACCTGACGGTTTCTCACCTTTTATATAACGACCAAGCTCAACTGCTTCCTTCATATCATTTACAATAACTGTTGGAGTATGGGCTGCGCTGTGTGAAAAAGTTGCACGTGTTTCCTCGTGACTGGGTTTGCCATGTACTATTACACTGTATCCCCTGGCGGCAATCTGCTCTGACTTATTCCAGACTTTTTCTACAAAAGGACAAGTGGTGTCGTATTTTTCCAACTGGATTCCTGTTGCCCGTAGTTTGCTTTCAATATCCAGTGTAGTGCCAAAAGCTGGAATGATCACTACATCTTCATGTGTGAGTGATTCAAATGGCACGAGATTGTTGCCTTTGGTATCCATCATGAATTGAACTCCCCTGCTTATGAGGTCCTCATTCACAAAAGGGTTATGGATCATTTCACTGAGTAGGAAGATACGTTTGCCTGGATTCTCATCAACCGTACGGAATGCAATTTCTATTGCATTTTCAACGCCATAACAAAATCCGAAATGCCGGGCAAGAAAAATCTGCAAAGGCCCAAAGTCAAGGTGAGTGGGCGTGAAGTCCTTTTTCATCTTATCGTCATTTTTCCTTTGCTGCTTGATAGCGCTGATCAACGGGCTTCGGTAAACGACAGGTACATTGAAACTTTTCATGCTTTAAATGTCTGTACCAAAGATACAAATAACACCCTATTCCTTTGTACTCCTTAATTTCATTGGGAGGAATAAAAAAAGAATGCCGAAGGTTCAATCTCCGGCATTCTTCAAAACTTAAGTAATTTTCTTCTTATTATTCTATTTCAATCGGGTATTCGTAAGCGCCATCGTAACCAGGATACATCCCTTCAAGCATTACTCTCTTTTGTCCTTTATTCATTGCAGAAACCAATTCTTCTCTTGTATGTACTTCCTGGCCATTAACTTTATAAATTACAAATCCGTCCCGCATTTTGGTTTGTTCATCAATAAGGCCCTGGCCAATTCTCTTAACAACAATGCCGCCCCTGATACCATAGTCAGCTGCTTTCTTCTTATCGAGGGTTTCGAATTCGGCGCCAAATTTATCCAGTACACTTGTCCTGACTACATCATAAGAGCCGGTTTTGTTTTTCAAAGTCACTTGCGTATTATATTCCTTTCCTCCTCGGTTATACGTTACTGAGATCTTGTCCCCTGGTTTATAACCGGCAATCTGTTCAACCATTTCACTTCCGTTGGAAACTTTGATGCCATTTACTTTTGAAATATAGTCACCTTTCGTAATGCCAGAACTGGCCATAGCGCCATCTTTAGCGACATCCAGAACAAGCACCCCCAGTCCTTCCTGGTATTTTAATTCATCCCTGTAGGCATCAGTAGCATTTTCTGGCAGATAGGATATTCCCAGGTAAGCTCTTTGAACAGTACCGAATTGTAAAATGTCGCTGATGATTTTCTTTACAATATTGACCGGAATCGCATAAGAATAACCTGCATAAGCACCCGTTGGTGAAGCAATTGCCGAAACAATTCCGACCAGTTCTCCGTTGGTGTTCACTAAAGCACCTCCTGAGTTGCCCTGGTTAACAGCAGCATCTGTCTGAATGAAAGATTCGATGGGAGTCTGGCTTTTACGAGAATTTAGTCCAAGAGATCGCGCCTTGGCACTGACTATCCCCGCTGTTACTGTTGTTTCAAGGTTTAGCGGATAGCCTACTGCTAATACCCATTGGCCAACTTTCACCTGTTCCGAGTTGCCATATAAAAGGAATGGTAGTCCCTTGGCATCTACTTTCAATAAAGCCAGGTCGCTGCTTGGATCTGTACCGATAAGCTTGGCGGTATAGGATTTTTTATTGCTAAGGGTTACTTTGATTTCATCTGCTTCATCAATAACATGATTATTGGTGATGATATACCCATCATCGCTCACGATTACACCTGATCCGCTGGCTCTTTGAGGCTGCGAGCGCATCTGGTTATCAAAGTCTTTGAAGAAATCATCGCCAAAAAGATCGGCAAAAGGATTCGACCGGCGAGGCAGGTTGTTACTTGCCTGGCTCTTTCCAATAACTGTGGTAATATGTACCACAGAAGGCGTGGTGGATTGGGCCGCTGCCTGGAAATCCACAGCCTGACCTGGATTATTGTTATTGCTGTCGAACAGGCCCGCATAATTGGAAGGTACCTGTGCGTTGGCCGACTGTATAGCTATGGGTTTGTTGATTAATCTGTTATAACCATACATTACAGCCAAAGTGGTTAATCCACTGATCAGCATGACAGAAAGTACTTGTCTCAATTTCATTGTCATAACTTTTTAAGTAATTATATTCTGTTCAAAAAATATGCCCAAGGCATATGCAAATAAACGAACCTGACGCTTTTTCCGGTTACCTGCCAACCCTTTTAACATTAAATTATTAAGGCCTTGTCATTTTTGGCTTCTGCAAATTTACAACATCCGAATAAGAAAAGGGTTGTATTCAGTTCTGATCATTGGCTGAGCTTAGCCGATTTACTTTTTGCTGTCTAATCAGCCTTATCCTGTGTGGAAGCAGTTTATTCATGGTAAATGAGGATTGCTCTATGACATTCTTATGATATTTACCCCTTTAAAGCACACAAAAATTCCATGGTATCTATCCCATCTGCGTAATCCTTCAAGGTTGGTGACTGTGCGGCGCCGAATGGAGTGAATCCTTTGCCAACAAAGCATTGAACCTTTTCAAGGTCCACAATTTCTGTCAGTTTGTCTTTGTCGGTGTAGAATTGGTAATGGACTTGCCCGATGGGGGAAAAGGGAGAGGCATTTTCGGTGAGAAGAACGGCATCATTCGACATATAAAATCGATTATTCATGATCTGGATAGTGAGGTTATAGTCGAAGTTGTGTTTATATTTATGTTCATCGGTGAAATAGGAATATTTTCTCAATGCCTGGAGCAGAGGTACAAAATCGTAAGCAGGAGGAACAAAAAGCTGGGTCACATTCCGGCAGCCTAGTCCAAAGTACAACTGAATATCATCTGCCAGTTTATCCAGTTCATCGGTAGTTTCCGTCCCGTCAAGGATTGCTACGGAGGTCTTGTTCCGTCGGATGATGTGTGGAAACCGCTCAAAGTATTGTTCAAAGTACCTGGCGGAATTATTTGATCCTGTGGCTATATATGCATCGCAATTTTTTAGCATTTCTGCCAATTCAATATATTCTTTAGTCTCAGGAGCTTTTATGTATAGCCATTCCACCAGGTGTTTCAGCATTACATTATCCTTTGAAGACATTTTAATTTTTTGTTTGTGGCCACTTATGAAAACACAGAGGAAATCGTGAAACCCAACAAGGGGGACATTTCCTGCCATGATAAGGCCAATTTTTTGGGGATTTGGTTGCCGTTCCGGCAGATTGTATTGGCTAGTCCAAAGCAGTAGATTTTCGGCTGATAGGTACTGTTCTATGATATTATCCACGGCTTTGTCAATAAATGCGGTCATAAACCAAGGGTTGGTTTCCGAAGCCTCTGCCTTGACTTTTTGCCAGTCGGGCGTTTTTTCAGCCATATACCGGCCGAGTTCTGATAGTAAGTCAATTCTTTCTGCTAATTTCATTTTTTGGATTTACCTCTCTTTATTTTACCTTTAGAGCTGAAAACAATGCACAAAAGTAAATCCAAATTCAACCCCAAAATTGAAAAGTTATGGCCATAAAGATTACAGAAGAATGTATTAACTGCGGAGCCTGCGAACCGGAATGTCCCAATAATGCCATTTATGAAGGTGGTGTTGAGTGGGCACTGGCCGATGGAACCACCGTTAAAGGAAGTTTTACTTTATTGGATGGCTCGGTTATAGATGCTGACCAGAAAAACGCTCCTGTGAGCAATGATACGTATTATATCGTACCCAATAAATGCACTGAATGCCAGGGCTTCCATGAAGAGCCCCAATGTGCGGCCGTGTGTCCGGTTGATTGTTGTGTACCTGATGAAATGTACGTTGAAACAGTTGATCAATTAATGTCCAAGAAAGAAAAAATGCATATCTGATCATATTGAATGCAGGCGAGAACGCGTCATTTCTGGCGGGTATTAGGGCCAGTAGTGGGTGAAGGTCCGATAAACTTGTGTTTATCCTTCACCCTTTTTCATGATTAAATTTATCCGGTATGAAGTTTTCCTTTCTTGCGATTGTGCTTTTATTTTTGGTTTCCTGTAATTTTTCTTTTCGGAAAAATGATGCGCGTATCAATGCTTTAAATTCAATGCAACAGACGGATGTTGATTTTGCGCAAATGGCCGAGGATAAAGGGTTTCGGAAGGCATTCCTTGAGTATATGGATGACGAAGCCATTTTACTTCGTGATAATTATATGCCCATTATTGGTGCGGATGCAGTACAATATATAAGCAGCATCAATGATTCTACTTTTACTATAAGTTGGGAACCACAGGGCGGGGATGTTGCCGAATCCGGGGATATGGGATTTACTTATGGTCTTTATTTGCTTAAAACCGAAACTGAAGAACAGCGGGGAACTTATGTTACCATTTGGCGGAAGCAAAAAGATGGTAAATGGAAATATGCACTGGATGGCGGAACACAGGGTTTGGCAGAGCCAGTAGAGGATAAGGAATAATCAAGTCAACCGCCCGAATCTTAGCGTTTCCTTAGTGTCTTTCTAACTTTGCTTTTAATAATTCTTATTTATTTTCATTTTCTTTGCCAAAAGTCTTTTGCATGCACAAACCCCAGATTGCTTTCGTTACCGGGGGCTATTCCTCCGAAGCAGTAATCTCTTATAAAAGTGCCATTACCATTGAAAATAACCTGGATAAAGACCGGTATGATGTGTACAGGATTGATATCACCCCGGAAGCATGGTTCCACCCGTCGGCCGATGGTAATAAATTTACTGTTGACCGGAGTGATTTTACACTAAACCTGCCAACAGGAAAAGTAAAATTTGATGCTGTTTTTATTGGTATTCATGGTACTCCAGGTGAAGATGGAAGATTACAGGGTTATTTTGACATGGTAGGGCTTCCATACACTTCCTGTGATGCAGCTACCTCCGCGATTACCTTTAATAAACGATATACCGTAGCCATAGCGGCTTTTTCAGGGATAAATGTGGCAAGGTCCTTGCACCTTTTCCGATACCGCCAACCAGAGGTTTCAGAGATTTTATCAAAGCTCAAATTGCCTGTTTTCGTTAAACCTAATAATGGCGGTTCCAGTATAGGGATGAGTAAAGTAAATGAAGCCTCGGAGCTTCCGGCGGCAATGGAAAAAGCATTCAAAGAAGATGACCAGGTACTGGTTGAAGAATTTATCAAAGGGCGCGAATTCACCATTGGTGTTTTTAGAAGTGATGGTAAGGTTATCACTCTTCCTTTTACAGAAGTAATAACTGAAAATGAATTTTTTGACTATCAGGCAAAATATGAAGGTAAATCCCACGAAGTAACACCGGCACAATGCCCCGAAGAAATGGCAAATAAGATCAGGCAAACAGCTATTGATGTGTATGAAATTTTTAACTGCCGGGGTATTGTACGGATGGATTTCATATTCGAGGAATCTAAAAATGCCCCCTACCTGCTGGAGATCAATACAGTGCCGGGGCAAAGTGAAATGAGCATTGTGCCGCAGCAGGTTCGTGCCAATGGTTGGAAACTAATGGACTTCTATACATCCCTTGTGGAAGAAGCGCTAAAAAAATTCAAGGATTAATCCAAAAAGGAAATGAACGTGTTTGCATCGTTAACAAAAAGACCTCTATGGATTAATATACTTGTCGCACTTGGGATTTCCCTGATTGTATTATTCCTTTTTTTTATGACATTGGAATTTTGGACAAATCATGGGCAATACCTCAGGGTGCCTGATGTGAAGGGGAAAAATTACAAAGAGGCTTCCGAATTACTCGATAAGGCTGGGTTTGATATTGTGGTGCAGGACTCCGTATATTACGACACTATTTCTCCACTTGTCATTATCAAGCAATTTCCCGATCCTGATGCAACGGTAAAGGTTAACCGTACAATATACCTGACCATAAACCGGGCAACAGCACCGCTTATTGATATGCCAAACCTGGTGGGTATGAGTTTCCGAAATGCTGAACTCGAACTGAAATCGAGAGGATTGAAGCTTGGTGACACCATTTACGTTCCGGACATCGCAAAAAATGCCGTGAAAGACCAGCAGGTGGCAGGCGCGACCCTGAAACCAGGTTCTCCTATCGCCATGGGAACTTCTATTACATTAGTTCTGGGTGCGGGAATTGGAAATGAGGATATAGCAGTACCGGATCTTTTTGGTATGCCTTATATTGAGGCGCTTACTTTACTAGAATCATCCGGAATTAACCTTGGTGTTGTACTCCCGGATGCGGGACTTACAGATACTTTGGCTGGCTTTGTTTACTGGCAAAACCCGGACCGGTATAATGAAGAGCGCAGGATCAACAGGATACGATCCGGCCAGATGATGGATATAAAATTGAGTGTACTTAAACCAGAACGGAAAATTGATTCATCGCTGCTTGCCCCTGAACCAGAAATTAAAAATGAATATTAACCCAAAAATCAATAAATATGGAAAATATTACTATTGAAGAAGTTCATGGCAGACTTGCTGCAGGCGAAAAGCTAAATCTCGTAGATGTGCGTGAGCCTGCTGAGCACGCGGAATTCAATATCGGGGGCATCCTGCATCCGCTAGGTATGATCCGGAATTTTGATGTTGATGAACTGGAAGGCCTCAAAGGAAAGGAAGTAATCTGTTATTGTCGAAGTGGTAACAGGAGCGGACAGGCTGCGATGATGATGGAAAGCATGGGCTTTACCAATGTCAAGAACCTCACTGGTGGAATGCTTGCCTGGCAAGAGCGTTACCCGGCATAACCTGAAAAGCACAAAGCAAAATATTTCTAATTTTATCTAAATTATTTTTATCATGAGGAAATTTCTTCCCGGAATTTTTATTTTTTCTTTGGCAGTTTCAGCTTTCAGTTTGCATGAAAAGAACCAAAAGAATTTGCTGCGGCATGTTGTTTTATTTTCATTCAAGTCAACTTCTTCAGCAACCGATGTGAAGAAAATTGAGGACGCATTCAAGGCGCTTCCTGGAAAAATAAAGGAAATAAGAGATTTCGAATGGGGTACAAATAACAGCCCGGAGAACCTGGCGCAGGGTTTTACGCATTGTTTCTTTGTGAGTTTTGATTCGGAGAAGGACAGGGCAGTTTATCTGCCCCATCCTGATCATAAAGCATTCGTGGATATCGCAGGGCCGCACATTGACAAAGTTTTAGTGTTTGATTACTGGACGCATAAATAATTACTGCAATAAATAAAAAGTATTTATTTCTTGTAAAAAAAGCCTGCAATTGCAGGTTTTTTTATTGATCAATTTCACTTCAAAAAGGCGCGCCTTATTTTTTTTTTAAGTCCTGCGCTGCGAGTTCATGCATAACTGGTAATTTTTTCTGCAGAATTTTTCTATGATTGAAAAAATATTTCATACAAACCTGCCAGATTGTAAGTTCAAATTTTTTTGAAAAGGGATGATTTTACCATTTTAAATTGAGGCCCAGCATGAAATTTGTTCCTGCCATCGGGAAGTAATTATTGGCAATAGTCAATTGCCCTCCATACTGGTACGAATATGTATAACCATTGGGCTCATACTTTTTATCAAACAGGTTGAATACCTGAACGATAATAGCCATTTCACTGACCCATTTTAATGGTATCAGGTAATTAACCCGCAGATCCTGAATGTAAAATGGATCAAGACTGCGGTTTTTTCGGGAGGTATTGTCGAGAAACTGTCGACTTACATACTTTCCCTGCAACGCCAGTTCAAGATTTTTTGCCGGCATAAATATTAGAGTAGCCGCTCCCGTTACTGCAGGAGAAAAAGATATATTCGTTTTATTAAATCCTTCAGACTTCTGCCCGCCATTATCATAGTCGTCATAAAAAGAAGTAAAACCGATTACCTTATTTTCACTCAGTGTTAAATTGGCCTGGGCAGAGAACCAGTTTGCAGGCTTTAAATATCCCTGCAGTTCAATACCGATCCTGTAACTTTCCGGGATATTTGTTCTGGTATATGCGCCAACATCATTTATTTGCCCGGTTAATACTAATTGATCCCTGTATCGCATGTAATAAGCTGTTACTCCCCAGCCAAGGAGTCGTTTTCTTTTTTCCAGGCCCAGCTCGATGTTGTTCAGGTTTTCCGGTTTAGGTTGTTGTGTAGTGCCGGCTTCAAAGTCATCCCTGTTGGGTTCTTTATTAGCTACGGCCCAGGATAGGTATGCCTGGCCATTTTTAAGTTTATAAGTTAAACCAAGTTTTGGATTCAGAAAATTCCATTGCTCATTTATAAGCAACGTTGGATTGTCACGAAATCCATTGATGGTATAATCCACATGGCGATATTGCAGATCGGCAAATAATGATAATTTTCGACCAGTATTTTGTTGCCATTTGACATACAGGTTTAGGTCATTTTTATCAGCATCAAGGTCGTACCAGCGATAATTTTTTTCAATCCCACCTTCTTTTGCCCAGATGATCTCTCCGTAATGATTGCCCAAATACCTTGTTCCGCCACCACCGGCGATGATCTCTTTTTTATCATCTTTATATTGTAATGAAAAATTTTGGCCGAAGAAATGATTGTCCAGCCAAAGTTGCCTTACAAGATCCGTCTTGAATATTGTATCCTGACCATTTATCGGGTATCTGATACCATAGTAGCTATAGTCCTCTCCAGCTTTGTATTGTTCGTAATAGCCTTTTCCCCGGGTGTAAAAGAATGCAGTTTGAAAACTCAGCTTATCAGTGAACTGATGGTTGAAAAACAATTGATAATGTGTTTGCTGATAGTTGTCAGTTTCGTTTTCGTAAGGTGTTCCCGGCTTTTCTGTACCTGCTGGGTTAAATGTGCGGTTGGTTTGGAGTAACTCCTCAGGTACACCGTACCAGGCCTGGTAAGTTTTTTCCTTGCCGGAGAAAATATTAAAACGGAGCGATGTCCGGTTGTTAAGATATGCGCCAGATACGTAAAAAGATTTCAGGTCAGCAGCAGCTCGGTCAATAAATCCATCACTACTGATGCGCGAAAGCCTGGCATCAATGGTAAAATGATCTTTCAGTAAACCAGTTCCCAGGCTTAGCGTGTTTTTCCAGGAATTGAAAGATCCAAAGCTGTTATTGATTTCGGCATATGAAAGATCGTGAATGTCGTTGGTAGCCATATTAATAGTAGCACCAAATGCACCCGTTCCATTGCTGCTGGTTCCCACGCCTCTTTGTATCTGGATACTGTTAACAGATGAGGTAAAATCAGGCAGGTTTACAAAGAAAACACCATGTGATTCCGCATCATTATAGGGGATACCATTCAAGGTTATATTTATGCGGGTGGCATCACTGCCCCTTATCCTAATTCCAGTGTAGCCTATTCCGTTACCTGCATCGGCATTGACCACTACAGAGGGGGTTTGATTTATCAGGAAAGGCAGGTCCTGCCCCAGGTTATTCCTGGCAAATTCTCTCGCATAGATTGTGGTTTGCGTAAACGGGGTTTTTTCTCCGGCCCTTACCGCCCTGATCTCTATGGGTTCCATCAGCCTGTTTTGCTTTTGAAGATGGATAATCCATTCAGGCTGGCTGGTAGAAAGGGTTGTATCAAGGATTTTAAATCCAATGGAACTGATAATTACACGATAGTCCCCTGCGGAAAGTTTTGGAAAGTGAAACCACCCTTGCTCATCAGCAATGGCTGATTGGCCGTTTGATAATTCAATGTTTGCTGCAGGAATTCCTGTTTCAGGATCAAACTGTAAAATTTGCCCTTTAACGGCAACTTGTGCCTGGACAAGGGATAACTGCACGATCAATCCAGCAGTTAACATGAGGAATGATTTTTTCATAACTGTTTTTGATGATTAGACCGGATTTTCTCACTGGCCCGGCCAGGTTCACAAAAACAGGAAAGGAGAGAAGTGAGGCTCTTACCTTCCCTGCGCAGGCATTACCCTGATCAGGTTCTACGGG
>Ga0209254_10006634_pt1 | contig 10672 bp, 5 predicted proteins | sample FrelakmetDIP11DI_FD_187148 | JGI IMG/M metagenome (GOLD analysis project Ga0209254, IMG submission 187148) | Freshwater lake sediment microbial communities from the University of Notre Dame, USA, for methane emissions studies - DIP11 DI (SPAdes)... | ecosystem: Environmental > Aquatic >... | reverse complement strand
GTCGCTGATGCTGATGCATGAACGCCAACACGACGACTTGGTCTTGTTCGATCAGGAAGAAGAGCGAGTACGGAAAGCGGCGCAGCACCGCTCGTCGGACGTCGCCCTCCACTCGTTGGTACAACTCCGGGTGAGTCCGAAGGTGAGACTCCGTCAGCTGAAGGTCGTTGACGAACGCTGACGTTTGATTGATCTCGGGCTTTGCGTACCAAACAATGGCGTTCTCGACTTCCGCAGCCGCGGCGCGCTTGTAACGGACCGAATAGCGCACTAGGTCAGGCCGAGCTTGGCCTTTATGGCAACAAGCGAAACGGTTTCTTCGTCGACATTTGCCCGATGATATGCCAGCCGGGCGCGCAGCTCGTTACGCTGATCGTCTGTAACCGGTGGTGAAAATGCCTCGCTCGAAATGCTGTCCAGAAGGTCCTGAGCGAGCTGGAATCGTGTCGCCGCATCGAGCTTGACGATCTCATCGTAGAGACTTGAACTCATCTGGCAAACTTACTCGTTCGGAATCGGTTTTGCAACGGCGTTGATCCGCAAGAATGCGATCGACCATTGCTACGCTCTCGCTTGCTTCAGCGTAGGGAATTTGTAACGCAGTGAGGCTACGTGTGGCTAAGCAGGGCTAAACAAGGCTAGATTTGACGTTAAGCAGGCGTCGTAAGTAACTGATCTAAAGTTTATAAAATGTTGCCATCGCTCCTACGAACCAGGGGGTCGTGGGTTCAAATCCTGCCGGGCGCGCCACAATTCAACGACTTGGCCTTGAAAACGAGGTCTTCCCAAGCTCTGTGGGACCGCTGTGGAACGACTTATCCACCGGTCCCGACCGGCGCCTTGCGAATCATCATCGACTTGCCGCACAGAACCAGATCCTCCTCCTTCCAATCGTGGAAGGCTCGCACAGGGCTGCGTGTGTCCGCGGCAGCCTTCGGCGATGCGAAGTAGGGTCTGAGTCCCGCTGCGGTCGAGAACCAGATTCGCCTCTTTCAACAGGCGGCCCACATCGGCACTCGCGTAGTGCCCTGCCATCGAATGGTTGGCGTGGCCGAGGAGAACTTCACGATCTTCGGCCGAAACGCCAGCGGCACGCAGCCGGCACGCGAAGGAGTGGCGCGACCTAGTTTGATGCCGCACTCGGAATAATCCTGGTCTCGGAGTTATGACGAAGATCGTGGACGCGAACCAAGGGCAGTCCGGCGTCGCGCCGTGCCTGCTGCCAACCTGTGTTGTTCATGGTGCCGATGCGCGTACCGCGATAGGTGAAGACCCAGACGGGGTGTTCACCTCGCTGTGATTCGATGATCGACCAGGCGACATCGTTCAAGACCACGACGTGCGGTCGCTTCGTCTTGAAGGCTTCCGGTGGGATCACGAACACGCTGCGGCCGACCTCTGGTACGCGGACCTCCCACTGCCACTCCAAGCCGCGCACGTTGCTGTCGCGCAGCCCTGTGTTGACGCCGAAGAGCGCCTTGCGCGCGAGGTGCGTGGGTAACCTGCGAAAGAGGGCATCTTGCTCCGCCCAGGTGATGGGGTAGGGCGACCTGGGGCTCTCCGGCAGCATCGTGATCAGTGGCGGTGTTCCTTCGAGGTACGGTTTTCCATCCTGATCGCGATAAGAGCGGGCGGGACGGTTCAGGATCGTGCGCACGACCTCGAGGCTGCGATTGATCGTGGTCGGACTCGCGCCGGCGGCACGCCGGGCTTTGATGAACGGTTCCAGTGTCTGATCGTGGACCTGCTGCGGTTCGAGATGGCCGATGTGCGACTGGAGCAGGGCAACGTGCCATCTGATGACATCGATGCTGCGCTTTGCGCGGGACTGCTCGATATAGCGCCCGGCGCAACGGGAGAAGGTCGGGCGCGCGTGCGCCTTGCGGGCGAGGTCGGACTCGACGCGTGCGATTTCCGTGCGCAGGCGCTCCTCGGCTCGCTCCTGAGTCACGGCGCCGACGCGCAGTCCGATCCGGACCCCGAGATGGCGTTTGTCGATGAATCGTCGGCCGTCGGCGAGGACGGTGATGCCCGGCGTGCGTGTGGCGGTCATGTGCTCCTCCTGTGGGAAGGGGAATTTTCGGCGACTGGGCAACCTGCGAGCTAAACAAGAGGCTTCCCCGACCGACTGGTCCGAAAGCCTGCGTGGGTCAGACTTGCGGACGACGCTGATCGTCGAACAGCAGGTTTACCCCGACGCCGCCTGGCCGTCGGCTACTGTTAAGGCTTGTGCGACGCCTGCCCGCGTGGCATCAGCCCGTCCTCGTAGCCCTGCGCGTCAGGGCAGGCATCGCACAGTTGCTTCACAGACGCGGGCATCGAAGCGATTCGACCGAGTGGCCGCTGCATAGCGCAGGGCGGCCATCGAGGCGCGAAGGACGGCAAGAGACTATAGAGCTGCCGGCTGGCGCCTCGGTTCCAATGGGCGTCAGGGCGTGAAACCGTCGGCCGCGATGCTCCGACCCGGTCGCAGGAATCGATCGAAGCCGCCGTTCAAGTTACAGCAACGCGACGCCTCAACCACTTCAATTGGATACCTGCATCCGAGGGCAATGATCGCGCCGGCCCGCGGCCCGTTACTGTGGGAAGTGGTCGGCACCGAACACCTTCCACCCACCGATCCGCTCCTCCGGTCCGCCCCGGCCTTTGAGTTCGACCAGCGCATCGCTCGGTAGCCCCGCCCGTCGACCACATGCCGCGCATGACGCCCGGCCATCCCGTCTTTGCGTCGGATTGGTCAAGTCAAGCCGTGCTACGCTGTTCCGATCGCGCCTTGTGGCGTTGGATCTACTATCCGTCAGTATCGTCAGGAGGAGATTGTGGAAGACGATGGCGATTACCGGACACTCATCCGCGCTTCGCTGGACGGATTCTGGCTGGTGGATGGTCAGGGACGTTTGTTGGATGTCAATGACGCCTATTGTGAATTGAGCGGCTACACACGCGCCGAACTCCTCACCATGAGGATTGAGGACTTAGAAGTCAATCAAACGCCCGCCGAGATCGCTCAACACTTGCGGGCGATCAGAGCCAACGGCGGCGCGCGGTTTGAATCCCGCCATCGAACGCGTGACGGGTCGTTCGTGGATGTCGAAGTGAGCGCGCATTACGACGCCACACGGGACCGCATCGTTTCCTTCTTGCGCGACATCACGGCCAAGCTGGCCGCCGACCGTGTCTTGCGGCAGCGTACCGACGAGCTGACCGAGCGGCTCAAGGAACTGCACTGTCTGTTGGACTTGTCCACGCTGATCGCCAGGCGCGATCTGGGGTTCGACGATATCATGCAGCGGGCGGTGGACCTGTTGCCGCCGGCCTGGCGCTATCCAGCGCTCGCCGCCGCCCAGTTGACGCTCCCTGACGCCCGCTACGCAACGGCCAACTATCAAGAGACGCCGTGGCAATTGGTCTGTGATCTGGCCGCGAGCGAAGCCACGCGAGGACAGCTCAGCGTGGTCTATGTGGAGCAAACGCCGGGCTATGAAACCGATCCGTTCTTACCGGAGGAGCGTCACCTGCTCAAAGCGGTCGCGCAGCGCTTGTCCGGTTACGTCAGGCGCTGGCGTGTCGAGGAAGAACTGCTCTTGCGCGAGGAGAGCCTGAACTCACTACTGGACTTGAGCCAGCGGGCCTCCACCTTGCGAGAGCGCGACATCATCCAATTGGCTTTGGAAGAAGTCGAAAGATTGACCTCGAGCGAAATCGGCTATTTGCACTTCGTCAATGCCGATCAGAACACCATTGAGCTGTATACCTGGTCACAGCAGACGCTGCGTCAATGTACTGCGGCGCACGATGAGCATTATTCCCTGTCGCAGGCCGGGGTGTGGGCCGATTGCGCGCGCTGGAAGCGTCCGGTGGTCCTCAACGATTATCAGAACTACGCTGACAAGAAGGGCTATCCGATCGGTCATACCCACCTCATCCGCCATGTGAGCGTGCCCGTGGTGGAAGAAGATGCGGTCAAACTCATTCTGGGCGTTGGCAACAAGCGATCGGATTATGATGAGGCCGACGTGCGGCAGTTGCTGCTGACGGCCGAGCATCTGTGGCGGATCGTGCGCCAAAAACGCGCCGAAGACGAAGTCCGGCGTGAGGCGGAACGGGTTTCGACGCTGGCGCGGGTCGCGTCACGGCTCAACGCGCACCTGGAATTGGCCGCCGTACTGCAGACGGTATGCGAAGAAACCGCGCAAGCGCTGGGCTTCCCCGCCGCCGGTGTGTTCTTGTCTGACAACCCGGCTCATGCGGGCTGTCAAACGACGACTCTGTCTCATCAGTCCGGCGCGACAACTGCCGAATGCCAGGCTGAGTTGTTGACCCTCCTGGCTGCTGCGACCTGGGACCATGAAGTCTTCGTTCTGCCGCCCGCTGCGCCGCGCGACCGGGTTGGCGACTTGACCGCCGTCCGCTTGATCCACGACGATCATTGCTTGGGCGTGTTGGCCGTATACAGCGTCGGCACCGCGCTTTCTTGGGAGGACGCGGACACCATATTGTTGCGCGGTCTCGCCAATCAGGCCTCGCAGGCGATCGTCAACGCGCGGCTGTTCACTGAAGTCCGGCAGAGCCATGTACAGCTGCAAACGTTGTCGCGCCGCTTGGTGGAGGTGCAGGAAGCGGAGCGCCGCCACATCGCCCGGGAATTGCATGACGAGGTCGGACAGGTGTTGACAGCGGTCAAGATTGACTTGCAAAGCCTGCGAAGGCAATCGGCGATGACGCCGTATGCAGCGCGCCTGGATGAGACCATCGAGATCACACAGCGCGCCCTGGAACAGGTGCGCAATCTCTCGCTGGACTTGCGCCCGTCAATGCTGGACGACCTCGGCTTGAGCGCGGCGCTGGAGTGGTACGTTCAACGCCTGTCGCAGGCGGCCGGGCTCAAACCGGAACTCACCCTGCCCACCGATGCACCGCGGTGGGCTCCCACGATCGAAATCACCTGTTTTCGCGTCGCACAGGAAGCCATGACCAATATCATGCGCCATGCGAACGCTCGGCACGTGTGGATTGACCTGCAATTTTCCCCGGTTGACGTGCGCCTGCGCGTGCGGGATGACGGACAGGGCTTCGAGCCGGCTGCCGCGCGTCTCCGCGCCACTCAAACAGCCGCCAGCGTGGGGTTGTTGGGAATGGCCGAACGAGTGGAACTGGCGGGAGGACAACTGAAGATCGAGTCCGCCCCAGGACAAGGGACCTCTGTGCAAGTCATCTTCAACGCGCCCGTGTTGCGCTGACCCAGGCGACCGGCGTTGATCCATGGCGAGGTAACTAATGCCCGCACGCATTCTGCTCGTTGATGACAGTCGGCGCTTCATCGAATCCGCGGAGCGGTTCTTTGCCGATGAACTGGGTGTGACCGTCGTGGGTAGCGCCTTGTCGGGGGCGGAGGCGTTGGACCAAGTGGCGCGCCTGAATCCCGACCTGGTGCTGATGGACGTGGCGATGCCCGGAATGGACGGCCTTGAAGCGACCCAACACATCAAGGCCCGCGCCAACGCGCCACTGGTCATCATCCTCACGTTCTATGACACGCCCAAATATCGGCAGGCCGCCCATCAGGCCGGCGCTGATGGCTTTGTGCCCAAGGCCGATTTTGGCGAGAAGCTCTTGCCGTTGATCTTCACGCTGCTCCCCGACCTCATCAAGCCCGATCGGCAGCCCGTTCTTCCGGCGACACGACTGCACACCCGCCCCATCGAGGCGCCCCCCATCAAACGTGCCGCCTATACCAAGAATGCTTGGCTGTCCTCGCTACAGGTTCGCACCGTGATCATGGCCGGCGGCGATGGCACACGACTGGGGGTGCTGACCGCTCGCCGGGCCAAGCCCGCCGTGCCGTTTGCCGGCAAATATCGCATCATCGACTTTGCGCTGTCCAACTGCGTCAATTCTGGGCTGTTCGACGTCATGGTCCTGACCCAATATCTCCCGCACTCCCTCAACGCCCATATCGGCGTTGGCCGCCCGTGGGACTTGGATCGCGGATTTACCGGCGGCATCCGCATGCTGCATCCCTATAGAGACCGCGCGCACACCGATTGGCAATCCGGCACGGCTAACGCCATGCTCCAGAACCTGAGTTTCATCACAGACAACGACCCCGCGCTGGTGCTGGTGCTGGCGGGCGATCACGTGTATCACATGAATTACGGCCCGCTGCTTGCCTTCCACGCCGAGCATCAGGCCGATCTCACTATCGCCGCGACTGATGTATCCATCGAAGACGCACCGCGCTTTGGCGTTCTGGCCACCGATGGCGAACAGCGCGTGTTGGCGTTCCAGGAAAAGCCTCAACGACCGACGAGCACTCTCGCCTCGATGGGGATTTATGTGTTCAGCCGAAAGGTGCTTGAACACTGCCTGCATGAAGACCATCGTACGCCGGACTCTTCGCACGACTTCGGCAAAGACATCATTCCGCGTTTGGTGGGCTCCGGTCAGCGCGTCTTCGCCTATCGGCACGAAGGGTATTGGATGGATGTTGGCACCATAGACACGTACTGGCGCGTGCATATGGATCTGCTTCGCCATCCACCCGCGTTCAAGTTGAACGACCGCTCTTGGGTGATCCGAACGCGCTCGGAGGAACGCCCGCCAATGCTGATCGACACGGGCGCATCGGCCCAGGCTTGTCTCATGACCGATGGGGTCGTCATTGCCCCCGGCGCCGTGGTCGAGCGCTCGATCCTGTCGCCGGGCGTCTATATCGGCCCCGGCGCCATCGTACGCGACTCGATTGTGTTCACCGATAGTTACGTGGATGCTGGTGCGCACGTCGAACGCGCCATCATCGACAAGAATGTGATCGTCGGCCCAGACGCGTGCGTGGGCAGATGCGATGACGCGGACGGCTCGCCAGGCATCACCACCATCGGGAAGAACGTCCAAATCGCCGCCGGACTCACCATCGATCGCGGCATGTCGATCAGCCCCGATGTGTATCTGGAGCAGGAACCGCTCCTGTGGCCGTCTCCGTAGGGCGTTCACACGGGGCCGCGTGAGGTCCACATCATATTCGGTGCGCCGGGACGGCGAATCCAGTTCTGGCGTTACTACGGCGTAATTCCGTGCAGAAACAACAACGGACTGAATCGGATCGGACGTCGTCAGTCAGGTCCAAGCCAGATCAGGTCGGATGAGACCAGCGGTTTGAGCAAGTTTCGCTTGGGTCACCAGGGCGCTCTTCGCAGCTCCGCGCGCTAGAATTCTAATTTGCTGACGCGGTAGCGGACGAGCAACCGCCGTGAGGGGCCTCGAGTGGCCGCTCTTAGCGACTGCACGAGACGGCTTGTTCTGTGGCCGCGCTCGGTCCTGGTGCCACACTTCGTAGTCGACCCGAATCGGTCGGCGACCGCGGCCTGGATGGGGGGCGTGCAAGCGGCAGAACCCATGCTCCTGTCCAGCACCCGCAGGCCATGATGTTGACGCCGCCGCCGCGGTACCGCGTTTGATCGCACACTCGCCGTGAGCGATCCCGCCTTGTGCCCAAATTGGCGTCGCCGCAGCGGATGCCGCACCGAATTTACATCAATCCTCGCGGACACCATCTGATCTGCTGTTCACAAGGGTCAATGTAAAGGGGCAGGCGATTCAACGTCAGTGAATCTCATTGTTCCAGGCTATCGCGCGTTGACGTGACCTCGCCGGCGAGGGGAGTGCGTGGTCGTGCACCACCGTGGGAGCCTTCTCCCGAAGTACGCTGGCTACTCTTGCGCGCCGATTTGCACGCGGACCACGGGCGCCGGCCGAAGTTGGCCTACGAGTGCCAATCAATGACTGGAATGGACCGCAACGCGCTACGTCTGCTCCTTGCCGGACCGCGACAGACGGAACTGGTGGTCGCGAGCCGGTGGCGTGCGCCTGCATTTCAGCTGCTCCGCAATCTCCAGCGCGTCGTTAACCTCGATCCCGAGATACCTGACGTGTGCTCTCAAGTTTGCTATGGCCAAGTAGGAGCTGGACGGCCCGGAGATTCTTGGTCCGCCGGTAGATCAGCGTCGGCATGGCGCGCCGCAGCGTATGGGGTACCGGCAAGAGCGCACTGGCACTGGACACGGTCATCGCCCAGAAGGGACGCGATGTCCTGTGTGTCTATGTGCCGGCTACCATTCGCCACTGGGATTCGTCGTCCGGCTGAGGTAAGTTGAAGGTCGACGTGCTGGCGCAGTTGCACCTCGCGCGCATTCGCTGTAACCGCGAATTCCGCGAATTCCGCGAGCGCGGTGCGCAGGAGTCGCCGCCATCAACGAATGGCCCGCGATGTGAGATGCTTACGCACCTGCGACATCGACAGATGGGGGAGAAATGGAACGGAGAAGAAGGGGCATCGCGAGCGGCGAGAGGGATATTCGACGCGCCGCACAAGCGCTCGCCCGGTATCTGCCCACACGGCTGGCACCGTTGGCAAGCCTCGCCTACAACTTCAGCTGGGTCTGGCATCCGGACGGCGAGCAGCTCTTTCGCGACATCGATGGTCACCGATGGCGGCTGTGCGGGCAGAACGTGGTGCGCTTTCTGCAGGAGACGCCGGAGGATTCACTGAACCGCGCGGCAATGGACGCGTCGATCGTGGCCCGCGCAGAATCCCTGTGCGAAGCGATGGAACAGACTCTGGCGCACCCGGCGCGCGAAGAAGGGGTCGTCACGACGGAACGGCCAGTCGCGTTCTTTTGCGCCGAGTTCGGCTTTCATCGCTCGATGCCCGTGTATTCGGGAGGGCTCGGCGTTCTGGCCGGAGACATTCTGAAGGAGGCGTCCGATCGGGCGTTGCCTTTGGTCGGCGTCGGCCTCATGTACCGCAAGGGCTATTTCCACCAGCGCGTCGATGCCCGGGGGTGGCAACACGAGTACTGGTACGAAACCGATCCGGAGCGGCGTGCCTGCGTGAAGGTCACCGGCAACGACGGTCGGCCGATCTCGATCAAGGTCCCGATCTGGGACGAGGAGGTCGCGTTCCACATCTGGCGTGTCGATGTCGGCCGTTCGCCGCTGTTCCTGCTCGATACCGAACTGCCCGAGAACACGCCGCGCACGCGATTCATCACCTCGCGCCTCTACGAAGGCAACCGCCAGGTGCGCCTGGCGCAATACACGATGCTCGGCGTCGGCGGGTTGCTCGCGCTCGATGCGCTGCAAATCACGCCTGGCGTCATTCACATGAACGAAGGGCATCCAGCCACGGTGACGCTCGAACTGGTCGGGCGCGAAATGGCGCAGGGCCGCTCGTTCGAGGAGGCAAGCGAAACGGTCCGGCAGCGCCTCGTGTTCACCACCCACACGCCGGTACCGGCGGGCAACGAGACCTATTCGAAGGACGAGATTCTTGCCGTCATGCCGCAGGTGTTGCGCAATCTCGGCGACGACGTCGAGGCCGCGTTGCGCCTTGGCCGCATCAACCCCGACGACCGCAACGAGTCGAGCGGCATGACCGCCTTGGCGATAAGGATGAGCCGCAGCACCAACGCAGTGAGCAGGATTCATGGCGGTGTGTCGCGCGGCATGTGGCAGCCGTTGTTTCCGGGTCGCCCAGTCGATGCGGTTCCCATCACCCACGTGACCAACGGCGCCCACCTGCCGAGCTGGATGACGCCGCTGATGCGCCGACTGCTCGACCGCCATCTCCCGGACGGCTGGCAGGCGTCCGAACGCGTCACCGACCCCGAGACCTGGCGGGCGGTGGACAAGATCCCGGATGCCGAGTTGTGGGCGGTCAGCCGGGAGTCGAGCCATCGAATGGCCGCGTGGGTCAAATCGAAGACCGTTACCGACCGGCTGACGCGCGGCGACACGATGGGATATGTGATGCAGGCCGCGCAGACATTCGATCCCGAGGTGCTCACCCTCGGGTTCGCGCGCCGGCTCGCGTCGTACAAACGGTTGTACCTGCTGATCCACGATCGCGACCGGATGCTGCGCATGCTCGACGGGCCGCGACCGCTGCAGTTGCTGTTCGCCGGCAAGGCGCACCCGATGGATGACGATGGCAAGCGGATGCTGGAGCAGATGTTCGGTCTGAAGTCGGATCCGCGGACCGGGCGCCGGGTCGCCTTCCTCGAGGACTACGACATCGGCCTGGCGAGCCTGCTGACCGCCGGTTGCGACGTCTGGATCAACCTGCCGCGCCCGCCGCTCGAAGCAAGTGGGACGAGCGGCATCAAGGCAGCCTTCAATGCCACGTTGAACCTCAGCGTGCTGGACGGCTGGTGGGCCGAGGCCTACGACGGCACCAACGGCTGGGCGATTGCGGACACTAGGGAGGACAACCACGGCGCGCAGGACGCGCGCGACGCGCTGGCGCTGTACGATCTCCTGGAGCGGGAAGTGATACCGCTGTTCTACGATCGCGACGCCAATGGCATCCCGCGCGGGTGGGTGGCACGGATGAAGGCGTGCTTGCGCACCATCGGGCCTCGGTTCTGCGCGACCCGAATGCTCGACGACTACGTGCGCAACATCTACAACGCCCGCTGAGGCGGACGGCCCGAACCGGCAGCGGGCGGCGCGGCGGATACCGTGTGGGTGGCGAAATCGCAGTCAAGCGGCGATCGGGATCTGAAGCAGATCCCGGCAGCGGGGGAGGGCGCGCCGGCGCGCAGCCCTGGCGTGAAACCCGCGAGTGCGCGATGAACGCGATGGCCGTTGCAGCAGTTCCGGAAGGCCTCCAGCT
>Ga0209254_10006633_pt1 | contig 10676 bp, 8 predicted proteins | sample FrelakmetDIP11DI_FD_187148 | JGI IMG/M metagenome (GOLD analysis project Ga0209254, IMG submission 187148) | Freshwater lake sediment microbial communities from the University of Notre Dame, USA, for methane emissions studies - DIP11 DI (SPAdes)... | ecosystem: Environmental > Aquatic >... | reverse complement strand
GGGGGGCCAAGCCGTGACCCCGCTGGACCCTCCAGGCAACCCGGGTGCCGCGCCCCGCCCAGGCCCTCCCCTGGTCGAATTCCACCAGGTGGCCAAGGTCTACGGTCAGGGGATTGCCGCCATGCGCGCCCTGGACGGCGTGGACCTGGCCATCCGCGCCGGGGAGTTCGTGGCCGTCATGGGACCGAGCGGTTCGGGCAAGTCCACGGCCATGAACATCCTCGGCTGCCTGGACACGCCAAGCTCCGGGTCCTATCGCTTCCGCGGGGTTGCCGTGGAGGGGCTGTCCCGCGACCAGCGGGCCCTGCTGCGGCGCAGCCACCTCGGTTTCGTCTTCCAGGGGTTCAACCTGCTCAACCGCACCTCCGCCCTGGAGAACGTGGAGCTGCCCCTGCTCTATCGGCGGACCGCGCGGGCGGAGCGCCACGCCCGCGCCCGCCGGGCCCTGGCTCAGGTCGGACTCACCGGCTGGGAGGGCCATACCCCCGGGGAGCTTTCCGGGGGACAACAACAGCGCGTCGCCATCGCCCGGGCCATCGTCAGCAATCCCAGCCTGCTCCTGGCGGACGAGCCCACCGGCAACCTCGACAGTGCCCGCAGCCACGAGATCATGGGCCTGCTCACCAGCCTCAACCGCGACCAGGGGATCACGGTCCTGATGGTCACCCACGAGCCGGAGATGGCCGCCTACGCCGGACGCGTCATCCACTTCCTGGACGGTCGGGTGGCCGACGACGGCCAAACCCAGGGGCAAGGACAGGGCGGCCACCACTGATGTTGTGGAATGCGCTCCTTCTCGCCCTGCGCGAGATCCGTCGCAACGTCCTGCGCTCGGTCCTGACCATCCTCGGCATCGTCATCGGCGTGGCGGCGGTGATCGTGATGGTCACCCTGGGGGACGGGGCAACGCTTGCGGTCACCAGCAATATCCAGTCGCTGGGGAGCAACCTGCTGATGATCCGCACCGGGCAGCACATGGGCCCGATGTCAGGCGGCGGCGGGGCGCCCTTCACCCTGGAGGACGCTGTCGCCGTGGGACGCGACGTGCCGGCGGTGCTGGCGGTCGCCCCCTCTGCCAGCCAGTCCCTCACCGCCGTGGCCGGCAATGCCAACTGGTCCGCCACCGTCAGCGGCACCGACAACCGGTTCTTCGAGGTGCGCAACTGGACCTTCGCCGCCGGGCGACCCTTCACCGAGGCGGAGCTGCGCTCGGGGCGGGCCGTCTGCATCATCGGGGCCACGGTGCACAAGGAACTATTTGGCCCCCAGGACCCCATCGGACAGAAGATCCGCCTGAAGCAGGTCTCTTGCGAGGTCGTCGGACTACTCCAGGCCAAGGGCCAAAGCACCATGGGGACCGATCAGGACGACCTGGTCGTCATGCCTCTGCGAACCTTCCACCGGCGCCTGGCGGGCAACCGCAACGTGACCCTGATCCAGGTGTCGGTGCAGGAGGGTGAGTCCACGGAACAGGCCAAGGAGGACATCGAGCACCTGATGCGCAAGCGCCGCCACATCGCCGCCAGCGAGCAGGACGACTTCAATGTGCGCGACATGAAGGAGATCGCCAACATGCTCACCGGAACCACCAAGGTCCTGACCGCCCTGCTCAGTGCCGTGGCAGCGGTCAGCCTGCTGGTGGGCGGCATCGGCATCATGAACATCATGCTGGTCTCGGTGACCGAGCGCACCCGCGAGATCGGCATCCGGCTGGCCATCGGGGCCCTGGAGCGGGAAGTCCTGATGCAGTTCCTGGTGGAGGCGGTGGCCCTGTCCTCCCTGGGCGGGGTGCTGGGGATCGTCCTGGCCATCGGTGCCGCCATCGGCCTGGCCGGGGTCCTGGAGGTGCCCTTCGTCTTCAACCCCAGGATTGTGGTGACCGCCTTCCTGTTCTCCGCGGCGGTGGGGGTGGTTTTCGGCTACTTCCCGGCGCGCCGGGCGGCGCGCCTCGACCCGATCGAGGCCCTGCGCCGGGAATAGGGCCGGCCGGGTCGGGGTGGCCCGCGGGGACTGCACGGCCCGATCCGGCCATGTCGAAGCGCGGCCGTCGACCGCGGCGCAGCCTTGCAACCCAATCCCGGGAGGCTATGATGCCAGCCTTCCACGATACGCACCGGGCAGGGGGCAGCATGACCGGACAGATCCTAGACGGCAAGGCCGTCTCCGCGGAGATCCGCACCGCCATCAAGGCAGGGGTGGAGGCCATCGCCGCACAGGGCCGCCGCCCGCCGGGTCTGGCCGTGGTCCTGATCGGGGCCAATCCCGCCTCCCAGGTCTACGTCCGCAACAAGCGCAAGGCGTGTCAGGAGGTTGGGTTCTACTCGGAGCTGCATGAGCTCCCAGGCGACACAACTCAGGGGGACCTGCTTGAGCTGATCGACGCCCTCAACGCGCGGGACCACATCGACGGTATCCTGGTCCAGCTCCCGTTACCCGGGCAAATCGACGAAGAGGCGGTCATCGAGCGCATCCTGCCCACCAAGGACGTGGACGGGTTCCACCCCTACAACGTCGGTCGCCTGGCGCTGCGCATGCCCATCCTGCGCCCCTGCACTCCCAAGGGCATCATGACCCTGTTGGCACGCACGGGGTGCCCCCTGGAGGGCCTCGACGCGGTCATCATCGGGCAGTCGAACATTGTCGGCCGCCCGATGGCATTGGAGCTGCTGGCGGCCCGCTGCACCATCACGGTGTGCCACAGCCGCACGCGAGGCTTGGAAGAAAAGGCGCGCGGGGCGGATATCCTGGTGGCCGCCGTGGGCCGCCCACGCTTCGTCCCCGGCCACTGGGTCAAGGAGGGGGCCATGGTGGTCGACGTCGGCATCAACCGCCTGGAGGACGGCACCCTGGTAGGCGATGTCGACTACGAGCCCTGCCGCGAGCGCGCGGCCTGGATTACCCCGGTTCCGGGCGGGGTCGGCCCCATGACCATCGCCAGCCTCCTGGAAAACACCTTGCAAGCCGCGGAGATGCACGCGGCGTGCGGCAGTTGAAACCGGGGCCCTGACCCGATCCAAGACCGCGCGCAGACGGCGCCCACGCAAACCTACCAGCACCCTGCCGGTCCAGATGGGCCAGGTGAGCCGAGGCCCGGCAGCCCGACCGAAGGTCAGCGGTCGGAGGCTGGCGCGCGCATTGAATCGATGTGTTAAACTCGCGCGGTTTTGTAGCCGGAATCCAAGCCAATCAGTCCGACAGTCCATGTCAAAAGAAGACGTCATTCAGATGGAAGGCACGGTCGTCGAGACCCTGCCCAATACCGTATTTCGGGTGGAGCTCGAGAATGGTCACGTGGTGACCGCACACATCTCGGGGAAGATGCGCAAGCACTATATCCGCATCCTGACGGGGGACAAGGTGACCGTGGAGCTCACGCCCTACGACCTGACCAAGGGCCGGATTACCTACCGCGCCCGCTAACCCCCTCACCGCCCGGGGCCTCGGGCGCGGCCATCCCACGCGCTCCCTCCCTGCGGTCGTCCCACCCGGGACTTAGCCCCAAGGGGCCTCGACAGCCGTCTCCCTCCGCCCCCATCTGCCACGCTCAGTGCGGTTTGCGCTCGCCAAACTCGAAGGCCAGGTCATCGTCCTTGACGTGGACCCGCACCGTGCCGCCGCTGGCCAATTCCCCAAACAGCACCTCGTTGGCTAGGGGCTTCTTGATGTGGTTCTGGATGACCCTTGCCATGGGACGGGCGCCCATGGCCGGGTCATAGCCCTTCTCGGCGATCCAGGCGCGGGTATTCGCGTCGACGACCAGGGCCACCTTCTTGTCCAGGAGTTGTTGCTCCAACTCGAAGATGAACTTGTCCACGACGCTCGCAATGGTCTGCGGGGTGAGGGCGCCGAACTGGACCACGGCATCCAGTCGATTGCGGAACTCCGGGCTGAAAAAGCGCTTGAGGGCCTCGATACCGTCGGTGGCGTGGTCCTGCTCCGTGAAGCCGATGGACCTGCGGCTGGTCTCCGCGGCCCCGGCATTGGTGGTCATCACTAGGACCACATTGCGGAAGTCGGCCTTGCGCCCGTTGTTGTCGGTGAGGGTCCCGTGGTCCATGACCTGCAGGAGCAGGTTGAAGACGTCGGGGTGAGCCTTCTCGATCTCGTCCAGCAGCAGCACCGCGTGCGGGTGCTTGTTGATGGCCTCTGTGAGCAGCCCGCCCTGGTCGAAACCGACGTAGCCCGGAGGGGCACCGATCAGGCGTGAAACCGTGTGCCGCTCCATGTACTCGGACATGTCGAAGCGGATCAGCTCCATGCCGAGGATACGTGCCAACTGCCGGGTGACCTCGGTCTTGCCCACCCCGGTGGGGCCGGTAAAGAGGAAGGAGCCGATCGGCTTCTCCTCATGCCCCAGGCCCGAGCGGTTCATGCGGATGGCCGATGTCAGGGCGTCGATGGCATCGTCCTGGCCGTACACCACCATCTTGAGGTCGCGGTCCAGGTTGCGCAGGGCCTCGGTGTCGGAGGTCGAGACCCGCTTGGGCGGAATGCGCGCCATCTTGGCGACGATGGCCTCGACGTCCGCGACGTCGATGCGCTTTTTCCGCTTGTCCGCCGGGCGGAGCTGCACATTGGCCCCCGCCTCGTCAATGACGTCGATGGCCTTGTCCGGTAGGTGGCGGTCGTTGATGTACTTGGCCGACAGCTCGGCGGCGGCGCGCAGGGCCGGCTGGGTATAGCTGACCTGGTGGTGCTCCTCGAAGCGGGGCTTGAGCCCCTTCAGGATCTCCACCGTTTCTTCCACCGAGGGCTCGTTGACATCAATCTTCTGGAATCGCCGAGCCAGGGCCCGATCTTTTTCGAAGATGCCGCGGTACTCCTGATAGGTGGTTGAGCCAATGCAGCGCAGGTCGCCGGAGGCCAGGAAGGGCTTGATCAGATTGGAGGCGTCCATAACCCCGCCGGAGGCCGACCCGGCGCCAATGATGGTGTGGATCTCGTCGATGAAGAGGATGGCGTGGGGCTGGCGGCGCAACTGCGCCAGAACCGCCTTGAGGCGCTTCTCGAAATCGCCGCGGTACTTGGTGCCCGCCACCAGGCCGCCCAGGTCCAGGGAGTAGATGACGGCATCGGCCAGGACCTCGGGGACGTCCCCATCGACGATCTTCTTGGCCAGGCCTTCGGCAATGGCCGTCTTGCCGACCCCGGCCTCGCCGACGAAGAGCGGATTGTTCTTGCGCCGCCGGCAGAGGATCTGAAGGGTGCGTTCAATCTCCGCGGCACGGCCGATCAGGGGGTCGATGCGCCCGCGTTGCGCAAGGGCGTTGAGGTTGGTGGCAAAGCTCTCCAGCGGGGAAGCGCCCTCCTTCTCCGCGTCTCGCCCGTCCTCGGCCTCGCCCCCGTGGGACTCGTCCTCCGGGTTCTCCCCGGGCACCTTGGAGATGCCGTGGGAGATGTAATTCACCACGTCCAACCGGGTGATGTCCTGCTGGTTGAGCAGGTAGACCGCCTGCGAGTCCTGCTCGCTGAAGAGCGCCACCAGGACGTTGGCCCCGGTCACCTCCTTTTTGCCCGCCGATTGGACGTGGAAAACGGCCCGCTGCAGGACGCGTTGGAAGCCCAGCGTCGGCTGGGTCTCGCGACTGGTATCCCCCTGGATCAACGGAGTCGTCTCATCGATGAAGGTGCCGATCTCCTGGCGCAACTTTGCCGCATCCGCCCCGCAGGCACGCAGGACCCGCGCCGCCGTGGGATTGTCGAGGAGCGACAGCAGCAGGTGCTCCACGGTCATGTACTCATGGCGCTTGGCGCGGGCCTCCTTGAAGGCCTGATTCAGCGAGTATTCAAGCTCTTTGCTCAGCATGGTGACCTTGGCCTGTGAGGGGGTTAAGACAGTCGAGCGGTCCGGGGTCAGGGTCGCACGCGCATCGCTGCGGCAACGCTCACGCCTCTTCCATAGTGCACATCAGCGGGTGCTGATGACTTCTGGAATACTCGGTGACCTGGGAGACCTTGGTCTCGGCGATGTCGCGGGTGAAGACGCCGCACACCCCCACCCCCCGGGTGTGGACGTGCAGCATGACTTGGGTCGCCTTGTCGCGCGGCATGGCAAAAAATGTCTCCAGTACCTGAACCACAAACTCCATTGGAGTGTAGTCGTCGTTCAGGAGCAGGACCTTGAACATGGGCGGCCGCTTGAGTTTCGGTCGCGCCTCCTCGACCGAAGGACCGGATTCCTGGCGTTCGTTGGGGTCCTGCGTGCTCATAGATGATGGAGTCTAGCCAATAAAAAAGGGCCTCGCCGCCGCCTAAGATGGCGACGATTTCAACGCCCGCAAGCCGAGGGTGCAGCCCCGCCAGGACGACCCAGACCCGGCCGTGCCCGCCGCCCGACACAGCCTCTCCCGACCGCCGGGCAGGTCCGAATTTGACCAAAGAAATCAGGTCACTATACTTGCCCCCTGTGGCGTCCGCCGCCGGCTGCGGGGAGCGGCGCCCAGCAACGATGAAACAACTGCCACCAAATACGAGATGTACCCGTGGAGGAGCGCTAATGAACACCGGTGTTGTCAAGTGGTTCAACAATGCCAAGGGCTACGGATTCGTCAAGCCAGACGGACGCGAGGAGGATGTCTTCGTCCACTACTCGGCCATCGCCATGGACGGTTATAAGACCTTGAAGGAGGGACAAAAGGTCGAGTTCGAGATCACCGAGGGGCCGAAGGGATTGCACGCGGCGCAGGTGAATCGCCTGCTCTGATCCAGGGCCGGGCCGGCCGCAGGCCCAAGGCCTCGGTTCCACCCAAGGCCGCTGGGCCCATGCCCAGCGGCCTTGTTTCAGCCTACATGTTAGAGGCCAAGGCGCTCCCAAAGCCGGAGCAGCTCACCTTGGTCGCACCTTCCATCAGGCGCTCCAGATCGTAGGTGACCGTCTTGGCGGCGATGGCCCCTTCGACCGCCTGAATGATGAGATCTGCCGCCTCGGTCCAACCCAGGTGACGCAGCATCATCTCCGCCGAGAGGATCAGGGAGCTCGGGTTGACCATGTCCTTGCCGGCGTACTTCGGCGCCGTCCCATGGGTCGCCTCGAACATGGCCACCGAATCCGACAGGTTGGCCCCTGGGGCCATGCCGATGCCGCCGACCTGGGCCGCCAGGGCGTCGGAGATATAGTCGCCATTGAGGTTGAGGGTGGCGATCACCGAGTACTCCTTGGGCCGCAGCAGGATCTGCTGCAGGAAGGCATCGGCGATCACGTCTTTGATAACGATCTCGCGTCCGGTCTTGGGGTTCTGCAAGCGACACCAAGGCCCTCCGTCGATCTCGGTGGCACCGAACTCATCCCTGGCGAGGTCGTACCCCCACTGCTTGAAGGCCCCTTCGGTGAACTTCATGATGTTGCCCTTGTGCACCAGGGTCACCGAGGGGCGGTCGTTGTCAATGGCGTAGGTGATGGCCTTGCGCACCAACCGCTTGGTCCCTTCCTCGGAGACGGGTTTGATACCGATCCCGGAGCTCTCCGGGAAGCGGATCTTGGTCACCCCCATTTCCTGTTGCAGGAAGGCAATGACCTTCTGGGCCTGGGGGGAGCGGGCCTGCCACTCGATGCCGGCGTAGATGTCCTCGGAGTTCTCTCGAAAGATCACCATGTCCGTGTGCTCCGGCTCCTTCAGCGGGCTCGGCGTTCCACTGAAGTAGCGCACCGGCCTAAGGCAGACATAGAGATCGAGCTCCTGGCGCAGGGTGACGTTCAGCGAACGGATGCCTCCGCCGACCGGGGTCGTCAGGGGGCCCTTGATCGAAACCACAAACTCCTTGACGGCGGCGAGCGTCTCGGCGGGGAGCCACACATCCTCGCCATAGAGCCGGGTGGACTTCTCACCGGCGTAGACCTCCATCCAGCGGATTCGCCGGCGCCCGCCATAGGCCTTGGCCACGGCGGTGTCGACCACCTGGATCATCACCGGCGTGATGTCGATGCCGATACCGTCCCCCTCGATGTAGGGGATGATGGGGTTGTCTGGCACGCTGAGAGAGAAATCCGCGTTGACCTGGATCTTGGCGCCGTCCGCGGGGGGCTGAATCTTGTCGTAGGGCATGCTGAGTCCTGTCGGCTGGGGCTTAAAGGCTCAGAGTCTACCACCGCCAAACCAGCCTGCGTGAAGCACGCTAGGCGGCACCGGATCGGGGCGCAACAGCACAAGTTTGGTGCAGGAATGAGCGCATTTAGGTACCCGACTGGGCGCGATTCCCGGACGTGGCGCGGCGGCGCCCGCGGCAGGCAGGCAGGCAGGCCGGCTCGCCGCGCCCGCTCAACTAAGGCTTATAATGCTGGCGCGAACGTGGCAATCTCAGCCCGGCAGGCGCCGGGCAAGTCAGTCAAATTCCCATCACGGCGCTTCAGGAGACCCTTATGGCGGATGCGGATATCGGGCTCATCGGCCTGGCGGTCATGGGCCAAAACCTAGCCCTCAACATGGACGAGCATGGCTTTCGGGTCGCCGTCTTCAACCGCACGACCAGCAAAGTCGACGAGTTCCTCGCCGGTCCTGCCGCCGGGACGCAGATCCTTGGCACCCATTCCATCGAGGAACTGGTTGGCGCCCTCGCCCAGCCGCGTAAGGTCATGCTGATGGTCCGTGCCGGGGAGGTGGTGGATCGGTTCATCGAGACCCTGGTCCCGCTGCTCGGCCCAGGCGATGTCATCATCGACGGGGGGAACTCCCACTTTCCCGACAGCACCCGGCGCACCCGGGCCCTGGCGGAGCAAGGCATCCTGTTTGTCGGGGCGGGCGTATCCGGCGGCGAGGAAGGGGCGCGCCGTGGCCCCTCGATCATGCCCGGCGGCAACCCCGCGGCCTGGCCGTTGGTTCGGGACATCTTCCAGACCATTTCCGCCCACGTGGACGGCATCCCTTGCTGTCACTGGGTCGGCAGCGAGGGCGCTGGTCACTACGTCAAGATGATCCACAACGGGATCGAGTACGGGGACATGCAGCTCATCGCCGAGGCCTATGCCTTGATGCGCGAGGGGCTCAATCTCTCGGTGGACGAGATCCAGGCCGTCTTCACCCGCTGGAACTCAGGGGTGCTCGATTCCTACCTGATCGAGATCACGGGCCGAATTCTCAAGGTACGCGATGCAGATGGCGAGCCCCTGATCGACAAGATCCAGGATCGGGCGGCCCAGAAAGGGACCGGGAAGTGGACCGGGATCAACGCCCTCGACCTGGGCGTCCCGCTGACGCTGATCGGCGAGGCGGTCTTCGCCCGCTGCCTCTCGGCCATGAAGGACGAGCGCGTGCGGGCCTCGCAGGTCCTCTCCGATGAGCGGCTAAGCTTCAAGGCCGACCCGGAGGCCTTCGTGCACCACATCCACGACGCCCTCTACGCCGCCAAGATGTGCTCCTACGCCCAGGGCTACATGCTCATGCGGGAAGCAGCACGCGAGTACGGCTGGCAACTGGACCTGGGCGACGTGGCCTTGATGTGGCGCGGCGGCTGCATTATCCGAAGCGGTTTCCTCAACCACATCAAGGCCGCCTACGAGCGCGAGCCGGCCCTGGAGAACCTGCTGCAGGACGGCTACTTCCGCAACGAGATCGCCGGGGCGCTGCGCGGCTGGCGCAAGACCGCCGCCATGTCCGTCGGCCTGGGTATCCCGGCGCCGGCCATGACCTCAGCCTTGGCCTTCTACGACGGCTACCGGTCCGCCCGCCTCCCGGCGGACCTGATCCAAGCCCAGCGCGACTACTTTGGTGCACACACCTACGAGCGGGTGGATGCCCCCCCTGGCGAGCGCTTCCACACCGACTGGACCGGAACCGGCGGTCCCGCGGCGTCCACCGCCTACGAGGTCTAGCTGCGCCCGTCGCGCCTGAGGCCGGTCGCTACGCCGGCCCTGCCACTGCCCGCAGAACCGCCATAGGCCCGGCGTCGCAGACCTCCGCCAGCCGCTGGCGGTCCTTGACGAACAGGGACCCGGCAAAGCCTAAGGCATTGACCGACACGGACCCGAAGCACTCCGCCTCCCGCGGCACCGCAAGCAGCCAGTCGTCCGCGACCAACAGGTTGTATGGCGCGGACTGGCGAAGCCCGCCCTCGACCTGGATACCGCGAATCCCTAAAACGTCGAGCAGTCGGAGGTAAAGCCCATGGGCCTCGCGGACCAAGCCGGGATCGGCCCCAACCGGACGCGACAGGCGCCCGAAGGCGTGGCGAAACGGCAGCCCCGGACAGACTCCCACCGCAGTCGCCAGCCCCGGCGCAAGCAATGGCGCAAGCAAGGGTGCCATCGGCACTGCCGGACCGTCCGGGGCCAGCGGCAGTGGGACCAACTGGAGATGCTTGTGGGGCTGACTGGCCCCCGCCAGGGCCCCGCCGTTGTAGAACCCGAGGGAAGGCCGCTGCGCCATGCAGACGAACAGAGCATGGAAGTCCTGGGGCGTGAGCAGGGTCTCCTGGTACTCGAAGGTGCGTGTGACGATCAGCAGGTGCCGCTCGAGGACGTTGAACTTGTTCAACACCGCCACATGGGTCTCGGACGGCCAGCCTACCGTCAGCTCCGGCTCCGGGGGGAGAAAGGGGTTGGTCGGCGGGCCGGCCGGCGCCCGCTTGCGGTCCTCCGCCTTGCGCGCAAGACTGGAGACCACACGGACCAGAAAACGCACCCCGCCATCGTAGATCTCGGCCTGCTCGGTCTCGATGGGGCGCAGCGCGCCGCAGGCCAGGGC
>Ga0209254_10006632_pt1 | contig 10677 bp, 8 predicted proteins | sample FrelakmetDIP11DI_FD_187148 | JGI IMG/M metagenome (GOLD analysis project Ga0209254, IMG submission 187148) | Freshwater lake sediment microbial communities from the University of Notre Dame, USA, for methane emissions studies - DIP11 DI (SPAdes)... | ecosystem: Environmental > Aquatic >... | reverse complement strand
GTCGGCGAGGGCCAACACACGGCACTCGCCGACCGACTGCCCCGGCCTCGCCTGCGCTGCTCGGCGCCACCGAAGGCCGGGGCCCCGGCCACCCAACTCACCCTTGAGCCCGGGTCCCGAGTTCCGGGTTCCGAGTTCCGGGTTCCGAGTTCCGAGTCCCGAGTCCCGGGTCCCGGGTTCCGAGTTCCGAGTCCCGAGTCTCGAGTTCGAGGAGCGCCGTTCGGCCGTCTCAAAGTTCGCTCTCGGGTTCAACGCTCGCGGCATGGCGGATGGCACCGCGCCGGCGCGGCTTTGTGCGGCGGCGAGCAGCGCAGCCGAGGGCCGAGCGCGCGCAGCGCGCTTCGTCTTCTGACCTGCGGCGTCCTGTCCGAGCGGCGCGCGCGCAGCGCGCATAGCGAGTTACGCCGCACGGCCCTCAGGGAGCAGCGCAGCGGAGTCAGCGCGCAGCGCTGACCGCCGCACCAGCCGCGTCGGCGCGGTGCCATCCGCCATGCAGCTACTCACATGTAACGGGAGGGAAGTCGACGCGCAACGCTGACCGTCATACCAGCCACGCCTGTCGGGTCCCGCCTGTCGCGCGGCTGACGCCATGCTGCGCGGCGAGGCTGTTCAGGCCAGCAACTCGACGTTGCCGCCCGCCGCCGCCGTGTTGATCGTCACCGTGCGCTCAACGCAGAAGCGCAGCAGGTAGTTCGGCCCGCCGGCCTTCGGTCCGGTGCCCGACAGGCCCTCGCCGCCGAACGGCTGGCTTCCTACGACCGCTCCGATGATGTTGCGGTTCACGTAGAGATTGCCGACCCGCGCGCGCCGTATGACGTGCTCGACGCGTCCATCGAGGCGCGTCTGCAGGCCCATGGTGAGGCCATAGCCGGTCGCATTGATCGAATCGATGACCGCTTCGAGCTGGTGCTTGTCGAAACGGATCACGTGCAGGATCGGTCCGAAGTTCTCGTGCGCGAGGTCGCCGATCGCTTTGATCTCGGCTGCCACCGGCGCGAAGTAGTGGCCGTCGAGACCGTGCGGCAAGGTGCACTCGTGGAGGGTGCGCGCATGCTTTTCCAGCCAGGTGCGGTGCCGCACGAGCAGCGCGAGTTGCTCGGCGTCGATCACGGGCCCGATGTCCGTGCGCGGGTCGGACGGGTTGCCGATCACGAGCTCGCGCATCGCGCCGGCAATCATCTCGATCATCGAGTCGGCGATCTCGGCCTGCAGGAACAGCACGCGCAGTGCGGAACAGCGCTGCCCGCACGAGCGGAACGCGCTCGAGATCACGGCATCGGTGACTTGTTCAGGCAGCGCGGTCGAGTCGACGATCATCGCGTTCTGGCCGCCCGTTTCGGCAATCAGCACGCCGATCGGCGCGTCGCGCGCCGCGAGCGCCCGGTTGATCGCGCGGGCGGTGGCGACCGATCCCGTGAACGCCACTCCCGCGACGCGCACGTCGCTTGTCAGCGCTCTACCGACGCTCTCGCCGTCGCCGAGGACCAGGTGCAGGACGTCCGGCGGCACACCGGCCTCGTGCATCAGCTGCACCGCGCGGAAGGCGACGAGCGGCGTCTGTTCCGCCGGCTTCGCGACAACGGTGTTGCCCGCGATGAGCGCGGCAGCGACCTGCCCACCGAAGATCGCGAGCGGGAAGTTCCAGGGGCTGATGCACACGAAGACGCCGCGGCCGCCCAGGCGCAGTTCGTTCGATTCGCCGGCCGGGCCGGGCAGCGTTTGAGGCTGCATGCGTTCGCGACCGACCGCGGCGTAGTACCGGCAGAAGTCGATCGCCTCGCGCACCTCGAGGTGCGCGTCGAGCATCGTGCGGCCACCCTCGCGCACGACCAGCGCGGCGAGTTCGTCGTGGGCGGATTCCCAGGCGTCGGCAACGCGGTCGACGATGGCTGCACGTGCTTCGACTCCGCGCGCGTCCCAGCCGGGAAAGGCCGCCAGCGCTGCGGTGACCGCGCGTTCCGCGTCGGCGGCGCCCGCGTTCGCAACCGTCCCGATGATCTGCGTGAGCGCTGCCGGGTTGCGGACGCCCCTGCCCAGGCCGGTCCGCGCACCGCCGACGATGGAGGTCGCCTGCACGTCGCTCGCGCGTTCGACGGCCGACGTCAGGTCGATCAATGCCGGCGCCTGCTGAAGGTCGATGCCGCGCGAGTTCCTGCGCGTGCCGAAGAGTCCGTGCCCGGTCGGCAGCGCGGACGCAGGCTCGTCCGACGCGACGAAGGCGCGCGCGAGTTCGTAGGCATCCTCCACGAGCGATGCGGACGGCACCGAGCGATCGGTGATCTGATGGACGAACGACGTGTTCGAACCGTTCTCGAGAAGCCGGCGCACGAGGTAGGCGAGCAGGTCGCGGAACGCGCCCACCGGCGCGTAGACGCGCACGCGCACGTCCGGGCTGCCGGCGAGCAGCGCGTCGTACAGCGGATCTCCCATGCCGTGCAAGCGCTGGAACTCGTAGCGCCGGCCCGGAGCGAGTTCAGCGGCGAACTCGACGATCGAGGCGACGGTCAGCGCGTTGTGCGTCGCGAACTGCGGATAGACCGGGGCCGGGTGGGCGAGCAGGCGACGCGCGGTGGCGACGTACGAAAGGTCAGTCGCCCACTTGCGCGTGTACACGGGGAAGCCCGGCATTCCGAGTTCCTGCGCGCGCTTGATCTCCGCGTCCCAGTACGCGCCCTTGGTGAAGCGGATCGTGATGGGGCGCCGCAGTTCGTGGCTCGACTGCAGCAAGCGATCGACGGTGGCGACCGCGCGCGCCTGGTAGGTCTGCACGGCCAGCCCGAGGCCGGGCCAGTCGGCGATCGCGGGCTCGCGCATCAGGCGTTCGAACAGGCCGATGTGCAGGGCCAGCCGCTCCGACTCCTCGGCGTCGATCGTCAGGTTCACGTCCGCCGCGCGCGCCAGTCGCCCGAGTTCGACGAGCCGCGGATACAGCTCGCGGTCGCTGCGTTCGACCTGCGCGGTCTCGAAGCGGGGATGGATCGCCGACAGCTTGACCGAGATGCCGTCGCGCAGCGTCCAGTCGTCTCCCCGGGCGACCTTGAGCGCCGACAGTGCGTTGACGTAGGACTCGTAGGCGCGGTCCGCGTCGAGCCGCGTGCGCGCGCCCTCGCCGAGCATGTCGAACGAGTACAGGATGCGGGCGTCCGGCCGCTGCACGGCGCGCGCGAGCGCGCCCTTCAGGTCGGTGGCGAACACGAACTGGTCCCCGAAGCGGCGGATTCCCTCGATCACGAGCGGGCGCAGCGCGCTGCGCGCGAACCAGGAGCGCACGGAGCCCTGGTCGCCTTCGGCTCCGCGCAGGTCGGAGTCCGCAGCCGTGTGCCCGGCAGCCTTCAGCGCCGCGGCGAGCACGCGCGTGACGAAGTTGCCGTCCATGCCGATGCGGGTCGCGCGAAACGCCGCGAGCTTCTCGGCGATCAGCCAGGTCTGCGTGTCGGCGTCGGGCGCGCGCAGCAGGGCTTCCGCGAGCCGAAGCAGGGCGATGCCTTCCGGCGTCGCGAGCGGAAAGGAATTGAGCAGGTTCTGCGCCGACAGCAGGCCGGGATCGGCGGCGCGCACGGCCTCGATGTAGCCGAGGGCGCGATCGCGTGCAGCCGTACGGCGATCGGCCGGCGGCTCGCCGAGCGCGAGCAGGCGCTGGATGGCCGACCGTTCGTCTGCATACGGATCGCCGAGGTCGGGCAAGCGTTGCAGGGCTTCCATTGCGCCAGGCATGTGGTCTCCAGCGAGGAAAGGCGATTCGAATTTAGCACCGGCTTGCTCGGGGTTGTCCTCTACGGCAGGGCCGCGCTCCTGCTCCTACAATCGCGCGCCCTCTGGAGCCTTGATGTTCGACTTTTCCGCCGAGTCCGGTTTCATCGCGTTGTTCGCGGCGAGCTTCATCGCGGCGACGATCCTTCCCGGCGGATCGGAGATCGTGCTGATCGGGGTCATCCACAAGCACCCGGATGCGCTGTGGCAGGCGATCGGCGTCGCGACGCTGGGCAACACGCTGGGTGGCGTCACCTCGTACTGGATGGGACGCCTGCTGCCCAACCGGGCGCAGCACAAGGTCATCATCACGCTGCACAAGTACGGCTACTGGGCGCTGCTGCTGTCGTGGCTGCCGCTCGTCGGTGACGCCCTGGCGGTGGGCGCGGGCTGGCTGCGGCTCAATCCATGGCTGACCATCGCTGCCTTCGCGGTCGGCAAGCTCTTTCGCTACGTGCTGGTCGGCGGCGGCTGGGCCTGGCTCGAGACGCTGTTCCGGGTCTAGGGGCACCCCTCTACGCGGGTCGGCGGCACCCGTGTGCGGGTTCGTATAATCGGTCTCGAACCGCATCCAGATCGCGCGCCGTCCGGCGCATCCCAAACCCCAAGAACGCCAACCCACCAACGGCCCCCATGAAAGTCCTCGTGCCCGTGAAGCGCGTGGTCGACTACAACGTGAAAGTCCGCGTGAAGTCCGACCAGACCGGTGTCGACATCGCTAACGTGAAGATGTCGATGAATCCCTTCGACGAGATCGCCGTCGAGGAAGCAGTTCGGCTGAAGGAGAAGGGCGCCGCGACCGAGATCATCGTCGTGTCCTGCGGCCTGCCGCAGTGCCAGGAGACGCTGCGCACCGCGATGGCCATCGGCGCCGATCGCGGCATCCTGGTGGAAACGGATGTCGAATTGCAGCCGCTCGCCGTCGCCAAGCTGCTGAAGGCGATCGTCGACAAGGAGAAGCCCGATCTCGTGATCGTCGGCAAGCAGGCGATCGACGACGACGCGAACCAGACGGGCCAGATGCTGGCCGCGCTGGCCGATCTGCCGCAGGGAACGTTCGCGTCGAAGGTGGAACTGATCGATGGTCGAGCCCGGGTCACGCGGGAAGTCGACGGCGGCCTCGAGACGATCTCGATCTCCCTGCCGGCGGTCATCACTGCCGACCTGCGGCTGAACGAGCCGCGTTACGTGACGCTGCCCAACATCATGAAGGCGAAGAAGAAGCCGCTCGAGACAGTCAAGCCGGCGGACCTTGGAGTCGACGTCACGCCCCGCCTGAAGACGGTCAAGGTCAGCGAACCGCCGGCGCGCAAGGCCGGTGCCCGCGTGCCCGACGTGGCGACGCTGGTCGCCAAGCTGAAGACCGAAGCCAAAGTCCTCTAGAACAGACCGCGCGGAGACACAGATGACGGTTCTTGTACTTGCCGAACACGACAACCACGCGCTGCGGCCCTCGACGCTCAACACGGTGACCGCTGCCGCCAAGTGCGGCGGCGAGGTTCACCTGCTCGTGGTGGGACACAACGCCTCCACCGCGGCCCAGCAGGCGACGAAGATCGCGGGAGTTTCCAAGGTTTTGCTCGCGGACGGGCCGCAGTTCGAAGGCGGGCTGGCCGAGGCGGTCGCGGCGCAGGTCGTCGCGCTGGCCGGCAGCTACACCCATGTGGTGGGCGCCGCGACGGCGTATGGCAAGAACATCCTGCCGCGCGTCGCCGCCAAGCTCGACGTCGCGCAGGTGTCCGACATCATCAGCGTCGAGTCGCCCGACACGTTCACGCGGCCGATCTACGCGGGCAATGCGATCGCCACCGTCCAGAGCAACGACTCGGTGAAGGTGATCACCGCGCGGCCGACCAACTTCGATCCCGCGGCCGCGGAGGGCGGCTCCGCGACCGTCGAAAACGTGGCTGCGGTGGCCGGCGCGGATTCATCGCGCTTCATCTCCCGCGACATCGCGAAGTCCGACCGCCCCGAACTGCAGGGCGCGAAATTCGTCGTTTCCGGCGGGCGCGGAATGGGCTCGTCGGACAACTTCAAGCTGCTCGAGCCACTCGCCGACAAGCTGAATGCGGCAATGGGCGCCTCCCGCGCCGCGGTCGACGCCGGCTACGCGCCGAACGACTGGCAGGTGGGCCAGACCGGCAAGGTCGTCGCGCCGCAGCTGTACATCGCGGTCGGGATCTCGGGCGCGATCCAGCATCTGGCCGGGATGAAGGATTCGAAGGTGATTGTCGCCATCAACAAGGACCCCGAAGCGCCGATCTTCCAGGTCGCCGATTACGGACTGGTGGGCGATCTCTTCGAGGTCGTGCCGCAGCTGGTCAAGGAACTCGGCTGAAGGCCTGGACGCCATGACGACGCGGGGCACAGCGCGCACGGACCACCGTGCAGCTGTGCCCTTCTTGTTTACCCAGCAGGAAATGCCATGAACTACGTCGCCCCGATCAAGGACATGCAGTTCGTCCTCAACGAACTGGCAGGACTGAAGCAGATCCAGGCCCTTCCCGGCTGCGAGGACGCGACCGACGAGACGGTCGCCGCGGTGCTCGAGGAGAACGCGCGCTTCATGGGCGAGGTGATTGCGCCGCTCAACCGCACCGGTGACGTCGAGCCGGCGAAATGGGACAACGGTCGGGTGACCACCACACCGGGATTCAAGCAGGCGTTTGACGCCTTCGTGCAGGCGGGCTGGCAGGGCGTGCAGCACCCCGGCGAGTACGGCGGGCAGGGCCTGCCCAAGGTCGTCGCGGCGCCGTGCATGGAGATGCTGCAGGCGGCGAACCTGTCGTTCGCGCTGTGCCCGCTGCTGACCGACGGCGCCATCGAGGCGCTGCTGACCGCGGGCAGCGACGAGCAGAAGTCGACCTACATCCAGCGGCTGATCGACGGCAGCTGGACCGGCACGATGAACCTCACCGAGCCGCAGGCCGGGTCCGACCTCTCGCAAGTGCGCACGCGGGCGGTGCCGCAGGGCGACGGCACGTACCGCCTGTCCGGCCAGAAGATCTACATCACCTTCGGCGAGCACGACCTCGCCGAGAACATCGTGCACCTCGTGCTCGCGCGCACGCCGGACGCTCCCGCGGGCGTGAAGGGCATTTCTCTCTTCATCGTGCCCAAGTTCCTGTTCGACGCCGAGGGCAAGCTCGGCAAGCGCAACGACGTGTACTGCGCGTCGATCGAGCACAAGCTCGGCATCAACGCGAGCCCGACCTGCGTGCTGCTGTTCGGCGACGACAAGGGCGAGGTCGGTCCCGGCGCGATCGGGCAACTCATTGGCCAGGAGAACCGCGGCCTCGAGTACATGTTCATCATGATGAACGCCGCGCGCTTCCAGGTCGGCATGCAGGGCATCGCCGTGAGCGACCGCGCTTACCAGCAGGCGGTGTGGTACGCGAAGGACCGCGTCCAGAGCCGGGCGGTCGAAGGCTCGCCCGGCCCCGTGCCGATCATCCGGCACCCGGACGTGCGCCGGATGCTGATGTTCATGCGCGCGAACACCGAAGCCGCGCGTGCAGTCGCCTATGTCGCCGCCGGCTACAACGATATCGCCCACCACCATCCGGACGCCGATGCGCGCGCCACGGCGAAATCAGCGTACGACTACCTGGTGCCGGTCGTGAAGGGGTGGTCCACCGAGATGTCGATCGACGTGACTTCCACCGGCGTGCAGGTGCACGGCGGCATGGGCTTCGTCGAGGAGACGGGGGCCGCGCAGTACTACCGCGACGCGCGGATCCTGACGATCTACGAGGGCACGACGGCGATCCAGGCGAACGACCTGATCGGCCGCAAGACCAGTCGCGATGGCGGCGCGACGGCCAGGCGCTTCGCCGAAGAAATGCGCGCGACCGCGAACGAGCTCGACAAGGCGGGCGGCGACTGCGCGCCGATCGCCGGCCGCCTGCGGGCCGCAGTAGACGCCTACGTGGAGGTGATCGACTTCGTCGTGCGCGAATTCAAGGGCGGCGACGTGCGCGTGGTCTACGCCGGCTCGGTTCCGTATCTGAAGCTCGCGGGCATCGTGCATGGCGGATGGCAGATGGCGCGGGCCGCCATCGCCTCCAGTCGGCGTCTTGCCGCCGGGGAGGATCCCGACTTCCACCGCGCCAAGATCGGGACGGCAAGGTTCTTCGCGGACCACATGCTCGTGACGGCCGCGGCACTTGCGGCGGCCGCCACCGAGGGCAGTGCGGGCACCCTGGCACTGACTGAAGAGCAGTTCTGACCGGAGTCGCCGCAGGCAGGGCTGCGCTGCAAGCAATAGCTGGTCACTATTTACAAGATAGAGATAATCTATTTTTTGCATGCATGTCGGAAGCGTAGATTCGGTTTCGAGCCGGCGCGCTGCGCGCTCCGGACTTCTTCCTTCGTCTGGATCAGCAACAGGAGACATCGATGCAACTGAAGGGCACCAAGACTGAACAGAACCTGAAAGACGCGTTCGCCGGTGAATCGCAGGCCAACCGTCGTTACCTGTACTTCGCAGCGAAGGCGGACGTCGAGGGCTACAACGACGTGGCGGCCGTGTTCCGTTCGACCGCCGAAGGCGAGACGGGCCACGCGCACGGCCACCTCGAGTACCTCGAGGCGGTGGGCGATCCGGCCACCGGCCTGCCCATCGGCCCGACCAAGGCCAACCTGAAGGCGTCCATCGCCGGCGAGACGCACGAGTACACGGACATGTACCCGGGCATGGCGAAGTCCGCGCGTGACGAGGGCTTCGACGAGATCGCCGACTGGTTCGAGACGCTGGCGAAGGCCGAGCGCTCGCACGCCAACAAGTTCCAGAGGACCCTCGACGGGCTCGTCGAGTAAGCCGATGCGGGCCTCGTCCCGCGCATGCAATGCCCGCGCGTCGCGACGATGCGCGGTTTCTCCTCGGCCCGGCAGCTGCCGGGCCGTGGGAGCCCTGCGGTTCAATCGCTACGGGATACACCATGACCGTCCGTGAGGGCAGCCTCGAGGCGCCGACCCGGCATCCACTCGGCCAGAAGAGCGCGGAGTTCTGGAACGAGCAGGCGCTGGAGAAGGAAATGGAGCGCGTGTTCGAAATCTGCCACGGGTGCCGCCGCTGCGTCAGCCTGTGCGGATCGTTTCCTGCGCTGTTCGACCTCGTCGACAACGGCCCGACCGGCGAGGTCGATGGCGTGCCGAAGGAGAAGTACAAGGACGTCGTCGACCAGTGCTACCTGTGCGACATGTGCTACATGAGCAAGTGCCCGTACGTGCCGCCGCACCAGTGGAACCTGGACTTCCCGCACCTGATGCTGCGCGCCAAGGCCGTGCAGTTCAGGAAGCACGGCGCCACCGCGAGCGACAAGTTCCTGACCTCGACCGACAAGGTCGGCCTGTTCGCCGGCATCCCGATCGTCACGCAGGCCGTGAATGCGGTGAACCGCACGGCCCCGGCGCGTGCGGCGATGGAAAAGATGATGGGCATCGACCGAAACGCGTGGCGGCCGGACTTCGCGCCGAAGACGTTCCGCGGCGGCGCGCGCTCGAACACGAGCGCGGCGGTGCGCGATGGCGCCAAGACTCCCGGCAAGGTCGCGATCTTCTCGACCTGCTACGTCAACTACAACGAGCCGGGCATCGGCTGGGACCTGATCAGGATCCTCGAGCACAACGAGATCCCGTACGTGCTGGCCGAGAAGGAAGCGTGCTGCGGCATGCCGAAGCTCGAGATCGGCGACCTCGACGCGGTCGAGCAGCTGAAGAACGTCAACATTCCGCAGCTCGCGCGGCTCGCCCGCGATGGCTACGCCATAGTCACGGCGATCCCGTCCTGCACACTGATGTACAAGCAGGAACTGCCCCTGATGTTCCCGGACGACGCCGACGTGCAGGCGGTGAAGGCGGCCATGTGGGATCCGTTCGAGTACCTCGTCGCGCGCAACAAGGACGGCCTGCTCAAGACCGACTTCAAGAAGCCGCTCGGCACGGTCTCGTACCACGTCCCGTGCCACGGACGCGTGCAGAACGTCGGGCGCAAGACCGAAGAGATGCTGAAGCTGGTTCCCGACACCACGCTCAACACCGTCGAGCGGTGCTCCGGCCACTCGGGCATCTGGGGCACCCGCAAGGAGTTTCACGGCATGGCGATGAAGATCGGCAAGCCGGTCTTCAGGAACATGGCGAACGCGAAGCCCGACTACATAAGCTCGGACTGCCAACTGGCGGGCCACCACATCGAGCAGGGCATCCAGCTGTTCGCCAGGGAGGCGCTCGGCGGCAAGAAGCCGGAAGTCGCCCATCCGATCACGCTCGTACGCATCGCGTACGGCCTGTAACCGAAAGGACGTTGGAGACATGACGATGTCACAGATCTCGCGTGACAGCCTGCTGACGCTCGAGGGCTATGCGAAGCAGCGCGCGGAGTTCCGCGCCCGCGTTCTCGCCCACAAGAAGAACCGCACGGTGCGGCTGGGCGACCACCTGACGCTGATCTTCGAGGACGAGCTGACGGTCCGCTACCAGATCCAGGAGATGCTGAGGATCGAGAAGACGTTCGAGGAAGCAGGCATCCAGGACGAGCTCGACGCGTACAACCCGCTGGTTCCCGACGGCACGAACCTGAAGGCGACGATGATGATCGAGTACGAGGATCCCGTCGCGCGCAAGGGCGCGCTCGCGAAGCTGAAGGGCGTCGAGGACCGCGTCTACGTCCAGGTAGACGGCCAGCCGCGGGTCTACGCGATCGCTGACGAGGATCTCGAGCGCGAGAACGACGAGAAGACATCGTCGGTCCACTTCCTGCGCTTCGAGTTCGCCCCGGATGCGATTGCCGTGCTGAAGCAGGGCGCGGCGATTGCCATGGGTGTGGATCACCCGAACTGCGCTCTGCGGATCGACGAAGTCGCGCCGCAGGTCCAGGCTGCACTTGCCCAGGACTTCCGCTGACGGTCCCATCGAGCGGATCCCGAG
>Ga0209254_10006631_pt1 | contig 10678 bp, 6 predicted proteins | sample FrelakmetDIP11DI_FD_187148 | JGI IMG/M metagenome (GOLD analysis project Ga0209254, IMG submission 187148) | Freshwater lake sediment microbial communities from the University of Notre Dame, USA, for methane emissions studies - DIP11 DI (SPAdes)... | ecosystem: Environmental > Aquatic >... | reverse complement strand
CTCGTCGAGAGTGCGGAGCTTCCGCCCCACCATCTGGAAGCTGATGCCGCCGCTTTCGTGGCCCATCCGCATCCACGGATACCAGGACCCGAGCGTCTGGTAGCTGCGGCTCGCCGGTACCCAGCGGTCCGGGTTCGCATCGAGGTCCTGGCGCCTGCCGTGGTAGGTATCCAGCGACGTCGCCGTGAACACCGGCAGACCGGACTCGAGCGGATCGGTGCCCTGCGGCGGGCGGGCGGGCCCCTTGACGATGAGGGTCTCGCCGACCCAGACGAGATCGCCGGAGGTCACCGTATCGGTGATGCGGCCGCTGAACGACGTGCCGGGCGGGACCGGGTTCGCGGGCTGGCCCTGCCCTTCGGCGTTGAACCGCAGCGACTGCGGCCCCGCGAAGTGCACCGGCGCGCAAGCCAGGCCGTTCATGGGGTTCGTCCAGCTGTCGGCAGGCCGGCGGGTGACCGGGTCGAGCCAGAAGCCCGCCTCGACCATGTTCATCTCGACGGAGTCGTCCGCGTTCAGCACCAGCCGGTTGAAACTGAAGCCTTCGACGGCGAACAACGGTTGCGCCGCATCGAGACTGCGCTTGCCCCAGAGCATGCCCGTGAACCACCACAGCCCCGGCTGGCCACGCGGCGCGCCCCGCAGGCGCACGAACAGCGCGTTGCGCGACAGTAGCGCCGGCAGCGGCGCAGCCATCGCGGCGGGCGCAGCCGCCGCCGCGGAAACCAGGGCGGCGCCGGCAGAGACCTCGAGCATGCGCCTGCGATCGATGTCGGTCATCTCGCGGGCACTATTGCACACGTATGCACGGGCGTCGAGACTCCCCTTGAAGACACGGGCGGACCGGAGTCGGCCCCCCCCCAAGGCGTCGTCAGGCGCTGGACGCCCCGTCCACCGGCAACAGCGCGCCGCTGATGAACGACGCGCGATCGGAGCACAGGAACAGCGCCGCCGACGCGATGTCGTCCGGGGTGGCGAGCCGGCCCATCGGGTAGTGGCCACGCAGCATCGCGAACAGTTCCTCGTCGCTCTGGCCGGGCAGCGCATTGGCGCGCAGCATCGCGGTCGGCGTCGCGCCCGGCAGGATCGCGTTGACGCGGATGCCGTGCGGGGCGCCGGCACGTGCCGCGAGCCGCGTCAGCATCGCGAGCGCGGCCTTCGAAGCCGAGTAGGCCGCGCCGTTGACGAAGCCGGACAGCGCCGCGGTCGAGGCGACGTTCAGCACCACGCCGCCGCGGCCCTTCATGCGGCGCAACGCCTCGCGACAGCCGAGGAACGGGCCGTCGGCGTTGACGGCGAAATGCCGTTGCCAGAGCGCGAGCTCCATCTCGTCCAGCGGCACGTTGGGCCGGTAGTAACCGGCGTTGTTGACGAGGATGTCGAGCGGGCCCGCGTCGCGCTCGATCGTCGCCAGCGCGGCGAGCCAGTCCGATTCGACGGTGACGTCGAGGCGCAGGAAGCGCGCGCGCGGCAGCGTGCCCGCGAGCGCGCGGCCCGCCGTCTCGTCGAGGTCCGCGATCACGACCTGCGCTCCGGCACCGACGAACAGTTCCGCCATCCGCGCACCGAGGCCGTTGGCGGCGCCGGTGATCAGCGCGACACGCCCCGCCAGTTCGCCGGTGGCGCTCATGCACAGCCCATGGCCGTGGAGCCGGCGAAGGCCGCGACCTGCGGCTTGACGCCACGGATCAGGTCGACCGCGCGCTCGGCGATCGCGATGACCGGCGCGTGCGTCGCCGCGCCGGGGATGCGCGGAATCACCGCCGCGTCCATCGGGGGCTGGCGGGCGCCTTCGGGCCCGGTCTGTCGGCGTTGGATCCCACGGTCGTCCTCCCGGATCGCGAGCACCGCACGTGGGCAGGAGACTCCCGCCGCGCCAGCGTGCACGCGTGCGCCGCTAGCGTAGCGTCGCGCGACCGCGGGATCCACACGACCTCGAACGCGACGTTCCGCAACATCACTGTCAACGCCCCTTCACCGATCGCGCCCTACTCTCCGTTCCAGACGCTTTCGCGGATGCACGCGGGACGCCTATCCAGCCGATGCGTGTTCGCTTCCTTCAGCTACGGAGAATCAACCATGCGCTACTCCCTGCTCGCCGTCTCGCTTCTCGTCGCAACGTCCGTTGCGTCGGCGGGTGACGATTCGCGCGCCGACGACTCCTCGTTCCGCCTCAGTGGCTGGGCCGAAATACCCTCCACTTTCCGGCAGCCGGGCCCGACTTCCGGGCAGTTCGCGGGCCCCGCGAACGGCGTCTCGCCGCCCTACTCGGGGCAGCCCATCCCGGGATTCTCGGGCATGATCCCCGCCCGCCCGCGCGGCAGCTTCTTCGGCCTGCCCGACAACGGCTACGGCGCACAGGGCAACAGCGCGGACTTCGTCCTCGGCTTCTACGTCGTCACGCCACGGTTCAAGACCGATGGCGATGGCACGACCTCGCGCGGCCCGGTGCGAGTGCAGGCGTTCACGCCCTTCAGCGATCCTCGTGGGCTGCTGGACGCATCATTCATCGCGAATGGACCGGTGTACGCACGCCAGAACTACTATCCCGCTCCGGCTGCGCAGATCCCCGTCGATCCGTCGCTCAGGAACGGCAAGTGGCTCAGTGGCGCCGACTTCGACGTCGAGTCGATCGCGCGCATGAACGACGGCACGTTCTGGGTCGGCGAAGAGTTCGGACCCTACCTGCTGCACTTCGACGCGAACGGCCAGCTGCTGCGCACGCCCATCCGCCACCCCGTGCTGCGGGCCCCGCAGAACCCGCAGAACTCGGCGCAGAACCCGGCGAACCTGCCGAGCTCGCGCGGCTTCGAGTCGATGGCGCGCAATGGTGACGGCAGCAAGCTCTACCTGACGACCGAAGCGTCGATCAACTCGGAACCGGACAAGCGGATCCTGGAGATCTACGAGTTCGACACCCGCCTCGAGCAGTACACCGGCCGGGTGTTTCGCTACGCCAAGGACAGCTCGGACTACATCACGGGCGTGGTGAACAATGCGACCAACATCTTCGTGACCGGCGACCTGACGCACGTCGCGGGCAAGCGCTACATCCTCATCGAGCGCGACGATTTCCAGGGCCCGCCGAGCAGCGCGAGTCCGCCGCGGCAGAAGAAGCTCTACCTGTTCGACCTCGACGAGGTCGATGCCACGACGGGTCTTCTGGAGAAGCGACTGCTCGTCGACCTGCTCGACATCCCGGATCCGAAGGACATCGGCGGGCCGCTGCCCGAGCTCGCCGCCAGGCAGTTCAGCTTCCCGCTGCAGTCGGTGGAGTCCGTGACGCCGGTCGACGAGTTCACGCTGCTCGTCGGCCTCGACAACAACTACCCGGGCGGCAACGGTCGCGTCCCCGGCACGCCGGATGGCACCGAGATCATCACGCTGCGCTTCTCACAGCCGCTGGCGACGCTGCGCGTGGAGCCGTGCAAGCGGCACGGTTCGCGCGACGACCGCGAGGATGACGATCGACGCGGCGGCCGCGACTGCAAGCGCTGAAGGTCCCGCCCGAACGCCGCGGCCCGTCGAGGCCGGGCCTCTCCAGGGTTGCTGACCCACTCGTTCGTCCTGGCGGCCAGCCCCGCGGCTGGCCGCCAGCGACGGACGCTACTTCGCGCCTGGCTCCATCAACTCGACGTCGCCCGGCTTCCAGGTCTTGTTGATCGCTGCCTCGGTCGGGCCATAGAGCCGCAGGACGGCGAAGTAGCCCCTGCCCGGCACCGTGGCGAGCCAGTTGGCCTGCTTGCCCTCCGGTGCCGCGGGGCCCAGATAGAGACTCGTGCTGCCGTCCTGGTTCTGCACCGGCTTGTCGCGCGAGCCGAGCGACGGAAAGGGCTGCCCGTTGGCGAGGCCCGATGCATTCTCGGCCTCGTACAGCGTCAGCGACCAGAAGTTCGCGGCCGGGACGTCGGCCGGCAGGTTCAGGCGGTAGCGGCTGCCGCCCGACAGCGGAGTACCGGCGCCGTCGGTGAAGGCGATCATGTAGGCCGCGCCCTTGCCGGGAATCTTCGACAGCATCCCGGGGCTGATCGAGTAGTAGTTGGTGAAGTACCAGATGCGCGCATCCAGGTCGAGGTAGTTGGCCGCGGTGTTCTTCCAGGACAGGTCGCGCGCGGTGCGTGGGCCGGGCGGCGTCACGTTGTCGAGCGGATTGATCCAGCGACGATCGGCATAGACCCGCAGCGACCCGCCGTGCGCGGCCTCCTCGAACCCGATCACGCGGCTCATCCCGTAGCCGGTCCGCGCCGCCCGATCGAGCATGGCTCGCGTCCCGGCATCCGGCGCGAACGGCTGCCCCTGAACGATGCCGATGGCCGCGAGCAGGCCCAGGGCATCGGGTTCCGCGAGATGGGGGCCCTCGCTGTCGAGCAGTTTCTTGAGGTCGTCGAATGCCGTGACGTCGGAGCGGGGCAGCATGTTGGCCGGTACGCCCGAAGCATCCGGGAACTGCATCGGCGTGGCGGTCGCCTCGCCGTTCAGCGGATAGATCTTCGCCTGCTCGATCAGCGCCACGGCCGGCGTCAGGTTCTTCGGGTCCTGGTAGAAGGCGCGCAGGAACACGAAGACGTTGTTGGTGCCCGAACGATAGACGTAGTGGCCGGGGGGCACCTCGCCCTCGTAGCCGGGCGGCAGCAGCAGGAACTTGCCGCCCTTGCCGACGTCGGGACCGGGCAGGCCGACGTCGCCGCGGAACTTGCCGCCGTCGACGGGGATCGGCCGCTGCCAGAAATCGAGCAGGATGCCCTGCAGGTTGGGCGGCGCCTCGAACACCAGCGGACCGTCCTTGCCGAGATCCACATAGCTCATCGCGTAGATGACGTCGGAGTTCGGCGTCGTCACCCGCGTCTTCGCGTCGAGGCGCTGCTTCCAGATCGGCAATACGTTGTAGCCGGCGCCGAACACCGCTTCCGAGCCGACCTTCATGCCGAGCGTGTTGATCAGCGGCATTGCCCACAGGTAGGCCTGCGTCGCGCGCTGGAACAGCAACTCGTCGCGGAGTGTGCGCGCGGTCTCGCGCGTCGGACGATTTTCCGCAAACGGTGCGTTCGCAAGCGCGTCGTATCGGCTGTAGTCGGTCATCATTAGTTCTCCTGATTCCAGTCACCGCACCCGTTCGATGTCCGGCAGCACCCAGCTGCGGTCGAAGTAGGGCTGGGTCGGGCCATAAAGGCGGAAGTAAGTGAACCAGCCTTTGCCGGGAATCGTCTGGATCCAGTTCGATTCCGGTTTTCCGGCCGGAGCCTTCGGGCCGAAGTATAGGTCAACCGAGCCGTCGGCATTCTTCACGATCTCGTCGCGAGACGAACGATCCGGCTGCGTACCCGTGTCCACGAAGCACCGCGTTTCATTGTCATAGACGGTGAACGACCAGAACTGCGCCACGGGCGCATCGGGTGGCACGTGCAGCTGATAGTTCTCGCCGCCGTTGAGCCAACGCCCCTGGCTGTCCTTCTGCGATTCCAGATACACCTGCCCGAGTCCCACCGTGCGCCCCATCATGCCGACAGAGACGCCCACCGCCTCGTAGAACCAGGACGTGCGTTCGTCGAGCTGCGTATGATGCGGGGCCTCCTGGTTGGTTTCCTGAAGCGACAGCGAAAGATCCCACTGCCTGCCCGGCCAGACCTTCGCGCCCTCGATGCGTTTTTCGTAGCCGATCGTGCGCGCCATCACTTCGCCGACGCGGGCCGCCTCGATCAGCGTCTGCTTCTGTCGTGCGTTCGGACTGAAGGGCTTGCCCTTTTCAATCCCCAGCGGCTGGAGCATTCCCATGATCATCCGGTCGCGCTCGTGCACGGGCTCCTGGTTGATGACATTGGACAGTCCTTCCCAGTACGCCAGTCCACGTGGCTGTGTCCCGCTCCATTTGCGGCCGTCGGGCCGGATGTGCGGGGCCTGCGGCGGGTTATCGCGCTGGCTGTAGGGATAGAGGCGAATGGCGGCCACCAGCGCCATGGCCTTTTCAGGATCCGGTTCCAGTACGCGGTGGGCCACCCAGATGTTGACGGTGGACGAGCGGACGACGTAGTAACCGTCCGGGCGGATGTCCGGGTCGTCCGGCCCGAGGATGAGGTACTTTCCACCCGCACCCTTGTCGGGTCCGGTCTGCCCGGAATCCGTGATGGGCCGCTCCCAGAAATCAACGACACCGCCGGCCGTGGGGCCTGCAGGAAGGTCCATGACGAGCGGACCCGTGCCCTTCATGCTGGGGAACGCCATGATGTACGGAGTCGTGGCGTTGGCGGTGAGCAGGCCAAGCTTGTCTTCGAACGTCAGGTAATCGACGAAATCCAGATTTCCGGCGCCGAACTTGTCGCGGTGTTCTGCCTGCCACTGCTGCATGGCCATGATCGGCAGCGCCCAGAGGTACGCCTGGCACGCGCGCTGGAAGTCGATGTCGTCGAAAATCTTCCGGGCGGTCGCCTCTGTCGGGAAGCCGTTAGCGAGTTCGAGCTTGCCGAGCCGGGATTCGACGATACCGCTGGTGGGCAATTGCTGTTCCTGCGTGTTGCTCATGCATTTCTCCGGTTCATTGATCACGTGGCGGTCCGCCGATTGTCCTCTGTTCCTCGAGTATGCGGAAGGCTCCTGCTTGGCTATCGTGTCGATGCGGTTTCGCTATGCTGGTGGTCTTGCCCTTCACGGGACATCTGCGATGCCGATCGACCTTCGACTGCTTCGCCAGGCGCAGGCCCTGGCCGAACACGGCAGCTTCCGCCGCGCCGCGGAGTCGCTGAAGATCGCGCAGCCGTCGCTGAGTCGAGGCATCAAGGAGCTCGAAGAGCAGGTCGGGCTGCCGCTGTTCACGCGCAGCCGAACGGGTCACGAGCCCACCGACTTCGGCCGGGTGTTCCTTCAGCATGCGATCGCCGTGCTGGCGGGGGCTGGAGAGCTGGATCGCGAGATCGCGACGGCAAAGGGCCTTGCCGCAGGCGAGATTTCCGTCGCCATGGGACCCTACGTCGCCGAGATCCTGGCGCCCCTCTGCGCGGCCCGGTTCTGTGCCGCTCATCCGGGCATGCGTCTGCGAATCCTGATGAACGACCCGGCGGCGGCCTTTCGATCCCTTCGCGCCGGGACCGTCGACCTGGCCATCGCCGAGCACAGCGTGCTGGCGGGCGACGACGACCTGGAGTTCATCGCCAGGCTCCCGCCGATCGCAGGATATGTCATCGTGCGCGCGGGACATCCGCTGACAGAAAGGCCGCGCGTCGACATCGCCGATGCGCTCGACTACCCCTTCGCGCAGGTCGTGATGCTGCCGCCGCGCGTGCTGAAGCCCATTCTCGACGCCCGGCGGGCCACGTCGGCGCGCGACGCAAGGCCGTCACCGCCCTTCCCGGCAGTGCAGTGCCCGACAGCCCAGCTCGCGGTACGCATCGTCGCGAATTCGAACGCGTTCACGTTCGCGACTCTGGGAATGGTGCGTCACGAACTCGAACGGCGCGAGATCGTCCCGTTGTTCCCGGCGCCGTGGCTGCGCGTCGAATGGGGTCTCGTCCGGTCCCGCAAGCGCTCGATGTCGCCGGCCATGAACGCGCTTGCCGGAGAGCTCCAGCGGACGTATTCCGAGGTGCTGCGGGAAGAAACGTTGCTCGGCGAGCGTTGGTCCCGATCGCCCGATGCAGCCTGGCCGTCGAAGAAGCCCGACCGTCGCAAGCCGGCTGCGGCGATCCAAAGCGCTTCCCGTGATCCGTCCCGCTCGGCGCGGACGCCTTCCGGCTGACATCCCCTGTCCCGCCCTGACGGTCCGCGTTCCCGCAACCGGCGGATGACCTTGAACACGCGCCGGCGGCCAGGCGCGGCGCGCCCTCGAGGGCGGCGCATCAGACGTCGAGGTTCGAGACCGTCAGCGCATTGCGCTCGATGAACTCGCGGCGCGGCTCCACCGCGTCGCCCATCAGCGTGGTGAAGATGTCGTCGGCCGCCACCGCGTCCTCGATCCGCACCTGCAGCAGGCGGCGGGTCTCCGGGTTGATGGTCGTGTCCCAGAGCTGGTCGGGGTTCATCTCGCCGAGACCCTTGTAGCGCTGGATCGACTGGCCCCGCTTGGCCTGCTCGAACAGCCACTCGATCGCTTCCTTGAAGGCGCGGATCTCGTGCCGCGCCTCGCCGCGCTGCACGAACGCGCCCTCGCCGACCAGGCCGCCGAGCGTCTTGCCGAGGTCGGCGATGCGCCGGTATTCCGCCGAGTCGAAGAACTCGCGCGTCAGGTACTTGTCGGTGGTGCTGCCGTGTTCGCGGCGGTGCACGTGGATGCGCGCCACGTGGCCGTCGGCGGCCTCGCGCAGCGTGATCTCGTAGCTGCGCGTGCCGTCGTTCAGCACGTTCAGGCGGCGGTCGAGGTCCTGGATCCAGCCGCGCAGCCAGTCGGCGCGATCGAAGTCGGCCGAGGTCGCCTCGGGCATGTCGAGCAGCTGCTCGAGCAGCCGGTCGTCGTAGCGACGTGACCAGCGGGCGATGATCGACTGCACTTCCATGTACTTGCGCGCGAGCGTCTCGAGCCCCGGGCCGCGCAGCGCGGGCGCCGCGGCGTTCACGTGCAGCGCGGCATCTTCGAGCGCCGCGGTCAGCAGCATCGCGTTCAGCTCGTGGTCGTCCTTGACGTAGACCTCGTTCTTGCCGCGCTTCAGTTTGTAGAGCGGCGGCTGCGCGATGTAGATGTGGCCACGCTCGATCAGCAGCGGGATCTGGCGGTAGAAGAACGTGAGCAGCAGCGTGCGGATGTGCGAGCCGTCGACGTCCGCGTCGGTGTTGTGGCAGCACAGGCCGCCCATGCCGGCGACGAAGTTCTCGTCGCCCTCGACGGAGAAATCGTAGACCCAGCCGTTGCTCGGCGCGACCTCATCGATCGAGGTCACGGGCAGGGTCATCAGGTCGCCGTCGAGCAGCGCGAAGCGGCGGTTGATGCCGCCGCCGTCGCCGACCCGTTCGATCAGCTCACGCACGCTGGCAGCGCCGGCGTGGTCGGACCAGGCTGACTCCAGGCGGCGCAGGTCTTCGGCGGCCACGACGGTGATCGACCAGTGTCGGTGCCGCGTCTCGCACGGCTCGCCGCGGATCTCGCGCACCACGCCGTCCGGGGCGTGCTCGGTCATCGAGGCGACGACGCCGAACGACGCCAGCAGGTACATCAGGCCGCTCGCGAGGTCGTACGAGGAGGTGCCGAACGCGATGCGGCCGTTGGCGGCCGTGCCATCGCCGAGCAGGTAGCCGCGCAGGAACGCCAGGCGGAGCGGTTCGGAGACGTTGAAGACCAGGTCCGGGATGCGCTTGGTCGTGGACTCGCAGCCACGGAAGCCGAACAGCGTCTGCCAGGCCAGTGCGGCAACGCGGTTGACGAGCTTCAGTTCGGCGGCGCGCGTGGCGCTCTCGTACAGCATCGGCTTCAGGCCGAACAGGGACTCCAGGCGCGCGGACATCTCGGCCGCGAACGCGCGGTTGCCGTTGCCGATGGACAGGCGGATGCCGTTGCGGTCGGAACACGAACCTTCCGCGACGAAGAAGCCGAGCAGGGTCAGCAGGTGTTCGTCGACGGCCAGGAAGCGCGGGATGCCGTTGTCAGCATAGTGCTCGGGCGTCAGCTCGAGGTCCTCGCGTTCGGCGAACCAGTCGAGGTCGCTGGCCGTCAGCGTCGAGAGGCGCACCTGGTCGCGCACGAGGTGGCGGCCCGAGTTGTTGTACTGCGTCGCCCAGGCCCGCTCGAGGCGACTTGGTGCGACGCCAACCTGCGGCAGGATCTCGGCGAGGTCGGCGCCGACGGCCTTCAGGTAGGCGGTGAAATGCTCGACCGTCGGACGCTGCTGGCCCTTTTCCCAGGCGTAGAACGTCACCGGCTGGAGCACGCCTATGGCGCGGCAGAGCGCTCGATTCGAGATGCCGCTGGCGCGGCGGCGTGCCGCGAGCTGGGCGCGAAGGCTGTCGGGAATGTCGATGCGCGGCGCCGTGAGCTGAGGCGAATCGGCGTGCCGGGCCAGGACCCGGCTGCGGCACCATTCCTGGACGGCAGAACCGCGGATCCAGACCCGTGCGGCGGCGGCGCGGTCCTTGTGCAGCTCGCGCAGCAGGTCGATGCGCGAGGGCGCGGTCTCGGGCAGCCGCAGCGTACGCGGCGCGACCAGTGCATCGCCGATGCGCAGCTGGTCGCCGCGCTTCAGGCGCAGCGCACCGTGTTCGTGGACGAACACGCTGTGGCTCGAGGTGACGCGCACGTTGCGACCGTAGGCGGTGCGCACGGCGAACAGTTTCTCTTCGAGCGGGTGGCGGATGACGGCCTTGATCGGCTTGAAGCCTATGCGGCGGTCATCGACGCCGAAGCACATGACCTCACCGAGCGGACGATGGCGGACCTTCTCCGCATGACCATCGCTTTCGACCGCGCCGCTCTCGCGATGCGCGTCGAGCGTGCGGTCGATGAACTCGCCGATGCGCACCATGCGCGCGCCTTCGCCGGACTCGCGCACGAACACATGGTCGTCGCCGTCGACGCTCATGATGATCACGCGGTGATAGCGCAATTTTTCGATATCGAATTCTTCGCGCCCGATGCCGCAGCCGAGCGCAGTGATCAGCGTGCCGACCTCGGCCGAGCCGATCATCTTGTCGAAGCGGGCGCGCTCGACGTTGAGGATCTTGCCCTTCAGCGGCAGGATCGCCTGCGTGCGGCGATCGCGGCCCT
>Ga0209254_10006630_pt1 | contig 10678 bp, 7 predicted proteins | sample FrelakmetDIP11DI_FD_187148 | JGI IMG/M metagenome (GOLD analysis project Ga0209254, IMG submission 187148) | Freshwater lake sediment microbial communities from the University of Notre Dame, USA, for methane emissions studies - DIP11 DI (SPAdes)... | ecosystem: Environmental > Aquatic >... | reverse complement strand
AAGGTCCAGACCGTCGAGCATCGGCGCGGCGAGCCGCAGGTCGCCCGATACGGTGCGTGCGGTGACCGCCAGGGGACCCTCGCCCGTGAGCACCACGTCGCCTGACATCGTCTCGATCGCGACGGGGCCCGTCTCGATGACGAGGCGGAGGTCACCCGATGCGGTGGTCCATCGGCTGGCACCCCGGATCCCCGTGGCGTCGAGGTCGCCGCTCAGGGTGCGGACGGCGAGCATCATGCCTCTCGGGACCTCGAGGTCAAGGTCACTGGACCGGCGCGACGACAGGCGGATCGGGCCCAGGCGAAGCTCGCCCGCGGCATCGCGGATCCGGACCCGGCCGGGAGCGGCCTCGATCGTCACGGCATCGGCCAGGCTCCGGCCGTCCCGGGTGCGGATCACGAGACGGGCCTCGTCGGTGCCCCTCACGCGCACGCCGCCAGAGGTAAGGGAGACCTCGACGGTGGCTCCGGGGTCCAGGGTCAGGACGCGGGCCGCGGTGGTGTCGGTATCGGTAGCGGTGGTGGCAGTGCCGGTGGCGGTGCCGGCATCGACGACGGCGATATCGGGGTCGATAGTCATCGGACGTCCTTCCCGAGCGCACGGATGGCCTCGGCGGCCTCCTCGGCGCTCAACTCGTGGCGGGCGAGACGTTCCAGCACGTCCCGCCGTCCGGCCTGGATCTCCTCGGCCGACGTGGCGGTTGGGGTGGCGGGCGTGTCCGTGATCCCGGTGCCCGCTGCGCCCGGGCCGTCAGCCTCATCACGCGGCCCGAACCCGAGGGCTCGCACGAGGGCCTCCACGCGGACCCTGACCGTCGGGTAGCTGATGCCCAGCTCCCGCTCCATGTCCCGGAGGTTGCCCCGGCTCCGCAGGAAGCTCTCGAGGATGGTGGCCTGCTCGCGGGTGAGGCTGGCATACCGCCCCACCCCGAACTCGCCCTCGATGGTCGTCCCGCAGCCGCCGCAGCGGAGGCGGGTGACGGCCAGCTCGCCGGCGCAGACCGGACAGGTGGCGATGACATCGTGCGGCACTGTTGGTATGCCTCCTATATGCGAGATTGCCTTTCGTGTTTATAAACGGCGCTTTCCTTTTTGTCAATACTGGTATTCTCTTGTTCGACAGATAGCCAGGAGAGTCCGCTGCGGAACTCGCACTCCACATCGACGACCAGCGCGCGCCGGCCCGTGCCAAGTGGTCGATCAGCCCTGTTCGGATCGGCGGGCCTGCGCTAGCCTCGATCCTGATCGAGACCCGCTGGCGACCCAAGGAACCGGTGCTCCGCGAGGCTCGTGACCTGCCCGCTGCCGACAGCAGACACCGAGGGACCCCATGACGATCCTCGACCGCGCGCGCAGCGCGCGCCGCATCCGCATCGATCCCGATCGCTTCGCCGACGAGCTGGCGAGACACCTGCAGGACATCGCTGCCGCGAACGTGCCGGCCAAGGCGCGGTACGGCACGGCGGGCGCCGTTCGCGAGGCGACTGACACGGCCCGGGAATCGCTCGATCGCGCGGCCGGGCTCGCCCGGAGCCTCGGCCAGGACCTCGCGAAGGCGGGGGGCGAGCTCCACCTCGACGGTCGGCTGGACGAGGTCGGCCAGAGGATCCGGGCCACGGCGTCGGCGACGGCGTTGCGGGCCGTGATCGCGCGCCTCGAGCGCGAGCTGCCGGAGGTGGACCGCGACCGTTACTCGCGCGCCTACCATCGCGGCCGAGCCCAGGCGCGCTCCAAGTACCTCGTCGTCGGCATCGCGGCGGGTGCCATCGCCGGCGTCGTCGTGGCGCTCCTGCTCGACCCGAGGCACGGCGCGGAGCGGCGTGAGCGCTTCACCCGCAAGGCGAGCGGCCTGACCCAGGGCCTGCAGCGGCGGGCATCCAGTCAGGCGATGAGCGTCGTGGAGCGCGCGCGTGGCGTGGCGATCGCACGCCGACTCATGGAATCCGGCGGGGGCGCCGCTCCCGAGTCGGCTGAAAAGGCGGCGGCCGTCGAAGCGGTGCCGGTCGTCGAGCCGGCTGAAATGGCGGCGGCCGTCGAAGCGGTGCCGGTCGTCGAGCCGGCTGAAATGGCGGCGGCCGTCGAGGCGGTGCCGGTCGTCGTCTCCAAGGCGGAAACGGCCCCCGAGCAGGCGGGGTAGCCTACAGTTCCGACCGCTGCCGCATCTCTCGTGCGCCGCACGCCGCGGGACGGCTCGTCTAGCCGGCCCCGGCGGGCTCCGGCCCATTGGGCGCGGCGGGCGACCGCGGGATCGACACCGACTCCCCGGGGGCAAGCACCCTGACCGGCACGTCCGGCGCGACATCCCGCGCTGCCGCCTCGAACTCGAGGCCCGGCGTCTCGAACGGCGCACGGATCACGCGCCGCAGCCCGGCGGGATAGAACGTGCCCCAGTGGATCGGCACCGCGAGGCGGGGCCGCAGGATCGCCGCCGCCTCGGCCGCCCGCGCCGGGTTCATGTGCCCCTCCCCGATGGTCGGGCCCCAACCCCAGACCGGCAGCAGGGCCGCGTGCAGCCGGCCGGCCAGGGCCGCCATCCCGGGGAACACGTCCGTGTCGCCGGGGAAGTAGATCGTGCGCGAGCCCGCCACCACGCAGCCGAGCGCCGGACCCTCGGGCCCGAACGGCTCGCGCCGGCCGGAGTGCTCCGCGTGGACGATCTCGAGGTGGACCTTGTCGATGGTCAGCCGATCGCCCGGCTCCACCTCCTCGACCGGACCCAGCCCGATCTTCGCCACGGTCCGTCCGAAGCCGCGCGGCACGATCACCGTGGGCCGGCCCGGGATCCTGCGCAGGGACGGCGGGTCCAGGTGGTCGTGGTGGCCGTGGCTGATGAACACGGCGTCGAGGTCGGCGAACAGCTCGGGCAGGACCGCCCGGACCTGGCGGCGCACCGGGCCCAGGCCCTCGCGGAGCACCGGGTCGGTGAGGATCCGGAGGTCGTCCACCTCGATGAGCACGGTGGAGTGGCCGAGGAACGTCAGGCGCGCGTGCTTCGGGCCGGCGGCCTCGGCCGGCGAGGCGGCGCGGACGGCGCGCCACGCATCGTCGCGGGCGGCGTGACGGGCTGGCATGTCCCCAATGGTGCCCTGAATCGCCGCGGGCTGGGAACCGTGCAGGGGCGCCGGCCCGGGACGGGGGCCGTCCGGTCTCGCTCGTGGGCCAAACGGCCCCCCCAACCGCCACAATCCGGTGACCCGGGGGCCGTCCGGACGGTCCCGATCGCCTTCCCACGCACGTCACAGGTGGCGCAAACTTGCCTGTGGCATCGGAGGCTTTCGTGCCTCGCCGATTCCCGTCCCCGCCGCCACCAGAGCCCGGGTGGCCCACGCCGCCCGAAAGGATGCAGAAGACCGATGGATCAGAACTGGGAGTGCCTCGACGGCAACGAGGCTGCCGCCCGCGTCGCCTATGCGGTGAGCGAGGTCATCTCGATCTACCCGATCACCCCGGCCTCGCCGATGGCCGAGTACTGCGACGACTGGTCCGCGGCCGGCCGCCCGAACCTCTGGGGCGCCGTGCCCACCGTGGCCCAGATGCAGTCCGAGGCCGGCGCCGCCGGCGCGATGCACGGGGCGCTGCAGAAGGGCGCGTTCGCCACGACGTTCACCGCGTCGCAGGGCCTGCTGCTGATGATCCCCAACATGTTCAAGATCGCCGGCGAGCTCACGCCTGCGGTGATCCACGTGGCGGCGCGCACGCTCGCGACCCACGCGCTCTCGATCTTCGGTGACCACAGCGACGTCATGCACGCCCGGGCGACGGGGTGGGCGATGATGGCTGCGGGCTCGGTCCAGGAGGCGCATGACTTCGCCCTGGTCGCGCATGCGGCCACGCTTCGGGCCCGGGTGCCGTTCCTCCACTTCTTCGACGGCTTCCGGACCAGCCACGAGGTCAACAAGATCTCGGTCCTGGACTACGACCAGATCCGGGCGCTCATCCGCGAGGACGACCTCCTCGCCTTCCGCCGGCGCGGGCTGACCTCGGAGACGCCGGTCGTGCGCGGCACGGCCCAGAACCCGGACGTGTTCTTCCAGGCCCGGGAGGCCTGCAACCCGTACCACACCGCGGTGCCGGGGATCGTGCAGGAGATCTTCGACGAGTTGGCCGCGCAGACGGGCCGCCGCTACTCGCTGGCCGAGTATCACGGCGCCCCCGACGCGGACCGCGTCGTGGTGGTGATGGGTTCCGGGGCGGGCGCGGTCGAGGAGACCGTGGACACCATGGTCGCCGCCGGCGAGAAGGTCGGGATGCTCACCATCCGCCTCTTCCAGCCGTTCCCCAGCGAGCAGGTCGTGGCCGCGCTGCCCAAGACGGTGCGCGCGATCGCCGTCCTGGACCGGACCAAGGAGCCGGGCGCCGTCGGCGAGCCGATGTACCAGGCGGTGGTCACGACCCTCGCCGAGGCGATGGACGGCGACAACCCGCCGTTCGCGACGGTCCCGCGCGTCATCGGCGGCCGTTACGGCCTCTCCTCCAAGGAGTTCACGCCGTCGATGATCAAGCCGGTCTTCGACGAGATGCTCGCCGCGAAACCGAAGCGCCACTTCACGGTCGGGATCTACGACGACGTCACCAACCTCAGCCTCCCGATCGATGCGTCGTTCAGCCACCCGCGGCCGGCGGGCGAGGTGCAGGCCCTGTTCTACGGCCTCGGCTCGGACGGGACCGTCGGCGCGAACAAGGCGTCGGTGAAGATCATCGGCGAGGGAACGGACCTGTTCGCGCAGGGCTACTTCGTCTACGACTCGAAGAAGTCCGGCAGCGTCACCTCGTCGCACCTGCGGTTCGGCCCGGAGCGCATCCGCTCCACGTACCTCGTGGACAACGCGGACTTCGTGGCCTGCCACCAGTTCGGCCTGCTGCAGACCGTCAAGGTCCTGGAGCACGCCAAGTACGGCGCCACGTTCCTGCTCAACTCGCCGTACGGGCCCGACGAGGTCTGGGAGCACCTCCCGGTCGAGATCCAGCACCAGCTCGTCGAGAAGCAGGTCAGCCTGTGGGTGATCGACGCGATGGCGGTGGCGGCCGAGACCGGCATGGGCAACCGCATCAACACGATCATGCAGCCCTGCTTCTTCCACCTCTCGGGCGTCCTCCCGGCCGACGAGGCGATCGAACGGATCAAGGACTTCGTGAAGAAGACCTACGCGAAGCGCGGCGATGCCGTCGTCAAGCGCAACTACGCCGCGATCGACCTCTCGATCGAGCGGCTGGGCAGGGTGGCCCTGCGGCCGGTCGGCATGGCCCGCCCGATCGCATCGCTCGTCCCCGACACGGCCCCCGACTTCATCCGGGACGTCACCGCGCGGCTGATGGCCGGCGAGGGCGACCTGCTCCCCGTGAGCGCGCTGCCGGTCGACGGCACGTTCCCGACGGGCACCACGAAGTACGAGAAGCGGGCGATCGCGCAGATGATCCCGATCTGGGACGAGCCGATCTGCATCGACTGCGGCAAGTGCGCCATGGTCTGCCCGCACGCGGCGATCCGGATGAAGGTCTACCCGGAGGCCGCCACCCCCGTCTCCCCGATCGGCTTCCCGCACAAGGAGTTCAAGTCCCGCGAGGTGCCGGGCCACCGCCTCACCATCCAGGTCGCCCCGGACGACTGCACCGGGTGCGGTGTGTGCGTGGACGTCTGCCCGGCCAAGAGCAAGACGGACGTCGGGCACAAGGCGATCAACATGGAGGCCTACCTCGACCACCGGGACGTGGAGCGCGAGCGCTGGAACGCCTTCACCGCCATCGCCCCGCTCGATCGCAGCCTCATCCCGCACGACACCGTCAAGGGCTCCCAGGTCCTCGAGCCGCTGTTCGAGTTCTCCGGCGCCTGCGGCGGCTGCGGCGAGACGCCGTACCTGCGCCTCGTCAGCCAGCTCTTCGGCGACCGGATGATCGTGGCCAACGCCACCGGCTGCTCCTCGATCTACGGCGCCAACCTGCCGACCACCCCGTGGACGGTGAACGCCCAGGGCCGGGGCCCCGCGTGGGCCAACTCCCTGTTCGAGGACAACGCCGAGTTCGGCCTGGGCATGCGCCTCGCGCTCGATGCGCAGACGAGCTTCGCCCGGGACCTGCTCGCGCGCGTGGCCCCCATCGTGGGCGACGACCTGGTGCGCGAACTGCTCGACAGCCCGCAGGAGACCGAGCCCGAGATCGTCGCCCAGCGAGCCCGCGTCGACCGCCTCCGGGAGCTGATCGAGGGTATCGAGGGCGAGCACGGCGAGGACGCACGCCAGCTCCTCGCGCTCAGCGCGGACCTCGTCCGCCAGGGCGTCTGGATCATCGGCGGCGACGGGTGGGCCTACGACATCGGCTATGGCGGGCTGGACCAGGTCCTCTCGTCCGGCAAGAACGTCAACATCCTCGTCCTCGACACCGAGGTCTACTCCAACACCGGCGGCCAGGCCTCCAAGGCCACCCCGCGCGGCGCGGTCGCGAAGTTCGCGGCGGCCGGCAAGCCGACCGGCAAGAAGGACCTGGGCGCGGTCGCCCGGGCCTACGGCAACGTGTTCGTGGCGCAGGTCTCGATGGGCGCCAACGACGCCCAGACCACCAAGGCGCTCCTCGAGGCGGATGCCTGGCCGGGAACGTCGCTGATCATCGCCTACTCCACCTGCATCGCCCACGGCATCGACATGTCGCGCTCGATGTCGCACCAGAAGGACGCCGTCAAGAGCGGCTACTGGCCGCTCTACCGGTTCCAGCCCAGCGAGGTGGCGGACGGACAGCCGTTCAAGCTGGACTCCGCCAAGCCGTCCATCCCGATCCGGGAGTTCGTGGCGACCGAGACCCGGTTCGCCATCCTGGAGCGGACCGATCCGGAGCGCGCCCACGAGCTTGCCGAGCTTGCCCAGGCCGACGCCGACGAGCGATGGCGCTACTACGAGCAGCTGGCCGGGATGCACCGGAGCGTCCCGCACCTCCATGCGGTCGACGCGAACGCCGACCTGGTCGCCGCGGCGGCCGCCAGCGGCGAGAAGGGAGACGAGGCGTGACCCCCGACCTGCGCACCCGCTACCTCGGGCTCGAGCTCCGCTGCCCGATCGTCGCCTCCTCGTCGCCCCTGACCGGGGACCCGGCGACGGCGAGGCTGCTCGAGGGCGCCGGCGTCGGTGCCGTCGTGCTGCCATCGCTGTTCGAGGAGGAGATCCTCAACGAGGAGATCGAGCTCAACCGCGCCCTCGAGGCCGGCACCGATGCCTTCGCCGAGGCGCTCAGCTACTTCCCGGGCATCGAGACCTTCAAGGGCATCGGGGACCGGTACCTCGCGCGCCTCGAGAAGACGAAGAAGGAGCTCACGATCCCGGTGATCGCCAGCCTCAACGCGGCGACCACGGGTGGCTGGGTCCGCTACGCCCGCCTGATGCAGGACGCCGGGGCGGACGCCCTGGAGCTCAACCTGTACCACGTGGCCGCGGACCCCGGCATGACGGCGGTGGACCGCGAGGACACGGACCTCGCGCTCATCGCGGCCGTGCGCGCGGCCGTGGACATCCCGCTGGCCGTCAAGCTCGGCCCGTCGTACTCCGCCTTCGCCAACTTCGCGAGCCGGGCCGTGGCGGCCGGGGCGAACGGTCTCGTGCTGTTCAACCGCTTCTACCAGCCCGACCTGGACCTGGACACGTTCGACGTGGTCAACCGGGTTGCGCTCAGCCACCCGTCGGAGCTGCGCATGCCGCTCCGCTGGATCGCCATCCTCCGGCCGCAGCTGGGCGCCGGGGTCGGGTTGGCCGCGACGTCCGGCGTGCATTCGGGCAGCGACGCGCTCAAGGCGCTGCTGGTCGGCGCGGACGTCGTCATGGTCGCGTCGGCCGTGCTGCGGAACGGAGCGGATCACGTCCGGACCGTGCGGGACCAGATGGTTGCCTGGATGACCGAACGGGAGTACGAGTCGGTCAACCAGCTGCGGGGCAGCGCGAGTGCCGCGACGGTGGCGAACCCGACGGCGTTCGAGCGTGCCAACTACGTGGCCACGCTGCACTCCTGGTCCGCGCCGGACGACCTCGTCACGGCATAGCTCCTCGGGTTCGGAGGGCTCGCCCGGGCCTAGACGTCGTCCCCGGCTTCGTCCGGCTCGCGCACCCCGGCGTCGACCCAGGCGGCGAACAGCGGGAGCCCGGAGTACGTTTCGTCCGTGGCCACGGCGATCACGAGGTGCGGCCGGGTGAACCGCAGGTGCAGGACGCGCCGTTCGGCCGGAACCGCAGCAGGCCGGGCAGCAATCGCCGCGACGGCCGCGGCCTCGAACCCCAGGCGGTCGTAGCGCGCGACGGCGCTCAGCCGCGCCTCGACCGATGCGGGACGGAGGTCCTCGGGCAGGGCGTCGGTCACGAGCCTGCCGTACTCCACCGCGGCCTCGCGGACCGCGGGCAGCGTGGAGACGTCCACCCCGTCGCACGCCTCGGCGAACGCCGGGACCATCGCGCTGCCGTCGCCGTGACCGGCCTCGGTCGTCCAGGCGTGGCCCTCCACGGGCAGCTTTGCCGGCGGCATCTGCCAGGCCCAATCGGGCATCCTGCCCCCGGCATGCCACGCGCCGACGAGCCGCATCGCAACCCCGGCGAGGTCCGCGCGGGACACGCCCGGCTCGGAGATGAACGAGTAGACCGCGAGCCGGTCTGCCCACGAGCCGCCCGACGCAACACCCACGAGCCCGGCGTCCGTGGCGTACACCCCAATCGGCCCGGCGTACAGCATCCGGGCGAGGTTCCAGTCATTGGACGGCGCCGCGTCCGTGCGGAGCGGCTCGTCCCAACGAATGCGGGTGGTGATCGCGGCCGCCAGCAGGCAGGCGATGTCGGGCGTGATCGGCACGGGGAAGCGCCGGATCATGCCCAGGGTCGCCTGATCGGTCCACGCGTCGGCCTCCGGCTGGGTCGGGACCGGCCCCGTGGCCGCGGCCGGGGCGACGCGCCGCTCCCACGCCCCAAGCTCCCCGTCCGTCGCTAGCGCGGGCGATCGCCACAAGGCGATCGCGCTCCGCAGGGCAACCGGGCCGCGCTCCAGCAGGGTCGAGACCTCCCGGGCGGCGTCGTCGGCCCGCAGGCCCAGCTCACGCTCCAGGTCCGTTCGCGCGGCACCCGACGCGCCCGGGGAAACGAGCGCCGCCAGCATCCAGGGGGCAAGAGCGCTCGTCGCCGGCCCGAGGTCCAGGAGTTCCGGAAGGACCCTCGCCGTGTACGCGGCGACGGCCGGCACGAGGGGCGAAACAGGCATCAGGTGGCCTCCTCAGGTGCTGCGCTCATCCCGAGGACAGAGTAGCGGGGCGGCCCATCCGGCGAGAGCCGGCGCCGGCGGTTCGAAGGATCAACCCGTCACGCTCTGCGTTACCCCGCCGGGCCCGAACCCCTTTGAATCTGAACGGCGCCGGTCGATCCGACCGGCGCCGCTCGCGTGCCCTTGGGGAACCTCGAGGATCAGCCCCCGCGCCAGTCCCCGACCGTCATGTCCAGCCAGCCGATCACCGAGCGGTAGTAGCGGCTGCGCGCATACGGGTCCATCTGCGCCGCGGCCCCCGGCGTGCGCGTGGAGGTGAACGAGAGCTTGTACGTGCCGGTCCGCGCGGGATCCGTCCAGAACAGCTGCGACATGGTCATCGAGGCGGAGTCACCGAACAGGCCCCGCACCACGTACGACACGTTGGTGATCCCGCTCGCGAACAACGCCTTCGCCCCCCCACGCAGGAACCCGGCGCCGTAGTTGTCCACCCGCTTGATGGCCGTGGACTTGGTGGGGTTCGCCGAACCCCATTCGGAGTTGCCCGACGCGTAGCACAGGCGATTGAGGACGACCACGGCGTTCGGCGCCAGGCCGAGGCGAGCCATGTAGTACTCGCCGTAGTACTTGATGTTGCGGTTGCCGCTATCGGACGTCGCGTTCAGGCCCATGCCATCCTTGGACTTCGTGGAGAACGGGGCGTACGGGCTGGGCCAGCCGTTGCCGTGACCCAGGTAGATCAGGAGGTTCGCGCCCTTGGCGGCTGCGGACACCTTCGACCAGGTGGCGTACGGGGAGTAGATCTCGGTCACCGCGGCGCCGTAGCCGCGGGCGAGGGTGGCCAGCGAGCGCGCACCGCTCCTGTAGTCGGCGGTGCTGCCACCGACCGGACCGACCACGATGACGACCTTGGTGGTCGCTGCGCGAGCCTCCGGTGCTCCCGCGGTCGAGGCGGTCACGACGATGAGTGCGGCGAGGATGCCGGTCAACAGCGACCGGAACCTCCTGGAAGACGCCCTCTGGGCGCCTTGGTGGAACTTCGGCAATCCCCTTGCCTCCCTTCTGCCGGAACGCCGCGCCTGGGGGCGGGGCGACGGTAGGACTGGTGGCCGTCGACGGCTGGGCAGAGGCGGCGAGGGGCGGGCGGGGCACGCCGGTCCGCGTGGGCGGACGGAGGACCGCGAGGGGTCCGGTGCCGGGTGGCGAACCACCCGAGTGGCGACAGGATGCCTGCCGGGGCGACGGCTCTTCGGTTGTCGGCCTGTCTGCGTTCGGATGGATCCGACCCGTGGGTCCCGCGGAGTATGACAGAGGTCGACGGAAACGGGCCGAGGGCCGAATGGCCCATTTGACGGCAGTCAGGGGTCGTTGCGCAGGCGGTTCGGCGTGCGCGCCCGTGGCATCGGCGTCGCGATCGGGGTGCGCGCCCGTGGCATCGGCGTCGCGATCGGGGTGCGCGCCCG
>Ga0209254_10006629_pt1 | contig 10679 bp, 9 predicted proteins | sample FrelakmetDIP11DI_FD_187148 | JGI IMG/M metagenome (GOLD analysis project Ga0209254, IMG submission 187148) | Freshwater lake sediment microbial communities from the University of Notre Dame, USA, for methane emissions studies - DIP11 DI (SPAdes)... | ecosystem: Environmental > Aquatic >... | reverse complement strand
CACGGCCACCTATCAGTTCGAGCCTGACTACTCGGTCTGGGGTGTCGGCTTCGACTATCCCTTCTCGCGGCGGACCAACGTCTACATCGGCTATGCGCAGCGCGCGTGGGACGGCTCGTACCGGGCCACGCCAGCCCCCGCCGATCCGGCCAACCGCGTCGATCGCTCGCAGTTCGCGCTCGGTATGCGGCACCAGTTCTAGCGCCGACGGAGTGGCTCGCCGGGGCGAAACAGCATCAGGTTCGCAGTTCGCCCGGTGTGCCCGAGCGCAGGAAGCCTGGTCGCGCACCCGATCGGCGCTGCGGCGGTTGCCCGCGTTCACACCAGACACGGTGAAGCACTCGCGGCTCGCTGACGATCGGATCGGCCAGCCACATCGGCGAGGCTCACCCCGGGCCACGCATCCTGGCGCGACAGCGGGCTGGGGGCGATGCGCAACGGCTCGACATTGCCGCACGAGTGCCGGCACGACCGGCGGGCACGCGACGACCGCCTCGGCGGCATCAACGAGTCGTCCGGCAGCATCCGGCCGGCGATCGACAAGGTGATCCCGCGGCTGCCGGAACGGAAGCGCAACGCGGGCGCTGTCAACCGAGGGTAGTCGAAGTGCTGGATACCCTCGCACGTTTGCTCGCAATCGGTGGCGCGGATCGACGGCCGCGCGGTCGGTTCGGTGCGCAATCAAGCCCGCTGAAGGCCCGGCCGCCGACGCATTCGCCGCGCGCCCAGTGGTCAGCCGCTTGGGGCTGCACGGATCGACTCAAGGCGATGCACCGGACAGTTCGCGCAGGACTTGCGCCGCTTCCGGTCGCGAGGGCTGCACCTGCGTGAGCTGCGTGAGCAGCGCGCGGGCGGCTGCGGCGTCGTTGCGACCGAGGGCCATGGCCATGCGCAGGAGCGGGTCGTAGGCGGGACGGAAATCCGGGCTGATGCGCAGCACCGACAGCAGCGGTTCGCGCACCTGCGTCAACATGCGCCGAACGTCGGCGGTCGGCTCGACATCGCGGCCGACTTCGATGAACCGATTCCGCGCGGCCCAGTACGCTGCGAGGCGCGACGACCAGGCGTCCCCCGACGGCACCGCAAGCAGTTCGTCCGGGCTGATCTCGAACTGGCGCAGTACCGCGATCAGCCGCTCGCGCGGCAACGAATCGGGGGCGTAGGTGATGCGCGGCGCCCGATAGGCAACGACCGGATGGTCGTCGGTGTTCAGGGGCGCGTCGCCGGCGAAGCGCGAGAGCGAGGCCGGGCCGGCGACGAAGCTGCCGAGCAGGGCAAGATCGTCGGCGATGCCGAATTCGGCTGGACTCCGCGGTGTCGCGATGCCCGCCATGCGCTCGCGAACCTCTCCCACGTCGAGGCGCTCGCCGTCGCGGCGCGCGACGAGGCCCAGCACGGGCGTGTCGAGGCTGTGCGTGGCGAGCATTGCCCAGCCGTGCGGGTGGACGGCGGTGAATGCGCGGACGATGCTGCGCAGGGTATCGAGATCGAGCTGATGCAGGGGCAGCCACTGGCAGAACAGGCCGCCCGCGGCCAGCCGGTCCCTGGCGGCGCGGAAGTGCTCCACGGTGTACAGCGCGCCGGAACCGCTGCGGGCCGGGTGGAAGTTGTCGGAGACGATCAGGTCGTAGTGCCTCCGCGTCGCGCGGACGAAGCGGCGGGCGTCGGCGACCATGACGTGCAGGCGGGCACTCGCGCCGTCATCCGAGAAAGCGCGCCTGAAGTGCATCGATGCCTCCACGACCTCCGGCAGCAGTTCGACGGCGTCGACTTCGAGCAGCGGATCCTCGGCGGCGGAGGACGCAGTGATGCCGGTGCCGAGCCCGAGGAACAGCGCGCGCCGCGGCGCCGGGTGGAGCAGCAGCGGCAGCAACGCTTGCCGCGCGTCGGCCGGCAGGGTGGCACTGCTGCCCTCCTGCTGGCGGTTGTTGATGCGCAGTCGCGCCACTCCGTCGGCGTCCTCGACCACGCTCACCACCCCCATCGCGCCCTCGCGATAGCTGACGAGACGACCGCCCGCCGGGATGTCGATGAACGCCAGCGGTGGCGCCCACAGCGCCACCGCCGCCACCGCGGCCGCGGCAGCCCACGCCGCCGTCGTCTTCCAGGCGCGCCACGAGAGCAGCGCCAGATAGCCGGCGACAACGGCGAGCAGCGCGAACTTGGGTCCACTCGCCGGCACAAGCCAGACACCGAAGAGCCAGGGCGCGACGGCCGCGCCGAGCGTATTGGCACCCAGAGCGCGGCCGAAGCCGATGCCGCGTGCGCGGGCGTCCGTGCTGAGATGGCTGAACAGGGCGCCCATGACGAGGGCAGGCGGCAGGAACGCCGCCAGCGCCAGCGCCACTTCGGCGGCGAGAGCACTGGCCAGGCTTGCGCCCAGCGAGCGCAGTACCGCTGCCTTGACGGCTTCGGCACCCCACAGGCCCACGACGCCGACGAGGCAGGCGACCGCAAGCATCCACAACAACCGGTCGCGCAGAACCTCCGGCTCGCGCGCGCCGGCCAGCCAGCGCTGGTAGGCCGCGGCACCCGCCGCGGTGCCGACGAGGTACACCGCCAGCAGCATCGCAAAGGTGTAGACGGTGTTCTCCGCGACCTGGCTGAGCACGCGCACCACCAGCACCTCGTAGCCGATGCCCAGCAGGCCGGTAACCGCGAGCAGCGCGAGCGCGCCGTTGCGGACGGGCATCGCCGGCGCGGTCACGCCGACCGCCTCCGCCGGCGCCAGCCTCAGCATGACTGCAGCGCAAAGCAGGTTCAGCGCGGCGCAGATGGCGGCGGTGCGCCACAGGCCGAACTCGGGCACCAGCCAGAAGGCGACGGCCAGCACCCCGAGAACCGCGCCGAACGTGTTGCCGGCGTACAGCGCGGCGATCGACGCGCCTTGCCGGCGCATCCGTGCCATGACCCGCTCCATCGCCGGCAGCGTGGCGCCCATCGCCGCCGTGGCGGGCAACAGCAGGACGAACGTGCCGCAGAAGGCCACCGACCACTGCCAGGCTGCCGACGGCTGCGCACCGGTGAGAGCGAGCAGCCAGCGACTGAACGGGATCATCAGCAACGCCAGCGCCAGGCTCCACGACCCGATCACTGCCTCGCACGCCGCATACCACCGCGCCGGATTCGTGCTGCGATCGATCCGCGGGCCGAGCGCCAGGGCGCCGAACGCCAGGCCGCCGAAGAACGCCGCCACGACCGCCAGCACCGCCGCCGTCTCGTGGCCGAGCCAGAGTGCGCTCTGCTGCGTCCAGACGATCTGGTAGCCGAGCGCGGCGAACCCCGAGGCGATCATCAGGCCGAGCGCGAGGCGTCGGCTCGACTCGTCTGGCCGCGACGCAGGCGTGCTCTCGGCCACGGACGCCGTCACGGAGCCCTCTTCCACTTCAGCCGCTGAAGGAGATCCTGTATCCCCAGGAATCCAGGCCGGCCGGAATAGCGTTGAAGGCCAAGGTGATCCGTCGCTCGCCCGGGTTCGGCGGCACCGCGTGCATCAGGTAGCTCGGAAAGAAGACGACGTCGCCCGGCAGGGGCTCCGGACTGATCCACTTCTCTGCGTTGTAGGGCCCGGTGGTCACGCCGGCGTGATCGTTCTTGAACGAGAAGTCGGTGCCGCCGGGCGACTTCATGAACACCGTTCGCGCATCCGGATGGGTGGTCGTGAGGTAGATGACTCCGGAGATGAAGCTGTTGGCGTGGTTATGCATCGCCTGGCGCCCGCCCGTGTCGAGCACGTTGACCCACATCTCCTTCAGCGACCAGCCCAGACGCTCGCCGAACAGCAGCGCGCCGAACTCCGTCAGAAGCGGCGTGACGAGCGCCGCCGCATCGACGAGCAGCGGGCTGTCGCTCGGGCGCAGCATCGCCGTGTGCGACAGATTGGGCGACGAGCTGTTCTCCCGGTCGGCTCGCGCGCTGAAGTGCTCGACCAGTCCGGCCACGAGGTCGCGACCGATTGCACCCGGTGCGCGCATGAAGGGAGTGGGGAACAGTCCGATGACTTCCTGCATGGAACCGATTTGGCCGGGCCAGCGTCATGCACCGGTGGCGCTTCGCAGAAACTGGCAGTCTAGAAACGCGAAAGTGACGCATTCGTGACGCGGCATCCCCTTTCCGCGAATCCCGCGAAGCGGCGGTGCCGGGGCCGGCTCCCGCATCCGCGATGCGGAGCGCGGCGGTCATGAAACGTTCAAGAGCCCTCCGTAGACAGTTGGCGCGCGTAGCCGCCGGCCGGCCGCGGAAGGCGCGGGCGGGATAGCCGACGAATCGAAAACCCTGAGATGCGACCCATGACTCACTTCGTTCATCGACGCGGCGTGCTGCACGCCGGACTGGCGCTTTGCGTCGCCGCGGTCCTTCCTCCTGCGCGGGCTTGCGAGTTCTTCACCTCGACCCTGCGCGTCAATCACCCGTGGACGCGCGCCACGCCGCGCGAGTCGGCCTTCGCCGTCGTGTGCATGTCGTTCGACGAGGTGACCGAGACCGACCGCCTGATCGGCGTCGAATCGCCCGTCGCTGCCGGTGCAGAACTGTTCGGCGAGGGAGTCGGCCCCGAAGTGAACCTCCTCATCCCCGAGGGGCGCGTGACCGAACTCAGCGAAGCCGGCACGCACGTCCGACTGGTCGGTCTGCATCATCCGCTGCACGTGGCGCGCGACTACCCGCTCAGGCTCGTGTTCGAGAAGGGCGGTGTCGTTTCGGCCCGCCTGAACGTCGATTACTCCCGCTTTCTGTAAATGGCCGTGCGCTGCCTGCGGGTGATTCACTTCATAGCGCAAACGCGGACGGTCGAGACCGTGTGACTGGTCATCGTCATCGGCCGTTAACGGGCGAGTCATCCGTCGTCGTTACGTTTGCCCCCCGCAACGGGTGAAACGACCCCCTTGCACTTCACCACCCTCAAATCGGTCATTTCCACCAATTCGGCAGAGGAGTACGCGATGGACATCGGAGTCAGCAGGAGCCAGATTGCCCTGGCCGTGGTCGCAACGTTCGGTGCAGTCGCGCTGGGCACCGGCGCCGGAACGGCGAGCGCCACCGGCAAAGTGCAGGGTCAGTACCTCGCCGGCGACTTCCACAACCACAGCACCTGCTCCGACGGTTCGACGTCGATGCAGAAGAAGGTGAAGAAGTCGATGGACCGCAACGCCGACACGCCGTGGGGCCTCGACTGGTTCGTCCAGGCCGGCCACGGCGGCACCGGCAGCCGCAACTGCACGCTGGTCGAAGATGCCAGCCTGGCGACGCCGGCCTACCCGTACCTGACCGGCGACACACCCTTCAACACGTCGACGCCACCCGCGAAGTCGCAGTACGACGGTCCGCGCACGACCTGGGCGCAGAGCATTGGCGCCGCCGCCATCAAGGGCAACCTCTCCGGCTCGGGCGCGACGCAGAACATGTGGCGCTGGCAGTCCATCCAGTCGTACCAGTATCCGCTGATGGAATACCTGTCGGCCCTGCGCGGCGAGCCGCTTTTCCTGGGTCTGGAGTCGGTGGTGGCCGGACATGAGCACACCTCGATGTCCGTAATCACCGGCCAGATGCCCGACGCGATTCACAACCGGCAGCTGCCGAAGACGCCCGGCTACAGTCCACTTGGCAACGCGGACGCTCTCGCAAAGTGGACCTACTGCTTCGACCGTGCGACGAGCGACACCAGCCGCGGCAACACCACCACCCAGCCCGGCAATGCCAACACGCTCATCGGCAACAACTGGGACTGCTCGGTGCCCGGCAGCCTGAACGCCGGCAACCCCGACTGGAACGCCGCTGCGGCCAAGCTCACCGGCGCCAACGGCAATCTTGGCCATGCCAAGACGGTGGAAGCGCTGAAGTGGATGGCCGCCTTCCATCCGAAAGGCAGCTACTACGTGCCCGCGCACCTGGAACGTGCCGGCCCGTTCAACACCGCAGGCAACAACGGCTTCAACGTCGAACACCTGCGCAACTTCAACAACGCCGCGCCGATGGTCGCCTTCGGCTTCGAGAGCCAGCCCGGCCATGGAGCCTCGGACCGGCGCGGCGAGTACACGCTCCGCCGCAACAACTTCGGCAGCAGCAGCGCGCCCAACCGGCTCGACTCGGCCGGCGGCACGACTTTCGGCGGCACCGGCGTCTACGCCGCGCAGGTCGGCGGCGTGTGGGACGCGCTGCTGGGCGAGGGCCGCAACTGGTGGTTCTTCGCCAGTTCCGACTGGCACTCGCGTGGCGCCTTCGCCGGGGACGACCGCCGCAGCGACAACGACTTCTGGCCCGGCGAGTACCAGCGCAACTACACGATGGTTCGCCATGGCGGCGGCTACGGCTACGGCGACGACGACCGGGACGGCGGCAAAGGGAAAGGCAAGGGCAAGCCCATGGTGACGCCGCAGATGATCGTCGACGGGCTGCGCAGCGGTAACAACTGGGTCGACAGCGGCCAGCTGATCGATCGCCTCGCGTTCGTGGCGTGCGTTGGCAACCCGGTCAAACCCGGACGCAGGGGCGACGACGACGACGACCGCGGCGACGACGGCAAGCACGGACGCAGCGAGCGCGCCGTGCGCGAACTGGCGATCGAGGCGGCACGCAAGAACACCGACGTCGACAAGAAGGGCTGCGCGACGATGGGCGAGAAGCTGGTCGTTAAGCCGGGCACGGACGTCATCGTCGCGATCGCGATTCGCGATCCGGAGGGCAAGAGCTACTCGCCCTACAGCTTCCCGAATCCGTCGCTGCTGCAGATCGGTATCAACCAGCCGCTCGACATGCCGGTGCTCGACCACGTCGACGTGATCCGCGGGTTGGTCACCGGATATAGGCAGCCCGGCGCCGCCGACTACGCCGGGGCCTGGCCGGACGACTGGGTCGACATGGCCAACCCGCAGCAGCTTCGCCCGCTCACGACAGTGCCGGCGGCCGCCAAGAACGAAACGGCGGCGGTCATCAAGACGTTCAACAAGTCGACCTGGTCGACCGTCCCCGGCCAGCGCGAATACAGGGTGATGAGCTTCCGCATCCCGGCGGCGAAGGATTCGCAGTACGTCCGCCTGCGCGGCAGCAACCTGCCGCCGTCGGTGCCTTACGAGACCGACGCCGCCGGCAATCCGCTGTCGGATCTGTGGACCAACACCGGCGAGATCTCCTTCAAGACCCAGACCGGAATCGAATTCCCTGCCAATTCGATGTTGCGTGTCCCATGCACGACCGTCGGCACGTACCTGCCCGACAACGACATGCTGTACACGGGCGTGGGTCAGCCCAAGATCGACGGCTGCCCGAACCACCTGCCGGTCGTCAACGGCCAGCGCATGGTCGGCTTCGACGTCGCGGCGTGGGCCGACCTGTGGTTCTACAGCAACCCGATCTTCGTCGAGGTGACCGGCTCGCCCGTGGTCGCGAGCGTGAAGTAGCCGCGTCGTTGCCGTTCCTGGCGCCGCGCGGAGACGCGCGGCGCCTTGTCGTTCTCGTTCCTCCTCAGGCGCCTCCCGCGACGATGTCGACCCTCCCATCCCCCCCATCCACCCTCACGCCCCGCGCCGGCCGCGGCGTCTGGCCACACTGGCTGCGCGAACCGCTGCTGCACTTCCTTCTGCTCGGCGGCATGTTGTTTGCCGCCGACCGCTTCCTCAACGCGGACGCCGACGATGCCCGGTTGATCGTCATCGACGAGTCGGTCGACAGCGAGGCGCTCAGAGTCTTCAAGGAGGCGCGCGGCCGCGCGCCCAGCGAGGACGAGCTGTACGCGCTGCGCCGCGTCTGGCTCGACAACGAGGTGCTGTACCGCGAGGGCCTCGCGCTGCAGATGGACAAGGGCGACAAGGCGATCAAGGACCGGGTGATCTTCAAGGCACTGTCGATGATCAACGCCGGCCTGAAGCCGCCGCCGGTCGACGACGACAGGTTGCGCGAGTGGTTCGAGAAGAACCGCGCTAGGTACAACGAGCCGGCGCGCTTCGACTTTCAGGAAGCAGTGCTTTCCGGCGACAGTTCCGAGTCGGCGGCGCGCGCCTTCGCCGCCGCGCTGAACGCCGGCACGCCGGGCGACGTGCGGGCGGGCCTGCGTGTCTTCAGCGGCCGGCCGCACGCCAACATCGTGCAGAGCTACGGGGCCGACTTCAGCAAGGCGCTGGAAGAGTCGCCGCCGGGCGAGTGGCGTGCGCTGCGGCACGGTGACAGCTGGCGCGTGATGCGGCTCGAAGCGCGCACCGCGGCGAGGCCGGCCTCCTACGAGACGCTGCGCGGCGTGGTGCTGCAGGACTGGACCGACGCCGTGATGGCGGAGCAGCGCACCGCCGCCGTGCGCGCATTGGCCAGGAAGTACACCATCAAGGTCGAGGCTTCGACGCCATGAGCGCGCTGCTTCGGGGCTGGCTGGTCGCGCTGGCGCTGCTTTGCGTGTTCGTCGCGCCGGCCGCGGCGCACGAGATCAGCATGGCGGAAATGGAGCTGCGCCAGTTGCGCCCCGGAGAGTTCCTGTGGCAGTGGACGGCAGGCAACCGCACCGGTGAGACCGTACTCAGACCGGTATGGCCCGAAGGCTGCCGCGAGGATTCCGGCATGCTTCGCTGCGGCGAAGACGGCCTGCGCGGCTGGCTGGGCATGCAGGGGGTGGGCAAACGCTTCTCGGCCGTGCTGGTCAAGGTTCACTGGCTGGACGGCCAGATGCGCGTATACACGCTCACCGCTGGCCAGCCCTCGGTGCAGCTGTTCGGCGCCGCTGACGATCCCCGCGGCATGGGCGAGATCGCCTCCGCCTACACCGTGCTCGGCATCGAGCACATTCTCGGCGGCTTCGACCACCTGCTGTTCGTGCTTGGACTGCTGTTCCTGGTCGGCTTCAACCGGCGGCTGGTCTGGACCATCACCGCCTTCACCGCGGCGCACAGCATCACCCTGGTCCTGAGCGCGCTCGGGTTGCTGACTTTGCGCCCGCCCCCGGTCGATGCCGCCGTGGCGCTTTCCATCGTGCTCGTCGCTGGCGAGGCGCTGCACAAACAGCCGACCCTGGCGCGGCGCTGGCCCGCGCTGGTGGCATTCCTCTTCGGGCTGGTGCACGGGCTGGGCTTCGCGGGCGGGTTGAAGCAGATCGGCCTGCCGGAGAACCACCTCCTGCTGGCGCTGCTGACCTTCAATGTCGGCGTCGAGATCGGGCAGCTGCTGTTGATCGCCGCGGCCTGGGCGCTGGCGCGGTGGCTGCGCGAACTGCACTGGGCTGTGCAGGCGCGCGTGCCGGCCCTGTATGCGATGGGCAGCGTGGCGGCCTACTGGTCGTGGGGTCGCATCGCCGCAATACTCGCCTGATCAGCGGGCGGCGTTCGCACCGGCGACGGGAGAAGACCCGCGCACCGGCGGTGTTGTGACGAACGACAGCGCCAACACCAGCAGCGCGCTGGCCGCCAGCCACGATCCCGCGATCCGAATGCCGACGCGGGCCCAGGACGGACGCAGGCGATCGACCAATGCGCCGACGACGATCACGGCGAGGAACGCACCGAGACCGGTGCCCGCCAGCGAAGACCAGCGCGCGGATTCGAAACGACCCTCGGGTGCCGATCCCAGGCCGATTCCCGCGCCGATCAGCGCGGCAAGCGCAAACAGCGCCCAGCGCGGCAGCGGCAGCGCGGCGACGACCGCCAGTGCGCAGAGCGCTGCCCCGCCGAGCACCGGCCGTTCGAGATCGAATCCGGCCACCGATCCCGACGCAACCAGTCCGGTCAGCAGCGCGAGCAGCAGCGCGAGCATCGGGTAGCGGCCGAAGGCCAGCCCGCGTTGGCCCACGAGCAGACCCAGGCCGAGCAAGGCGACGAGATGCGCCGGCACCAGGAACGGGTGCAGCGCGCCGGCGTAGAAGCTGCCCAGACCCTTGATGTCGCCGTGCGCACCCGCCAGAGAAGGCACCATCGCCAGCGCCGTCAGGGCCAGCCACAGGGTCCGCGCGCTCACCACACGCCGAACAGGAAACCCACCCCGGCGGCGGCGATGCACCCGCCGCCGGCCCGCACCGCCCTGTTGCCAAGCGGCCAGCGGACGAGCAGGCCGAAGGCAATGCCCGCCAGGTGAAGCAACCCGGTGGCGATGACGAAACCGAGGCTGTATGCCAGCGCGTTGGCGGCTTCCGGCAACTCGGTGCCGTGCGCGTGGCCGTGGAAGACCGCGAAGGCGCCGACGATGACGGCGGCGACCCACAGCGGGGGACGTGCCGCCAGCGCCACCATCGCGCCGATCACGAGGGCCGACAGGGCAATGCCCACTTCCACGCCGGGCAGCGGCATGCCGATTAGACCGAGCAAGCCGCCGAAGGCCATCACCAGCGGAAAGACGACCGGCAGGACCCAGATCGCAGGACGACCGAGAAAGGCGCCCCACAGGCCTACGCCAACCATCGCGATTAGGTGGTCGAGGCCCCTGAGCGGATGGGCAAAGCCGCTGAAGAAGCCACCCGCGAGCCCTTGCGCATCGCTGTGCGCAAGCGCCGCGTCGGTACCGGCCAGCATGAGCAAGAGCAGGACGAGGCGCAGGCGGGCGCTCATGACATCGGCCTATCGCTTGGACTAACGAGACGACCGGAACATATCGGTAAGCGGTGAAACGGTCATGACACGTCCGGCGTCCGGCCCGGCGATCCCCCGCAGCGTTCGCCGGAACGGACGCGAGCTGGGCGCTGTGCGGCCGTCGCGAAACACATGCCCGGGCAG
>Ga0209254_10006627_pt1 | contig 10679 bp, 9 predicted proteins | sample FrelakmetDIP11DI_FD_187148 | JGI IMG/M metagenome (GOLD analysis project Ga0209254, IMG submission 187148) | Freshwater lake sediment microbial communities from the University of Notre Dame, USA, for methane emissions studies - DIP11 DI (SPAdes)... | ecosystem: Environmental > Aquatic >... | reverse complement strand
CTGCTCATCGCGCTTGGGTTCCAACTTCAGGATCCGCGCGCAGCGCGGCAGGAAGCAGGAATGGAGGGGAAGACGCGATACGCTCTTCCATCGCGTCTTCCCCGAAGTGATGGGCCCGCCTGGACTCGAACCAGGGACCTACCGATTATGAGTCGGCTGCTCTAACCAGCTGAGCTACGGGCCCGCCGCCCCCGAGCCTAACGCCTTCGCCCGCCGGTGACCCTCACCGGACTGACACAATGTCTCCACAGGCGCGGCCCCGGTCGCGAAACCGACGGAAAGGGAAGCGGCGCGTGAAGACGTTTCAGCGTGAGGTACAGCTGCGCACGGCGGGCGGGCTCACGGTGACCGACATCACCGACGAGGTACGCGACGCTGTCCGCGAGAGCGGCGTCGTCAACGGTATCTGCTGCGTCTACTCCCCCCACACGACCTGTTCGGTGCGCATCAACGAGTGGGAGCGCGGGTTCCTCGAGGACTTCGCCGTGATGCTGAAGCGGCTCGTGCCGACGGAGCACTACTACGCGCACGACGACTGGGACCGCCGCACGGAGAACGTCGACCCGGACGACCAGGAGTTCGGCAACGGCCACTCGCACTGCATGTCGATGCTGCTCGGCCCCGCCGGCGAGTCGGTGCCGGTGCGCGACGGCGAGCTGTGCCTCGGCACCTGGCAGCGCATCCTCTTCCTCGAGCTCGACCGCGAGCGCGACCGCCGCTGGCTCGTGCAAGTCGTGGGCGTCTAGCAGGGCAGGATGTCCGGCTTCAGCCGGACGTCAGGGTGCTCCCCCGGCGGAACCCACACGTCCGGCTGAAGCCGGACATGGCCTACTACTCGGGCGTAACGTAAGCCGCGGTGAGCCCGCCGTCGACGAGGAACGACGTGCCGTTGACGTACGACGACTCGTCGCTCGCGAGGAAGAGCGCGCCGTTGACCACCTCGCGGGGCTTTGCGAGGCGACCCATCGGCCAGTGGATCCGCCGCCGCTCGAGGGCCGCGGGATCGCCGCCGAAGATGCGGAGCAGGAGCGGTGTCTCGACCGGCCCCGGGCAGAGCGAGTTGACCCGGATACCCTGCCGTGCGAACTGCACTGCCAGCTCGCGGCTCATCGACAACACGGCGCCCTTGGACGCGCTGTAGGAAATCTGCGACGTGGCGGCGCCGAGGATCGCCACGAACGAGGCGACGTTGATCACGGAGCCGCCGCCGCGCTCGAGCAGGTACGGGATCCCGTGCTTGCAGCAGAAATAGACGCCCTTCGTGTTCACGTCCTGGACGCGGTCCCACGCATCCGCTTCGGTGACGAGGATCGAGTCGTCGTCGGCCGGTGAGATGCCCGCATTGTTGTAGAGCACGTCGATGCCGCCGAAGCGCTCGGCCGTCGCGGCGTACATCGCCTCGACCTCGTCCTCGTTCGCCACGTTCGCCTTGATCGCGAACGCCGAGCCCTCGGGACAGAGCCCGACGGTCTCCTCGGCGAGCGCCAGGTCGACGTCGGCAACGCACACCTTCGCGCCCTCGCCGGTGAAGACGATCGCGCCCTCGCGGCCCATGCCGCCGCCGGCGCCCGTGATCACGCAGACCTTGCCCTCGAGCCTTCCCGCCATGGTGTCAGCCTTCCGTCGAGATGAACACGTTTTTCAGATCCGTGTAGCCGTCGAGAGCGGCCATCCCGAGCTCGCGACCGAAGCCCGACTGCTTCATGCCGCCGAACGGGGTGTGGACGCGCACCGAGCTGTTCGAGTTGACCGAGAGCACGCCGGCCGCGACCCCGCGCGCAACCCGCAGCGCGCGGGCCCCGTCGCGCGTCCAGATCGAGCCCGAGAGGCCGTAGGGCGTGTCGTTCGCGATCCGGATCGCATCCGCCTCGTCCGTGAACGGGATCACCGCTGCGACAGGGCCGAAGACCTCCTCGCGCGCAACCCGGTCGTCGTTGGAGGCCTCGACGAGCGTGCACGGGAACCAGAAGCCGGGGCCGGAGGGCGCGTCGCCGCGGAAGAGCGGCTCACCCTCCACGAACGAACCGACGGTGTCCCGGTGCTCGGCCGAGATCAGGGGCCCCATCTCGGTCGCGTCGTCGGTGGGGTCGCCGACCTTGACACCACGGGTCGCCGCCACGAGCAGCTCCAGGAAGCGGTCGTACACCGAGCGCTCGACGAGGATCCGTGACCGGGCGCAGCAGTCCTGGCCGGCGTTGTCGAAGACGGAGTACGGCGCGGACGCAGCTGCCTTCTCGAGATCCGCGTCGGCGAAGACCACGTTTGCCGACTTGCCGCCGAGCTCGAGCGTGATGCGCTTGATCGTCGCGGCGGCACCCTGCATCACCCGCTGCCCGACCTCGGTCGAGCCGGTGAACCCGATCTTTGCCACGTCCGGATGCTCGACGAGGCGCTGGCCGACGACGGAGCCCTTGCCGACGACGACGTTCAGCACCCCCTCGGGGATCCCCGCCTCCAGGGCGAGCTCGCCGAGCCGGATCGTCGTCAGCGGTGTCAGCTCGGCCGGCTTGATCACGATCGTGTTGCCGGTTGCGAGCGCGGGCCCGATCTTCCAGCTCGCGATGTTGAGCGGGAAGTTCCACGGCGTGATCAGGCCGACGACGCCGAGCGGCTCGCGGAAGGTGACGTCCACTCCCCCGGCGACCGGGATCGTCTCACCGTAGTGCTTGTCGACTGCACCCGCGTAGAAGTGGAACACCTGGCCGACCATGCCGATCTCGCCACGGGCGCCCGAGATGGGCTTGCCCGCGTTCGCCGACTCCAGCCGGGAGAGCGCCTCGTGATTCTCCTCGACGAGCGTGGCGAGACGGCGGAGCAGGCGGCCGCGGTCGGCGGGAGCAACCGAACGCCAGGCGGGGAATGCGGACTTCGCCCGGGCTACTGCCTCGTCGGTCTCCGCGATCCCCGCCTGTTCGAGCGCCGCGATCGGCTGCTCGGTGGCGGGGTTGAGGACGGTGAGAGCCATGACCCGGATTCAACACGATCGCGGGCCCGCCCGCGTCGCCGAGCCTCTGGGACGGGGCGCGCCTCCCTCGATCGAGGGAATCGACGCTCTCCGGCACGGCCGATGTGTTGAGAGATGATCCGTATCCTCACCTTCGTCGCGCTGCTGCTGGCCGTAACCGGGGCGCTCGCTGGTTCCGCAGCTGCCGTCGCGGCTCCGGCGGCCACCGTCCGCCTGCAGACGCTCGACGACGAGATCCTCGTCCGGCTCAACGCCACCCGAGCCTCACGTGGCCTGCGTCCGCTCGTGCTCTCGGGCCAGCTTCGGGATGCGGCAGTCGCCCACTCCCGCTCCATGCTCGAGGGTGGGTTCTTCACGCACGAATCCCGGGACGGCTCACCCTTCGCCGCCCGCGTCAAGCGCTACTACCGTTCCTCGGGCTATGCCTCCTGGTCGGCCGGCGAGAACCTCCTCTACAACACCGCCAGGATCGACGCCCGGACGGCGATCGAGGCGTGGTTGGGCTCACCCCCCCACCGCGCCAACCTACTGGCCCCGGGGTGGCGTGAGGTCGGCATCGGCTCGCTTCACGCGAGGTCTGCCGGCGGCACGTTCGGCGGCCGCCCGACCTGGGTGGTCACGATGGATTTCGGCACCCGGGCCGGCGTCAGGAAGACCGCAGCGGTCGAGGGCGCGAGAGCAAAGCCGAGGACGGCCACGTCGGGGCCTGCGAAGGCGCGGCCACCGAGGCCGAAGGCGGCCGCCGGGCCCACCAGGCCTTCGAAGCGCTCCGTCGATCGTGTGCTCCCCCAGCCGGCCCGATCGGTTCCGGTCGGCGCCGCAGCCGACGAGCCGTCCGCCGCCGCCTCTCGCGAGGGTTCGGGTGGCGATGAGCCCGACACGATGCCCCGGCGAGCCAGGGACGACGGTGCCCAGGACGGGAACGGCGGTGACGAGGACGACGGGCCGTAGCACGACGATCGTGCTCGGACGGGACGACGTAGGATCCGGCCTCTACGCCGGCGATCGAGCGTGCCGTACGGCATCGTCCGGGGATCGCTATCCCACTCGACGACGATCTGTCAGGCATGATCTCGTTCACGACACGGCGCACCCTCGGATGGAGGAGCGGCCGGAGGGCCGTCGAAGTGCAGGGTGCCGGCGGTCGCGTTCCGAATTCAACGGCTGAGGTCGCAGGCCGCCGGCACAATTCCTTCGGAGGCCAAAGGTGCAGGGACATCCTCGAGAAGACCGCGACTGGGAGCACTGGCCGGGCCGAAGGGCTCCGGACGAAGGCATCCGGCACCGGCTGAAGGCGCTCTTCGCAGCTACCGACGACGAGGAGGCGGTCGAGGCGCTGATCGCCGAAAGAGGCCGCGAGCTCGAGGAGCAGACCGAGCGGCTGCAGGTCACGATCGAGGATCTCGAACGGCGCGAGGAACAGGCGGGCCGGCTCCGCAGCGCGGTCGAGGAGATGCTTCGCAACGGTTCGGCGGAGCTCGACGAGCGGCACGCCGAGCTCTCCGCCCTGGCGCTCGACCTCCGAGCTCGGGAAGAGAAGGTGCGCGCGCAGGAACGGGACATTGCCGTGCGCAAGCAGGAGCTCGGCGCGGTCGAGTTGCGGCGCGCGGCCGTGGAGCGGCGCGAAGCGGCGGCAGCGGAGCGCGAGGCAGCGCTCGAGCAGGCCGCCGCAGAGCTGAGAGACCGGGAGCTCCGGCGTGAGGACGCCGAGGCGGCGCGCGTGACTGCCGTGCCGCTGCAGCTCTCATCGGCGGCCGCAGCCGAACCCGAGGCGTCCGGACACATCCTGTTCCTGCAGGACGAGGGCTACCGGATCCTCCACCGCGACGGCCGCGCGCCCACCGTTGGCACGCTCGTGGAGGTCGATGGACGGGGATTCGTCGTCGCGCGGGTGGGGCGCTCCACTCTGCCGGGCGATGCGCGCGGGTGCGCCTACCTCGAGCCGGCACGGAACCAACCGCCCGCCTGAACGCAGCGCAGCCGGCACCGCCCGCCATGCGCATTTCCCCTACGCGGATGCGCCGCGGGGCCAGAGCCGCAGGAACCGGCGCCTGCCGGTGGAAGCCTCGCCGAGCGATTCCATCCGCCTGCCCGCCTGGCCGACGAGGAACGACGCAACAGCCGCCTCGTCGGCGGTGAACCGGCGCAGGCGCATGTCGTAGATCTCGACGAGGCCCCACGACCGGCCGTGGACGACGAGGGGCACGAGCAGGGCGGCGTTCATCTGCAACTCACGGAGTACGAACGCCTCGGCGCTGTCGAGGTCGTCGTCGAGGAAGGAGATCGACCGGGCACGACCTGTCTCGAGCACCTCCTGCGTGACCGGGAAGTCTGCGATCAGGTACGCGAAGTCCTCCCCGAGGTCGACGTCCCGGAGGGAGTGCTTGGTCGTGTCCGCGAGCCGCGGCCCCTCGACCTTCGAGATGGCCGTCGCAGTTGCACCGACGACGAACGCGATCGCCTTGCTCAAGCGCTCGAGGATCCCATCGACCGACTCCTCGGCCCAGATCGCAGCCGAGGCGTCCATGGCCCCGGCGAGCACCGGTCCGTCGAGGGCGCGAGAGCGGCTCCGGTCGATCCGCGCCGGCGGGACCGTGGCCGGGCTCGTACCCCTGACGATCTCGCGGAACGGGATCACCTGGTTCTTGCCACTCGCCTTCGCCCGATAGAGGGCCTGGTCTGCCGCGCGCAACAGCTGCGTCGCACCGGCGCCGTCGTACGGATACGTGGCGATCCCGGCGCTCATCCCGAGCGGAAAGCCGGCCTCGGCGAGGCCCGCTCCCAGCTCTCGGCGAAGCCTCTCGGTCGTTTCGAGCGCGGCATCCACGTCCGTCCCCGGCAGCATCACGACGAACTCATCGCCGCCGATGCGTCCGGCCGAGCCACCCTCCGGACAGACGCGCCCGAGCACGACCCCCACCTCACGCAGCAGCGCGTCGCCGAACGCGTGGCCGGCGCGATCGTTCACGTCCTTGAAATCGTCGCAGTCGAGGACCACGAGGCTGAACGGAAGCCTGTCCTCGTGGGCGTCTCCCACCTCATGATCGAGGAGGTCCTCGAGCCCACGTCGGTTCAGCAGCCCCGTGAGCGGGTCTGTGTGTGCGCTCCGGCGCTCACGGTCGAGCATGATCGCGGCGTCGAGCGAGGCTGCCGCGTGGGCGGCCAGGAGCGATGCCAGCTCACCCTGCTCACGGTCGAACCCTTTGACGAACCGGCTCGCGCCGACGAGGAGCCCGACCTCTGAGCCGTTCGCACGCAAGGGCATCAGCACCACCGAGCGCAGACGATGCCCTGCCAGTTCCGGTATCTGCGCCGCAGCGGGGTCGAGCAGCTCGAAGACCGCGGCGCTGTCGATGTGCTCGCGCAGGGCCTGTACGGCCCGAAGCGGCAGAGGCTCGGGGCCACGGCCGGCCACCCGCCACTCGGCGGACTCGGTGAGCTCGCCGCTCTCGTCCAGGAGCAGCAGCTGGCTCGTCTCGAGCGGAAGCACCCGGACGAGAGACCGCACCGCGAGGTCCGCAATCGCGAACGGATCGCGCAACGAGCTCATGTGGAAGAACAGGCGCGCGAGCGACGACAGGTCGACGGCGCGCGAGGCACGGTACTCCTCGACCGGTTGCGTGAGCTCCAGCATCAGCGACCGGGCCGCAGCCTCACCTCCCGCAGGGAGCCGTGCCGTGGTCTCGATGTCGATCACACCGATGACTCCCGCAGGCAGGACGAGCGGGATCGCGAGCTCCGAAACGGCTGCCCGCGAAACCCGGACGAAGTCCGGGTCCGTCGTCGTGTCGAGCACGAGCTGGATCTCGGAGGTGCGAACCGCCCGGCCGATGACCCCCTCGTCGAGCGGCAGGCCGTCGGGAATCATCGCGGAGCCGCGCACGCCGACCGACCAGAGCCGGCCATGCTCGACCACGAAGGCTGCCACTCCGGCCGCGCCGAGCTCGTCGTGGAGGACATCGAGCGCCGCCTCGATCGCCTCGCCGGCGCCATCGGCCCGGGCGGCGGCAGAAGCTGCCCCCTCACAGGCGCGCTCCAACTGTCGCAGGTCGATTGCTGCCGATTCGGGGTACGGCGAAACCACGCTGTTCATGAGTGGAAGAATCGGCACATTCTGGCGCCGACTTGACTTCTTCTTCTCCAGGTGGCTCACCAGCAACTGTCCGGCGGTGGCCCTCGCCGGGCTAGAAGAGAAGCGCCCCGCCGAACGCGGCGATGCCGACGACCGCCCACGGCGGCAGGATCCGCAGCAGCCCGAACAGCACCACGGCGAGCACCACGTCGCCCACGCCGTGCACGGCCGTGCGGAGCACCGGATCCCACAACGCGGCTGCCAGCAACCCCACGACCGCAGCGCCGATGCCCGCCACCGCTGCCTGGACGACGAGCCGTTCCCGCGCTGCCGCCCACAGTGGCAGCACGGCCCCGAGGAGGAGGAACGACGGCAGGAAGATCGCCACGAGCGCGATAACGGCGCCGGCGATCCCGTTGGGCGACGGCTCCCCGATCGCGCCGAGATAGGCCGAGAACGTGAAGAGCGGCCCGGGCACGGCCTGGGCGGCCCCGTACCCCGCCAGGAACGCCTCCTCGGAGACCCAGCCCGGCTCGACCACGGCGTCGTTCAGCAGCGGCAGCACGACGTGGCCGCCGCCGAACACGAGCGCGCCCGCCCGGTAGAAGCTCGCCCCCAGGTCGAGGCCGTGGGATCCCCCGAGGTCGGCGGCGAGCGGCAGGCCGACGAGCAGCGCGGTGAAGCAGACGGCCGCGGCGACCGCGAGGCGGCGCCCGATCGGGAACCGCATCGTCAGAGGCAGCGCGCGCACCGAGCCGCGGAACGCGACCGCACCGATCGCCCCAGCCGCGAGGATGGTGAGGGCCTGCCCCGGCGCCCCCGGTGCGAGCAGCGCCACGACGGCGGCGGCGGCCGCGAGCAGCAGCCGTGCCGGCCCGCGGGCGAGCGTCCGTGCCATCGCGATCACGGCGGCGGCGACGACCGCGGCGGCAGCGAGCTCGAGCCCGTGCACCCAGCCCGCCCCCGCGAGATCGACCCCGCGGGCCCAGATCGCGAGTGCCGTCAGGGCCACGGCCGAGGGAAGGGTGAAGCCGAGCCACGCCGCCAGACCGCCGAGCTTGCCCGCACGGTGGACGCCGATCGCGATCCCGACCTGGCTCGAGGAGGGGCCGGGCAGCAGATTCGAGAGCGCCACCAGTTCGCCGAACTGTGCCTCCCCGATCCACCGTCGACGGGCGACGTACTCCTCGCGGAAGTAGCCGATGTGGGCCACGGGCCCCCCGAAGGAGGTCAGTCCCAGGCGGAGGGCGACGCGGAACACCTCGCCCGCCGATCCGGGGACGGGCGCACGCCTTGCCTCTAGGTCCGTGCCGCTCCCGGCTTCCAGAGTGGCTCGTCGGCGTCGGCGAGCGCGTTGGCTGCGCGCGCGAGGATGAACAGCAGATCCGAGAGGCGGTTCAGGTAGACGGCGACGAGCGGATTGACGTCGTGCTCAGCGGCCGCCACGAGCGTCTCGCGCTCGGCTCGGCGGCAGACGGTCCGCGCAACGTGCAGCCCTGCCGACGCGGCCGTCCCTCCCGGTAGCACGAAGCTCGTCAGGTCGGGAAGCGGCTCGTTGAACGCGTCGCACGATGCCTCGAGGCGGTCGACCATCGCCTGCTCGACGCGCAGCCGGTCCTCGATCTGGAAGGGCACGCACAGGTCGGCACCCACGTCGAACAGCTCGTTCTGGATCCTCGCGAGCGGCTCCCGGAGCTCCGGCGGGCAGTCGTTCGCGAGGACGACGCCGAGCAGCGAGTTGAGCTCGTCGGTCGTGCCGTAGGCGGCGATCCGGGCGTCGAGCTTCGAGACACGGGAGCCGTCACCGAGCGAGGTCTCCCCCGCGTCGCCGCCGCGCGTGTAGATGCGCGTCAGGCGCACGGGCTCGTCGGCGGCACGCGACATGCCGCCAGCCTACCCGGCCGTCTTCGCCGGACGCTCGTCCTGGTGCGCCAGGATGCTCCGGGCGATCACGATGCGCTGGATCTCGCTCGTGCCCTCGTAGATCTCGGTCACCTTTGCATCGCGGTAGTAGCGCTCGACGGGAAACTCCTTCGTGTAGCCGTACCCGCCGAGCACCTGGATCGCCTCGCCCGTCTGCCTCCGGGCGACCGACGACGCGAAGAGCTTTGCCTGCGCACCCTCGGCGGTATGGGGGAGCCCCTGCTGCTTCAGCCAGGCGGCGCGATACGTGAGCAGGCGGGCGGCCGCGATCTCGGTCGCCATGTCGGCGAGCTTGAACTGGATCGCCTGGAAGTCGGCGATCCGGGAGCCGAACTGGCGGCGCTCGAGCGCATAGGCCCGGGCCGCGTCGTAGGCGGCCTGGGCGATCCCGACTGCCTGGGCGGCGATCCCGATCCGGCCTCCGTCGAGCGTCGCCATCGCCACCGTGAAGCCGCGGTTCTCCTCGTGGAGCAACCGGTCGCGACCGACGAACGCCGCCTCGAAGCGGATGTCCGCCGTCGAGGACGAGTTCAGCCCCAGCTTCTCCTCCTCACGCGTCACCTCCACGTCGGCGCCGTCGAGCAGGAACGCGCTCACACCGCGGGTTCCCTCCGTGGACGCGTCCGTGCGCACGAAGACGAGGAACGTGCCGGCGTGGCTGCCGTTCGTGATCCACTGCTTCGCGCCGTCGATCCTCCACCCCTCACCGTCCGGGGTCGCGGACGACCGGAGCGCGCCGGCGTCGGATCCGGACCCGGATTCGGTCAGCGCGAACGCCCCGAGCACGCGGCCTGCCGCGAGCTCCGGGACGAACCGGTGCCGCTGCTCCTCGCTGCCGAAGGAAATGATCGGGAGCGTCACCGCGCTCGTGTGCACGGCCACGGTGACGCCGACGCCGGCGTCGGCCCGCGACAGCTCCTCGAGCACGAGGACGTACGAGAGGAAGTCGGCTCCCGCGCCCCCGAGCTCCTCCGGGACGCACACGCCCATCAGGCCCAGCTCGCCGAGCTTCGCGAACAGCTCGCGCGGGAAGGTGTGATCGCGATCCCATCCGGCTGCATACGGCAGAATCTCGGCCTCGGCCACCTCCCGGGCGAGCGCCCTGATCGCCTGCTGCTCGGCGGTGAGCGAGAAGTCCATCGGCGGCGAGTATATGTCGCGCCCCGGGATCGAACGCGAGGCAGAGATGGAGCCGGCCCCGCCGCGCCTGAACGGCCTACGCGCCGCGGAGCCGCCGGTACGACGGCCCGAGCCGGCGCCGGGCCGTCCGTCGCACGCCGTCGGGCGAGACGAGACGCCGCAGGCGGCGCGGGCTGAGCTCGGCGCAGAGCACCGCCGAGGCCGCCGGCCCGCGCGTGCCGTACACGACACCCTTCGGGTCGAAGGTCGGCGCAGCGCGCCACCCGTCGTCCCCCAGCTCGTAAGCCTCCTGCTCCTCGACGAAGAAGCCGGCCCCCGTGAACAGCCGCGTCCAGCCGGGGATGTCCTCCTGCCTGAACCAGCCATAGTCGCCCGGCTCGCCGAGCGGCACGGTGACGAGGAGGCTCCCGGACGGCCGCAGGACCCGGCGCAGCTCGCGCAACGCAGCAGCGCGGCCCGTCTCGTCTGCGTCTCCCTCGACGCCGTAGACCTCGTTGTCGGCGCCGATGTGCTCGAGCGTCGAGACGAGCAGGACCTGGTCGAACGAGCTAGCGGGAAAGGGCAGCGCGCGCGCGTCGG
>Ga0209254_10006626_pt1 | contig 10682 bp, 7 predicted proteins | sample FrelakmetDIP11DI_FD_187148 | JGI IMG/M metagenome (GOLD analysis project Ga0209254, IMG submission 187148) | Freshwater lake sediment microbial communities from the University of Notre Dame, USA, for methane emissions studies - DIP11 DI (SPAdes)... | ecosystem: Environmental > Aquatic >... | reverse complement strand
GGGCTGGGTGCGAACCGACATGGGCGGCCCGGACGCGACCCTTTCCGTGGAGGAAGGGGCGCGAGGAATCGTCTGGGCGGCGACCCTGCCCGAAGACGGCCCGAGCGGTGGATTCTTCCGCCATGGCGAGCCGATCCCTTGGTAGCTGGCCTGAAGCACCCCGAATCAACCCAAGCTCCGCTCCTGGTCAGGGAAGAACGCGCAGGGCGTCTTCGGCCCGCGGACACGACTTGGAGCACTTTTCAGGTGAGCTACCGCATCTGGAGCCGGGATCCCCCACCCCCTGGAATTTATTGGCGTTCCTTCACGTTCCATCGCGTTTCTTCGCGAACAGTTCTTCTACTTCCTTCGCCTTCGCTTCCAAACCCATCGATTTCCGGCCCACGATATGGCTGCTCCACGCTCGTTCCTCTGTGCCCTTCTGGCGGTCGCCGCGAACGGCTTCGCCGCTGACTGGAAGCCCACCGGAGAACCAGACCGCCAGGAGATCAACCCGGACCTGGTCTACGCGAAGCAAGAGGTGCTTCGTCCATCCGACGGCCGGCAGGTCACCGCTCACCTGGTCTTGTTTACGTCGCGGACGTTCCGCTTGGCGGTGGTCGATCTCGGGGCCGGTCCCGAGCCAGCCTATCCGACCCTGGCGGACGCCTTTCGTGCCGAGGGATCCGTCGCAGGGGTCAACGGTGGCTTCTTTCACCCGGACTGGCAGCCATCCGGGCTGGTGATCTCGCAAGGCCGCCGAATTAACCGGTTGGAGACCGCGAAGCTCCTGAGTGGCGTCATCTACAGCGATAGCAGGGGTATCCACCTCGTCCGCCGGGCCCAGTTCCAGGATCACCCGGGGATCAGCGCCCTCCTGCAGAGCGGCCCGTACCTGGTTGACGGCGGGCGGGCGGTGCGGGGCCTCTCCGCGTCCGACCCCAACCACCGCACCTTTATCGCCACGGACTGGCGCGGGCACTGGGTCCTCGGCGCCATCCCGAGCTCCCTTACCCTCGCCGATCTCGCGGAATGCCTAGCATCCGCCGGAGCCCTGACCCCTTGGAAGGTCGATCGCGCCCTCAACCTCGACGGTGGATCCTCGACCGGATTTTTTTTCGACCGGGGGGAAGGCAATGCCCCCGTGACTCTTCATCCCCTGAAGCGGGTCCGCAACCTGCTCGGAATCGCCCCACGCTGAGCTCCGTCGGACGGACCTTAGAGCCCCATTCAGGCAAGACCCGCCCCCAGGATCACGGCCAGCGCCTCCAGCTCCGGAGCGTTCGTTTCGACTGCCGCAGCCACCGGCCTCCGGGGGCGCCTGTGAGCTACACTGCGGGCTCGAATACAGCTCAGGGGTTGCGCCAGCAGGGCCTGCCGCTGCCCGGACCCGGCCCCCAACCTTGACCCCACCCGGGTCCCCAGCCGCGGTCCATGCCTGGATTCCAGCCGGGGCCCCAGCCGGAACGCCAACCCGAACGGCGCGCGGCGAAGCGCGCCTGCTGGCCCTCTGCGAGCTCCTGGGGCGTCAGCAGACCATCTCCGTCCTGGTCCCAATCCTCGAAGCGCGGACCCCGACCGGCATTGCGCATCGGCCGCCCTTCGGCAGCACGGGCCGCCTGCCGCTGGGCACGGTGCTCGGCAAACTCCTGGGCAGAGATGGCCCCGTCGTCGTTCAGGTCCATGGCGCCGAAGGGCACGGGTCCCCGCCCACCCGGCATAGGCTGGGCCGACAGCAGACCCGGGGCGGCTAGGCTTGCCCCCAGCGCGCAGAGGAGGGCGGCGGTAAGAAAACGGTTGTGGTTAATCATGATGGACCTCGTTTCACTGGGGGGCCGCCGACAACAGACCGGATGCGGACCCTGGACCTTCCGACCTTCCGGTAGGCCAGATTGAGGCGTCGGGGGTGGCGCCCCACCAACCTCTGTCTCGATCTCAAGTCTGGAACACCGGATTGCAGCAAGGACGGAAAGAGGGTGCAAAAAGTTCGCAGGGAACAGAAAGGGCGCGCACCCTGAGCGGCACGCGTAGCCCAGGCGGGAGCGGAGGCTGAGCCGCACGCCAGGGCCAGTTCCAATAGGCGGGCAATGACGCGGTAGGCCCCGTCGGAGCCGCTCCGGGTCACCAGGTCTCGGATCAGAGGGTGGCCATCCACCACCTCACAGTCGTGCACCGCGTCCGTTCGGATACGCCGGGCGAGCTCCTGCGCCGGGTGTCCGATCCTTCTTTGGCATCCCATCCAGGGCTCCGTCCTCTCGCCTGAGCCACCGCTAACGCCGCACCAGATAGCGCCCTGCGCTCACGCACCCCAGGGGGATCACCACCAGGGTCAGGAGGGTGGAGACCAGCACGCCGAACAGGAGCGAGATGGCCATGCCCTGGAAGATGGGGTCCGTGAGGATCACGCTGGAGCCGGCCACCAAGGCCAGGGCCGTGATCAGGATGGGGCGGGTGCGGGCCTTGCACGCGTTGATCACCGCCTCCTTGACACTCCTGCCGTGGGCGACCTCCTCGATGGAGAAATCCACCAGCAGGATCGAGTTGCGCACGATGATGCCCGCCAGGGCGATGAAGCCGATCATGGAGGTCGCGGTGAAGTCCGCGCCCATGAGCCAATGCCCCGGGACGATTCCCAACAAGGTGAGCGGAATGGGCGCCATGATCACCGCCGGGGTGACGAAGTTGCCGAACTCCGCGACCACCAGCATGTAGATCAGCACCAGGGCGACGCCGAAGGCCAGGCCCATGTCCCGGAAGGTCTCGTAGGTGACGGTCCACTCTCCGCCCCACTCGAAACCGCTCTTGCCGTTGTCCGGCGGGGCCCCCGTGAACATGGTGCCGGACATGGTCTGACCATCCGGGGTCCTGTAGTCCTTCAGGAGCTGCTCTACCTCAAGCATGGGGTAGAGTGGGGCGCCGAGCTTACCCACGGCATCGCCCACCACGTACTCCAGAGGCCGCAGGTCCTTGTGGTAAACGATGGGGTTCGCGGGCTGCTTCACGAAACGCCCGAGCTCCGCCAGGGGCACGGTCCCGCCTGCCGCTGATGGAATGGGCAGGTCTGAGAGCCGGGCCAGGTTGGCGCGCACCGCCAGTGGCACCTCGATGGTGATGAACGTGGGCTCCAGCAGGCTGCCGCGCTTGACGTCACCCGCCTTGAAGTCCCCGAGGGCCATGTCGAGGTTGCGGATCACGGCGTCCACCGAGATCCCGAGCCGGACCGCCTTCTCCGCGTCTACCTCGAAGCGCAGGATGTCAAAGGGCTCCTGCATGTAGTTGTCCACGTCCGCGAGGCTGTCCACCTGCTCAAAGAGCCGGGTCATGTCCGCGGCCACCTGCCGGCGAGTGGCGCCATCCGGTCCATAGATCTCCGCCACCACGGCCTGCAGCACCGGGGGCCCGGGGGGCATCTCTACCACCGTGATGCGCGCCCCTTGCTCCCGGGCCATGGGGGTGAGCAGGGCCCGAGCCTCGAGGGCGATCTCGTGGCTCGAGCGACTGCGCTGGTGCTTATCCGTGAGCTGGACCTGGATCTCACCCTGCCAGGGCCGCTGGCGCAGGTAGTAGTGGCGCACCATGCCGTTGAAGTCGAAGGGCTTGGCGGTCCCCGCGTAGGTCTGAATGGCCACCACCTCGGGGATCTCCCGCACCCGCTCCGCCAGTAACCGGGCGGTATTGATGGTGCGCCCGAGAGCCGTTCCCTCGGGCATGTCCAGGACTACGCTGAACTCCGGCTTGTTGTCGAAGGGGAGCATCTTGAAGGGCACCGCCTTGACGTAGAAGAGCAGGACCGAGAGGAAGAAGGCGCCGATGAGCCCGAAGAGGAACCCATAACCCAGGGTCTTGTGCTCGATCAGAGGGACCAGGACGCGGCGGAAGACGCCATCCAGGGCTTGGGCGGTCTTGTGCTCCTTATGCTCCGCCTTCTGCAGGGCCTTTATGCTCGGCTTGATGCGCATGGCAAGCCAGGGTGTGAAGGCGAAGGCCGCGAAGAGCGAGAACAGCATGGCCGCGGAGCCTAGGGCCGGGATGGGCTCCATGTAGGGACCCATCAGCCCGGAGACGAAGCCCATGGGCAACAAGGCCGCCACCACCGTGAAGGTGGCAATGATCGTTGGGTTACCCACCTCCGCCACCGCCTCCACGGCCGTGTCGGTGTCGGTCTCGCCCTTCATCAGCCAGCGCCGGTAGATGTTCTCCACCACGACGATGGCATCGTCCACTAGGATGCCGATGGCGAAGATGAGCGCGAAGAGGCTCACCCGGTCGATGGTGTAGCCCATGAGCCAGGCGGAGAACACCGTCATCAGGAGCACGACCGGGATCACCAGGGTGACCACGATGGCCGGCTTGAGTCCCAGGGCGAGAAGAACCAGCACGGTGACGGCGCCGGTGGCGACGAAGAGCTTGAGTATCAGCTCATTGACCTTGTCGTTGGCGGTCTGGCCATAGTTGCGGGTGACTTCCACCCGAACATTGTCGGGGATCAGCTGACCCTTGAGCCGCTCCACCTTCTCCAGGATGGCGTTGGCCACCGTGACCCCGTTGCTCCCCTCCTTCTTGGCCAGGGCCACGGTCACCGCGGGCATGCCGTCGGCTCGCGTCTCGCCGGGATAGGCGGGACCGGTGAAGAAGCTTACCTGCTGGCGGTATTCCTCCGGGGCCAGGGTGACCCGGGCCACGTCTCGGACATAGACGGGGGCCCCCTGATGGGAGCCGATCATCAGCCGCTCCACGTCGGAGGCGCTCTGCAGAAAGTAGCCCGTGTAGACAGTCAAGTGGCGCTCGTCCGACTCGAGTCCCCCGGTGCGCCGCTCGGCGTTGGCGGTCTTGAGGGTCCCAGCGATCTGATCGAGGGTCACCCCGAATCCGGCGAGCCGCTGGGGCTCCACCTCCACCCGGATCTGCTCCGCACGCCCCCCCACCACGAAGCCCTGGCCCACGTTAGGGATCTGAGCCAGGCTCTGGAGCAGCTTGTGGCCAAGAGAGCGCAGGGCGGCGTCGTCGATGATGTCCGACCACAGGGTCAGGGTGACCGCCGGCACGTCGTCGACCCCCTTGGGTCGCACCAGGGGCGGCAGGGCGCCGGGGGGCAGTGCCTCCTGGTTGGCCTGGAGCTTGTCGTGGACCTTTACCAGGGAGGGGCCCATGAGCTCACCCACCTCGAACTGGACCGTGATGATGCCCTGGTCCCGCTCACTTGCGGAATAGACGTGCTTGACCCCCGGGAGCTCGGAGAGGAGCCGCTCCAGGGGCTCCACCGCCAGGCTCCCCACCTGCTCCGTGGAGGCCCCTGGGAACTGGACGAAGACGTCGATCATGGGGACCGAGATCTGAGGGTCCTCCTGCCGTGGAGTGGCCACCAGTCCCAGCAGGCCCATCCCCAACATGGCGAAGAAGAGCAGCGGGGACAGGGGTGAGTGGATGAAGGTCTGGGCCATCCATCCGGCGAGTCCGAGACCGTGTCCGTTGGAGGCCGCGGGGGCCGGGGCGTGGGTGTCTGACACGGCTAGGGCTCCTGGGGAGGTCGGAGCAGGATCCGCTCGCCCCCTTGGAGCCCGGTCAGCACGGTGACGGTATCGCCGAATTGCTCCCCCAAGCGCAGCAGGTGCAGCCGCGGCTTCTCCTGAGAGTCCAGCACATAGACCATGGGCAGGCCGCCCCGGTGGACCACGGCCGAGGCCGGGATGACAGGCAGGGATCCCTGTTCCGACATGGGCTGGGGGATCAGTACCTCGGCGTACATGCCGGCCTTGGCGGGGGCCCCGGGCTGGAGGTCCAGCTTGACCCGGACCGTGTGACGGGTCGGGTCCGCCATGGGGAAGACCTGGGACACCCGGGCCATCACGATGGTCTCCTTGGGATCGTCGAGCTTGACCCGCGTCGCAAAACCAGGCTGAAGGGGGGCGGCCAGACGGGTAGGGACGTCCACCTGGGCCTGGAGCTGACCCATGTCCGCAAAGGCCAGCAGGGGCTGGCCGGGCTGCACCGTATCGCCCTTGTTCACGTGCTTACGCACAATGTAACCGTCGAAGGGGGCAACGCTCTTGACGTCCTGGAGCTTCGCGTCGACCTCCTTCAACTGGGCCTGGGCCGCGACCAGGGCACCCTGGGCCTGCTCGATCTGGGTCCCGTACTGGTGCAGCGTGGCGTCCCGCTGGACTCCCGTCGGCTTGTTGTCCCCGAAAAAGGGGATGGGCATCATCTGGCTCATCATGTTGCCGCCCTGGGGGGTAGGGTCCTTGCGCTCCCGATGGTACTGGACCTCCGCGTTGCGGTAGGCGGCCTCGGCGTTGCGGATCTGGGCAAGGGCCGCTGCTCGCTTGGCGCGCATCTCGGTGTCGTCGATGACGGCGAGCACGGCCCCCTTCTTGAAGAAGTCTCCCTCGGTCCCGGCGATGAGCTGCACGGCACCCGGCATCTGGGCGGTGAAGGTGATCTCCTGGGTGGGGACCACGGTCCCGCCGATGGTGGTGTTTCCGCCCACTGCTCGGCGTTCCACCAGCACCCAGGCGGGGCCGGTGCCGGCAGGCGGCGGAATGATCTGGGCGCCGGGGGGAACCTGCGCGGCTCCGGGACCCGCGGCGGGCTGGGTCAAAAAGGGCGGCGACTCCCGTGCCTCAGCCGGGGCAATCAGTGGGGAGTTCACGACAAGCATCACCGCGGCAAAGGCGGCGAGACTGGGCAGCAAGCGGTTGCTTTGGTTCTTCATCGTCCTCTGTCGTCTATTCACGAGCTGTGCGTATCCCGGACGGGCAAGCGGAGCGGGGCCTTCGCGGGGCCGCGAGAATAGCACAGCCCGCGCGAGCCAGGGCCGCGCGGGCTGTGGCCTCCTCCCCCCACTAGACACCAGTACCTAGGCGGCTCGCGAGCTCGCCTTTTTCTCCTCGAGCTCCTCGTAGCCCGTCACCATGGCCTTCAGGTACGCATACCAGGGATCGCCTGTGGTGGCCGCCATGTACACGTGCCCGATGATAAAGATCAGCATCCCGAACGCCGCGGCCACATGCAACCAGGCCACGAGCTCCAGGGGCAGGACGCCACCCAAGGCCGTGCCCTTCCAACTCGTATAGAAGAGGAGCAGGAGCCCCGAGATCCACAGGGCAGGGGCAATGAGTACCTTGAATCCCAGATAGGCAAGGCGCTGCAGCGGGTTGTGCTTCGCCGACCGCGTGGTCGTGTAGGGTTTGGCCTCCCCCGAGAAGATACCGTAGGCGTAGTAGAGGACCATGGGCACCAGACCCTTGGTGGTCGGCACATACTGGCGCCACTCGCCGGTGGTTAGGTGCCAAAAGATGGCCAGCACCCAGAGCCCGATCAGGGTCCAGGCCAGGATCTGATGGGTCTCGTAGGCCCGCTCGAATCCCAGGACCTGATAGGTGCCGTGGATCTCGAAGCCCGTGAAGAGCATCCCGAAGATCAGGGCCGTCTGGGTCCAATGCCAGAAGCGCTCGAAGCCGGTGAAGAGTTTGACTTGGCTCATGACTGGCCCCCCTTAGGCCTGACGCTTACGGGTGACGAGCCGGACCAGACCGTGCAACAGCACGCCGGCCAGGGTGGCCAGCACCAGCAGCCAGCCGATGCGGTCGATCCAGGGATTGGCGTCGCGGCCTGGCATATAGAACCCCGTGAGCGTGGCGAGCCGCCCATCCTTTGAATGGCAGTCGGCGCAGCCCAGGGCCTGGTCCTTGGGGGCCACCATGTGGGTGATGGGCCAGTACATCAGGGTGTCGGCGAAGCCGTACTCGCCGCTGTAGTCGGCAGTGGTCTGTCCGACCCGCTTAGCCTCCTCCATGCCGGCCTTGACGGCCTTGCCCCAGTCGAAGGTCTTCCAATAGGCAGCGTCGTCCTTGCCGAACAGATGCCCCACCACCAGGATGTCGTTGCCCTTGTCGTAGGGTTGGCGTCCGCGCATCACCTTGAAGGGCCAGATGCGGGCCTTGGGGTCGTCGTAGCCGCCGGAGATACGGTTGAGCTCTGTTTCGTCACCGGGATCGATGGTCTCTCCGAGCAGCGTGTAGCGCACGCTGCCGTCGAACCAGAAATACTCGGGCGCCAGGTTCTCGCCCCATTCGAAGGTCCCCTTCATCCCGTCATAGACCACCAGGTCCCCCTGCTTCTCGACCACGGGCTTGCCCTGAGCGTCGAGCCGTCCGGCGGTGGACCAGTCCCAGTAGGTCTTGGTGGCGCGGCCCCCGCGGGCAAACTCCGGTATGTGGCAGGTCTGACAGGCCACCTTGTCCACATGGGAGTTGAGCTTGTCGCCGATCCCCGCCTGGTGGGGCGTCAGTCCGTGGCAGGACTCGCAGGCCGGTCTGTTGCTCTCCTGACCCGGCAGGCTGACCCCGGTCTCGGACTTGGCCTTCATCAGGTAGCGGCTACCGGCCTGGTCGTGGGCCTTGAACTCGTGGCAGGTGGAGCAGCTGTAGTTGAGACCCTCCGGGGCCATGTGCACGTCCACCGACTTGGGCGGCGCCGTGAGCGAGCTGTCCATGTCCCCATGCTTGACCGCCTCCCCGCCGCCGCCCTTGAAGTGGCAGGCCCCGCAGCTGGCGCGGCTGGTCTTGCCAACGCCCTGGGCCACCTTGGCCAGGTCGGGCGCCTTGATGACCTTGCCCTGGAAGGGGGTGTCCTCGTAGGGCGGATGTCCCGCACCCGTCGGGAACTTCACGTAGGTCCCGGTGGTGTCGTGGCACGCCAGGCAGTCCACGTTCTCCTCGACCGTGAAGTCGAAGCTCGCGTCCTTCCACCCGTAGCCCACGTGGCAGCTCGTGCAGCGGGCATAGTTGGCGGTGAGGCTCAGGCAGTAGTTGTTCACCACCCAGCGCTTGCCGAGACGCTGGCCCGTCTGGGGCTGATCCAGGTTCCAGGTCCAGTGGATGCTCTTGTGGACCTGCCTGGCCGCCTCGGTGTGGCACTGGAGACAGGCCCGAGTCACGTCGGGACCGGTGGCGAAGGGTCCCGCCAGCTCTTCGAACTTGCTGTGATCGGCGGTGGACGTGGGAGCGGGCTCATCGGCCCAGGCGGCTGCCGCTGCGCTCAGCCAAAGGCAGGCGGCAAGGACCGACGACCAGGTCCCCGGGGAAGGGAATCGCTTCACAGGACACGCTCCTTTTGCGGCGTTATGGGATCGGCACCCGGCTCCTCGGGGCTCGGGGGACCCCTCGCTGCCGACCGGCCCCGTCTTGTTGTTGCGGACCGGGCCTCAGGCGGCGCCCCGATCTCGGGTCCTAAGTAAAACCGAAACCCGCCCCCGATGCGCTGCTTTGGATCAAAGAGCCGGGCGATCCTGAGGCGCGCAAGGCCAGGGCGAGATCCGGAGAGCGACCTCAGGTCCCGAAGATCGGAAGGTTTCTATTTCTTAGGCCCGATTGGTCTCCCTTCGCGGCCCAATGCCTCCGTTGCCCTAGCGGTGGGCAAGCCGCTCCACCAGGGCGATCGCCCGGTCCAGGAAGGCGGCGATCTCGTTGGGCGGCATCCGCTCGGACAGCCGGTAGATGAGCCACTGGTCCCGACGCCCCTCCAGAAACCAGCCGGGGTCGGCGACCCAGGCGTCGATGACCGCGGGTGTGAAGACCCGGCGCGTCGCCACGGGGTCCCGGACCAGGAGCACATAGCGGTCGTCGAAGTCGCGACGGCCGTCGAAGGTGAGCCGCTGCAGGGAGAATTGGGCCGCCACCCGGCGCAGCACTTGGCGGGTGGGGCTGAGATCGAAATCCGGCAGGACCTGACCGGGCCTATGGAGCCACACCACGGTCTGCATGCGATTCTCCACCTGCCCCACATCCGCGACGGGGAGGTCCCGGCTGCCCTCCTCCCCCTTCTCCGCGGGATAGGCAAAATCGAACAGGGACACCCGGTAGCCGGCGCGCTCACCCTCCATGCGATTCTGGATCAGGGGTGGGCCCTGGGTGAAGAGATAAAAGCCGGCGCCGTCGAGGGCGCTCGGCAACTGGTGCTGGCCCGGGGTGAACTCGAAGCCGAGCCCGGCGGCCACCCGCGCCAGGGACTGGCGTCGCTGACCCTCCAGATAGAGCGCCGCCCCTACGATGAGGAGGGCCACCGCCGCGAAGATCCAGATCCCCATGCGACGCCGCACCGCATCAGACCCCGTCCGTCCCCTGCCCCGGTCGGCGCCCGCGCCGCCGGGCGCGTCGTTGGCGCAGGCTCACCAGGGTCCAGACAGGACCTGAGATCGCGTAGAGCAGAAATCCGAGAAACAGGATCACCGGGGGGTGGATCACGATCAGGGCCACCGCCAGCATCACACCCACCGCGAGCATGAAGGGGACCCGCCCGTGCAGGTTGAGCTGCTTGAAGCTCAGGTAGCGAAAGTTGCTGACCATGAGCAGGCCCGCGGCGACCGTGACCAGGGCCATGAGCCAGGCCACGTCGGCCGGGTCAATCCCCTGATCCGCCCCGATCCAGACGGCCCCCGCCACGATGGCCGCCGCCGAGGGGCTGGGGAGTCCCTGGAAATAGCGCTTGTCCGTCGTACCCACCTGGGTATTGAAGCGGGCGAGGCGCAGGGCCGCTGCCGCCGTGTAGATAAAGGCCGCGAGCCAGCCCACCTTGCCGAGCCCCCCCAGAGCCCAGTGATAGGCCACCAGGGCCGGGGCCACCCCAAAGGCCACCATGTCGGAGAGGCTGTCGTACTCGCCGCCGAAGGCGGTCTGGGTGTGGGTCAGGCGTGCCACCCGGCC
>Ga0209254_10006625_pt1 | contig 10683 bp, 9 predicted proteins | sample FrelakmetDIP11DI_FD_187148 | JGI IMG/M metagenome (GOLD analysis project Ga0209254, IMG submission 187148) | Freshwater lake sediment microbial communities from the University of Notre Dame, USA, for methane emissions studies - DIP11 DI (SPAdes)... | ecosystem: Environmental > Aquatic >... | reverse complement strand
CGGATAGCAGTCCTTCCAACCGATGGATATGCGAGGAAGCTTCCCCTAGCTCTTTTTGCAGGCGCGCCTGTTCCTCGCCAATATCCACCAAATCAGCAAGCGGCAGGTAGACCTCTACTGCGCCCACCACGAGGGCGATATGACCCTCCGGCTTATCACCCAGAGTTTTCAAGACGGTTAATCCAGCCGGATCAATTTGAGCGAGATTCGAAATAGTCTTGGCCTGCTCTTTAATGATTTCAGCGCTGGTCGCGGAGACAAGAATCGCAGATATTTTCTTCTGGGGCTTCACCTCTTTTTCGGCGCGCACGTTCCGGATACTGCGCACCACTTCTTGCACCAGAGTGAATGCAGCTACTTTCCCGCCTTCCCACTCCTCCACGCTACGAGGCTCCGGCCAAGGGGCAACAATTAGCGCCTTTGCCCAGCCGCCCGGTGGTGTTAAGCTATCTGAGTGAGCAGAGGTTGCATTCTTCAGATGCCCCCATAACTCTTCTGTCACAAATGGGGTAAAAGGGTGAAGCATCCGCAGGCAGACATCCAGCGCTCTGACCAGCGTTTGCGCCGTATAGAATGCTCTATCGCCGCCTTCCGCCAGTTGGAGCTTGGCAATTTCCACGTACCAGTCGGCAAACTCATTCCAGAAAAACTCGTAGATTTGACGACCAGCCTCTCCGAACTGATAACTTTGGAAAAGGCGTTCCACATCCCGGATCAGAGATTGCAACCGAGCCCATATCCAGGAATCCGCCAGTGTCCAATCCGGTTCGCCTAGCGGCGCGATTGGAGCTTGTTCCACCGAGCCGATCACGAATCGGCCTGCATTCCATATTTTATTGGCGAAGTTACGGTTTGCCTCCACCTTTTTGATGCTCAGGTTTAAATCGTTTCCAGGTGTTGAGCCTACCAGTAAAGTAAAGCGCAATGCGTCTGTTCCGAGCTCATCCATGACCGATAATGGATCGATCACATTTCCGTAGGATTTACTCATCTTGCGCCCGTGCTCATCTCGAATCAAGCCGTGCAGGTATATGGTACGAAATGGAACCTCTCCCGTGAATTCCAGGCCCATCATGATCATGCGTGCGACCCAGAAGAACAAAATGTCGTATCCTGTCTCCAGTACAGAAGTTGGGTAGAAATAGCTCAGGTCTGCAGTCTGTTCGGGCCAACCCAAAGTAGAAAAGGGCCACAAACCCGAAGAAAACCATGTATCCAGCACGTCGGGATCTTGTTCGATATTCGGGCTGTCACAGTGAACGCACGCAGATGGATCTTGCCGGACAACGGTCATTTTTCCACAATCACGGCAATACCAGACAGGTATGCGGTGCCCCCACCAAAGCTGGCGACTGATACACCAATCCTGAATATTCTCCAGCCAGTTGTAATAGACCTTGGTAAACCGCTCAGGGATGATGTGGATCCTGCCATCTTGCACTGCCTGGAGCGCAGCCTCAGCCAGGGGCTTGATGCGTACAAACCATTGCGTCGATAACATCGGCTCAACAATTTCTCCGCCGCGTTGTGAGCGCGGCACGGTGAGCAGATAGGGTTCTTCCCGGATCACTAAACCCTTCGCGCGCATATCCTCCCACAAGTTCTTTCTCGCCACAAAGCGATCTTGCCCGGCATACGGCCCACCGTTCGAATTGATCCTCGCCGCTTCATCCAGGACAGAGATGATCTCCAGATCATGTCGCAATCCGATCTCATAGTCATTGGGGTCGTGACCCGGGGTAACTTTCAGAGCACCCGTGCCAAATTCTCGATCGACATAATCATCGGCGATGACAGGGATCTCCCGTCCAAGTATTGGAACAATCGCTTTTCGCCCGATATAGCTTTGATAACGCGGGTCCTCTGGATGTACCGCCAGACCCGAATCACCCAGGATGGTTTCAGGTCGAGTAGTTGCTACTGCAATAAACTCCTCCGCCTGGAGACCCGCGATTTGTTCCTTCTCGGGCACAAGGACGTATTTGAAATAATACAATGTCCCCTGCTCTTCTGAGTACTCTACCTCCAGATCAGAGACAGCCGTTTTCAAGCCTGGTGACCAATTGATCAGGCGTGGTCCCCGGTAGATTAATCCCTTATCGTATAATCGCACGAACGCTTCCCGCACGGCATTCGAAAGGCCCTGGTCAAGGGTGAAGCGCTCACGACTCCAGTCACATGACGCCCCTAACCTGCGAATTTGACGGGTTATCACGCCGCCGTACTTTTCTTTCCATAACCAGGTGCGCCGGATAAATTCATCCCTGCCAAATTCCTCCAGGGTTATCCCTTCTTTAGCAAGAGTCTTCTTCACCTGAAGTTGAGTCGCTATACCGGCGTGGTCGCTGCCAGGCACCCATAGGGTTGGAATGCCTTTCATCCGGTTGTAACGGATCATCAAATCTTCCATTGCCACGAACATTGCATGACCCAGGTGTAATTCGCCAGTGACGTTGGGGGGTGGAATAGAGATGACAAATGGTTTCTTCTGCGGGTCGAATCCATCCATGCTGGGATCATTGGCGGGCTTGAAAAAGCCGCTTGTCTCCCACCAGCTGTAGATTCTTTCCTCGGTGCCGGTAAATTCGTATGCTTTTGGAAGGGTATACTCAGCCATCTCATCCTCCGAGTGGTATTTGGAACATATCACCAGGGTGATTATCAATCCTGATGAACCAGGTTGGCATAAAAAAATCCTCTCGTCCAACATGAGGACGAAAGGATCTGCTTTCGCGGTACCACCTCAATTCACCGGCAGGTTATCCGGTGCACTTTCCCCTCGACAAATCATCAACACGTACGACGCATCGAGGTTACGCTATATCGGGCTTACCCGTGCCGGTCTACTCAGGCGCAGCCATTTCTTCGGCAGCATAACCGGGCGACATTCAGAGGCAAATAACTGCGGCGGCTCACAGCCTTCGGCCGATCCTTCTCTGTCAGTACCTTGCCTTCCTACTCCTCACGGTAGATAGTATTCAATTGTGTCCGAATTATATCTGAGGAGATTTAGTTCGTCAATTGAATGATAGCATCATTAAAGCTGCTTGACTTTGCCCACTGCTTTGTGCTATCCTACCAGAGCAATTCTCAATGGGAAGGAAATATGATTCAACGGGAACGTATTGCTGACAATGTGTTTTCATTTCAAAGTGAAGTATACGCGCAGGTAACATCAGGCGCAATCGTCGGTCCAAACTGGGCAGTCGTGATCGACACACTGGCACTGCCAGAGGAGACTCTGGCGATCCGTGATTTCATCGAGCAGGAACTGAGTGTTCCTGTACGTTATGTGATTGACACCCATAGCCATGCTGATCATGCCTGGGGTAATTATTATTTTCCGGGTAGCAATGTTATCTCCCATTCACTTTGCCGCCATCTGCTGGAAACGCGAGGTATCCCATCGTTAGATGAGGTTCGCAAGCAGAATATGCAATTTCGCAACTCGAAAATAGTTTTACCTCACATTACCTTTAGCGATGGCAATCTAAGTTTACGGGTTGGGAAGAAAACCCTGAGTTTATTCCCCCTTCCGGGACACACCTCCGATAATATTGCCGTACTGGTTGAAGAAGACCGGGTGCTGTTCGCCGGCGACGCCTGCATGCCATTGCCTTATATCGTAGATGGAAACATCGATGAATTAGTCCTGTCACTCAAAAAGGTTGCCAAGATGGGATTGGAGAATATTGTCCAGGGGCATGGCGATATTATCTTACGAGGCGAGATTGATGGTTATATAAAAGAAAACCTGGCTTACCTTTCAGCCATCCGTAAAGCAGTACGCAGATCCTCGAAGCGAAAGTATCCTCTGGATTTGCTGCAGGAGGTGAGCATCGAGTCCTGCGGAAAAAGCCGCGTATTGATTGGCGGGCTGGCTGTAGAACTCCATCAGCGAAACCTGCGCGCATTGTATCGCCAGCTCTATGGCGAGTTGCCAATTGCCTCTACGGAAGAAGACGAAGACTATTCGGAAGATTATGGCGAAGATGACGATGAGGAAGGAGACGAAGGATAGCTCTCTCTTCACTACCACCATCACTGCTCTGACTGTACAGGCTCACTGGGTTCGCTCGGTGAGCCTGTTTTTGCGTTCTTACGCCTGGCTCGCCACCCAACCAGACGCTCTTCACCATTCAATAACCGGCGAATATTAGGACGCAGCGCCCAGATCAGGATTATCTCGGCGATCACACCATAAAACACAAATTGCCAGGGCGAAGCGCCAAGATAGGCGCGGACCGCAAAGATCAGGATCGCCAGGATCGGGACGCTCATCGTCGCTACGGATGCGTAACCAACAAAATAGAAGATTAAGGCACCCAATGGAGCAATAATAAACAAACTCGGGAACCAGAGACCGATTGCCCCACCAAGCGAAGGCGCCCCCCCTGCTCCACCCCGCAGGCGAATGCCTCGTTTTTCATCCCGCTCAATCAAGAAGATCGAATAATTATGCCCGAGGATAGCCATGATCGGCGCCAGAACGCGCATCCAGTACATATCAGGCAGCAAGGCAAGGGCGAGCCATGCGCATAATGTCGCTTTTGTTACGTCGAGTACGGTGGTCATCCCTCCAGCCAGACAGCCTGCGGCGCGCATGGCGTTTGTCCCCCCCGTGCGACCGCTCTCCACCTGCCGGATGTCTTTACCGGTGCGCAGTTTAACAATTAGCAGACCAAATGGTATGGCTCCGAGGATGTAGGAAACAATCAAGATGACCGGGATCCAGATGAATTGCATGCGCATTCATTCTCCCAATAATTGGATTGATTAATACAATGTAACACTTCTCTCAAATACTAGTTGCTAATGATGGTCTATCAGGATATCGACTTCACGGAAAGAGCCGCCGTGAATGCGAAATGCACGGCAGCCCCAACCTTCAGAAGTTTTGTACCATATCAGATGTACAGCATCAGAATAATACGCTTCATTGATGTCTGATTGGGAAGGTTGAGCAGGCCCAGCAGGATGAGAATGGTAGATCCCGGTAATTTCCAGCCCCTGCGCGTCGAACAGATTAAAAGCGCGGAGTTGCTCCCGCGGCTCCATCCGGTAACGATTGGTGCTTCTTAGCATATTTGTTACTGGAACGACCGCCAGTGTCAGTTGACCCTTACCACCCAGCAACCCACAGGCTTCCTCAGGATCCCTGAATTGTACATCCATCAGCATCAACAGCCGCTGGTTTTCAGTCAGCATGATCCCTTTAAATGAGTTATCTAGTTCAACCATAATGCAGTGATAACCACAATCGAGAGGATAATCGCTGGCTCGACAATAGCCCGGCGCACCGGCCTTCCATCAGCCAGGTTCGCAACAATTCCGGTGAGACCATACACGACACCCAGAAGTATCAATCCAAAAGCCACAGGCGAAACTGGCAAGTAGTATAGAGCCGCTGCTATCTGGCTCAGTACCAGCGCAATGATCAGCGCGTAGAACCACGCCCATTGCCCGTGCAATCGTAATTGCAGTGCGCGCAATGCAATAGCACCACCCACAAAAGCCAGGGCAGGGACAATAAGAAATAACCGGGAGCCGGCATCTCGTAATGCTATCGCCAGGATTAAATAGATAGAGAATGCTACTGCTGTCAATCCGGCTGTAGCAACCGGTTGGCGAATATCATCGGGGTCAATAGATATATATTCACCAACCACCACGAGGATGAGCAGTCCACCGCCGATCATAAACCATATCCACCATTGGAACCCCAGGGGAAGTTGAAAGAGAGGTACTCCGATGACCCAGGCTGTTACAGCCGGCAGTATCCAGTGTTCAAATGTTCTTTGCTCTCGAAGTCTTGGGTGCTGCCGCATTAACCATTCTGCCCCCGATGCTGCTAATCCTGTGACCAGCAGGGTTATGATTGTGCGGATACTGACTTCAAAATTTAAATACAATCCTGGCAATTGGATAGAATATTCATTGAGTGGAAAGTTAACAAATCGGGCAATTACATATGCCAGGAGAATGATGGCCGAAAGGACACTTAATCGATCGACATCTGGCAGGTGACGGTGCTCAATCACGCCTGGATTGTAACCCCCTATCGATTTAATGCCAAGTCAATTTTCATCAACTTTCTTGACGTTTTCCATCCGATAGCGTAGGATAATAACGCTATGAAGGAGCATTTGCCATGCGGATCGGAATGATAGCAGATTTATATAAACCACATATCAGTGGAGTTACCAATTATATTTCGCTCAGCAAACAATATCTCGAGAAGCGCGGTCATGAGGTCTTTGTTTTCACCTTCGGTTCCGAGGCATACATAGATGATGAATCAAATATCATCCGATCTCCGGGTGTACCAGTATCAGCTACGGGAATGCACTTCAACCTGAATTATAGTAAACAAGCCCGTCATCTGCTTCGCACGATGGACATCGTTCACGTTCACCATCCATTTATTAGCGGCCCACTAGCCATCCGCTACTGCCGACCATACAACACTCCCATAATGTTCACATCACACACTCGCTATGATTTGTACGCGCAGGCATACCTCCCGGCTGTTGCAGACTTGATCGGAGAAACAGCCATACAAGCTTATCTGCCAGCCTTCTGCCGCCTGTGCGATAGAGTCATCGCCCCTTCTCAAGGAATGCAGGATGTATTGATCAGGCTTGGAGTAGATAGCCCTATCCACGTTGTTCCCAACGGCGTGGACCTAAGACCTTTCAAGAAAAAGGCTCAAACAATAGATAGGTCTGAGCTCGGATTTAACAACGATGATATCGTGTTGATCTTTGTTGGACGCCTCGGAGTGGAGAAAAATCTGGCATTCCTACTGCGCGCTTTTCTGGGGGTCGCTCAGGCATACTCGAATGTAAAGCTCCTGCTCGTCGGTAGCGGTCCTGAGAAGGAAAACCTTCAATATCAGCTCAAATTGGTTGATCCAACCGAATCATTGGCTCATTTCGCGGGATTTGTGCCCTATGATCAATTACCAGGTTATCTGGCAACCTCGGACGCATTTGTAACCGCTTCGGTTACCGAGGTACACCCCCTTTCGGTCATCGAAGCCATGGCGGCAGGCTTACCTGTCTTAGGAATATCCTCACCGGGTATCGGAGATACTATACACGATAGCATTAACGGACTAATAGCCCAGGACAATGATATTGCCAGCTTTACAGCAAAAATGGTGCGCCTGGTTACCAGCCACGATGAACGGCAAAGGATGGGTAAGCAAGCTTCTATTGACGCAGACAAATACGACATCGAGAACACCACTGATTTGATGATTCAGAATTACCGGGATGTTATTGACCAATCCGCGGAGCGGAAAGTCAGCTTGAGTAAACGAATTTTCCGCGCACTCTCTCGGCAAAGCTCATGATGACTTCAAATCGTTCGATCGGCCTGTGGGGAGAAGCAGTCGCGGCCGATTATTTACTAAACCATGGCTATCGTGTTTTGGCTCGCAATGCTCGTACACCCCACGGGGAGATCGATCTGGTCGCACAGCAAGGGATGGTTACGGTTTTTGTCGAAGTGAAGACTCGCACGTCCAATCGTTTCGGTCACCCGGAGGCTGCCATCACCGATAAGAAGCGTGCCCACATGATCGCCGCCAGTCAGGCATACATCCAAATGCACCCGGAGCTCTATGGCGATTGGCGCCTGGATGTTATTGCCATTGAACGTGAGGGCAAGGACAAAGTCGCATCCCTGGTACATTTTGAGAATGCTGTCTGCTAACAAAAACTCGGATATGAATCACCCTGTCTGGGATACACAAAGCGAAATTCGCCCCCTACCGCTGGTTGTTATCGTGGGTCCTACCGGTGTTGGAAAGACTGAATTATCCATTCAGCTTGCTCTGCACTTGAATGGCGAGATTGTCTCAGCCGACTCACGCCTTTTCTACCGAGAGATGGATATCGGCACTGCCAAGCCTGGCCTGGAAGATAGAGCATTGGTCCCTCACCACCTGATTGACGTCGCAGATCCGGATCAGGTTTGGAGCCTGGCAATGTTCCAGAAAGCCGCCATGCAGGCAATTCAAGCAATCCAAACATCCGGACACCTGCCTTTCCTCGTTGGCGGCACGGGACAATATGTCCGCGCCATCGTTGACGGATGGGCGCTCCCAGAGGTAAAACCTCATCCAAAGTTGAGATCTGCGTTAGAGCATTGGGCAGAAGAGATCACACCGCAGGGCTTACACGACCGGCTTCGAATCCTGGATGCCAGCTCTGCAGAGCGAATAGATGCGCGTAATCTACGGCGGACGATCAGAGCCCTGGAAGTAATATTAACCACCGGGAAGAGGTTTTCTGAACAACGCGGTCAACAAAAAAACCTGTATCATACCTGTACTTTAGGCCTTTTCCGGCCGCGCGATGAGCTTTATAAGCGGATTGATATCCGTATTGAGAAGATGATTGAAGCAGGATTGGTGAGTGAAGTTCAATCTCTTCTAAACCGTGGATACTCTCCTGATCTGCCAACACTATCTGCTATCGGCTACCATGAGATCATTGACCACTTATCTGGAAAATTTAGCCTGGACGAGGCTGTTGAACAGATGAAACGACGCACGCGCATCTTTGTCCGCCGCCAGGCGAACTGGTTCAAAATCACCGACCCGAATATCCATTGGTATGATGCCCAACACCTATCCCACGATCAAATCATGCAAGATATCAGGTACTGGTTGGATAAATACCGTCATGCTTATGATCAAGCATGAACGGGGATTCATCGTAGATTGTCTCTTTTATTTTTTCAAGGGTTGTTTATAATAGTCTCTTCAGAAGTACCGATCAACGGTGAATTCGTTGATAGATAGCAAATATTTTCAGGAGTACCCGATGAAAAAGTTTCGCGTGGCTCTGCTGGCTAACCTTAAAATCAATGCCCCAAAATTTGAGGGTATGCCGCAAGATCAGTGGGACGATCTAGACTCAGAGAGTACGATAAATTCTCTCGTTACGGCGATACGCGCCGGGGGTAATACCTGCGAATTCTTTGAGGGAGATATAACGCTGATAGACAACCTGGGGAAGTTCAACCCGGATATCTGCTTCAATATTTGTGAAGGGCACTTTGGTGATGCCCGTGAGGCGCAGATCCCGGCAATACTGGAAAATTTGCAGATCCCGTATACCGGCTCCAAAGTGTTAGCCCTGGCGCTAGCCCTGGATAAATCCATGACAAAGCGGGTGCTCACCTACCACGATCTACCCACGCCGGCTTTCCAGAGCTTTGAAAGAGTCGATGAGCCTCTCAGCAGCGACATGATCTTCCCCTTATTCGTTAAGCCCAGCCGTGAAGGAACCGGGATGGGTGTATCACAGAAATCCATAGTCAACAACGAGAGCGAGCTGCGCGACCAGGTCGCTCATATCCACCAACGCTATAAACAACCCGCCCTGGTTGAACGGTTCATCCAGGGACGAGAAGTTACCGTAGGCTTGGTTGGGAACCTGATCGGACCGGTCGCCCGGCGCTTGCCGGATGATGATGAGGCGCCACGTGTTCAATCTGGATTACGCTTCTTTCCCCCTCTGGAAGTTAATCTCAAGCCGTTCGAGGATTCAGACGTCGTCTACAGTAATCGCTTAAAAGTCGATCTCGCTGACCAGCTGGATTACATTTGTCCTGCGCCTCTCGACGGCGAAATGGTGGATGAGTTGAACTGGCTGACTGCTGCTGTCTTCCGGGTTACCGGCGGCCTGGATGTATCGCGTGTGGACTTTCGCCTGGATGTCAATGACGATTGGAAGCCCTACATTTTGGAGATCAACCCCCTCCCGGGACTATCCCCCGGAATATCTGATCTAGTAATTGAAGCGGCTGCCGAAGGTGTTGAGCATACCTTCCTCGTCAATATGATCCTGGATACGGCGCTCGAGCGCTATGGCATGATTTGATGTGTTCTCTTACCTGTTATCCTTCATCAGAGAGAACACGCCCATTATTCTTCGCCCAATCTTCATCGCTCTCTAACGTAACTACGCGGAAGCTCTCAGCGTAGGTCATCTCTTTTCCTCGAGCGCGCTCGCTTGCCCATTCCTTAATGCGCGGTTCTGGATCCCAATCCCCCATCTGGCTGCGGTGCGCTCTCAATGCAGATACCTTCACATCGATTGTCTCAGTAATATTGATGTAAAGGTCGGTCTGGTTCCAGCCGGTCACATACACTTTTCGCGGTTTATACGCCGTCAATCCCTCAGCTTCTAATTCCTGGAACAGGTTAGGCTGTCCGGCTGCCGGAAATATTGCATCCAGTGCGGCTGTTGCCGCGGCGCGGTGATCTGGATGGTTAATATAGTCCTCTCCAGCCCATACAATCGTGGGGTCACCGCAAATGACGACTTCTGGCTTGAATCTTCTGATCTCTCGCACGATCTTCTTGCGAAGCTCCAGGGTTGGTTGAAGCAATCCATCGGGCTCCCTCAGGAACACAACCTCCTCAGCGCCCACTATCTTTGCTGCTGCACGCTGCTCTGCCTCCCTTATGCTGGTAGCTTTTTCTTTTGTCATGCCTGCTTCAGCTATCCCTACCTCGCCGCTGGTGCATAAAACATAGCTGACACGCGTGCCATTTTTCGCCCACCGGGCTAATGTACCGGCGCAGGAGAATTCAATATCATCCGGATGTGCAACGACCACCATAACGCTTGAGGGTGTATATAACTCTGGCACTTTTTATCTTCT
>Ga0209254_10006624_pt1 | contig 10684 bp, 13 predicted proteins | sample FrelakmetDIP11DI_FD_187148 | JGI IMG/M metagenome (GOLD analysis project Ga0209254, IMG submission 187148) | Freshwater lake sediment microbial communities from the University of Notre Dame, USA, for methane emissions studies - DIP11 DI (SPAdes)... | ecosystem: Environmental > Aquatic >... | reverse complement strand
TGGTGGTGGTCGGCTTCGGCGTGTTCGTCACCATCTTCGCGCTCAACTCCGATTCGAACATCTACGAGATGGTCGGCAACGCGTACAAGGTGACCCTGTGCGGCGCCTTCGTGCCGCTGGTATTCGGCCTGTACTGGAGGAAGTCCACCTCGACGGGCGCGCTGCTCTCCATCGTGTTCGGCGTGGGGACCTGGCTCGCGCTCGAGTGGCTGAGCCCGGAGGGACTGATGCCGCCGCAGCTCGCGGGGCTGATCGCCTCCGCAGTGTGGATGGTGATCGGCTCGCTCGCGACCCAGCCCCGCGCGCGTGCGGCGCACCACGCCGCGTAGCCGCCGCCGTTGCCGCTGCTCGAGATCCGGCAGGTCACGCGCCGCTTCGGGGCGCTCGCCGCGGTCGACGACGTCAGCCTCGCCATCGAGGCGGGCGAGTTCTTCACCCTCCTCGGCCCCTCCGGATGCGGCAAGACGACGCTGCTGCGGATGATCGCCGGGTTCGACGCGCCGGACGCCGGCGCGATCCTGCTGGAGGGGCGCGATCTCGCGGGCACACCGCCTGAAGCGCGCCCGGTCCACACCGTCTTCCAGAGCTACGCCCTCTTTCCGCACATGACGGTGGCGCAGAACGTCGCGTTCCCGCTGAGGATGGCGAAGCGCCCGGCCGCGGAGATCGAGCGCCGGGTGGGCGAGGCGCTGGAGCAGGTGCACCTGGAGGCGTTCGCGAAGCGTTACCCCGACGAGCTCTCCGGCGGCCAGAAGCAGCGCGTCGGCCTCGCGCGCGGGCTCGTCAACCGCCCGCGCCTGCTGCTGCTCGACGAGCCGCTCGGGGCCCTCGACGCGAAGCTGCGCGAGGAAATGCAGCTCGAGCTCATCAACCTGCAGCGCGACGTCGGCGTCACGTTCGTCTTCGTCACCCACTCGCAGCCGGAAGCGCTCGCGCTCTCCCACCGGATCGCCGTCATGGACCGCGGCCGCGTCGAGCAGGTCGACACGCCGCCGCAGCTCTACGGGCATCCGCGCAACCGTTTCGTGGCGAGCTTCATCGGGCGCTGCAACGTGGTCGAGGTGACGGTCTCGGCCTCGGGCGGCGCGGCACTCGCGCTCGACGCGGGACGGCTCGGCGCGCTGGTTGCGCCCGCGCGTCCGGACCTGGCGCCCGGCACGCGCGGCGCCCTCGCCGTGCGGCCCGAGCAGGTGCGCATCGGGCCGCAGGGCACGGTTGCGGACGCGGAGAACCGTTTCGACGGCGTGGTCCGCGACCTGCTCTACGTCGGCGATGTCACCACCTACGTCGTGGAGCTGGCCGCGGGCGTGCGGGTCGAGGCGCTGCTCGCCAACGCCGCGCCAGGCCGCGCGCGCGTGTTCGAGGCAGGCCAGCCGGTCGCCGTCGGCTGGAGTCACGACGCCGGCGTGTTCCTGGCCGACTGACGTGCGCGCGGCGCCCTCCCCCCGGTTGGCGAAGTGGCTCGTGGCCGGGCCGCCGACGCTGTTCCTGCTGGTCTTCTTCGCGGTGCCGGCGCTGATCATGGTGGTGGCCTCGTTCCGCTTCCCCGGCGAGTTCGGCGGGCTCGCGCCCCTGGCCGCCACGCGCGCGGGAGAGGACGCCGGGCTGACGACCGAGAACTACGCCCTGTTCTTCGGCGACTGGATCTACGCCCAGATCTTCGCCAAGTCGTTCGTCGTCGCCGCGCTCACGACCCTCGCCTGCCTGGCCCTGGCCTATCCGCTCGCGCTCGCCATCGCGCGCAGCCCGCGCCGGCGCCGCGACCTGATGGTGCTGCTGGTGGTGCTGCCGTTCGCGTCGAACTTCCTGGTGCGCGTGTACGCCTGGATGATCATCCTCGGGCCGCTGGACCTGCTGTTCACGCCGGTCGCGGTCCTGGTCGGCATGGTGTACGTGCACCTGCCCTTCATGGTCCTGCCGCTGTACACCAACCTCGAGAAACACGATCCGGCGCTGCTCGACGCGGCGCAGGACCTCGGCGCCGGCGCGTGGCAGCGCTTCTGGCGCGTCACGTTCCCGCTGTCGCTGCCCGGCATCCTCGCCGGGACCGCGCTGGTCTTCATCCCGGTGCTGGGCATGTTCGCCATTCCCGAGATCCTCGGCGGCAAGGACGACTGGCTGGTCGGCAACATGATCAAGGAGGCATTCCTCGGCACGCGTGACTGGCCGTTCGGCTCCATGCTCTCCATCATGCTGACCCTGGCGGTCCTCGCCGTGGCGGGCATCGCGGCGGCGCTCGGCCGCGGAGGGTCACGAGGTGCGTAGCTCCCCGTGGCTCTGGGCCGCAGCGATCGCGGCGTACGCGTTCCTCTACGTGCCGCTCGCCGTGGTGGTGCTGTTCTCGTTCAACGACTCGAAGCTTTCTGCGGAATGGGTCGGGTTCACGCTGGAGTGGTACCGGCGCCTCTTCGCCGACGACGCCATGCTGGCGGCCGCCTTCAACTCGCTCCTGATCGCCGTCGTGGCGGCATGCGCTGCCACGGTGCTGGGCACCATGGCGGGCATCGCCATGCATCGCTACCGGCTGCGCGGACTCGGCTTCCTGGTGCTGACGCCGGTCGCGATGCCCGAGATCCTGCTGGGGGTCAGCCTGCTGGTCTTCTTCGTGCAGGTGCTGGACGTCACCCTCGGGCTGTTCTCGGTGATCGTCGCGCACGTCACGTTCTGCATCGGCTTCGTCGCGATCATCGTCCGCGCGCGCCTCGCCGGCATGGACGAGAGCATCTTCGAGGCCGCCCGCGACCTGGGCGCTACGCCGTGGCAGACGTTCCGGCTGGTCACGCTGCCGCTCATCATGCCGGGCGTCGTCGCCGGCCTGCTGATGAGCTTCACGCTCTCGCTGGACGATTTCGTGATCACCTTCTTCACCGCGGGTGTCGGCGTGTCCACCCTGCCGCTGCAGATCTTCACCATGATCAAGGTCGCGGTGACGCCGGAGGTGAACGCGGTGTCCACGCTGCTCATGCTCGTGACCCTCACCATGATCGTGGTCGCCTCGCGCGTCGCGCCCGATGCGCTGAAGGGCCGCGGATGAGCGCGGATGGGCGCCGCCGCGCGGTGCTCGCGCTGCTGGCGGCCGCGCCGCTGGCCGCGCGCGGCCAGCAGGCGCGCCTGCACATGTACAACTGGAACAACTACATCACCGAGGCGACGGTGGCGAAGTTCGAGCTCGCCTGCGGCTGCCGGGTCGTGCAGGACTACTACGCCGACAACGAGGAGATGCTGGCGAAGCTAGCCGCGGGAGCGACGGGCTACGACCTGCTCGTCCCGACCGGCAATGCGGTGCAGGCGCTGATCCGCCAGGGCGCGCTGCGACCGCTCGACAAGTCGCGGCTGCCGAACCTCGCCAACGTCAAGCCCGCGTTCATGAATGCCTGGTTCGATCCGGGCAACGCGTACTCGGTGCCATACGCCTACTCCATCACCCTGCTCGGCTACAACGAGGACCGCATGCGTGCGCTCGGCGTACCGACCGACACCTGGGCGGCGATTTTCGAGCCCGAGCACCTCGCCAAGGTGAAGGGCAAGGTGACCGTGCTGGACAGCCAGCGCGAGCTGATGGCGGCGGCGCTGATGTACCTCGGCCACTCCGCGAACGACACCGATCCGTCCCACTGGCGCCAGGCGCGCGACCTCGTGCTGCGCGCGAAGCCGTACTGGGCGGCGTTCAACGCGGCGAGCTACTTCAAGGAACTCACCGTCGGCAACATCTGGCTCGCGCACGGCTACTCGAACGACATGTATACCGCGCAGCAGGACGCGTTGCGCGCCGGGCGGCGCTTCACCATCGGCTACGCGAGCCCCCGCGAGGGCGCGATTTTCGCCCTCGACAACCTCGTCATGCACCGCACCGGTCGCCGCCCGGACCTCGCGCATGCATTGGTGGACTTCCTGCTGGACGGGGAGAACTCGGCGACCCTGACCAACGCCATCGGCGCCGGCAACCCGAACGCCGCGGCGACGGCCTATCTCCGGCCGGAGATCGCGGCGAATCGCACCATCTTCCCGGCACCGGAGGCGCTTGCCGGGCTGCAGCAGCTGCGCGACCTCGAACGGCGCGAGCGGCGGCTGCTCAACCGCGTGTGGATCGAGATCAAGGTGCGCTGAGGCGCGCCTGCCCGGCTCCCCGCGGTGCGCTCAGCGCACGAGCCGCCAGCCGTCCTTGGTCTTGCAGTAAACGAGAGCGCCGTCGCCGTTCTGCCCGCCAGCTTGATTGGTCATGGCGAGCTGGCGGCAGGCCATGCCGTTCTCCTGGAACGACCGGGTCGCCGTGGCCGTGCCGGAATGCCCGGACTTGGGGTTGCTCCAGGTGGTGGTGTGCCCGTCGGGAAGCTCGAGCGCCTGCAGGTTGTTCTTCAGGATCATCGCGGTGTCTTCGCGATTCATGAAGGACATCACCGAGTCCTTCATGAACCCGAGGTTCTGCGCCGACGCGGCTGCGGCGGCGAGCGCCAGCGACGCGGCAGCGACGAGCGTGCTGATTCGGGGTGCAGGCATTCGCGGTCTCCGGAGGGGCATGTTGCGCCGCCGTGCGGCGCTCGCGGGAATTCTCTCATGGCCCGCGCGGCGCCGCCCGGAGCGCGTGCGAGAATCGTCGCGATGCCCGGTCGCTCGTCCCCGCTCGCGAGATACCTCTTCGCCGCATACTGCGTGCTGGTCGCCTACGCGTCGCTGCATCCCCTGACGGGCTGGCGCGACCTCGGGCTGTCGCCGCTCGAGTTCATCGCAGCGCCGTGGCCAAAGTACTACACCGGCTTCGACGTTGGCGCAAACTTCATCGCCTACGCGCCGCTCGGGGCGCTTGCCGTGCTGGCGCTGCGGCCGCGGCTGCGCGGCGGAGCGGCCATCGCCTTCGCCACCGCCGCCGGGCTGCTGCTTTCCGTCGGGATGGAGGCGCTGCAGGCCTATCTGCCGGACCGCATCCCTTCCAACCTGGACGTGCTCGCCAACACCACCGGCGCCTTCGCCGGCGCGGTGGCCGGCAACGCGGTGGCGCCGCGGCTGCTCGAGGGCGGCGCGCTGGCGCGCCTGCGCGACCGCCTGGTGGTGCCCGGCAATCGCGCCGACCTCGGCCTGGTGCTCATCGGGCTGTGGCTGTTCACGCAGCTCAACCCGGAAACGCTGCTGTTCGGCAGTGGCGACCTGCGCAGCGTGCTCGGCCTGATGCCCTCGGTGCCGCATCCGGCGCAGACCTTCATCCGCATCGAGGCCGCGGTGGCGATGACCAACCTCGTCGCCGCCGCGCTGCTCGCGGGCCTGGTGCTCTCGCCCGAGGCTGCGCGCCGCCGCGTGGTGCTCGCGCTGATCGCGGCCGCGCTGGCGGTGCGGACAGCCGCGTTCGCGGTGCTGTTCGAGCCGGCGGACGCGTTCGAGTGGGCCACGCCCGGCGCGCTCACCGGGCTCGCGCTGGGCACCTTGATCGCGCTCGCGGCGCTCGGCCTGCCCCGCGTGCCGGCGGCGACACTCGCCGGGCTGCTGGTGATGGCCGCGACGGTGCTGGTCAACATCGCGCCCGACAACCCGTACCTCGCCTACACCCTCGCCGCGTGGCCGCAGGGCCATTTTCTCAACTTCAACGGCCTCACGCGGCTGGTGTCGCTCGCCTGGCCGTTCGCGGCGCTCGCCTACCTGATACTGCCCGCGGGGACGCGCGCTACGCCGGCGTCACCAGCTTGAGGCCGACGATTCCGGAGAGGATGAGGCCGATGCAGGCGAGCCGCGCCGCGGAGGCCGATTCGCCGAACAACACGATGCCGAGCAGCGCCACGCCCACGGCGCCGATGCCCGTCCACACCGCGTAGGCGGTGCCCACCGGCAGGGTCTTCAGCGCCAGCCCCAGCAGGACGATGCTGAGCACCATCGCGGCAAGGGTCAACGCGGTCGGCCAGGGCCGGGTGAAGCCGTCGGTGTACTTCAGGCCGATCGCCCAGGCCACTTCCAGCAGGCCGGCGAAAAAAAGATAAACCCACGCCATGCGCATCCTCAACTGCGGTAGAAGACCTCGGGCTCGGCATAGCCCGCCTCGTGGAAGGCCGCGCGCCGCTTCACGCACTGCGGGCAGCGGCCGCAGTGGAGGGGATAGCCGAGCAGACAACTGTAGGTGGTCTCGTAATCGATGCCCAGGCTCGCGCCGCGCGCAATGACCTCGGTCTTGGTGAGCCCCACCAGCGGCGTGGCGAGCTGCACGTCGCCGAGCAGGCCGGCCATGAGCCTGAACTGGGCCAGAAAGGCATGCGAGCTCGAAGCGTAGTCGACGGTGTCCTGCTGGTTGGCAGCGAGATAGAGCCGCCGCGTGCCGAGGTTGGTGGCGTACGACAACCCCAGCGCGAGGGCCACCAGGTTGCGATGCGGCAGCGGCACGTGCGCCTTGCGCTCGTGGCCGCGGCGAAAGACGTCACCGACGCGCGCGAGGTCGAGCGCGACCAGTTCCACGCCGAGCTGCTCGCAGTGCGCGCCGGCAGCCGCGCGCTCGTGCACCGCGGCGCGCTGGCCGTAGTCGATGAACAGCCCCTGCACCGCCTCGCCCTGCGCGGCGAGCTGGTGCAGGAGCGTGACGCTCTCGACGCCGCCCGAGAGCAGCAGGACCGATGCGGATTCCATGTGGGGGGAAGGGATACTGGCGGCGGTGCACCCGGCACCGACCCGGTCGAGGGTAGCACGCCCCCCGCTATAATTCCGCGCTCCATCACCCTCTCCCCGGTCATGAGCTACTTCGAAAGGCACGTGTTCTTCTGCTGCAACCAGCGCTCGCCGGGCGAGACCTGCTGCAACGACCGCGCCGCGTCGGACCTGCGCGCCTACGCCAAGGACCGCGTCAAGGCGCTCAAGCTCTCCGGCAAGGGGAAGGTGCGCATCAACAGCGCCGGCTGCCTCGACCGCTGCGACGAGGGCCCGGTGCTGGTCGTGTACCCGGAGGCAGTCTGGTACACCTACGTCGATCGCGACGACGTCGACGAGATCATCGACGAGCATCTGGTGCACGGGCGGGTGGTGGAACGGCTGAAGCTATGATCCGTTCGCCGGCCGAGCCCGTGCTCGTTCCCGGCCCGGCCGGCCAGATCGAGGTGGCGATCGACCATCCTGCCGGTTTCGCCAGCGAGGGCGACGAGGAGGCGGCGCGCGGCATCGCCCTGGTTGCGCATCCGCACCCGCTGTTCGGCGGAACGCTGGACAACAAGGTCGCACAGACGCTGGCGAAGACCTTCACCGAGCTCGGCTACATCGCGCTGCGCCCCAACTTTCGCGGCGTCGGCGCGACCGCGGGCACGCATGATCACGGCGACGGCGAAACCGACGATCTGGTCGCGGTGCTGGAGTACGCGCGCAACCGCTTCGGCGAGGGCGCGCCGGTGCTGGCGGGATTCTCGTTCGGTGCCTACGTGCAGACGCGGGTCGCGAAGCGCGTCGCGCCGCGGCGCATGGTGCTGGTGGGCGTCGCCGACGGCCTGGTGACCGGCGGCCGGCAGTACGCGGCCGAGCACGTGCCGGCGGACACGCTGGTGATCCACGGCGAACACGACGAAACCGTCCCGCTCGCGAACGTGCTCGCCTGGGCGCGCCCGCAGGAGCTGCCGGTCGTCGTGATGCCCAACGCCGATCACTTCTTCCACCGCCGCCTTCATCTGCTCAAGGCGCTGGTCAAGCGGCAATGGACCGCGTGAACGGCGCCGTGCTCGCCGCGCGCGGGCTGCGCAAGCGCTACGGCGGGACGGAGGTGGTGGCGGGCATCGACTTCGCCATCCAGCCGGGGGAGTGCTTCGGTCTCCTGGGGCCGAACGGCGCCGGCAAGACCACCACCCTGCGGCTGTGCCTGGGTCAGGTCGCACCCGACGCCGGGGAGATCACGGTGCTCGGCGAGCCGGTGCCCGCGCGCGGCCGCGTCGCGCGTGCGCGCATCGGCGTGGTGCCGCAGATGGACAACCTCGACCCGGATTTCACCGTCGAGGAGAACCTGATCGTCTACGGGCGCTACTTCGGCCTGCGCGAGGACGCGATCCGCGCCCGCCTTCCCGGGCTGCTCGCATTTGCCGGCCTGGAGCAGCGCGCCGCAACGCGCATCCAGACGCTGTCCGGCGGGATGAAGCGCCGCCTCACGCTCGCCCGCGCGCTGGTCAACGATCCCGATCTCCTCTTTCTCGACGAGCCGACCACCGGGCTCGACCCCCAGGCGCGCCACGTGATCTGGGACCGCCTGCGCCAGCTCCTCGCGCAGGGCAAGACCATCCTGCTCACCACCCACTTCATGGAGGAGGCCGAGCGCCTGTGCGGGCGCCTGGTGATCATGGACCGGGGACGGATCATCACGCAGGGCAGCCCGCGCGAGCTCATCGACACGCACGTCGAACCGCACGTGGTGGAGGTGCACGGCGACGGCCTGGAGGAGTGGGCCGCGCAGCCCGCGCGGGCGCTGGCCGAGCGCTGCGAGAAGAGCGGCGACACGCTTTTCTGCTACGTGCGCGATGCCGCAGGGCTGGTCGCGGACCTGGAGAGCCGCCCGGCGCTGCGCTACCTGCACCGGCCCGCCAGCCTCGAGGACGTGTTCCTCAAGCTGACCGGCCGCGAGCTGCGCGACTAGAATGAACAAGACCGCAGGTTTCCCGGTTTCGGGGAACACGAGGGAGCCTGCCCCCTCGTGTCGCGGCTGACAGACATGCAGGCCCGCTTCGCCCTGCCCCGGCCCAGCGCCCGCTTCGTCCCGGTCTGGCGCCGCAACGTGCTGGTCTGGCGCAAGCTCGCCTGGCCGTCGATGCTCGGCAATCTCGGCGAGCCGCTGATCTACATGCTCGGACTGGGCTACGGCCTCGGATCGCTGCTGCCGGAGTTCACCGGCATGCCCTACATCGTGTTCATCGCCTCGGGCATGGTCTGCTCCAGCACCATGAACAGCGCGACCTTCGAGACGCTCTACTCGTCGTTCTCGCGCATGCACGTGCAGAAGACCTGGGACGCCATCCTCAACGCGCCGATGAGCCTCGACGACGTCGTGCTCGGGGAGCTGGCATGGGCGACCACCAAGGCCTTCCTCTCGGGGACGGCGATCCTGGTGGTCTCGACGGCGCTCGGGCTGATCGGCTCGCCGCTCGCGCTCGCCATCCTGCTCGTGCTGCCGCTCATCGGCTTCACTTTCGGCGCGCTGGGGCTGGTCGTGACGGCGGTCTCGCCAAGCTACGACTTCTTCATGTACTACTTCACCCTGTTCATCACGCCCATGACCATCCTGTGCGGCGTGTTCTTCCCGGTCGAGCAGCTGCCCGCGTTCCTGCAGGCTGCGGCGCAGGTGCTGCCGCTCACCCACGCCGTGCAGCTGGTGCGACCGCTGTTCCTGGGCGAATGGCCGCAGCAGGTGGCGCTGCACGTGATCGTGCTGCTCGCCTATGCCGCCGCCGGGCTGTACGCGGCGACGGTGCTGTTCCGGCGCCGCCTCCTCCAGTAGGCGCTCAGCGCGTGCCGGGCGGCACCACGCCGCGCAGGCCCGCGGATTCGACGGCGCGATCGACCAGCCCCTCGCGCTCTGCGTCCGCGCTGAAGCGCTGGACGAACGCCAGCCCGGCCTCGCGGCTCGCGGGAATCGCAAGCGCGAAACGCTCGATGCCCCAGCGCCCTTCCAGCACGCGCGCGCCGGGCAGCGACGCGGCCATGCGGTACAGCGCGGCCTTGTTGCTGGCGTAGGCATCGAGCTGGCCCGCGGCGAGCATGGCAATGCCGGCGTTCATGGTCGCCGCCGGAACCACTTTCGCATCCTTGATCGACGCGCCGAGCTGCGCCGCGGCGGCGCTGCCTGCGCCGACGCCGACCCGCATGCCGGCCCGGTCCACGTCGGCGGCGCTCTTCGCGCCCGATCCGGCGCGCACCAGGTAGCCCTGCTCGAGGTGCAGCACCGGGGCAACGAAGGCGACCTCGCGGGCCCGCTCGGGGCCCATGCCGAGAAAGGCGAGGTCCACGCGCTGCTCGCGCAACGCCGCCAGCACCTCCGCGCTGCGCGGGAACGTCACCGCCTCGAAGGGCACGTCGAGCCGGTTGGCGAGCGCGCGGCCGAGCTCCAGCCCCACGCCGCGCGCATCGGGCGACATCGGGTCGCCGGTGATCGACACCGGGCTGCCGAGCTGCAGCCCCATGCGCAGCCGCCCGGTGGGCGCGAGCACCGCGCGCACCTCGGCGAGCGGGTCCTTGCGCCGGCTCGCGCATCCCGCCATGACGGCTCCCGCCAGGGCCGCGAGGAGCGCGCGGCGCCTCGCGAAGGGTGGTACCGGACCCGCCTGCTCTGCCATTTCGATGACGCGCTCCCCAGAACGAACGCCACGAATTGTGCCCGAGTCGGCATGCGCAGTCCCGGAACGGTAGACTGCAAGTCGCCCTGCCAGTGCTTCGCGCATGCCTGCCCGCCCCGGGATCGACTACCTCTTCGACCTTGCCATCGATACGCGTGCCTGGCGCGTTCAAGGCGCGTGGCGCATGCATGTCGATCTCGCCGATGCGACGCGCGATCTGGTGCTCGATTGGCGCGGCGAGTCCGCCTCCGCGCTCACCATCAATGGCGCACGCACCGACGCAAAGGAAGACGGATTGCGGCTCGTCGCTCCGGCGCGCGCGCTGCGCCCGGGCCCGAACACCCTCGAAATGCAGGTCGCCGCGCCGATCGCCCCGAGCGGCACGCCGGTGCTGCGCTGGGAGGACGGCGACGACG
>Ga0209254_10006623_pt1 | contig 10685 bp, 15 predicted proteins | sample FrelakmetDIP11DI_FD_187148 | JGI IMG/M metagenome (GOLD analysis project Ga0209254, IMG submission 187148) | Freshwater lake sediment microbial communities from the University of Notre Dame, USA, for methane emissions studies - DIP11 DI (SPAdes)... | ecosystem: Environmental > Aquatic >... | reverse complement strand
TAGCCGCGGCCTTGACAGCCCTGGTTGCGCCGAATTTTGCCCCCGCCATCGACGCCGCCCGGCTGAAGTCGGCTACCCGGGATGTGGCCTCCGCGCTGCGCCAGGCGCGCACCCTTGCGGTCAGAGGGCGGAAGGAAATCCGCTTTACCCTGGATATCAACCAACATGCTTACCGGATCACCGGCCAGGAAAAGATTCACCGTCTGCCGGAGGAGATCGAGTTGAAACTGTTTGCGGCTGATTCCGAGGTTATCGATCAAGGTCGTGGGAGTGTTCGTTTCTTTCCAGACGGCTCGTCGACCGGAGGACGAGTTACGCTCGTTGTCAGGGAACGCCAACGCTGGGTGGATATCAATTGGCTTACGGGGCAGGTGTCCGTGAGAGAAAATGAATCCTGAAGCCCTGTTTCCGAAAGAACGGCACCATTCCCGACCGAGCACTTGGGCGATGGAGATTTGTCAGGTGCTCCCTGGCTCGTCAATTCAGACCGTTCCGGAGGTCGCCCCGGCGGAGAAGCTATTGCGGAATAGCCGTTGGGTCTAGCTGTGTTCGCCCCTGTATGTCGGAAAGGACGACCACCGATACCTGGGCCGCAGTGCACGCTGTTGCGGTCCATTCGGCGAAGCGGCGACGCGCCGGGGTTCGCCGGTAAAGCCAAGCCAACGCCGGGACCGGCGCGTGCGTGCGTTGTTGGAAGGTACGCGGGACAGTTTGCGCGGCAGCAGGGATTTTCCCTCCTGGAAACACTGGTGGCTTTTTCCATCCTGGCGATTTGCCTGGGGGTCTTGTTAAGGGTGTTCGGAGGAGGCAGCCGCGCAGCCGGTTTGACCGACGAGTATGCACGAGGGCTTACTGCCGCGGAGTCCCTGTTGGCCAGTTTGGGAACAGAAAAGAACCTTGTTCCCGGGCAGCAACAGGGAATTGTAGGGGGTGGGTTAGGTGGTGGGATTCGATGGGTTCTGCAGGTGACGCCTTTGCCGGTCCAGTCGGGTCGAATCAGCGATTCGAATTTTCCTTTGCTTCCCTATTGGGTGGAAGTGATTGTGACCTGGGGGGAAGGTGACTCACGCACCGTTAAGCTGAGTACGGTGCGACTCCTGTCGACGCAACCCCCCAATTCGTCACCCAAAGGCACCGCCGGCGCGGGTGTGAGGCGAGGTGTTCGATGAGCGAGCGAGGCTTTACCCTGCTCGAGGTGTTGATCGCGGCGACTTTGATGTCGATCATGATGGTGCTCTTGTTCGGGAGTCTCAGGATCGGCGCCACGAGTTGGGACAACGGCGAAAAGCGCCTCGATAGGACGAGTCAGCTTCTGGTGGTGCAGTCTTTTCTGAGAAGACATCTTTCCGCGGCAATCCCTTGGCGAGTCGGCGACCCTGTGCGGGTCGACGCGCAGTTTCTCGGTACTCGCAACTCACTCGATTATGTGGGATTCTTGCCGGCTCAGATTAAATCCGGCCTTTACCGATTTAGCTTGTTCTTGGAAGTGCGCGGCGGTCAGAAGAGTCTTAAGCTGGCTGTCCGAGCGCTGGACGCGTCGGCAGAGAACGAAAAGCTGGAAGATCTGGAACTCCTTCGCGATGTTGAGGATGTCCGATTCGCCTATCTTTCTCCAATGTCGTCCGAAGCCCAACCCATGTGGGTCGAAGAATGGACAGAGGATCAGATCCCCACCGCGGTCTCAGTGAGAGTGCAGCTGAGGGAAGAGGAACCGTGGCCGGCAATCCTGGTCGCGCCGCGGCTGCAGTCCGAGTCGTGAAGAACGTTTCGACGGTGGCGACAGAGAAGGGCATGGCGATGATGCTCGTGCTCTGGGTGCTAGCGGTTCTCACGATTATGGCCGGGGGATTTGCGCTGTCGACGCGCCGCGCGTTGGACCAGACGTCGTACGCGCGGATTTCGTCCCAGGCGGTCGCGTTGGCGGACGGAGGCATTCACTACGCGATGTTTATGTTGAGGTATCCCGATCCAAAAGAACGCTGGCGAAGCGACGGATCGATCTATACGGTCCGATTTCCGGCTGGCGAAGTTCGGGTTCGGGTAAGCGATGAGGCGGGCCGGCTGGATATCAACGCGGCACAGGAAACGACCTTGCGCGGGTTTTTCGTCAATCTCTTGGGTAACGATGAGATTGCGGTGCGACTGACTGATGCGATTTTGGATTGGCGGGACCCCGATAGCCTCCGGCGGTTGCACGGCGCGGAAATCGAGGATTATCGGGCGGCCGGCCGGAGTCCGCGGCCGCAGAACCGTCCCTTCGTCGCGCCCGAAGAACTTCTCGGCGTGTTAGGCATGAGCCCTGAGCTTTATGCTCGCGTCGAGCCTTTCATCACGACTTGGTCAGGGCAGGATGGTATCAACCCCAACAAGGCCACTCTGGAGATGTTACGCATCGTGTTTCGCGGCGACGAACAGCAGGTTGCCCAACAGCTTCAGTTGCGTAGTCAGAGCCTGGGAGAGCAGCAGCCAACGGCTAACGCAGCGTCGCCGCCAAATTTCCAGTTTGAAGCGGCCGGAGATGTCGCCTATCGCGTGCTGGCCGAGACTCTGGTAGACGGCGAGCTGCCCATCGGCGTGGAGGCCGTTCTCCAACCAAGTGGTGGGGGGCGGGGAAATTTGCCTTTCGCCGTCGCAACCTGGAAGATCATCACGGCATCGGCGTTTCCAGAGGTGTCTAGCCGAGATGCCTTGGGCGCGAGGTAATCTTGACTACAGACAGTAATGAGGTCTTCGTTACATCTTGGATGGCTGATTCGCGGTGCGATGGGTCATGCGCAGGACGCATCACGCGGCAGCCTCTTCGAGTTGCGGTCATCCGGCGATGCTGTTGGGATGCGGCGGTGATTGCCTGCAGACGCGAGATGCCGACTGCGCAATTCGACTCCGTCGGTACGATGGGCGTTTGACCCCATGCGGCTGCTCAGCAAACCGATCAAGATCGATTTCGAGGGTTTTTTGCGCTGGTGGGGAAGCGAGTTAGCTTTCCTGGTCCCGGCTCGGCTAAAGAAACTGCTTGGCCGTTCCAAACCTGTCTTGATTTTGAGAAAGTCGGGAGACGGGGTGCATGTACTGCTCTGGGAGAACGGGGTAGTGCAGGACCTGGGGCTGTTCCCGTTCAACGAAGAGGGTGTGAGGCACCGAGAGGCACTATGGCGGGAACGCCCCGAGCTTCAGAATGCCGAGATCCTATTGGATTTGACGCATTCCGAATCCTTGGTCAAACGTTTCCGGTTACCAGCGGCGACGGAAGAAAACTTGGAACAGGTGGCCGGCTTCGAGTTGGGTCGTCTGACCCCGTTTAATGCTGAACAAGTGTATTATCATGCCCGCTTGATCGAGCGTCTGCCCGAGACCAAGCAGATTCTGGTCGAGTTGGCTCTGACACCCCGCAGTAAACTGGACCCGTTGTTGGAAGACTTGACGGATTGCGGGTGGTTTCCCGACCGGGTGGAAATCTGTGGGGATCCGGCGCGCCGGGCGCACCAGCTATTGCCAGAGGGATTTCAGAAGCCCGGCGGGCGATTCCCGAAAGTGGTGAACGCGGGACTCGGGGCCCTGGCTGCCGCGTTGGCGCTGCTCATCGTCATCCTGCCGATTTGGCAAGACTATCGAAGGACTGCCGAGCTCGAACAGGAACTCCGCAGGGTCAGCAAGGTCGCGAAGGACGTGGAAACTCTGCGCCAGGATTCGGAAAGCCTCACGCGCGAGGCGCGCTTCGTTCTGGAAAAGAAGCGGAGTGAACCCGCGTTGGTGGATGTCATCAACGAACTCAGCCGGGTCATTCCCGACAACACATGGCTCTACGGCCTTCAGTACAAGGATCGGCGGTTGGTCATCCAGGGGCAATCCCCCTCTGCGTCAAGCTTGATTGCATTGGTCGAAGCGTCCCCCTATTTTCACAACACGAGTTTCGTATCTCCTGTCACCAAAGACGTCTCGAGCGGCTTTGAACGTTTTCAGATCGCCAGTGAAGTCATCAATGGAAGGTTTGCGGCTCCCAAATCTGAAAAATCTGACTAGAGATCGTGTTCTGGCGGTCGCGCTCCTCGTGTTTTCCATCGGTCTGGGTTACACGTTGGTGATCAACCCATTGCTCGATCTCAGGCGAGAGTATTCAGAGTCGGTGGAAGACCTTGAGTTCCGGCTGCAACGCTATAGAAAGGTCGCAGCCGAGAAGGGCTATTGGGCGAAGCACGTCGAGGAGATCAAGCAACACAGCAGCGTCTCGGAACAGTATATTTCTCAAGACACCCCCGCGCTGGCTTCGGCTGATCTGCAGACACTGATTAAGGAAACGGTGAACTCCGCGGGCGGCGAACTGATCAGCACTCAAGTGGTTCCGGAACAGAAAGAGGAACAACTCACCCGAATTGCTGTTCGGGTCCGAATGAATGGCAGCACACGGGTGCTTCGCGAGGTTCTGTATGCGGTGGAGACCGCGAAGCCGATTCTGTGGATCGACAATGTCAATTTGCGTCCCATTCGAGTTCCGGTAAGGCCTGGGGCGAAAGGGGTTTCGGATCGGCTCAGCATTGATTTTGAAGTCGTGGGCTACATGCGGGCGGGCTGAATCTGGCGATGAAATGGATGGCGATCAAACCGGAATTCGCGCTCACGCTCCCTTTGGGGATACTGTGTGCCGCTCTCGCCGTTTTTCTGGTCTTGGAGTCGTTCGTCTTTCAACGGTCCATTACCGGCGGCGCACCACCATCCGGCACGTCGGGGCAGGAGAAGCTCCCGGGCGACCTGGAGCCGGAAGAAGTATTCGAATTGCCGGAAGTCGATGGGTTCTCCGCCTTCGTGGACCGGCCGCTGTTCATCGAGGGTCGCAAAGCGCCTCCGCCCGAAGCCGAGCAGGCCCAGACGACTCAAGAGAAGGACGCTACGCCTCTGAGCCTGTTGCTGATGGGAGTCATGTTGAGTCCGCGGGGTGAGATGGCCATCCTGTCCGAGGCGACGGGCAAGAATCGGCGCGTAAAAAAGGGCGGTACGATCAACGGCTGGCGGTTGGTGGAGATCAAGCCGGACCGCGCAACGCTGCAACGGGGTGAGGAACGTAAAGAGTTGGTGCTGTTGAAGCCCAAGCCGAAGGTGGCAGGCGCGACTGGCGGTCCGGGTCGGGCGCCGACGCCGGGCGCGCCGCCACCCGGTGCAAGAAGAGCGAGCCAACCGCCTGTTGTGCCGCCGCCTGAGATTAACGAACCCGAGGTCGAAGAGCCAGAGGAAGCGGGGGATACAGAAGATCCCGATATGTCCGATGTCGCGGAATAAGTAATTAAACCATCGATAACATGTTGAAGCATAGATTGTGGCCGGTCGCGGCAACCCTGTCGGCCGCTCTGGGAATCGCCGGCTGTCAGTACCTCGGCCCGAGGATGACGCAACAGCTGGATTTGCCTCGCAACCTCGAGCTCGAAAAGGTAGAACATGAGGCACGGGAGACCAAACCCGAGGGCATCAAGGGCACGGTGACGCTCAAGGAGCCGGAGTTCTATCCCGCCTCCGGCCCGGTCGTCGGCACGGTTCAAGGGCGTGAGCGTCCGCCGGGCAAGGAGGGGCGGTACACCCTGAATTTCGACGACGCCGACGTCGCCGAGGTCGCGAAAGCGGTCCTCGGCGATATCCTGAAGGTCAACTATGTCATCAGCCCGAAAGTGACGGGGAAAGTTAGCCTGCAAACGGCTAGGCCATTGGCGGAGGATGAACTGATTCCGACCTTGGAGATGATCTTGCGCGCCAACGGCGCGGTGTTGATCAACAACAAGGGACTCTTCCGGATCGAGCCGGACGCCACGGCCGTCGTCGAAGCCCCTGGAGCCAGCCTGGGTCTGCCGGGGCAAGGATTGCCGGCGGGCTATCAGCTGCGGGTCATTCCGCTGCGGTTCGTGAGCGTGCAGGATATGCAGAAGGTCATCGAGCCGTTGATGCCGCCGAAGTCCATCATCCGGGCGGACAGTGTCCGCAATCTGCTGCTCGTGGCGGGAAGTTCGGAGGAACTGGAGGGGGTGATGGACGCGGTGCGTCTGTTCGACGTCGATTTCATGCGGGGCATGTCGGTCGGACTGTTTCCCTTGAAGAACGTTGATTCCGCCACGGTCGCAGAAGAGTTGACCAAGCTGTTTGTTGCTGACGGGTCCGGTGCTCCTGGCGGAGCCGGCGGCGGGGCACTGGGTGGCATGCTGCGTCTGTTGCCGATCGAACGTCTCAATGCGATCTTGGCGGTATCGCCCCAGCCCCGTTATCTCAGTGACGTGGAAAGCTGGGTGGAACGGCTCGACCGTTATAACACCGCCAAGGCGGGCGGAGTCCACGTCTATCGGGTGGAGAACGTTGACGCGGTGGAGCTCGCTCAGACCCTTAGCAACATCTTCGGTCAAGGCGGAGGCGCGGGTCTGGGCAGACCCTCGGTTGCCCCCGGGTTTGGAGGAACGCAGATCGGGGGTGTCGGTGTTGGCAGCACCGGGGGTGCCTTTGGGCGCTCATCGTCTTCGGGTGGATTCGGTGGTGGCACCGGGGCTGGCCTAAGTTCTTCAGGCACCGGAACGAGCGGGTTCGGCAGCAGCAGTTCGGCCGGCAGTATGGGGTCATCGACGGGGACCAGCGGGGGATTCGGGAGCGGAGCGAGCGGCGGTTTCGGCGGCGGGACGAGCAGCCTCGGGGGCGGAACGGGCGGCGGTTTTGGGAGCGGAACGAGCGGCAGTTTCGGGGGCGGTGGGGCAGGGAGTTTGGGAGCGTCGGCTTTCGGTACATCGTCTGCGGCATCCCGGCAACCCGGCGGCGCCGGGGCGGGCGATTTCGGCACCATGCGCATCGTTCCCGATATAAGCAGCAATTCCTTGATCATCGTCGCCAAGGCGCAGGAGTGGAAGCAGATCGAGGAGGTTCTCAAGGAGCTCGATCAGATGCCGCGTCAGGTCATGATCGATGCGACGATCGCCGAAATCGGCCTGACCGGCGCTCTGCAATACGGTCTGCAGTGGTTCATCAGGAGCAACCCGAGCTATGCCGCTTTGGGAGGCGGACAAAACCTTGCTGAAAGCCTTTCAACGGCGCTTTTTCCGGCGAGCGGGTTTGCCTACATCTTTTCCTCCAACCAGGTAAAGGTGATCCTGAAGGCCTTGGCGTCGGAGGGCAAGGTCAATGTGCTGTCGTCGCCCTCGCTGATGGTGTTAAACAACCAGCAGGCCCAGATCAAGGTGGGCGATCAGGTGCCGATCCAAGTCGCTAACCTGACTCCGGTGACCGGCGGGGTGATCACCCAGCAGCAACAGATTCAGTACCGGGACACCGGTGTGATTCTCACCATCCGACCCCGGGTGAACTCCGGCGGTCTGGTGATCCTGGATGTGGAACAGGCGGTGGACGAACCAACGAAGACGACTTCCTCGAGCATCGATTCCCCGACTATCCTGCAGCGGCAGATCAAGAGCACAGTGGCCGTCAAGGACCGCGAGACCATCGCCTTGGGCGGCCTGATCAGAGACCGCCGCGCCCAGACGGTCAGTGGGCTGCCCTGGCTTTACCAGGTGCCGATCATCGGACCGCTGTTCGGGCAGACGGATCGAGAAATGGCGCGTACCGAGCTGGTGGTGCTGTTGACACCGCGGGTCGTCGACCGGCAGTCCGACTCGCGCCGCATCACCAACGAGTTCCGCAGGTCCTTGAAAGGGCTTTACAAGAATTCCGGCGCTTACGGTCGGAGTGCCGCACCCGCGGCGCCTGAAACCACTTACCCGTGAGCCTGGGATGGTGCTTCGGCGGTTCACGCGAGGACGATGGCAACGCGGCTGGCATGCAGCGGCCGCGTGAGTTCAAAGGCGGTCCTGATCAGGTCGGCGCTGAATGCCAATCTACACGTCTACTGCTGTGTCATCGACCGCCTGTTCAGTGCAGCCGACGAGGGGAAGTTGGGCCCGCAGCAGCGGGTGAGCGAAGTGCGACGACCCCCGCGGAGCGCTAGGGCCGGATGTTTTGTCGGAGTCTGCGCCGAAAGCGTAGGCGGAGACAAGATAGAGGGGAACCGACAGGGCGTCGGGAGCAGCCGATAAGGCTGCAATGTTGCACTTTGCCGAGAAGCAAGGGAGCACACGGCCCCACGCGCTCATGCTGCTCTCTACTCTGCCAAGGCGAGACCGACCACTCCCCGCACACCGGCACGGTCGGCTGGCGCTTCAACGATCTGAACCAGCTCCGCGATCAAGTGATAAAGTACTGTGCCTGGTGTCGGCCCAGAATATTCGTCACGATCGGCTGGGCCGGTGCGAGGAGATGAACGAACGGATCTCACAGGAAGTCGCTGAACTCATCCGGTGCAGCCTGGAGTAGCCGCGCGGAACCCAACCATGTGGTTTGTCTACGCCCTTTCTGCAGCCATCATCTGGGGAATCAGTTACGCGGCCAGCGGCCGGGTGATTGGGCGAGGCATCCCGCCGCTGGTGTTCTTCACACTCTATGCCGCGGTCGCCACATTGATGGGCCTTGGAGCATTACTCGCTACCGGGAAGTTCGGATGGCTGTCGCGGATCGGCCAGACGGTCGACGATGAACTGATTTGGCTGCTCATCGCGGTCGTCACCTCCGGCGTCGGGGCGCTGCTGATCTACATGGCCATCGGGGAAAAGAACGCCACGCTGGCCTCGCTGATCGAGATTTCCTATCCGGTCTTCGTCGCTTTCTTCGTCTGGCTGTTCTTTCGCGAAGTCCAGTTCAATCTGCTGACCATCGTCGGGGCGATCTTGATACTGGGCGGCGTCGCCGTTGTGTATCTCGCAAACCGTTTCTGAACCTCAACCGGCCGTGCTATACGTCGCTCAACAGCACAACGCGAGTTGTAACTCGATCAGCCACCGCTTCTGGCGGTGGACTCCGGCAGGCTCTGCCGTTCCGGCGAGCGCACTGTGGAAAAGGGGTCAAGTCTTGCTTTTTGCCTCTCGGCTGAGCGTGACGGGATATGTCAGCCCTTCAGAACTTCACGCGTAACACCCGCCTATTGGACACAAAAAGCCGCGGAGACTCCCCAAAGAAGGTCAAGATTGCCTCCGGGTCGCCAACAGCCGTTGTCGACTAGGCGCTTTCGGCCAGGAGCGACCGTTGGCAAGAAAACGCTTTGAGGCCAGGCCAAGGCACCGGGAAAACGGGGATGCCATAGTGTTCCCGAGAACCACGCGCCGCCGCTTTTAGCCCAGCCGGGAGACGCTTTGCCCATCACCGGCCTCGGCCACCTCCCGCACTCCATCACCTTCGCTTTTCGAGACCCGCGCACTCTTTCGATTCCTTACCACAACGCATTTCGCCCCATCTTCTCGGTCCCATCTTCTCGGTGTTGTCCCATCTTCTCGGTTGACAAGCCGCCTCCACGAGCGCATCCTGCGGTCGGAATGCACGGCGACGTGCCTTGCAATTCCTGTCCCTCGGAGTCGAAGCCAGATTGGTAGGTCGGGTACGACGGTACACACTTGGTTTTGTAATTGCCTCTTCATTCCGGCATGGATGCCGGAACCCAGGCCATGGAGGGTAGGCCGCGACTCCCGAAGGCGCTGAATCGGCTCCCACAGTCTTTTGCTAGCGTCGCTGGTATAAATTTAAGGCCGACATCTATGCAGCGAAACGAACGGAAGGGCATACGCCATGCATACCCATGACACCGACATCGTCGCCTGGGCGCGGGAACAGGCCCGCTTGCTGCGGACCGGACAGTTCGACGCCCTGGACATAGAAGGCGTCGCCGAGGAAATCGAAGACGTGGGCAAAAGCGAACAGCGGGAATTGGAGAGCCGCATGGCGGTATTGCTGGCGCACTTGCTCAAATGGCGCTACCAGCCGGAGCGGCGCGGAAATAGCTGGCGCAACACGATCCGCGCCCAGCGTAAAGGCATCGAACGGCGACTACAGAAAACGCCCACCCTGCAAGCCGATCTCCGCGATGGAGAATGGTGGGATGCCGTCTGGGACGACGCGTTGGCGCAGGCTGGCCAAGAGAAAGGGCTGGAATTCCCCAAAACGTGTCCCTGGACCCCGGAGCAAATTACCGCGACCGACTTTTTCCCGGATTTCGGCGAAATGGAGTGATGGCTTTCGAATGTCGGGCACGGGAAGTTGTGACTCACGTACAGCCGTGATAGGCGGCGTTGACGATCACCGGCCGGAGCTGAAGATGAAATCGGAAACTTCGGATAAGCCGGAGCGGGCTACCCTGGCCGTCGACCGTGGAGAAAAATAGGGGTTGGAGGACCACGAGAATATTCGCGATGCGGAAGCGGCCCTTCATGAAGCCGGACAAATCCAACTGGCCGCGGCCAAGGCGGACTATGGCCTATGACGGATAAGGCCACGTATAAGTATGAAACGCTTATTATCGCAGCGATAGAAATCAGGTATTCATTGCCGAAGTACCTGAACTGCCCGGTTGCATGGCCCATGGGGATTCCCCCCGAAATCGCCCCGCCATCGGCTTGTGGCTTGAAGTCGCGCGGGAATTCGGCGTCCGATTACCGAACCGAAAGGGCGGCGGTTCATGTATGCCTGATACAGTCGACCCGGAGGATGTGCGCAGGAAGGAGGGTTGTCAACCACGGAATGGGAGCGAGACGCAGCCACTTACCCGTGAACGCGGTTCGCGAATAGCCGTGGAATCAAGAACTGAAGCAGGGTCCGTCGGCACGGGCGCAGACCCACACTTCGGCATG
>Ga0209254_10006622_pt1 | contig 10685 bp, 11 predicted proteins | sample FrelakmetDIP11DI_FD_187148 | JGI IMG/M metagenome (GOLD analysis project Ga0209254, IMG submission 187148) | Freshwater lake sediment microbial communities from the University of Notre Dame, USA, for methane emissions studies - DIP11 DI (SPAdes)... | ecosystem: Environmental > Aquatic >... | reverse complement strand
GAGTGGTGACTTCCTTTGCTTGAAGGTAAGAATGTGAATCTAAGAATCCTTGAGAAGGAGGACTTCCCTCTTCTTGTGGAATGGTTCAACCAGCCAGAGGTCTTTGGCGAATACAATCCTCTGCATCAAGTAACTTTAGAAGAGATGGGGAAGTTGTTTAGCAGCCCTCATGAAATCAAGCCTTTCATAGTGGAGAACAAGGAAGGAAGTAAAGTTGGATTCATACATTATTTTTATGTCCTACACCCTGTAAGTAGGTTACTGGAAATCGGCTATAGTCTCATTCCCAGTGAGAGAGGCAAGGGCTACGGCACTGAAGCATTAAGAATCATTGTGGATTTCTTATTTCTTTCTAAGGACGTCATTCGCATTCAGGCTCAGACTGATCCAAGAAATTTGGCTTCGCAGAAGATCCTGGAAAAAGCCGGGTTCAAGAAGGAGGGAGTACTCCGCAAATCCTTCTTCATAAGGGGAGAATGGAAAGACAATTGGGTCTATAGCATTCTAAGAGAAGAATGGAAAGAACCGAGGATACTGACAAAATAGAGCAACTCTCATCTCTCACAGCCCAAAACTCACGGCATCCTCATTCTCGATAATTCAATCATTATCTAATTAGATAATACTAAACAACCTATCTCTTATATCTAATGCTGGCATACATTTTAATTGCGAAGCGGAGATTGAGGGTCTAGTTCCTAGCGGTCCGTGTGTTCAAATCGCACCCCCTGCACCACCAATTTCTCTCGTGCTGGGTGCGGGATTGGGCTACGCAACATACCCGAACCTCACGGCATCCTGACACTTTCACATGAGTAAGGAACCTTTATAAGGCCATATCAAGTGTGAAGACTGAGGTTAAACAATGTTAGTAATGCAGGTGACGACACATCCGGCCGATTTGTGTCCGACACATAACCCAAAGTTCCGTGCAGCAACTATAAACTGGTTTGAGAAAGTCGAGTCCTTATGCGCCAAGTATGGCATTAAGTTCCTTGGCAGCTATGACGACCATCTAGCACATACCGTGTATGTGCTTTATGAAACGCCGAGCATGGACAATCTCATGAAGCTCATGATGATGGAGCCAGAGTTTATGGCGCCTATGGACTTCTGCACAGGCCGTGTATTCCCAGTGTTCGATCACAAGACAACGCTGGCAATGATAAAGAAGTAAATCCTTTTCCAAGTGAGGGCCACGATGGCCCTCCAGCCTTATTCAAGCTTCCAAAGATACTAGTGAGCTGAAAAAGAAAGGAAAGGTTCTAGCTCATCTCTCGCAGTTCGAAGCTCACCGCATCTCTATTGCTCGTAATTTTTACTATTATCCAGTTAGATGATATTAAGCAGTAACATCTTTATTAATCGATTCTGGCATATCGTAAAATGCGAAGCAGAGATTGAGGGTCTAGTCCCTAGCGGTCCGTGTGTTCAAATCGCACCCCCTGCACCATCATTTTCTCGTGTTGAGTGCTTCATTGAACTCCTTTGATTCCGTTGCATGGAGTTCCATTCGGAATCGCGGGTTCATATCTAATCGGTCCGCTCCCTCCCTCAGGCTTAGGATTATAAAAACCCATCTGCGGGTAAACTTGGCTTTGGCGGTACGCAGCGACCTTGTGGGTCGCCTTGTTCATATCGTCACGGTTAAGGCTGAGGCAGTCCAACGGGCGGGTCAAGGGGGTTCAGCTCTCGATTATTGACGCCGCAGAGAACGCGGTTCATCTGATCAACCCTGAGGATGCCATCCACATCGCGATGGCGCGTCAATAAATCGGTCGAAACGAAGTCCTGACATAACAGCCAATCTGCCATACTAGCCGACACTCGCTCAGTTCATTAGGCCAACCCGAAGAGGTGCGACTCGCAAAGGCCCTAGCTTTCGCCAGAGACACCCTGAACCACATGGTCTAGCCCGGACTTAGGAAAAAAAGACCCGGTTTTTCTCTCTGAGCCCTAACCTCACGGCATCCCTAACTACCTGGGATAATGCTCACATCTAAAAGGTATAATATGCAAATACACAGATGGAGACACCGATTATAATTGCTATCCCTAGAGTCAACCATCCTTTTCCATTGTCGGTCATCTTTGCACCTCCTTCACATTATTGGGTTATCGGATATTACTTCTTTGCTCTTTCATAGGAGTTATCGATTGACATAGAGTGAGTTTTCCCAGCCATCGATTGATTTTATTATTCGAAAAATAATGGGTAAGGCGTTTGCTCATCTGTTATGTTCTCGAGCCCCATCCAATATGAAAAAAGGTCAATACCCCCTTATTGACGGGTTGTTTATACCATCTGGATGACATCGGGTGTAAATCGCACCCTCTGCACCACACCCTCCTTCCCAACTTATTCTATCGCCATCACACCACTTCGGAACATGCATCAATGGCAATCATTTGTTTCTTATTGGAAAATTACTCTCCATCGATAAGCTGTCCTCACCTTCACAGCCGTTTCAATATCTCGTCAGCGAAGGCCGATGTCGAATACGTGCCTCCGACGTCTGGAGTGGATATTCCATCCAAATAGGTCCGTTTCAGGGCGTCCTCGATCCTCACTGCTTCCTTGCACAAACCAAGATGCCGCAGCATCATCGTTCCAGAGAGGATGGTCGCGGTGGGATTGGCGATGCCCTTCCCCGCGATATCTGGGGCGCTCCCATGGCAGGGCTCGAACACCGCATACCTCTCCCCGATGTTGCCACATGGCGTGAAGCCCAGGCCTCCGACGAGTGCGGCGGCCTCGTCCGAAAGTATGTCTCCATAAAGGTTCAAAGTGACGATGCATTGGAACTCCTTGGGCCTCGTTATGAGTGCGGCCGCAGCGGCGTCCACGAGCATCTCGCGCGCCTCCATCCCGGTGCCCTCCATCTCCTCGAAGAACACACGTCGGAACAGTCCATCCGACTTGCGGATGACATTGGCCTTGTGAACACAATGGATCCGTGTAAGGCCACGCCTCTTGCACAGGGTTATGGCATAACGGACGATCCGACGACATGCCTTCTCGCTGACCTTCCTCTCCAGGATGATGGCGTCGCCTTCCTCCCTCTCGATCCCTGTATACATTCCCTCGGTGTTCTCTCGTACAAGGACCAGGTCTATGTCGCCAACGCCGATGTTGGGCAGCAGCTTCCTCGCCGGTCGTACGTTGGCGTAGAGGTCCAGTTCCCTGCGCAGATAGAGCAGTGGGGAGCGATAGTTGGGATCAGCGATGGGCGTGGTTATGGCCCCGAAGAGAACGGCGTCAGAGCCCTGGATGAGCTCCATCGTCTTGGGCGGGAGATACCAACCATAGATGGCATTACACTCCAAGCCCATATGCGCCGGAACCCACTCAAGTTCGTCTGTGACGGCCTTGATCAATCGGACGGCCTCGGGTATGATCTCCTTGCCAATGCCATCGCCCTTGATGACCACGACCCTTTTCACTTGTCGGCCTCCAAGCGCTCTATGAGGCCGGCAACGATGATGGGGAGCGTAATGGTGGCGTCACCCTCCACGGTTATCTGGTCAGCGTCCTCCTTGACCTTTCCCCATGAGACGGCCTCGCGCACCTGCGCCCCCGAGAGGGAACCGTCATATTCCGGCGCTGTCGTCAGGTAGACCGCATAGTCCAGACCTCCCCGGAACTGGTTCCACCAAATCGTGTGGTGCTTGGAGATGCCCCCGCCGATGATGATGGCGCCGCTCTCCTTGGCCTCGAACGTGAGGTCTGAGAGCTCCTGCTCGTCACGGAACAGGTCTATTTTCAGGTTGCGATGCGTCTGCCAATACATCCACAACTGGCTGCCGAAGGAGCCGTCGGTGATGCCTGGGACGTACATGGGGACCTTATTCCGATGGCACCAATGGAGCAAGGAATCCTCGTCCTCGATCCTCGCCCCCACTTGGTCTATGATCTCCCAGGTGGAGATCGAATCCTTTCCTTTGAGTATCTGCTCGAACATGGGGATGAGCTTTTTCTCGAGGACTATCCCATATGACTCGTTGGGCACGAGCACGTTTCCCAGACGATTGACGCCTTTCTGATGCAAAATGGCATCATCCATGTAGAAATCACCATGATAGTAGTCCTTCCAGACTCTGGCCAGGTCGTGATCGAGGGTGCCGCAGGTGGTGATGATCACATCCACCATCCTCCGTTTCACCATCTCTACCAGGACTCCCCGGGTACCGGTGGCCATGATGCAGGCTGGGAAGGACAGGAATTTCACGCAATCCCCTCGCATCATCTTCTCCGCGATGTCCGTGGCGTCAGCGACCTTGCGTCCGGTGAACCCCCCTGACTCCTTCCATTGTCTAATGAGGGCATCGACGCTCATGCCCTTCTCCAAGCAAATGTCCTTGACCGGTCTTTTCTTCGTCATCGGGACCTCCCCGTGCTGGGCTCATCTCCCAAACGTTAGCCGATAAATAAATGCTATCCCTGGGAAATCCGACGCCACGATCGCTCTTGCCGTTTCACGTTCTTCTTTTAACTTTCTAACACCAGGGCGATGAGGCCTTCTACCTGGTCGCTGAACTATATTAAATCGAACGCCTCTCCCTCATCGTATGGCGGATTATCGGCGAGCGGCCATCTACATAGGCTCGTTCATCGGACCTCTGTCCGGGAATGCTGTTTTGGCCCTGGTCCCGTCGCTGATGGAGGATTTCCAAGCCACCGCCCCGGAGGTGCTCCTTTCCATAACCTTCTTCATGCTGCCCTTCGCCATCTTCATGTTGTTCACTGGCACATGGTCCGATATCATCGGTCGCAAGAAGGTGCTCGGTCTAGGCTTCGCCATATATGCCGTGGGCAGCGTGGCCACAGGCCTTTCTCCCCTGCTTTGGACTTTCTACATAGCTAGAGCGGTGACGGGACTCGGCTTCGCTTTCGTGCAACCTGTGCTCATGGCCATGCTGGGAGACATAGTGCCCGCCAAGGAAAGGGGGAAGGCCATGGGGTACTTAGGCGCAGCTACAACTGCCGGGATAGCTTTCGGTCCTTTCCTGGCAGGCTTCATGTCCACCATTAACTGGAGGTTGACCTTCTTGGTGATAGCCCTGCTGGCGATAGGGGTGTGGATGATGGTCGCATTCTTTTGCGTCGATCCCTTTCGGGCAGGTCCGACGAAAGATTTCAAGGCCTTCATGCGTACTTTGAGCGTGGGTTTCAAGGATAGGAAGATGGTCCTCCTGGCCCTCACGGGATTCTTGACGTTCCTCTGCTACATCGGGACCCAGTCGTTCCTCTCAGCAGCCATCTCTGCCCCGCCGCTATCGGTGAGCGAGGAGGACCTGGGCATCGTCCTAGCATCCGCTGGCATCGCCGGGATCTTCGCTGCCCCAATCGGGGGCTATTCGGTGGATAGGTTCGGCTCCGCCCGCACCGCGCTGATGGGCTATGCGATAATGGTCATCGCCTTCATCGTGATGACCTGGGCGGGGTCGATGATGCAATATATCGTAGGGCTGGTGATACTAGGATCTGGTTCCGCTCTGGTTTGGTCCTCCCTGCTCAGCCTGGCAGTGGTGGTGCTCCCAGGGCTTAAGGGGACCGCCTCCTCCATCTTCAACAGCGCTCGATTCCTGGGATATGCCGTGGCGCCCCTGTTCTTCGCACCCCTATTCGTCAATCAGGGATTCGATGCGGTGAACATCGGTTCCGCTGTAGTCGCAGTGCTTGCATCCTTGACCCTAGTCGTCACAGCATGGCTCATGCGGCGTTAGCGTCCCAGTCCTCAAGGCATGAGATGAGGTTCGCTTTCGCCTCGACCTCAGATACGGAATTGTCAATGATGCGCCAGCCACCTCTATGCGCTAGCAGCAGCACCTTCTTACGCACCTTGCGCAGGCTCTCCATGTCCTCGAACATCTCCATCACGTGCTGGCGCTCACGGATCCTGGAATGGGCGACCTCCGGGTCCACATCAACTAGAAGTAGGCGGCGGGGCCTTGGAAGGATCTTGGCGAAGAAGTCGTATCCTGTCGGAGCGTACTTCTCAGGGAGATAGGCCGTCGCCATGAGATATCGTACGAACACGATGGTATCGTACTGCTCGGATTCCTTCCTGAGCCTCCTGACGGAATCGAGCACGTCCAGTATGAAGAACAATGTCGCCAGGAGTTGCATCAGCTTTCCATGGCCCTCCAAGGCGCGACGAGCCCTCCTTCCGATCCAGGTCGGGGAGGGATGGATCCTGACCAACACTCTCTCGCCCCTTTCTTCGTAATGGGTTCGGGTCCATGAGGCATGGGTGGACTTGCCCGAGCCATCTATCCCGTCCACGACGATCCATCGCATGGCGCACCTAACCCATCAGTCCAGGCAGAGCGTTCAACAATTGCGCCACAGAATCGGCAAGGTATCCATCCCAAAGCAGCATTAGGAGCAGGGCCGTACCCAGGGGGATGACTATGTTATCATACGCCCCCGGGGTCAGAAGCTCAACCGTGGCGACGAAGGCAGCCACGATGATGGCGGAAGCGAGGCCGATCTCCCAGCCGAAGCTCTCGATGTTAATCTCCAGGAGACCTTGACCATCGAGCCATTGATAGAATGCTATGACTACGATGGTGGCAATGAGGGTGGCGACGAATACGGTTACCGTCCCCTCCAAGGTCTTCTTTCCGTAAATCTTGCGCTTGCCGTACCTCTTGCCGATCAGTCCTCCCATGCCATCCCCATATGCCATGGCCACGATGGCCACGGAGGCGATGAGGCGTACATCGAAGAAGAAGAAGGCCAGTATGGTCCACGATATGGCATAATAGACCAGGCCCAGGTCATGGCTCTCTTCCGTTGTCTTACCCAGGAATGAGCCCTTTAGCTTAGAGAAGTGAGAATACGGTGATGCTAGGAGGAGCAATATTATGAAGGGAGCCGCCGCAAGGAGGGCCATAACGTAATTGGAGTCGAAAACCCACCAAATGAATACAATGTTTCCCACCATGATGTGAACGAACTTCCGGTGCACCTTCGCGGTGCTGATGAACTTCAACTTGGAAGCCAGGACGATAATCAACACCACATACGAATAGACACCGATCAACCCGATGATGTCGCCTTCGCTGAACATGGGATGCGAGGAGAACTGCATGCCATGTTAATTTACTTTCTCGGATGGAGCGAGCTCGAAATCCCTCTCGGACCGCCAACCTATTTTCCGAGCCATTTGAAAAAAACATCATTATCGGAGAAGAGAACCAGTAAAAAGGGTTTATAAAGGCGAAATCGGCATCCTTCTCAGGACTGGAATGAATGAGAAGGACATTAGGCAGATGAAGGGTATCCTAGAAGCGTTGGGGAACAAAGGCCAAAGAGGTGCGGTCCTCATAGATGTCCCTTCTACGCAATTCGTCAGGGTGAACCTGATGCTATTGCGCGGCCTTTCCCAAGAACTCGGGATGTCTGGGATATTCATATCCGTGGACCGGCCCCATCAGTACATGGTCCACCTGCTGACCATGCATCAGATCCGGACGGAGCGGTTGAGATTCATAGATGCCATCAGTCATTTCTCCGCCGACTGCAAGGTCGCGTCTGCCAACGTCGGCTTCGTGGATGGGCCATTCCATATCGATCGATTGCCCATGGCCATGGGTGAATGGGGGAAGGGCAACAATGGAAACTCTTTCACTCTTGATGATTGCGACTTCGCGATAATCGACAACCTATCGGCATTGCTCACATATAACAGCAATAAATCTGTCGAGGCTTTCCTGAGGAACTTTGTGGGTGTGCTTAATTCCTCCGGAAAAATCATGGTGCCATTGATGATCGATAGCGAGAAAAGCGGCCCTCTGTATGAGACGGTACGAGGATTATGCAAATGCGAAGTGCGCCTCAAAGACCCTCACACGCCGTCCGATTCTTCCATGGACAATGTCGGGAGAAGCTTCGAATTTGATATGGTCAGGTGAGGGAAAAATGGTAGAAAAGAGTTTAAATGAAAAGCCAAAGAGGCCGGGCTTGGTCAGACTACCGACAGGGATACCAGGCCTGGACGACATGATCGAAGGTGGCCTGCCATTCCCTTCCGTTGTCCTGGTCGCCGGAACCGCAGGGACGGGTAAGACTACTCTCTCCCTCAAGTACCTCTGCGAGGGCGCCAAGAGAGGCGAGCAAGGCCTATACTTCACCACCCTGAGCGAGCCAACTCAATGGATGCTACGCTATGCCTCGCAGTTCGACTTCATCAACAAGGACTATTTCGGGGACTCCATCGTCTACATGGACCTGGGGAACCTCATGCGCGAGGTCGATGCCAACAAGCTCCTCAACATCATGGAGGAGAAGATCGCCGAGGTGGTCCCGCAGCGCATAGTCATCGATCCCATAACTGTGGTGGGGGGCATGCTCAAGGGCGATTACCGCCTCTTCTTGTTCGACCTCTTCAACCGCCTGAAGAATTGGAATGCCACCACGCTAGTCACGGGTGAGGTGCATCCAGGTGAGATCTATCCGCCCGAGGTCTCATACGCTGTCGATGGCATCATTTTGCTACAGTATAGCGAAGAGGCCGGCGCCAGGCGCAAGTATCTCGAAGTGCTGAAGATGCGAGGCACCAATCATATGACTGGCCGGCAGTCCATCGACATCACCCGTAGCGATGGCATCGTGGTGCTAAAGGCCCGCTTCTAGAGCAGGTACAGCAGGATGGCGAAGGCGAGGGACAACGAACCCAACACCAAGCATCCAGGGAGCACCTGCTTGAACACGTCCTTGGAGATGACCCGCGTGATCGCTAGCTTGGTGAAGGATGATATGGCCGTGGCCAAGAGGATGATCTGCGCTGCGACGGTGGCCTCAAGCTGACCAAGGAAGACATAGCTGCTCACAGAGGCCGCGACCGCCGCCGAGGACACCATGCCACCCAACGCCGTCAGGTAAATGAACTCCTCCCCCAGATTGTTGTTCACAAAGTACACGAAGGCGGAGATCAAGAGGAAAACGATGGCGAACTTGAACGCGGGGACGATGGCGAAAGGCGAGCTCACATCAAGCTCATCCTTGCTATCCTTATCGACCTTCATCGAGTAGCCGAGGACCATACCTATCCCGGCCAGGGACAGCAAAGGGACGACGGTCAATGTCGCTGTCGCCAGGCTCATGTCCGCGAAAATGCAAACCGCGAGGTCGCGGGCGAACATTGCGGCATTGGCCAAGATGATGCCTGAGGCCGCGGTCCTGATGATGGAGAGCTTGCCCTTGGCCAAATTAGCTAATGAGATGGTGGTAGCCTCGGAGCTGACCAACCCGCCTAGGAGACCGGAGAAACGGAGACCTTTGGTCGGTCCCTTCCATCTGATCAGTAGGAAGGAGACGAAGGATATGGAGGACACGAAGACCACGATGAGGAAAAGGCTGCTTATGGCCAGAGGCTGCCCTGGATTGAAGATGTCGTATGGTGGCTCAAGGTTCAGCTGTAGTGTGACCGGGTAGGCGATGAAGGCGATGGCGATGAACTCCAGCGCCCCGATGAGCTCATCATCGTCCAACAGCTCGGCGTAGGAATGGAGCCTCCTCTTGGAGACGAGGAGAAGGGTCACAGTGACTGCGACGACCACGGCCTCGATAATGAGGCCGAAGCCCACCATCAAGCCCGATATATAGGTGATTATCAGCGCGAAGGGCGTGGTCAAGCCTGGCACCCCCATGTGAAATCGGATGTAAAGGAGGCCAACTCCCATGGCGGCGACCACGACCACGCCAATCAAGGTAAGCGATTGCAATAGCTGGACGTATCCATCGGGCGCGAACTCTTGGGCGTTGACGCCCAGGTAGACGAGGAGGAATCCCAGCATGGAGACCAGAGGAAAGGTCCGAATTCCGGCGATCACGACGTCGTCACCCTTATGGTGCTCGCGCTCCACGCCGACCAAGGCACCGACGCCCAGCGCGATAACGAGATAATAAATGAATTCGATGCTCTCCACTAAGCTACCCGCATCATCAAGTAGGTTACTGATGAAAATGCTTTTCGGTGCCCGGGCATGTTATTTCGAGACACGGATGGCCAGATGGTTATCGCTCACCGTTACTTTCAACAAATGATTTATATAAGAATCGGTATTCCCCCATAAAACCGCCAAAGAGAGGGGTTTGATTTATGGAATTGGATCCACTGGTCTATGTCATACCGGTGGCGGGCATAATCGGCCTGCTCTTCGCGTGGATCCTCACCCGGCAGATCTTCAAGAAGGATACCGGGACGCCTGAGATGGAGGCGATTGGGGACGCGATCCGCGAAGGAGCAATGGCCTATCTTGCCCGCCAATATAAAACCATAGCGATCATCAGCATCATCCTAGGTGTCATCATAGCAGTTGGCATCAACTGGCAGACTGGTATCGCTTTCCTGATCGGTGCGTTTTGCTCCGCCGTTTCAGGGTACATCGGAATGTACGTATCTGTGAACGCCAACATCAGGACCGCGAGTGCCGCTCGACGCAGCCTCAATGAGGCCCTGAAGATCTCCTTCCGCGGCGGAGCCGTTTCAGGCATCGCCGTTGTCACTTTGAGCTTGATTGGTGTGGCGGGAGTGTTCTTCGCCTTCGCCATTTTCGTGTTCCCTGATGCCACCGGCCCCGTGCCTGGCATTGAATATCAATGGCAGGCGGCGCTGTTCGCCGCGGTGGGCTATGCCTTCGGTGCCTCCTTTGCTGCTCTTTTCGCGCAGCTGGGC
>Ga0209254_10006621_pt1 | contig 10686 bp, 9 predicted proteins | sample FrelakmetDIP11DI_FD_187148 | JGI IMG/M metagenome (GOLD analysis project Ga0209254, IMG submission 187148) | Freshwater lake sediment microbial communities from the University of Notre Dame, USA, for methane emissions studies - DIP11 DI (SPAdes)... | ecosystem: Environmental > Aquatic >... | reverse complement strand
CATATCGGGTTTAGCCAACCCGCCGTGATGCCCCCGCCGTGAACACCGGCGGTCTTTCTTGCAAAACTCCTTTCTTGCTTCCATTCGCCCCCTCAGGTATCCGACCTGTTCAGGACTAAGCACGGCCTTTAGGTCTGGAATCGTTCTTGCCCTGAGCACGGCCAAGTTTTCCTTAAGGGATGATGCCTGTTGAAAAGCTTGCCGGAAGGCAGCTTCATCAAACTCTTTGGCAGAAACCACGGTGTTGAGCTTTTCTTGCGCTTCCCTGAGGCTATCCATGAGCTTTTTTCTTTCATCCTGATTTTTGGTCAAGATATCGTCAGCCTTTTTCTTTTGGTCTGCCATCAGGTCGAGCTCATTTATTATTTCCCCGCATCGCCCCACTCTATTCTCAAACATACATGGCGGTTGCCCGCCTTCCGCAAATCCCTCCATTCTATGCCCAGACATAAACGGCGGCAGCCCCCCCTTCGCGAATCGCTCAAATTTATGCTTTATGCAGTGCATGAAGTATAGTTGATTTCCCCAGGCTCCGGCCAAAGCGCCCAGGATAAATATCAAAAGCAGGCCACCAATTAATTTGGGTTTATTCATGTGTTCTCCTTTCATGATAAAAGTTATTGTTTATCTTCCTTCTCTTTAAACCCTTTAAGACTCCAACTCCTTTAATGCTGCTTGAACCAAAAGGAGGATCCTCCGTAGAACCATTCTTTGACTTTCGTCTGCCCATTTTCCCTTCACCTATATAGTTGCAGGCTGATTCGAAAAAGTTACAAGAAAAATAGGTCATGCTGAATTTTTTTGAGTTTTCTATACCGCAACATTTTGTTTTAACTAAAAATATTTGCGAATTTCCCAGATGCCCTGCGTGATGAAAATTTTCTCTACAATAAAAAATTTATTGTTGTGTAACCTTTCTAAAACATCAAACGACAACTCATATTAATGAGGTTTTTCGGCATCTGACATACGTAGTTATAACGAAAGGAGATCATTATGAATGGAGGAAGCAAATCGTCAATCACGTATATTTGTAAGCATCGTTTTTTAAAACATTTACCAAAAATAACGCTCTTTTTCCTGCTCATCTTCCTGGTGGCATGTTCGCAGCCAAGGATGGGGAGGAAGGGATGGGCTCCCCCTGGAGGGGGAATGGCGCTACCACAGTATACACCGGAAGAACTCCTTGCGTCAATGAGAGACCGACTTAACCTCACTGATGAGCAGCAAGAAAAAGTTCGTCCGATAATAGAGGAATACTGCAAGAAACAGCAGGGCATCATCGGGAAGTATAAAGGACAAGAACTCCGTGGAGGAGACTGTTGCTTGAGATGTGAGGTGCAGCGCCTTGGTGAATCGACCGAAAAACAACTCGCGGCATTCCTGACAGAAAAACAGATGAGAGAGTATCAAAAGATGCAAGATGAACTGCAGCCGAGGTCGCCGGAAAATAGACCACAAGGGATGGGCAGAGAAAAGCCGGGCGGCAGGGGAGGAATGGGCGGAGGTATGGGTGGGGGAGGTTGGGGAGGCACGGGTGGAGGTGGAGGTATGCCACCGGGAATGTAACCCAAACAAAACTCCCGGCGAAATTACCCCCGATATGATATGAACCCGAAATTTCTATTCACTTTTCAACACGAGCGAAAATGGTTGCCGCGCTTAATTTAATGCTTATTGTTATCATTGTTATCGTTTTGGGCATTGGTATACTTATAGCGTTAATTGCGCTAAGGGAAGATGGCATATCTCCTTTTCGTCGTCGGGATAAATCAGCCGACAAAACTATATCGACAGATAAAACAAGAGGAGAATAATGGGATAACGGTAGTGAAATCAGCGACAATTTTTAAAGAGAAATTTTCCGCACGTAGTTTAAACTGATACTCATAGTCATAAATTTTAACGCCGCAAATAAACCGCGCGGCTTTTGCGTCAAGTGAAGTGACGGTTAGGTACTGGATATAAACCTGGACCATAATTTACCACTACACACCAGACCACCAAGAGCAGCGAATAACATTGAAACTAATCCTGAAAGTATTGCGGTAAACGCAAAAGGCCTCGCCCTTAGATCATTATTTTTTCTTATGTTCTAGGGGTAAATCGCCACGATAGCCTGGGCGAACGTCGAATCAGGCTTTCGTGACGAAAGCAGCAAATTAAGCCCTGATCATCTTGAGCGCTTCTTTAGCTGAAATTCCTTCATGTACCATAGCGCAAGCGGCTCTTACGAATTTAGCGGGTTTTTCGTGCTGAAAAGCATTTCTTCCCATTGAAAGCCCGGCGGCCCCAGCCTTCATAGCTCCGTCAATCATTTTCAGGGTTTCTTCGTCGCTCAACTTTGAGCCTCCGGCGATCACTACCGGCACAGGGCAACCTGCCACCACTTCCCTGAATGAGTCTGGACTGCCGGTATAAGGACACTTGACAATGTCTGCGCCCATCTCTGCCCCGACTCGGGCAGCATGCTTTACTACTTCAACGTCATTTTCGCTCTTGATTTTTGCACCACGAGGATACATCATGGCTAAAAGTGGCATGCCCCACTCCATGCACTCAACCGCGACCTTGCCCAAGTCTTCCAGCATTTTAGCTTCATCATCAGCACCAATATTTATATGAACCGAAACCCCGTCGGCTCCCATTTTTAGAGCATGTTGAACTGAGTTGACCAAAACCTTGTGATTTGGGTCAGGTCCCAGGGAGGTTGAAGCGGACAGGTGCAGGATTAAACCAATGTCTTTTCCGGTGCCCCGATGTCCATGGAGAGGAAGGCCCAGATGTCCAATCACCGCATTCGCGCCTCCTTCGGCAATCAAGTTTACTGTTTTCCCCAAGTCGATCAACCCCTTTATGGGCCCGGAAGAAACACCGTGATCCATCGGAACAATAACCGTTTTCTTGGTGTTACGGTTTATGATTCTTTCTATTCTGATTAATTTTCCTGTAATCATTTTAAACCCTCCTTGAAAAAAGATCGTTATCTTTCGATCAGGTTGTGCTCTTTTAAATGGGCCGTGGTTATTTCCCAAGTCTGGTCGCTGAGCTTTTGAACAGATTCCTCTCCAGAAAGCCGATAAATAAAAGGTTTTTCTAAGCTATGAAAAATTTGGCTTACTCTTAAAAGGTAGCTTTCTCTCTCAAACGAATCTGTTTCTTTTCCCCTTGATTCTTTTATTCTCTTAATCCCCGCACCCGGTGGTATCTCGATTAAAAAAAGCAGGTTCGGCTCAGGTGCAAATTCACCGTTTCTCTTCTCTATTTCCCGTGGGTCAACACCAAGGGCTCCCTGGTAGGCGATCGTGGAAAAATAATACCGATCCAAAATAATAATTTTGTTCTTTTCTAGTCCCGGTTTAATAATTTCTTCCACGTGTTGAAAGCGATCTTTTATAAACCATTCGAGCTCTTCCTGCGGGCCCACATCTCCCCGCCCCTCCTTGATCAGTTTCCTTAATTTTTTTCCCCACGTTCCTTCGGTCGGCTCTTTGGAGAGCTCGGCTTCGAACTGAGCTTTGGTTAGTCGCTCGTATAATAATCGTGCCTGCGTGCTTTTTCCTGCCCCATCAACCCCTTCAAAGACAATCAGTACTCCTTTTTTTAATCGGTGCATTCTTGGTAGCCCGGTCGGTTCGTTTTTACCCGAATTCCTGTCAGGGATTAAGCTTCTGGTTAAAAACGACGTTCGCTTGAAGCCGCCCATTTTTTAACCAATCTTCCAAATACTTATTCGTTTTCTCATAAAGATACCTTTTTTCTATTTTGCTTTTTTTATCCGGAAACTCTTGAGGCGGCACTTCTTCTCTTGTTTTTAGTTTTATCAGATAAATTTTTCCGCCCACCTCAAATACTTCTTTCGCAAAGGGCGCTTCGGGTCTCAAACTAAAGGCGGCCACCATCATCTCGGGCGAAATCCCGATTTTGGGAATGTTGTTGTTCGTGCGAGTAAAAAGGCCTGTTTCTTTAATGGGTAGTTTTTCTTGATCAGTTATGACCTCGGGAAAAGAGCTCCCCTGGACAAGCTTTTTAAGCACTTCCTCGCCTTTTCTTTTGGCGGCTTCTTTTTGAATTTCTTTTTTTAGAATCACCACTATTTTTTCTTTTGCTTCTCCCGCCGGGGGGAGGTAGCTTTTCTTTTTATCCTCGAGCCGAATAATGTAGTAGCTCTCATTGATATACTTGGGCGAAGCTATTTCTCCCGGGTTAAATCCAAAAATTTCTTCCACAAACTCCCCGGAGTCTCCTGCTATGGGGGGGCTTTCCTCCCGAGAAAAATAATTGCTTTCAACTACCTTTAATCCCTCTTGACCGGCATATCCTTTAAGGTCTTTTGTCTTAAGCAGGGTCCGGTAACCTCGATAAGCCTCCTTTTTTATGAGGTCTTGGGTTTTTTCCTTGATCAGCTTCTCCCGGATTTCTTCCTTGGCTTCCTCGAGTGGTTTTGTTCTCTCTTCTTTTATTTCCTCGACTTTAATTATATGAAATCCAAATTTAGTCTCAACCACCCCGCTCACCTCCCCGGGCTTAAGATCAAATACGATATCATCAAATTCCTTTATCATTTGGCCCCGGGGGAAAAAACCTAAATCCCCACTCTCTTTGGCTGTTGCCTGATCTTGGGAATACATGAGGGCCATAAGCTCAAAAGGCTTTCCTCCCTTAATGAGAGAAAGGATTTCCTCGGCTTTCTTTTCAGCTTCTTTTTTCTCCTCGCTTGTTGAGCCTGGATTGACTTTGATTAATATGTGCCGGGCATGGGCTTTCCTGGGCTCCCAAAATTCCTCGGAAAAATTTTTGTAGTACTCATCAATTTCCTCGGGAAAAACCGAGGTTTTGTTTTCAAAATCTTCGAGCGAAAATTCTATATAACTAATTTTGATTTTTTCGGGCACACGGAACTCTTCTTTATGCTTATCATAATAAGCTGTTATTTCTTCTTCCTTGGGCTCGCTCACATTGAAAAAAGTTTCGGGGGCTATCTCCGCGAATTCCAGATCAACCTTTTCATTTTCCCAAATAAACTTGTCCTGGAGTTCCTTTTCGGAATATTTAACTCCATCGATTACCAAATCTCTTATTCGAGAGACCATAAGTCCTTTTCGCTGATCCTTTTCAAATTCTTGCGGGGTGACCTTGTTCTGATTCAAAAGCTCTTGATATGCTTGGTCGTCAAATTTTCCGTTCTTTTGAAATCCGGGTATTGCTTCAATAGTTTTTTTCAGCTCAGCTTCCGGGACAATCAGGCTGGCCCTTTCCGCAGTTTCCAGCAAAAGAAGTTCACTAATGAGGTTGTCGGTGATTTGTTGTTTTATACCGAGTTTTTCAATCAGATCCGGGGTCAGTTCCACCTGATAAATCTTTTTGTAGTAATCTATCAGCTGCGTGTAATATTTACGATATTCGGCGGCAGAAATAGTGCTCTTGTTGACTTTTACCATCCAACTTTCTTGCCTTGCGCGGATGTCGGTCCAGCCAAAATACAACACGAAACTAATGATGAGAAAAGGGATAAAATAGATAAAAATTGATCTCGCATATTTTCTTAAAACACTAAGCATCGCGTTTTTCCTTTCTTCGGTAATAATCCTTGCCAACCGTTTTCTTTTTCTTTTTTACCATTATAATTACTTTAATACAAAAAATTTCTCTCTATTATTTTCTTGAAAAAGATCAGGGGTTCTGTTAAGCATTAGATTGTCGCGTGCTTTTATTCGAGAGCCAAATTATTTTTTCTTTTAAAACAAGGGATTAAAATGAAATTTCTTAATTCTATTATTGGTATGTTTTCTAATGATCTGGCCATAGACCTCGGGACCGCTAGCACGTTAGTTTATGTGAAGGGCAAAGGTATTGTCTCCAATGAACCCTCTGTGGTTGCCCTCCAGAAGGATGGAAGAGGAGGTAAAAAAATTCTTGCTGTCGGCAATGCGGCAAAAAAAATGCTGGGTCGAACACCGGGCAACATCATGACAGTCCGCCCCATGAAAGATGGGGTGATCTCGGACTTTGAGGTTACGGAGGCGATGATTAGCTATTTTATAAAACGGGCCCACAACCGGGGACGCCTCATTCGTCCCCGAATAATTATTAGCGTTCCTTCCGGAATCACTTCGGTTGAAAAACGAGCGGTCCGCGAAACTGCGCTTCAGGCCGGAGCCCGTGAAATCTATTTGATCGAAGAACCAATGGCTGCCGCCATTGGCGCTGGTCTTCCGGTGGATGAGCCGTGGGGGAATATGGTCGTGGATATCGGCGGAGGAACTACCGAGGTGGCGGTTATTTCGCTTTCAGGAATAGTTTTCAGCCAATCAATCCGGGTGGCTGGGGATAAAATGGATGAAGCGATCGTGAATTATATAAAACGAAAGCATAACCTTCTGATCGGCGAGCGAACCGCAGAGATGATAAAAATGACTATTGGGACTGCCTATCCAGAAGAAACCATAAAAACCGCTGACGTGAAAGGTCGCGACCTGGTCCTGGGGGTCCCCAAGACTTTAGAGATAACCTCTGAAGAAATAATGACCGCCTTAAGAGAGCCTATAAAAAGTATTGTTGAGGTAGTCAAAGCCGCCTTAGAGCGGATTCCTCCAGAATTGGCAGCAGATGTTGTAGATAAGGGGATAGTTTTGGTGGGCGGGGGCGCATTGTTGAAAAACCTTGATGTCCTTCTCCGAGAAGAAACCGGCTTGCCTTTTATTATCCCTGACGACCCCCTTACGGCTGTGGTACTTGGTTCTGGAAAAGCCCTGGACGAACTGGACCTTCTAAAAAATGTTATGCTTCGGGATTAACCATCACCTCCTGGGAAGTTTTTCCTGTTATGTCAATTTTTTCTCGAAAGTATGGTTTCCCCTTTTTTGTCCTTTTAGTTTTATTGGCTGTTTTTCTCTATTTTTTCTATAACTTAAAACGTCCTCCGGGTTTCCGCTTTATAGAACCCGGGGCGTTTTCTGTGGTTTCTTATTTCCAGAAAACTATAAACACGGTTTTTGCTTTTCCTGTTCACGTTTGTGAGCGGTATGTTTTTTTGATCGATACCGAAAAGAAAAATCAAATATTAAACCAAGAAATAAAAACGCTTCGTCAAGAAAATGTTCTTCTCCAGGAATCCGCTTTAGCAAATCAAAGGCTTCGGAAGCTTTTAGAATTTAAAAAAAATAACCCCCATAAACTGGTGGCGGCCGAAGTTGTTGGAGTTGACGCTTCGTTGTATTTTGAGTCTTTCTTCATTAACAAAGGGAGGAACGAGGGGATAAAAAAGGGTATGGCGGTTTTATGTCCTGATGGCGCGGTGGGAAGGATTTTAAAGGAGGCAGATTCGTTTTCCGTGGTCCTCCTTTTGATTGATCAAGGCTTTGCCTTGGATGCTCTTGTCCAAAGAACTCGCGCTCAAGGGGTGGTGGAAGGGATTGGAGGAGGTTTTTGCCAAATGAAATATGCGCTGGGATCAGAAGATATTCGCTTGGGTGATTGGGTAATAGCTTCTGGTTTAGAAGGATTTTTTCCCAAAGGAACTATTGTGGGCAAAATCATCTCCCTTAAAAAAGATAAACTTTCGGCCTTCCAGGAAGTAATCATTCAGCCGATGGTGAATTTTAAGAAAACCGAAGAAGTCTTTGTTGTCCTCAATCTGGCGTCATAGTCTATGTGGGAGTTTCTTTTTTTAGCCATCTTTGGACTTTTCTGTATAGTTATACAGACGAACCCGATAGCAAATTGCTATCTCTTCCCGATAAAGCCCGACTTTACCATCCCCCTAACCCTCTATATATGTCTTTTCCAAAAGCCGGTTCAGGGTTGTTTTTTGGTGGTGTGGCTTGGTTTTCTAATGGACTTGTTTTCGGGGGGGATCATGGGTATTTTTTTGTTTTTAAGGTTGATTTTGTTTTGTTTTATTCAAATTATCAAGAAATTGTTTTTTTTAGAAAACAAGCTCCTCTGGGTGGGCGTGGTTCTCTTGTTGTTTTTATTAGATTCTCTTTTAATGCACCTGTTGTTTGGGCTGATGGAAAAAAACTGGGGGACTCTGGAGATCGTTTTAAAGACTTCTATGGCGCAGGGGTTTTTTACTTTTTTATTATCTCTTCTTATTTTTCCTCTGGTTAATAAATTTGAAAAGTTTATAAAAGAACGGCAGACAAAATAGGCTTATGGATTTTGACCAAGAAATAATCGAGGCCCTTTCGCAACGGCTTGGCTTTTTAAAGTTTTTTGTTTTTCTGGTTTTTTTAATAATTTTTGTCCGGCTTTTTTATCTTCAGGTGGTAAAGGGGGATTATTTTTTTGATCTTTCTGAAAACAACCGGATCAAAATCCAAGAAATACCTGCCCCTCGGGGCGTCATTTATGATCGAAATGGCAGGGTTCTCGCAAACAACACGCCTTCTTTTGATGTTTCTCTCTTGTATTCGGGAATAAAGCAGCTTAATGGGATATTGCCCTTGCTGAGCGAAATTTTAAATCTTGATCCAGAGGAGATTGTAAAAAAAGTAAAAAATTCTTTGCATCTTCCTCGTTTTAAACCAATAAAAATTAAGCTGGATGTAAACCGGAAAGAATTGAGCGGGGTAGAATTCCACAAACTTGACCTTCCCAATGTGGTGGTCGAGTTTTTCCCAAAACGAAATTACCCTTTAAAAGAAGACCTAGCCCATGTCCTTGGTTATTTGGGTGAGATAAATGGGTCCGAACTGGCCCGGCCAGAATATTCAAGCTATACCCCCGGTGATTTTTTAGGTAAATCAGGAATAGAAAAAGTTTTAGAAAATCTCCTTAAAGGACGCCCTGGTTGGCTTCAGTTTGAAGTCGATTCTCTGGGAAGAAAAAAGGGGGTGCTGGGTTCGGTCGACCCTGTTCCCGGGGAAGATCTTTTTTTGACTATTGATTTAGGCCTACAGAGTTTTGCGGATCAAGCCTTAGGAGAAAAAAATGGTACTGTTATCGCCATGGACCCAAATACAGGCAAGATTTTGGCGTTTGTAAGTCACCCTTCTTTTGACCCCAACTTTTTTTCTCGAGGAATATCTTCTAACGACTGGAGTGCGTTAATAAAAAACCCTTTTCACCCCCTTACCAATAAAGGCATCCAGGGACTTTATCCCCCGGGGTCTTTATTTAAGATAGTTACCGCAATCACAGGGCTGGAAGAGGGTAAAATAACTCCAGAGACGAAGATTTTTTGCAACGGTTTTTTTAATTTTGGAAATCGCCCCTATCGGTGCTGGAAAAAAGGCGGCCATGGAACTTTAAATCTTTTTGACGCCATAGAACAATCCTGTGACGTATATTTCTATCAGGTTGGGCATCTGGTCGGGGTTGACTCTTTAGCATATTATGCAAAATTATTTGGGTTAGGAAGCCCCACCGGTCTAATTTTAGAAAACGAAAAAGGAGGGCTGGTGCCCACCAGCAAGTGGAAAGAAAAGACCTTCCACATTCCCTGGCAAAGGGGGGAAACGCTATCCTGCTCGATTGGCCAGAGTTTTTATGTAGCCACTCCTCTTCAAATGCTCGTATTGATCAGCACAATTGCAAATGGGGGAAAGCTGTACACTCCTTCCTTGGTTAAAAAATTGGAAGACGAACACGGAACGATATTAAAAGATTTTAAGTTCAACGATGTTCCTCAACTACCCATTTCGTCTGCGTCTATTAATATTATCAGGGAATCTCTTTTGCGGGTTGTTCAAGGGCAAAATGGTACCGCAAAGACTGCCCGGGTGGCGGGGATAGAAGTAGCGGGAAAAACCGGGACCGCCCAGGTTGTTGGCTTGCCCCCAGGGGAGGCGCGTTCTAAGCTGCCAAGCTATTTACAAGACCATGCGTGGTTTTTTGCTTTTGCTCCTTTTAATGATCCCGAAATAGCTGTTGTTGTTCTAGTTGAGCATGGTGGCTTTGGTTCGGTCGCTGCTGCTCCAATCGCCCGGGATGTAATCAAATATTATCTCGAGAATAAAGGGCTGTGATATGCTTTCCACTTTTTTTCTTTTTGATCGGCGTTTGATTACCCGTTTTGATTTGAGTCTTTTTTTAATTACCTTATTAATTGTGGGCTTTGGGATTTTTAATCTTTATAGCTCGAGTATTTCGGTTCACGCTGTGGGGGCTGTTTATAAAAAACAGGTTTATTGGCTTTTTGTGGGGATTTTTTTGTTGTTTTTAGGGTCTTTTTTAAACTATTCATATTTGGAACAATTTGGTTATTTTCTTTATTTTTTCGTTATTTTTCTTCTTGTTTTGGTTCTTTTTCAGGGTAAATTTATTTCTGGGTCAAGACGTTGGCTTTCCCTTGGTTTATTTAATATTCAGCCCTCAGAGTTTGTAAAACTTTCCCTTATCATTGTTTTGGCAAAGTGGTTTAAAGATAAGTTTGACACACGGGGTTTCAGTTTATCTTCTTTGTTTATTCCCGGATGCTTCTTGATCATCCCTTTCTTTCTTGTTTTTCTTCAGCCAGACCTTGGGTCTGCGTTGCTCCTGGTGTTAATCTTTTTTTCTTTGGTTTTTTTTGTAAGGGTTCGGTTTCGAACCCTCTTTGTTTTGTTTTTTTGTGCGTTTCTTTTTTTTCCCCTCTCGTGGAACTACTTATTAAAAGATTACCAAAAAGACCGGGTTGTCCATTTTTTAAATCCTTCCTTAGACCCTTTGGGAAAGGGTTATCAGGTCCTTCAATCCAAGATT
>Ga0209254_10006620_pt1 | contig 10687 bp, 11 predicted proteins | sample FrelakmetDIP11DI_FD_187148 | JGI IMG/M metagenome (GOLD analysis project Ga0209254, IMG submission 187148) | Freshwater lake sediment microbial communities from the University of Notre Dame, USA, for methane emissions studies - DIP11 DI (SPAdes)... | ecosystem: Environmental > Aquatic >... | reverse complement strand
CTACATTCCGGAGCGTCCCTCCTACGACTTCGACGACGTCGTGCCCGCCGGGCACTTCTTCTTCATGGGCGACAACCGCGACAACAGCCGCGACAGCCGCTTCCCCGAGGTCGGATTCGTGCCCGAGCACCTCGTCGTCGGCAAGGCCGTGCGCATCTGGCTCAACTGGAATCTGCCGAACGCGCCGATCTGGAGCCGGATCGGCGACGCCATCCACTGATCGAACCCGGAGTCCACAAATGAAGCAACGTCAACGCGGCGCGACCTTCCTGGGCATCGTCACGATCCTGCTGATCCTCGGCGCGGGTCTCTATGCCGGGATACGGCTGGTGCCCGTGTACCTCGAGTTCACCAAGGTCGCGCGCGCGCTCGAGCAGGTGCGCGACGAGCATTCCGCGATCGACACCAACCCGCAGATGATCCGCAACTCGCTGGAGCGGCGCTGGGACGTCGAGGACATCCAGAGCGTCGGCTGGAAGGAGATCGTGATCAAGAGGACGAACGAGGGCTACGAGGTGCGTGCGCCGTACAACGTCGAGCGTCGGTTCGTCGCCAACGTCTACCTGCTCGTGAAGTTCGACAAGTCGGTCGTGATCCAGCAGTGAGCCGGGCTTGCTGAGCGCGGCACAATGGGCTGAGACGCGGCTCGGGCACGTGTTCCGCGACTCGGCGTTGCTCGAGGCGGCGCTGACGCACCGCAGCGCGGGCAAGCGCAACTACGAGCGCCTGGAATTCCTCGGCGACGCAGTGCTCAATTTCACGGTCGCCGTACTGCTGTACCGCGAGTACCCGGAGGCCGACGAGGGCGACCTGAGCCGCTATCGTGCAGCTCTCGTGAGCGGCAGTTCGCTCGCGACGCTGGCCACGGAACTCGGGCTCGGCGAGCAGTTGCGGATGGGCGGCGGCGAGCTGAAGACCGGCGGGTACCGCCGCAGCTCGATCCTCGCCGATTCGCTGGAGGCGCTGTTCGGTGCGGTGTATCTCGACGGCGGCGTCGTGGCTGCGAGCGGCGTGATCGAGGCGCTGGTTGCCGGGCGGCTCGGTGGCCTGCCGCAGGCGCAGGAACTCAAGGATCCGAAGACGCGGCTGCAGGAACTCCTGCAGGCGCGCGGGCTGCGCGTCCCGGTCTATGCGGTGGAGGAAGTGAGCGGCGAGCCGCACGAGCACTGGTTCGTCGCCAGTTGCGAAGTCGCGGCGCTCGACGTGCGCAAGCGCGGCGAAGGCTCGAGCCGCCGCCGGGCGGAACAGGAAGCTGCGCAACGTGTTCTCGAATTGCTGACCCCAGAGGTGATCGAGCAGTGAGCGAAGCAGGCGGTAATACGACGCCGGCGACTGGCGCCGCGCGCTGCGGGATCGCCGCGCTGGTGGGCCGGCCGAACGTCGGCAAGTCCACGCTGCTCAACGCGTTGCTCGGCAGCAAGGTGAGCATCGTGAGCCCCAAGCCGCAGACGACGCGCACGCGCATCCACGGGGTGTTGACGCGTCCTGGCCTGCAGATCGTCTTTGCGGACCTGCCCGGACTACACACGAAGCAACCGCGCGCGATCAACCGCTACATGAACCGGACGGCGTTGTCGTCGCTGGCGGACTCCGACGTGAACCTGTTCGTCATCGAGGCGTTGCGCTGGACCGACGAGGACGAGCGCGCGCTCGGCGAGTTGCGCCAGGCCGGGCGGCCGATCGTGCTGATCATCAACAAGGTGGATCGTGCCAAGCCCAAGGAACGGCTGCTGCCGTTCATCGACGAGATCGTGCGCAAGGCGGATTTCGCCGAGGTCGTGCCGTTGTCCGCGCTGAAACGCAACAACCTCGAGCGGCTGCCGGACTTGATCGGGCGCTACCTGCCCGAGTCCCCGCAGCTCTATCCGCCGGACCAGCTGACGGACGTCAGCGATCGCTTCATGGCCGCGGAGATCGTCCGCGAGAAGCTGACGCGACGCCTGCAGGAAGAGGTGCCCTACGGCCTGGTCGTCGAGATCGAGGGCATGGGTGAGGCCGAGGACGAGCCCGGCAAGCTGGTCATCCAGGCCGTGATCTGGGTCGAACGCACCGGTCAGAAGGCCATCGTGATCGGCAAGGGTGGCGAGCTGCTCAAGGAGGTCGGACGCGCCGCGCGCCTCGAACTCCGCCAGCACTTCGGCAAGCCCGTGCACCTCGAGCTGTGGGTCAAGGTGCGCGAAGGCTGGTCCGACGACGAGAGCGCCCTGCGCAGTTTCGGGTTCGAGACATGACAGCTTCGGCTCGGCGGGTGCAGCTCGAGCCGGCTTTCCTGCTGCATCACTACCCATGGCGCGACTCGAGCCGCATCCTCGAGTTCTTCACGCGCGCGCACGGCCGCGTCAGCGTGTTCGCGCGAGCCGCGCGTCGCGGCAGCTCCGCGCTGCCGGCGGCGCTGCAGCCATTCGGCGAGACGCTCGTTTCGTGGAGCGCGCGTGGCGATGCCGGCCAGCTGACGGGCGCGGAGCGCGTGCGTCCGGCGGGGTTCCTCGCGGGCGACCGGTTGATGAGCGGCTTCTATGCCAACGAGCTGCTGATCAAGCTCTTGCCGCGCCATGATCCTCACCCCGCCTTGTTCGACGCCTACGCGCTGCTGGTCTCCCGGTTGCACGACGCGACCGCGGATCCTGCGCGAGGGCTCCGGCTGTTCGAGAAGCGCCTGCTCGATGAGCTCGGCTGGGGCCTCGATCTCGAGCACGACGCCGGCAACGGGCGACCGATCGAGGCGGAGCGCGCCTACCGCTATCGGATCGACGGCGGCGCGGAAGTGGTCGACGGCGTCGCCGACGGGCCGCTGATCTTCCGGGGCGCCTCCCTGCTCTCGCTGGCGAGAGAAGAACTCGCGGATCCGGCGAGCGTCGCGGATGCCCGGCGGCTGCTGCGGGCCGCGCTCGACCAATGTCTCGACGGTCGCCGCCTCCGCACCCGCGAGGTGCTGCTCGCGATGCGCGCACACGGCGGCCCGGCATCCTCCGGAGGCTGAATCGTGCTGACACATCCCCTGCGGCTCGGCGTCAACATCGACCATGTCGCGACCTTGCGGCAGGTCCGTCGCGCGAACTATCCCGACCCGTTGCTGGCCGCTCTGGTCGCCGAGCAGTCCGGTGCCGACAGCATCACACTGCACCTGCGCGAGGACCGGCGTCACATCCAGGACCACGACGTCGAGCGGATGCGCGCCTCGCTGCAGACGCGCATGAACCTCGAGATGGCGGCGACCGACGCGATGATCGAAATCGCCCGGCGCGTGCGGCCGCAGGACGTCTGCCTGGTGCCTGAGCGGCGCGAAGAGGTCACGACGGAGGGCGGGCTGGACGTGGCCGGCCAGGTCGCGCGCCTCAGGGCATGCTGCGCGGCGCTGCGCGAATCGGGTAGCCGGGTGTCGCTGTTCATCGACCCGGAGCCGAGACAACTCGAGGCCGCGTTCGACGCGGGCGCGCCAGTCGTCGAACTGCACACCGGCGCCTATTCCGACTCGAGTGGCGAGCGCCAGGCGCTCGAGCTGATGCGGCTGGTCGAGGCTGCCCGCTTCGGGTCGCGCATCGGCCTGACGGTGCACGCCGGACACGGTCTCCACTATCACAACGTGCAGCCGGTCGCGGCGATCGCCGAGATCGTCGAGCTCAACATCGGCCACGCCATCGTGGCCCGCGCCGTCATCGACGGCGTGGCGGCTGCCGTCCGCGAGATGAAGTCGTTGATGACGGCGGCCCGTCACGGCCTGCCGACGTAAGGCCGGGGCGGGCGCGTGATCTTCGGCATCGGGACCGACGTCGTGCAGGTCGCGCGCGTGCAGGCGATCTTCGAGCGACACGGCGAGCATTTCGTGCGACGGCTGCTGATGCCCGAGGAAGAGACCGCGTTTCGCAGTGACAGGCGGCCGGTGCGTTTCCTCGCGATGCGGTTCGCGGCCAAGGAAGCGATCGTCAAGGCACTCGGCACCGGGTTCGCGCATGGCGTGTGGATTCGCGACGTGGGCATCGTCGCGAATGCATGGGGCCGGCCCGAAGTCATCTGGTCCGAGCGCGGCCGCACGCTGCGCGACCGTCTCGGCGCGGGGGAGGGGCACGTCACCCTCACCGACGAGGCAGGTCTCGTGGTCGCGGTCGCTGTCCTCATGCGCAAGGAGTCGGCGTGACCATCAGCAACGTATTCGCATTCGATATCGAGACCGTGCCCGACGTCGAATTCGGCCGTCGCCTGCACGGGCTCGAGGGCCTGACCGACAAGCAGGTCGGCTACGTGATGCAGACCCGCCAGCGCGAGCAGACCGGCTCCGAGTTCCTGTCGCTCGAGCAGCACCGGGTCGTGGCGATCTCGGTCGCGATGCGCACGCGTGATGGCTTCAAGGCCTGGAGCCTGGGCGAGCCGGATTCGCCGGAGGCCGATCTCGTTCGGCGATTCTTCGACGGGATCGAGCGCTACAGCCCGACGCTCGTCAGCTGGAACGGCGGCGGCTTCGACCTGCCGGTGCTGCACTACCGCGCGCTTCGTCACAGCGTCCAGGCGCATCGCTACTGGGAAATGGGCGACGAGGACCAGGCGTTCCGCTGGAACAATTACCTCAGCCGCTTCCATTGGCGACACGTCGACCTGATGGACGTCTTGTCGGGATTCCAGGGCCGCGGCCGCGTCGGACTCGACAGGATGGCGCAGTTGCTCGGCCTGCCGGGCAAGCTCGGCATGACTGGAGAGGGCGTCTGGGAGGCGCACCTCGAGGGACGCGTCGAGGAGATCCGCCATTACTGCGAAATCGACGCCATCAACACCTACCTGGTTTACCTGCGGTTCGAACTGATGCGCGGCCGCCTGACGCACGAGGAGCACGCAGGCGAGTGCGGACTGGTCCGCTCGTGGCTCGGCGATGCGGGCCACGCGCACCTCGCGGATTTCCTGGCGGCCTGGCCGGCCGACGCCGGATGAAACGAATCAGCGCGGCCCCGGAAGAGGCCGACATCGTCGATCTGTCCCACGAAGCGAAGGGTGTCGCCCGCATCGACGGCAAGACCGTTTTCGTCGCCGACGCCTTGCCGGGCGAGCGTGTCGTGCTGCGCCGGGTCGCACGGCACCGCAATTTCGACGAAGCCGCGCTCGAGTCCGTGGTGCGCCCCAGCCCCGATCGACTGGTGCCGGCCTGCCCGCACTACGGCACTTGCGGCGGATGCGCGCTGCAGCACCTTGCGCCGGCCGCGCAGCTCGCGTTCAAGCAGGCGCAGCTGCTCGAGAACCTTGCACGCCTCGGTGGCGTCGAACCCGGACGGGTGCTCGAGCCGCTCACGGGACCCGTCTGGGGCTACCGGAGGCGGGCACGGCTCGGCGTCAAGCATGTGGCACGCAAGGGGCGAGTGCTGGTCGGGTTCCGCGAGCGTTCAGCGCCGTTCGTCGCGGACCTCCACGAGTGCCGGGTGCTGGTACCCCCGGCCGACAGGCTGATGGATCCGTTGGCTGCACTGGTGAGCGAGCTGTCGATCGCCGCGCGCGTGCCGCAGGTCGAGGTGGCCGTGGCTGGCCGCGACTGCGCGCTCGTACTGCGCGTACTCGATCCGCCGACCGCAGGGGATCTCGATCGCCTGCGCACCTTCGAGCATGTCGAGGGGGTGCGCGTGTACCTGCAACCTGGCGGTCCGGCGACCGTCGCGCCGCTGTCGCCGGATCGCGAGCCGCTCCGTTACGAGCTTGGCCGCTTCGGCCTGACGATCGAGTTCGAGCCGACCGACTTCATCCAGGTCAATGCGACGCTCAACGAGGCGATGGTCGCGCGCGCCGTCGAGATGCTCGAGCCAGAGCCGTCGAGCCACGTGCTCGACCTGTTCTGCGGGCTCGGCAACTTCTCGTTGCCGGTGGCGAGATCCGCCGAAGAGGTCGTGGGCGTGGAGGGTGATGCGGGCCTGGTGGACCGCGCCAGGCGGAACGCACGGGGCCAGGACGTCTTCAATGCTGGCTTCCATGCCGCGGATCTCGCCAATCCCGCGGCCTGGGCCGCGTGGGCGGCGCGCCGCTATGACCGCGTGCTGCTCGACCCGCCCCGGGCCGGCGCTCGAGAGGTGTTGCCGGTCGTGGGTGGCTGCGGCGCGTCGCGCGTCGTGTATATTTCCTGCCATCCGGGCAGCCTCGCCCGCGACGCGGGCATCCTGGTCCGGGACCATGGATTCCGGCTGGTCGCAGCGGGCGTCATGGACATGTTCCCGCACACGACCCATGTCGAGGCGATGGCGGTCTTCGACCGATGATGCGATGCCGGTAGAAATCGAGCGGAAATTCCTGGTCGATGGCGATGCCTGGCGCAACGGCGTGCGCCGGCACGAGCTGTTCCGCCAGGGCTATCTCGCAGGCAGCGAGTCATGCTCGGTGCGCGTACGGGTCGGCGGCGAGCGGGCGTGGATCGGCATCAAGGGGCGCGTCCTGGGCGCGAGCCGGCCGGAATTCGAATACGAGATCCCCGTGCACGAGGCGAACGAGATCCTCGGCACGCTCTGCGTCCACGGTCGCATCGAGAAGCGCCGCTACTGGGTTCCTTACGCGGACCACGAGTGGGAGGTGGACGAGTTCCTTGGCAGCAATGCCGGCCTCTTCGTCGCCGAGCTCGAGCTCGAAGACGAGTCGGAGACGTTCGTCCCGCCGCCATGGCTCGGCCAGGAAGTCACGCAGGACGCTCGCTACTACAATTCGAGCCTCGCGGAGCGCCCGTGGCGCGAGTGGCCCGAGGCGTCGAGGGCCGCACGGTGACGCTCGGACCACTGATGGTCGACGTGGCCGGCACCGAGCTCACGGCCGAGGATCGGCACGTCCTCGCGCATCCGCTGGTCGGCGCGGTGATCCTGTTCACGCGCAACTTCGCCAGCATCCAGCAGCTCGAGGCGCTGGTGCGCGAGATCCGTGCCATCCGCAGCCCGTCGCTGCTGGTGACCGTGGACCAGGAGGGCGGCCGGGTGCAGCGGTTCCGCACCGGCTTCACCGAGCTGCCGCCGCAGCGCGCGATCGGGCACGTGTACGACCTCGATCCCGACGCTGGACGTCGATTGGCCTGGCAGTGCGGCTGGCTGCTCGCCGCGGAATTGCGCGCGATCGGCGTCGACCTCAGTTTCGCGCCCTGCGTCGACCTCGACTACGGGGTCAGCGAGGTGATCGGCGACCGCGCCTACCATCGCGACGCCGAGGCCGTCTCCAGGCTGGCCGTCGCGTGCATGCAGGGCATGCGCAGCGCCGGCATGGGCGCGACCGCGAAGCATTTCCCGGGCCACGGCGCCGTAGTCGCCGATTCGCACAAGGCGCTGCCGGTCGATCGCCGCCCGCTCGCCGAACTGGGCGCCGACCTGCTTCCTTACCGCAGGTTGATTGCGAACGGTCTCGCCTCCGTCATGGTGGCGCACGTGCTGTTTCCCGAGGTCGACAGCGCGCCGGCCGGATTCTCGCGTCGCTGGATCCAGCAGGAACTGCGCTGGGGCCTCGGCTTTACGGGGGCGGTGTTCTCGGACGACCTCAGCATGGGCGGTGCCGCATTTGCGGGCAGCGTGACCGAGCGCGCCCGGCGCGCGCTCGCGGCCGGCTGCGACGTGCTCACGATCTGCAACGATCGGCCCGCGGTGCTGGCCGCGCTCGAGGAACTCGCCGGCGAGGTCGATCCGCTCAGCCAGGTGCGCCTCGCGCGGCTGCATGGCCGACCGATGCCCGACCGGCTGGACCTGCGTCAGACCGCGCGCTGGGCGGAATGCCGCAGCGCAGTCGATCATTGCCGGGATGCACCGCAACTCCGGCTCGATGCCTAGCAGAGGACGGCGCCTGCAACCATGAACACACCCGATCCCTCGCTGCTCGCCGAAGTGCTGCGTCACGCGCTCGACGGCATCGCCATCGTCGACGGTTCCGGCGGGGCCCCGCGGGTGATGTACGCGAACGCCACACTCGCTGCGCTGCTGCGCCGGGCCGAGGAGTGGCCGGCGGGACGCCTGCTCGAGGAAGTCGAGAGCGAGGCGCCCGCCGACCCGAACCTGACCAGCGCGGGTGTCGGACTGCGCGTGCGATTGCGGCGGGGCGACGGGACCACCGTCGAATGCGAGCGCTGGGCCGTGCTGCTGCCCGACTCCCGCCTTGCGCTGCATTACCGCCCGATGCCCAAGGTCGCGCCCGGCACGCTCGCCGCGGCGGTCGACCGCTCGAGCGGGCTCAGCACGCCAGAGCACCTGCTCGAGGTACTGCGCCGCGACTGGTCGATCGCCCAGCGCGACGCCCGCAGCCTCACGATGATGCGCTTCGATCTCGACGGCTGCCGCGACTACCTCGAAGTGTTCGGCCGGGGTGCGACCGACAACGTACTGCGCCAGGTCGGCCGCACGATCGCCTCGGCGATGCGACGGACCAGCGACGTGGTGGCCCGTTTCGACGATGACGAGTTTGTCGTGCTCGGCGTCTCGATGGAGGCCGACATGGCCCGCCAGCATGCCGAGCACATCATCGGTCGCGTCCGCGCGCTGGCCATACACCACCCGCGCTCTCGGACCGGCCGTTACCTGACGCTGAGCGGCGGCGTCGTGACCGGGGTGCCGCCGCGTGATCTTGGCTGTGAAGCGCTGCTCGAAGCGGCGCAACGGGCGCTTGCGGAGGCGAAGCGGGCGGGCGGCGGGCAGGTGGTCGCAGCGGAGCTGCGAGGGGATGGGGGATAGGGGATAGGGGATCGGGGATAGTTAGACTCAGCCCGACGGTTCGGTGCCACCTCTGACTATCCCCTATCCCCTATCCCCCATCCCCCAACCCCTTCCCCACGCATTTCCCCAACCCTTCCAGCAGCCGCTGCGCCGCCGCAAAGCGTTCGTCCGGCTCGCCATGCGCGCCGCTGAAGCGAAGCTTGTTCGGGCCGTCGAAACGAATCGCTCGCGCGCTGCGCTGCACGAACAGGATCAGGGCGCCCGGATCGATCGGCGTCGCATCGGTGAACGTCGCGGAGCCGCCCGCTGGCGCGACGTCGAGGCGCTCGATCCCGAGACGAGCCGCCGCCACGCGCAGTCGGGCGATCCGGAACAGGTTGCGCGCTGGTTCGGGCAGCAGTCCGAAGCGATCCACGGTCTCCGCCTGCAGGTCGTCGAGTTCCAATTCCGTCGCGACCGCCGAAATGCGCTTGTAGAGAACGAGGCGGGCGTGCACGTCCGGCAGATAAGCCTCGGGCAGCAGGGCGGGCACATGCAGATCGAGCTCTGGGCCGTGGTGCAGCGGTCGCTCGAGTTCCGGCGACTTGCCCGCGCGCATCGCAGCGACGGCACGTTCGAGCAGCTCCATGTAGAGCGCGAAGCCGATCTCGTGGATCTGGCCGCTCTGGCCCTCGCCGAGCAGTTCGCCCGCGCCGCGGATCTCGAGATCGTGGGTGGCGAGCACGAAGCCGGCGCCGAGATCCTCGAGTGACTCCAGGGCCTCGAGGCGCCGCGCGGCGTCCGCGGTCAGCGCATTCTTCGGCGGCGTGATCAGGTAGGCGTATGCCTGGTGGTGCGAGCGCCCGACGCGACCGCGCAGCTGGTGCAACTGCGCGAGGCCGAACCGGTCGGCACGATCGATGATGATCGTGTTCGCGGTGGGTACGTCGATGCCGCTTTCGATGATGGTCGTGCAGAGCAGAAGGTTGGCGCGCTTGTGGTAGAAGTCGAGCATCACCTGTTCGAGGTCGCGTTCGCGCATCTGACCGTGGCCGATCGCGATGCGCGCTTCCGGCACCAGCTCGGCGAGCTTCTGCGACGTCGCCTCGATCGTTTCGACGCTGTTGTGCACGAAGTACACCTGGCCGCCACGGCGCAGCTCGCGCAGGCAGGCCTCGCGGACCACGGGCGCATTCCACTCGGAGATGAACGTCTTGATCGACAGACGCGCGGCCGGCGGGGTCGCGATCAAGGAAAGATCGCGCAGGCCGCCGAGCGCCATGTTGAGGGTGCGGGGGATCGGCGTCGCGGTGAGCGTCAGCACGTCCACCTCGGCGCGCATTGCGCGCAGCCGTTCCTTGTCGCGCACGCCGAAGCGGTGCTCCTCGTCGATGATCAGCAACCCGAGGTCCTTGAAGCGGACGCCAGCCTGCAACAGCCGGTGCGTACCGATCACGATGTCCACTTGCCCGGAGGCCAGGCCCGCGAGCGCGGTCTTGGCCTGCGCGTCGCCGCGGAAGCGCGACAGCAGCTCGACCTTGATCGGCCAGTCGGCAAAGCGGTCCGCGAAAGTCTGGTAGTGCTGCTGCGCGAGCAGCGTGGTCGGCACGAGCACCGCCACCTGCTTGCCACCCTGCACGGCGACGAACGCAGCCCGCAGCGCGACCTCGGTCTTGCCGAAGCCGACGTCGCCGCAGACGACGCGGTCCATGGGCCGCGGCGCGCGCAGGTCATCGATCACCTGGGCAATCGCGGCGGCCTGGTCGGCCGTCTCCTCGAACGGGAAGCCGGACTCGAACGCATGCAGTTGCGCCGCGTCCAGTGCGAAAGCGTGCCCGGGACGGGAGGCGCGGCGTGAGTAGACGTCGAGCAGTTCGGCTGCCGCGTCGCGAATTCGGGCCGCCGCCTTTGCGCGTGCCTTGGACCACTGGTCGCCGCCGAGCTTGTGCAAGGGGGCGGTCTCGGCCGGTGCGCCCGTGTAGCGGCTGATGCGCTCGAGCGCCTGCACCGGCACGTAGAGCTTGTCGCCCTCGGCGTACTCGAGCACGAGGAACTCGGCCGGCATGCCG